>Ga0210040_10000300_pt1 | contig 85876 bp, 55 predicted proteins | sample CryGeyCG12114_NA_FD_185462 | JGI IMG/M metagenome (GOLD analysis project Ga0210040, IMG submission 185462) | Groundwater microbial communities from aquifer - Crystal Geyser CG19_WC_8/21/14_NA (SPAdes) (version 2) | ecosystem: Environmental > Aquatic > Deep subsurface > Groundwater | place: USA... | reverse complement strand
TTCTCGGTTTAAATTAAATCGCAGGTCTCACAGTCTCACATGCTGCTCTTTTGCAGACGGAATTCTTAATAATTTTTTTACGTTTTGGAGGTGGTGGTGGTGGAGGCGGCGGTGGCGGTGATGGTGGTGGTGGTGGCGATTTCAACATCTCCCCACATAGTACAACACCTCCAATACTGCAATCTGTCCAAACTTGAAATTGACTTTAAGTCAAACAAAATTCCCAAAATCTTTAAAATTAACTTCTGCTAAGGTTTCCGCCCTATAGTAGCTGCGTGCAAGTTTTTTGTCTTCACGTTGTTTCTCGATGGAAGAGTCCTATAAAATGAGTCGATTTTTATTGCATGAACCAATTTCTATTATCAACATTTTGCACTGGTAAAAAACTAAATGGGTGTGTGTGAGGGCTCTGATTAGTTAAGTTAGTTGGTTGGTTAGTTAGTACCATTTGTATTAAAAGGAAAACAAAGTGTTTCCTTGTAGTATTTGCAGTTTAATGAAGAATAGTACGATCGTCTTCCTGAATCGTGTAACATACAATTGAGTGTATGTTTTTTAGTGAAATTTGCCTGCTAGTCTGTTGTATACTATATTTGTGTGCACACAACACACATTTAGCAACAAAGTTAGTTAGCTGAGCGTCTAAGTACATAAGTAGTTCCTCTCATTCCTCTGAATTTACTGTCGTAGTAAAAAGTTAAGTTGAAGCCAGTTGTGCATATATTTTTGTAGTCTATGTTGTGTGTGTGTACATTGGATGAAAAAGGAATATGGTGCTTCCATGTTTCTGCACTGATGATGATGATGAGTCTTAGGCTAATACAGTGTGTATGTAGATTGGTGCAACTATTTTTAAGTCGTGAATGTGATGTATTTTTTTTCTCTTTCGGTTTTTTTTTTGCCTCATGTAGCTCGCGAGCTCTCAACATAGGAATGACTTCAACTTTAACATTTTCATTTCGTACTTTAACTGTGTCTTCATGCATCATCGTTGCATATACACATGTGCATTGCACGAGAATAAAGAGCAGTCAATTTTTATAGGCTACGGAATGAACGAAATAAAATTTTAGTCGTCATTTAAAATGTAATGCTTGCATGTAGCGGAGCTATATATTTCGTTTTTTAACATTCAAAGCCTTCAATAGAGCGAATATAGAGCCCTTTGGTAGTATATATGCCGTGTTGAAAGCATTGTATCCATAGTCTTAACATCAACTAACTAGAATTAAGTAATTTGAGATGAATCATAGCAACCAGAACCCCCAAATTACTACCATAGAAATTATAATGCAAAAACTAAAAAAATACACACTAATAATGACTAACTAAGCAATTAACAAGACACAAGTAATTAACCAATGAAAAGAATACACACATTAAGGAGCAAAAAAATTATTTGCAATAAATATAATGGATGGAATAAAGATTTTTTGGGTTAATTTTTGCCCCGCTTAATTATAGTACATACGGGGATTTTACGTGCAGGTACAGTTCCGACTCTTCATCAGCTATAATATCTGTGCATGTACCTCTTGAACAAAGGAAATGAACTATAATAACTTACAACTCTATTAAGGCAGTCCATCTGTTAAGAATCAGTAGGCAGTGTGTAACATGAGAAGATATTTTGTGCAGATGCCAAAAATTATGACCACAATCATAAACTTTGGCTGCTTAGTGGCTCAAATGAGAGGAAGAAAAGTAGTTAGTTACGCACATCATATGAATAGTCATTATTTTGGGAATAATTTATTTATTGTCTTTTAAACTATATGATCGTTGATACCTCATCCCGATTATATTACCTCTTCAAATTCCCATACATATTTTGACTAATATCCATTGGTTTTTCAAACCAGTACTGGTCTCCCTCCATATGTTTTGCAATACCTAATGGAACCGCAGATTTAAGATTGTTTTAAATCTACTGGGCACATTCTAATGAAAATGGCTAAAAATCACAATTCTATTAACACCGATATGTCATGAAGAACGTTAAATGATTTGAAAAAACAGCTGACTAGCAGTAATATTTGTGGAGAACATTCATACGGTTTTTTTTGTGATTGACGAGACGAGAACATGAACAGGCATATTATGTGAAAACTAGTATGCTGGGTATATGTTGGAAAAAGTATAACGTTTGCCAACTTTTGGTTCCATCTTGAGTGGTTCTCTGTTATTATTATTTTTTTCATTATTAAGAACATAGTTAAAATAACATTTGTTGAAAATATTGGTGCATTTCAAAAAGGATCACCAACTACACAGAACGTTAATACAAATTGGCACCGACTGGTGTTTTATAGTTAGTTAGATGCGATAATTAGTAGTAGCAGTGAAAATTTTATCCCCTCCCATTGTTGGGACCCGCATGTGTAACCTTAAACAATGGAGGATAGAGTGCATCTTTTATTGCTAGTAGTTAGTTTTAGTTTCTTGTGTACTTAATAAATTATTGATCAAGAATGAACTTGAAACTTTTTTGGCTGAGAAGATAACAAATAAGTCGTGCTATAGTTGGAAAACAATGTAAGCTCTTGTAAATATGCTGACTGATGATGATAATAACAATAATATTATACTCCTAAATGATTATTATTATAGACAAATGTGTTGTAGTCGACAAAGTGGAATTTTGCACACACTCACATTACATTTGTTGGTATCCACGAATGGAGGAAATAAATTTGGATTGCAAATGTACACATCAGCAGTGAGAGGGTAATCTAATAATCGTGAGCTAATAAAATGCAGAGTTCAAGAAATATATGTATCATAGGAAGCCATTAGAGTGAACTCAAGAACTGGTGATTGTGTAGTTTAAGTTTGTCTGTATAGTTAACTCCTGACATGGAATTATTTCCCAGTGCTCTTTTGTATAATGAGCAGTGAAGCGGGGATGGAGACGACATTATTGAGAAGAAAATATGATGGAGAATGCAATCCTCATGCAAATACAATGGGGAGGAATAAAAGAATTATGAAAAGGAAGGCGCTAGGGTTTGGCTCTCACAAAAGGGAATGAAATACTCATTATGAAAAGTGGCACTGCTCCAGCGCCTAAAACAATTGGGAGAAGGGAAAAGGAGGCCTGGCTTGGGAAAGAAACTCACTCATTTGTAGATTTATTGTCATCATCATCCGCCCGCTTTTTCAGAGTCCAACTCTTTTCTCACATCTAATTCAGTCGTAAGTGATCTAGAATGGAAATATGTGCTCATCTCTTTGAGCATATTTATTTTTGAATGAATTTTCATTCCATTTGGTATAGTCCTTTTAGCAGTTCCTCGTGAAAATAATCTACATTATTCATAGTCATATATAAAGTGTGTGTCATGTTAGAGTTGTCTACTTTCCTCTGTAGCATTTCTTTCACACGAGTTGCAGCTACGGTTTTCCCAACTCACGCATGGAAACCTAGTACAACTAAATAGTTTAGCCAGCCTGGCTAGTTAGTTAGTTTGAGTAGTGTCATAGGCGAAGAAAGGCATTCAGTGTACAGTTATAGTTAGCTCATAATCTTTGCATTAATATTTCTCTCTCAAATGAATGCATATATTTGCGCATTACTATTATGGTTGCACGGAGTAACAAACTGCCCTGTTTATGTACACGTTATAAGAAGCCCCATCATGTTGACTGCTAGTGGAAAAATAATATGGAAAAAACTGCATATCAATGAAGGAATCTGGTTTCCAAAGAATGCGACCTGTTTTTCAAACCAAAGCTCAAATACTTTAACTTTTCATTTTGAGTCCTCTCACATTAGATGTTCATAGTATGCACACACATATTCTATAGCCAGCTTACTCAATGCTACGATTTATACTCTCTCATTAATATTGAATCCGGACTAATCAATTATGCATTTTGTCATGATCATCTGGTAATTAGGTGTAAGCAGATTGTCATCAATTCTATCAACACTGTGGCATAGCTAATCGCCATTCAGGGAAATCATGACTGATTACATTCCACCCTTTTTTTCCGCAGTCAACCCCGTTGACTTAACAAATGTCATCTATTGAATTAATCTGATAAGGGTAAAGAATGTGAAGCAATAATCCATCGGGCTAATCAAATCAGTCATTTCCAATTCCAAAAGAAGTTGAGCACATTCTTTAACTAACTCACTCGGACTAAACAAGCAAAGGAGCACAATTTCAGTCTGAATTGCACACAATGTCTCTAAAGTGCATCTTATTTTGTATCCTTGAATAAAAAAAGTAGAAAATGCAAGGTTGCCTACGTAAACAAGTTCATATATAGTAGTTAATAGATGTGCAATGTTTGTTGGTTAGTTAGCAAGCTGCATGCCTAATAAAACTAATGTGCCCACAATACTGTAGCACCTTACTGGTTGCAATCATGTGTGATCAAAGTCAAACTTGCTAGGTATAATATGTAGAATAAGTAAATGCAACTCTTCCCAAAAGCTGTAGTTAGTAGAACTAACCAACTGCCTATAAACTATATGGGCAACATGTGCCTACTCACAGTACTCGCTCCAAGTAACAATAACCAACACCACAACAAGTTTAAATGACCACGTAAGCCACTTATTATAATTCCTTGGCCCTAAGCTTACAAATTTTGCATACCATGTTATTACTCACTCACTATAGTTACAACTTATACTACACAGGGATTTTGCTTACTACTATGGTTGTACTACGTTCGTAAGAATCCGTTTGCCCTGCCATTGACCTCTTTATGATCGTGACCTCCTCAAGGACGTTATCGTCAACATTTGCTCGAATTGTTGTGCTCAAATTTGAGATCACATAATTGTTGTTGGTGGGATGTGAATTCCAATAGCTAGTGAGTTTGGTGAACATGAGGCGGATATGGCCATTCGGTTTGGAATCGAATGAAACTGTATAGTTTTTTAGCCCCCTTCGAAACAAAAATGGGTTTGGTGCCGTCGCCAACCTGGTGTCACACTTGTTGTTTTCACGAATTTCTCGCATTAATATGCACACATTCCTGCGGGTATGAGTACGCAGTACGTATATGTGTAGAGAAACGAAAATTCGAGCGGCTCATATGCACATGAAAGGAATTGCAGTCAATCTGATGGAGGGGTGGACAGGATAGGCATATATTTATTACGAGAAGAAAGATCATAACAAAAGGCTCAATAAGTGCAATGCTTGAGTGAGTAGGATTGTCTTGACCACCTTTGAATAAACAAAGTTAATAGGAATTTTTTGAGCTAATCAGCTAATAAACCCGGTGTTTGCTGCATACCAGCCCTTGTTGTAATATTCACAGATAACTGTATTTTGAGGCAGGAATAATGAAAGTTAGTTAGCTCATGTGGCATGGCAATACTAACTATTGTATGGGTGATTCTTCTCTTGGGCATAGCTACCATTTTTATGTATTCTGATTCTTATCAGAATGTGAACTGTAATCTGAACAAAGATAGACAGAATTGATGACACATTTTTGGAGCACTGTTGTTTTGACTGTACGGAAAGTGAAAATGCAATATTTTAGGTGTATAAACCAATAAATTGATTCAATATAGGCAAGCATAGGGGTGTGAAAGATGATCTGTACTCTGTATGTGCAAGTAATATGCTTGGTTAAGTGAGTTAGATAGTTTACTTAGTGAGTTCATCAAACAACGATCTAAAGGATGATATATTCCACATTTTGTTTTATGCTCATGTGCTCGTGTGGAGTTATGCAAATGTGGAAAATGATTCTATCCGCCACAGCTTATCATATTTACCTGTCTAATGGTTGGGAGCTACAGGATAGCTAGCTTAGGAACGAAACCACGCATCCTTATTGCTTGTATTTCCCCAAACGGGCATGGCCGCATTATTCTCGTGCTTTATGAGGATTTATGCCTCACTCTCTGGTATTTGGGATATCTGTACAAAATGCTACTTTAATGAGTGCTTGAGCACACGTTGAGCGTGAGAGGTGAGACCTACCCCAAATCATATAATGTGGCGTCAGGCGACGTACGTTGTTATTAAATACCGTTTCCATAAATCTCACACATATTTGTTCTCACGTAAACCTGAAGTCATGATCACACCATCGATCATTAGAATCTCTCAAGTTCTTCATTTTATAGGTATTATCAACTTTGATACACCTTTGAGCCAACAAATTGATCAAACTAACGTGTAAAAAATAGTATTCAATCAGTAAATCGTACCAACCGTTTTTTACCTTAGCTGAATCAATTTAGGGAATACAAAAATTTATTTCGGGGATCATACTAGGAAAGCAACTAAATTATTATGGGAGCCAGTACTTATTTTCAATAGTGGAATCTGAGAACAAGATAAGGATCCCATTATATCGTTATTAAATTTCTCAAATTATCAACCAGGCATTTTTAATGTACATATACGAGCAAGGTCCCTATAGTGATCAAAACAAACTCCTTCTCTACCAGGTCTGGCAATACTTCAATGCTCGAACAAAATATCTTGAAATTTTAAAAGGGGGCTCAATTTGGGCTCAATGTAAAACTAATGTTTAAATTCATTCATAATAATTATTAATTTGGCAGTTATGAAGCGTATTGCAGAATTGAAGGCCATATATTACAGAAGCAGAATATGAAATACGAATCCATTCTAGACACAATATTAACATCCAGTCAAAACTCAATGCTGTTAAATGAAAATTTTTAAAAAAACTCACTAAAAATGTTGACATAACGAAAGCATTGAGTCTAAAATTATTCTCACAACGTGCGTAGAATTATGTGCGAGATATTTGGAACTTGCCATTGCTTTCATTCAGAACATTACAAACGTAGAACTATCATCAAAATTCACCTCACTTAATCAAAAAACTAACTATGGATAATCATTTGCTGTGCTTTTTAGGTGGCAACAGATTATTATGGTGGTTGGTAATTAGGAAAATGCACTTGTCTTCATCTTGGGCTCGAATTGAGCCCCCTGCAAAAAAATTCAAAATATTTTGTTCGAGCATTGAAGTATTGCCAGACCTAGAAGGAATTTGTTTGATCATTATAGGGACCTTGCATACGAGATGGTTGAAATTCAAATATTTGCACGCTGGTGGTAATTTCTGTTTCAATAAATTCGTTACTTTAATAATTGTGTACTTTTTGTTGTGCTTTCGGGAACCAATGAAATCCTTGCCATAATAATTACAAAAAGCATGCTTGATGCATTACGGTGAATAATGTGTTTGTGCGTGCAAATAATTTCTAATCGTACAAATTACTATTTAGTGTACAAATTAAACACAACAAGAAATGCCACCAAAACTTCCAGTTTTGTTTCATTCTTGATCAATGAGGTAACTCACTAGTTAAATAGTTACTTTGCTGTTTACTTTCTGCTGGTTTAACAAGATTTTAGGATTTTTACCAACACTACAGTGTAGCATGGGGGATTGCATTTTCACGCCAATTTTGATTACCATGTAAATAATTAAGCGGTTTTTTCTTTACAGTGTGTAATGACAACTTGCATGCAATGACCGCAAAAGACATTCATTTTCCAAATTTAAGGTGGTAATCTCTGGATATTTGCAATCCAGTGGAGATACTATTCATACACAGCAAAAATACTTTATTCACATATTGTGGATAATATTTTATGGATAATACGATTGGCGTCTACTAAAGATGTGAGACCCAGTTATCAACAACTTTTAAAGCACATCCTGTTCACTCAATAATATGTTGCAAACAACAACATGTATAATGTCCGTAGTAGTAAGTAACTAACTAACTAACTAACTAGAGCCCCGTTAAGTTTGCACGCATACAGTGACTGACTGTGTGAGGATTGGTAAAAAGAAGTGAAAGGTAGACTCAACTCATTTGCAGTAATAATAATAACAACATTCTATGTGTTGCCATAATTATGAGTTCATTTTTTTAAGGTCAGGGTCACCATGACTTAGTTTGGCCTTGCAATTTCAGGTTTCCACTAGCTACAAAACTACTGCAAAGTTTTTGGCCTCATCCTTTGTGTCATCACAATTTGTTGGTTTTTTAAACACGCGGAAATGCATACTAGTGCAGCCAGAGTGGCATGCTCACGGATATTGGAATTGGCAAACTACTGTATCCAAGTTTTCACTATCTATTGACAAAGAATCAAATTGCTGGAAGAAAGTTTTTTTCTTGGCTACAACTTCATAACATTATGGTCTATTTGGCAATTTCACCGTATTTTATTTGCCAACCATACTTGTGGTAGATTTGGAATACTTGAATACTCTATACTTCTAGTAAATCAAAACAAAGATGAGAATCAAGGCAAAGGTCAATGATTTCTTGGCATGATTAAGTCAATTTCTATTCTTTTTCAGATGGCAACTTGTAATTTTTATCACTAAATTCTTATCTTATCTATACAGTCGAGTTTTAATAGCTTCCAATTCTAATTAAATCATTACTTGAGTCAAATTATTAGCAGGAATCCAACTCATTAAAAACTCTAATGAGGTCAGTTAGTTCTCAAATGTCATAAGACTGAATATACTAAATGTCGCAGCTCGAAATAACTAACTAAAACTCACTTGTTCAAGAAATTAATTCTTTTTCCTATTGTGGTATACACACATAGCATTACAAAGGTACTGGAGAATGGTCCATACGCATTTCACTTTCCCTTCTGCGGCAATAGATGGCTGCATGGAGTGAGCATTTTGGAACCGTATAAAACTGTGTTGATTAATTTCCACTAATTTTTTCTTGGCATGTGAGCATCCCGGACTTGAAATTTTAGCACATGAAGAAAAAAAAAGGAGGCAACGGTTCAATAAGCTCATAATTGGGATGTACTCGTGTCCTGCAGTACAGTGTTAAATCCTAAGTCATTTGTATGCCCGCATTAGTATGCTTAATAACATGTTGTACTCTATTATTTCAAGTGACCTGTCACTACAAGTATTTGATATGAGCATCACGCATCACTGAGTTCCTTTGGAATGTGACAACTTTACCTGTTCAATAAAAAATATAAAAAAGTGTACAAAATCGGTTATTGAAAATGTAAATATTTTTCAACTTTGATAGTTAGTTCGTATATCACAATCATTGACCTAACTATAAAGGTAGAAAAAACTCCTAGTGGGAGTGTGATTGTAAACAATGAGATTTGAATATTTCTTTGGAGTCAGAGTTGACAAAGAATTTTTATCTGTTACTCATATGAAATTTAGCCAAACAAGTAAATAATATTTCACTGATCATTTGGTACATAAAGGAAATGTTTCTGTCACTTTTATTTATGCTGTGAAGCAAAAGAATGCACTACACTGTTTTCTTAAATGCACAATATCAAGTTTTTGAGGGATGCAGGCAGCAACAAAGCCTAATAAGTATGCATGCATTTTGAGATGACATCAATGTCAATAACACTTAGAGTGAGCTCACTCCATGCAGTACTGCAAAACCATTTTGATCTTTGATCAAGAGGTTAGTCAAACAGGGCAGGTGTTATATACTAAAATGCTCATTTTTTTTCTCGCTAAGAGGCTCAACTGCCACTGACTGACTATTCACTATCATATGCATTGAATTCATGATGCTTGTATATGTGTGTGTTTGCTGTACTCATTACTGTACATAGTAAAAAGTATTGTGGTGGTTGTAAAACAGTGCGCAACTACAAAAGTATAAATGCTACTACAATTTTCTGTTGTTTGACATTGTGAAAATAATATGTGCAGTGCTTGAGAGAAGCTAATGCAATTTTCACATTGCAAAAGTGCAACTTGTCAACCAAGTTTTTCCTTTCCCTAATCCGTGTTCGTTCAGAGATGAGTATTGATGCTATTAAACTAGCCCACAGTATCTCTCGAAGGCTCTACTCGCCAAAGAATGTTTTGCACACAATTTATGTCAAGTTTGGCCGCTTTGCACAAGTACAATAAATGTTATTTATTGTGGAATTCCATTCCATTAGATTCACTTTGTATGCATTATTCTGCACTAGAGCTATGGTGTGTATGTCCATTTGAATGTATATAATAAAGTTAGTTGGTTGGTTAGTTAGTAGAAGTATGCATGTAAACGTCATTGCACACTCAAAACTCAAAGTATATATGCAAATCATCTTATGGTAAAAACAAGGCATTCCGTATTCGAATATAAAGGAATGCAGAAAATAAATGAAAACTATGGTGCATTTATTACAATTCTCTTACAATTACTTTTTGTAAATGATCATTATTCTGAACCATAACCAACAAGCTAAAAGCTTACTAACTAACTACCGCTAAAACTGGAGAAAATGAGGAAATTTATGACGAAAGCATCTTCTTCGCACACTAGATTTGGCAAAAGATTCCCCAAATAAAAATGCAACGAACTCTATCAAGATTGGCTGCACGGATAAGGAGATTACAAAAATTACAGAGCGCATATAAAGAATGCCACTTCTCTCAACAGTTTCATAACAAGGAGAGATATAATTTCTAAAACTGACCAAGTCCAGTCAACTGGACGTCATAAAAATTCGCCTTCATGTTTTTCTCTATTAGAGATTTGGCAGGAACGTACCCCTACTACCACTACAATGTATTATGCATAATACAAGGTGAAAACGATAAATGCAAACAAGGTATTTACCTAAGCATTCATGCAGATAGATTGCGATACCCATTTCAGATCTCATTAGTGCACACAGTCCAAAAAGTGAGCACCAAATGTGTAAAGAAAACAACAAAAACATCTCTGAAGGAAACTGACCTGACTTGACTCATTTGAGTCGGGCCAGTTCGTTAGTTAGTTATAGTTAGTCAGCCCTATGTTATCTAAAACTAACTGACTACATATACTACACAGGTGAAGAGTTTACAGAGCTCAGTTTACTAACTAACTAACTAACTAACTAACTGACTATAAGTGCATTCCATTTATTGCCCAGTCTTGTTTCCATCTATCTCTCTATCTGCACACGGATCGTAGATTAATAGTGGTAAAAATTCTTTCAGATGCACTCATGTGGGTAGTTATAGCCCTAGCACTCTTTAGTTAGTTGGTACGTAGTATGCAGTTTTCAAGTCACTCACAAACACTACTCTTATTCTTTCATCCCCCGTATGGTAGACAAGTTAGTAAGTTAGTTAACTCTACATGTACAGAGTGGCCCCGGATGATATACCTTACCTTAACTAGTAGAGTGAGCACACACATAGTAAAAACATGTGTGTGTGTGTGTGTACCATGCCATGCCAAGTTGGTCGTACTTGTTTTTGCGAACACTATTCTTCATCAGCATCCGTATTAGCTAGTTAGTAATGCATCACTCGTGGACCTTTCAAGTTCAATTATGAAAATCTTGTGAGAATCCAGCATTTAATATCACTTGACCACAACAATAATGGCTCTATGCTCATAATGTGGTGTTAACGTTTTTTCTACCATTTGTGTACTAATTACTGTCAAGTATTTCATAAGGAAAAGTTAGTGTGAGTGAGTTATTTATGAACGGGAGAAATACCGGATGTTTTGTGTGGCTAGTTAGATAGAAAAACGAACGTCACTTTTCACCTGTGTCTCATATGTGTACGTGTGTGTGTGTGTGAAAGTTTACTTCCTCCGCTGGTGTGTACTGTCTATGCGGTTTTCACATGGTTAGTTGGTGGTATGCACATGCTATGGGAGTAAACAATTTGACCACAAAGAAATCACGGTGAAAATAGAGACAAAAATTGAACTTTGTTGTGCAATTTGTGGGACCATGCAAACAATAAGCGATATAATGTGAACTGATATAACAGAAACTTAAGATGATGTAAAAATGAGCGTCAACTTTTTTGTATCTATCTTGTTGGTTAGTTAGTTTGTTAGTTAACATGGAAATCAGTGGAAAAGCTGGAGAAAAACTGATAATAACATACTGAAAACCTTCGGGTGAAACGTGTGAATATGTGGCACCGTGGAAATTTATCAGAACTGTCCCAACCTCTTGAGCATCGCATAGGGATGCAAATTAAACAAGAGGTGATTGATACAAACTATGAGGACAGAGTAGGATCCTACCAAAATACATCAGTGAAAAGGGAAAATGATCCTAGTGCCCGTGTAATGTCTCAACACACGAATAATACGAACTCATCAAATAATGTGCATAGTACTAGTGATCGAGTGGACTTGAATTCTGATCCTCACAGTCATAATAAAAAGAGCAAAATGCCCCTCATGAACTGGAATCCAGCTCCTTCGGTAAATATACCTTGTATTTTTGGTTACAACTATTCTCGCTCTTTATTAGTATCCAAAAGCCTAGATGCGTAAAACTAACTAGCGCACATTATGTAGGAATAATTTAACTCTAGTTAAAAATGTGAACTTTTTGTAACAATTTGATGGAAACGCGACTAACTAACTAACTAACTTGTTAGTCGTCGTGCAAATCAAACATTGTACAGCGTAATTAAGTAGATGGACTTGGCAACCAAAACAGCATGCATAAAAGATCCACGTGAGATCTGTCATGTGAAGAAAAAATATGATAATTTGACAGGGAAAAATCTTGGTTCTCTGAATCCTGTTAGGGATTAGGAGATTCCAGTTTCAGTTAGTTCGTTAGTTAGTTGCCAACCAAATAGTGTACCCTATGGGCTCATATGCTTGAGTATACAGCAATTCTGTTATGGTTCCCATCGTGTCACTTTCCGTATTAAATGGTGAACGATAAGATGCAAAGTGGAGGCTTTTTGTCACACTCAAGGTAGATACAATGGTTTCTGTATGCTCATGCCACTTAAATCAAGTGGGTTCAAATCCCAGTTAACGTGGCTAGTTAGTTAGTTAGGCAGGGAAATATAAGGAAGTAGTTTTTTTTGTGTGAACTGGACATGATCTTGGCTAGTTAGTATTTATGCGTACAAACTGGACAGAGAAATTGTATTGTGATTGTAGAATGACGCGCTATTATGATTTGGAAATATTCAAAGTACATTTGCATACATGATAAATGACATGAGCTATGGTTTTGGCTGAACCGGTGGTGTGGGTGACTTTTGCATGGTAATACATATGAATGGGGTATTGGGAATTTTAAAAGTGAAAAAATATGTTTTCTTATCGGAAGTTTGAACGTGAAACAAGAAATAATTAAGTATTGTTACATACATACAGGATTGAACTGAGGATGAAAAAGTATGTACAGTTGTTTCTATCAGTTCAAGGAATTTGTTCAACTGTCACAATACATGTCTTAAATTAATATGATGGTGTAAGAATTATGTGATTTTTTATGAATACATTTTTCACTCATTTCAATAATCCCTCAAGTGAAATTCACTTTACCTTTTGGATGCAATCGTGAATTTGAGCAAGTTTTTTCCCCTTGTGATATTACATTACAGGACTAACTAACGAACTAATGCCACTGGAATACTTAAAGTACGATTTACTATTCATCACATGTGTGATATCGGTATGCCTGTGTTTTTGTGTACCCGTTCTTCATTGATAATAATACAGGTTCTGGTTTTCACTTCCTGTCCGCATCCACATTATATTCATGGGATTGTAGTACGAGTAATAGAGTGAGTTTACAAGTAAATTGTACGTGCTGTGGTCATAATTCAAAGTTGCTTATGGCCAAAAAATCCAAGTGTAAGAAGAAAGGAAAAGAGTACACATATGTAATACACGTCCTCCAATTTGTAAATGGCAAGGGCGTATGCAAATCACATTAGAGTTGAGTTATGGGATTGCCTAATATTATGCACACGGTGAAATAGGAACGTTCCATGATAGCAATATAATGGAAAGCCCGCTTCTTCAGTCCGCAGGTTTCATAGCTAACAGAGAGTATCTATTTCTTAAGAAATGAACTTTGGCATCACCATTTTAGTCTGTGTTGAAAATTTGAAACCAAAACAATAGGAGGACAAAACTATTGCATGGGATCGATTGAACTCATCCACTAGTTAGTTAGTTAGTACTGTTTACATTTTTTGGTCGTTCAACATCGGTCATTGAACTATAAATGAAATGTATCTACCTAAATGCATCTAATTGTCTGCTTAGGCAACAAATCAAGCAAGTTTTTATTTACAGATTCTAGCTCTGTCCATGTGTTCCACTGTGAGCATGAATCCAAGACTCCACTCAAATAACCAAAGTTTCTTCTATCAACTTACGCTTTAATTATGAGCCGTGTCTGTCTATCTATCTATCTGTTTAACGTCTCATCATTTCTAGTAGCACAGTATAAATCCAATGGTATGTAGATACAATAAAGCATCATGCAATGACGAAAAGAAAAAAAAATCTACCCTCCGTATTGTACCTAATTTGTGAAAAAACATTGCTACACATGCTATGCACCAGTATTAACAAACTAAGAGATTGGTTGATTCAACTTGCTACGGAAAATAATAATGACTTTAAATTTCCTGTACTTTTTTCACTTCGTGACGATAATCGCATATTTTTGACTGATTCTAACGACCCACACTAACAGACGGGGAAATTTTTTCTGAAATAGCAAATACCCATACAATACACACGAGTACGAGAGTAGTTGGTAATTCTAATCCTACCAGTATTTGTATACACACTAGTACTCGAATATTATTGATCTTTTGACAGATGAGATGATTTGATGAGAGAGAAAAAAACTTGACACTTGCGTAGGTTTATATCTAATCGTGTGCATTACTGCAGGTCACGATTTCAAAGTGTTAACTTCACTTTAGCTTTGCGTGCACTAGTGATGACCGGTAAAATATGGCAGATTTTCATAAACAGTACGGTCAGCCTCTCTCAGGGAGACGTGCACCATGGAATTATAAACAACATTACCATCTCCGGTTGGATCTCTTTTTTATCCCAACTACAACTGGTATCTTCTCTAATCTATGCAATCCACACATTGAGAGACGCGTGCGTGTGTGTACACACTACTAACTAACTATAACTAACTAACTATAAGTATTGACTCTCATGGAATGCTGCATGCATAGTTACTAGAGATTGTTTGCTCAACAAGATTTTCATATCGCACACATAATTATGGGGTGAGAACCATTTGTGACACGAAGTTTTGAGTCCCAACTTACTCCCTGGGAACAACAAAGTGTGAACTTATCCAACAGAAAAATAATAGTTGGTTAGTTAGTCGTATTAGTAATGCAAGTGAAAAAGATTGCGAAAAACTGAAGACTGTCATTATTGTTATAAGGTCATGTACACTCATGATCACACACACTGTAAACGGGTTGAACTCAGTGCAGTTTCAAATTGTACTCACATAGATATGGTAAATATGTTGGGCTCCTCTCGGATTACAACACATGAAAGACGGGCAAAAGTGGACTTTATAGAACGGGTGGACTATGTGGACGATTAAAAAGTACATTAATAATGTGAGACTGGACCTGGGGATACATGATTTGTGTGTTTTATGATGCTGATCATGCGGAAATGGTTATACACTGGGCAACATCAGTGTGAGAATATATTATTAGTCGGTGTGTTACACAGACAGAGACTATAGATAGGTTAGTTTGTGCCCAGTTACTATCTACTATATATGTTTGGACGCAGTGATGCGAGAATTCATGAGACCTGGGTTGCACGCTACTCCTTGAAAGTTAAATGGAAGTAGTGTGCGGTTAGTTTGGAAAGCGATAGGGGTTAAAAAGAGCGGTCCGAGTCCAGACAAAGCATTCAAAATGACCAAAAGAGGTTGGGTACTCATTCAAGATAGATGGTCAAGTGAAGATGGCAAAAATGGTAGATTGAAAGCCACCAGATGATAGTCTCTCACTGGTCCACACACTGAAGGCTGACTTATTGATGAGGCAATTGGGGAAAGATATTAACAGCCGTAATTTTAATTAATGGTTGTACAAAGCAGAGGCCGTTTTGTGGACAGTCGTAAATCAGCGATAACTGCAGATGGACACGGTGAATCTTCCGTCCCATGTCCATGTCGGATGTCGCTCCCAATGAACTATGATCATTTTATGACTTGCTGTGTTCTTCTTGTTCTACTAATGTACCAGAAAGCTACTCTTTCAAGCTCCCGAGTTCTCTATCTCTCTTTCATTTCATACGCTCACAGTGAGTATTTGGAGCTTTCACCGTGGCAGCCCGCTTCCTCCTTTTTCCGCTCACTAGATTCCCTGGTTTCATTTCTCCGGAGGCGCTTAATATTCTCCAGTCTTGGTCAAAAAAGTCTACTCGGTGCGAAAATTCTTGCTTAATTCATATTTCAAACGAATTCCACATTTTTCATCAAATGGTATCTAAAGCCAGCCACATTTGTTGATTCCTCTCTTTATATAATGCCACTATGGTCTAGAATAGAAGAAAAGAGCATGGGTTTGTGCCGAGGCAGTGAGCTAGAAAGATGGGCTTTTGAATGGAAAGTTAAGGCACTACTTGGTTTGGGAACATCAAGTCAGTATTTTACTATGCTCCCGTGTCCTCCTCCAATATAATGTGTCCACTAATTTTCAACTCACTCAACCCTAATGTCTTTCTATGCTCCGTTTCAGTGGGTTTCAGAGGATGCTTTCAGCAGATTCGCTCACAATCATCAACCAAGATAAGTTTACAGCACCTTGTTTCAATCGGAGCTACAAGATTTCATTAGGGAGCACCTTTGGAAATCGTTAATAGCTTTATAGGAATTTCATCATGGTGTAGTCTACTATACATTTCAGTGAGAAGGCAAAAAGTCACATAGGCTTCTTGGTGACCAAATGGTCAGCTATACTAAAGTTAAGTCAGTAGTTTGTTAGAAACTTTATGCACATATATTTATTTATTTCAGGCAATATTTTAAATATTTTTTCCAAAAATATCGTTTCTTATGCATAAATCGTAGATAGCAATTTAGTTAGTTACCAAACAAGTAAAACGGTTTGGGTAAAATAAGACTTTGAATATAGGGAAGAACTGCATTCTTCCACACGCAAAAACTGTCTGTACCACGAGTCCCATTTTTTGTGCATCTTCGCAGTAGGGCCATGTTGAAAGTTGATTAGAGGCCGACCAATATCAATATCAAGGAAACGGGAAAAAAATGCGATCTATCAAACCATCGCTCGTTCAAGTGGGTAACATTCAATGTATAGTGTGTATGTAGAGAAAGACATTGTGGATTCCTTTTTCCTCTCATCAGATAAATCACTTGCTTTCCCCATGTATAAGTGAAGTAAGCAAGTACTGCTTAGTATATGATACAAAGAGGCCAAGCCTCCTTTTTCCTAGGTTAACTGATCAATTCTCAACTAGATTATTGATAGAAAGATGCATATCCCGTTCCGTATGCTGAACAATACCTCAATCTATGCACTATTTTTTTTCTTCAAGTCTTTTCATACTGCAACATGCATTTTTCACCGCAATATCGTATGAATAAAATGTACGTTTTTTTCACAGTTGAATACAATTAGAAGCAAGTCATATATTAGTAATAGAATGCTAGTTTGTTTGAATAAGACCTTCAAAATTAGTTTAGAGGGGAAACAAATAGTTAGTTTTAACTCTGTAGGATGCAGTTTGTTACATGAAGCAATTGTAATTCGGTTGTAATGTAGAGCTCAAGGCCTTGTTATAAATTTTGGTATTATTCAACTTTTTTTCCTATCCATGAGTTGAGTATATAGATTATTGGGAGCCAATTCGGTTATTTTTATCAATTCGTGGTGTAAGAGAGTAGACTCGACACTTTTGCTCGGGCTATACAAAATAGTTGTTTGAAATGGCGTGTAAATTTCTGTTTTACGAGTGTAGTCAACTGGAAAGTTGTAAATTGCATATTTTCGTAGTTTATCGTCATCAAATGCAGTTGTTTGTTTACGTTGGTATTTTAGTTTGATTCCAGACGTTGATTTAGTAAGTTCTTGCGAATAGTTTACACAAGGCAGCATACTAAAAATGAGGGCATGGCGATTTCAATAATAACATAGTACAGATATCTCAATACTTGATTAAATATTAAAATATCAATTGGCTGAGAGGAGTCTGAGACAGGTTTGAACTCATCAGACATGCCATGCTTCTGTATTACGAGCACCCTGAATGCAACAAATTTTCATCTGTCTTGTAACTGAATTCCATTAAGCGTGTCAAATAAATTCGATCCGCAGTATGATCCTATCAGTTTTCCATACTTGGATTGATTAATGACTTGAGGATCAGAGATTTAAAATTTAAACTAATCTTCCCAAATACGACTAGTTTTCTTGATATTATGTGGACTTGTATGTACATATGCTTAAATGAATACTAACTGAGGTATACATTACCTTTCAACTTAGAATCACTATCATACAATAATGGGTTCTGTGTATGTATCATTGCATTCCAATTTTTATCCCATGAGTTCACAACAGTTGCCGAAAGTAGCGAGCATTTTAGTGAATGCTTACTAACTAACAACTAACTAGAAGGGTTGAAATTGGTTAGCACTCCCTCCCAAGCCATTCACAGGAAAATGGTTGCGTGCTTATTTTTCGTCCGACTCGGATGAGCAATTGTGGCTGATTAGAGGTGTTAGAAACCGCAGACATATTACAAGTAGAGAATCTCAGACTGGACTGGCATTGGATGCCCGTTCTACATGTTGAGTCTGCAAATTATATAGAAATCACTCTAATAATTATTTATACATTATTTATTCTATTTGTCTGGGCTACAATTAATTTCTCAAGGGAAAGCAAAGATGGGAATCTACTTTTCTTAAGTTCAAAATCCTTAGTTAGTTGGATTAACCTCGTGATAAAAGCAGTTGCAACAATGATAAACAAACTTTGCCAATTATTACTGTGCCTCTATATACTATTGTTAGTTTTATAAGTTGAACTACAAGGAACATAAAATTCATATTTATGAGCAAATAAGTTGTCATATTGAAAATATGTTGCTGAGTAACCTCTTTGAAGATATAATCAGAACACTCATTTGTCTTGTCTTCCCCTGTTTTTTTCTATATTTGACAGTCTGTTGTTGTGCTACCTTCACGGTAATAGGTGCATAGACTGAAAAAAGCACAAAATTTGTACAACTAAATAGTTACTAGTACACCAAAAGAATAAACCTATACACGCTACAGAAATACTCGTTCTTACTGGTGTTAGTTTTGGACTCGCCGGAAGTTAAACTAACCATATAGAAGACAGAAGCTAATTCCCTTGAAATGACCATGTAAAGTAATTTTTGAACCAACTTAAATGACCCATGAAAAAAAAATCCAAATCATTGTTACACCACAAAAAAAAGAGCAATTCAAATGCATTCAAATCGTTTAGAAACTAAAAACATAAAACTTAGGATCCATATCTACTTGTGAAGTGGTATTTGCACAATTATTTACTATTTGGGAAGCAATTTAACATTCGCTGAGCATTTGAAACATATCAGATGCTCATGCACATTTGAGTCAGTTTTCATATTTTATGTATACAACGTGCCACAGCCATATCACAAAATTTATATCTTTTCACGGTTTAAGGGACCTCAATTATGGTCAGCAAAGCACACAACTCTGGAAGCAAACTTTTCAAAATCCTTTAAATTATCTCAAATGACCAAACTGCTAACTATATATGTACAGCATATCATATTCCTTACACACAGGTAGTGTGTGATTCTGTTTTGACTGAAACGAAAATTTTATGATCATGCAGATGCCACTCAATGATATAATAAGAACTACCAAACTCTCAGATTTATGTGAGCCGTTGGAAGATGATGAAGTTATAGTTGGCCGAGAAGAATTGAGTGCAAAATGTGATGATAGATAAATAGGAAGGAAAAGGCATAAGCGCGTCCAAGTAAACCAAAGAGAAGAACCATTATTATTATTATTATATAACGTAGGAGTTTATGTGGTTGTGATAAAGCGTCGAGTACAAGTTCATCAATCATATCGCATAAGAAAAGGGAATAAAGTAGTAGTAGTGAGCTAGGAAGGAACTATAGTTAGTAAGTAAGCAACAAAAGTTGAGGACTGTGGGGAAACGCATCCCCGTAGGTAACCAAATGGCCGTGCTCTGTTGAATTTTGAAAGGTGAATTAACCGAAACTGCATCTTATGGATTTATAGATGCGATTTATGCGTCCAAATTATGCATTTATTGAGCATGGGGATGTAACTACATTTCGTGCTATAGTTGGGAAGCAGTTCTCATTTCACAGGTTAAGCAAGGAGAACCTGTATAGCGAATTCTCTCAGTCGGTTGCGAAAACGCATAAATGCTGTTTTTCACTCCAAATGTGCTGATGTAGATTTCTGGACTGATGTAGCGAATTGATCGCTTTGGAGTATATCGACCTTCATATCAAATTTTCGTTGATAGTTGTTGATGGTTTGAAAAGGAATGGAGATGATCACTAGCCTCTTTTTGCCTAGTTTCAAGATATTTCTGTGTATATATAGTAAAGTGTTACTTTTATTTCGTTTGAGCTTCAGATTCATTTGAGATTAATTTATCTAATTCTGAATTTTACATGAAAATGGCAAAATTACTTTTATCAACAGTCATCCCAAGCAGTGCATCAACATTTAGTGTAGAAATGGAGCGCTCTCATCTCATAATACAATGTAGGGGTTGAGAGAGTTGAGACGACCATCCTTTGACTTTCACTGTGTTCACTTTTCCCCGTTAAAGATCCACGCATGCAGTATTTACCGTATTTACTTACACGAACTGCAAGCAGTGAATACATTCCTTTTTGGGGCTGTTAATAAATTACGTTAAATTTTCCGCTTTTCCTGCATAATACAAAATGCATGCCTCTAGACTTTGAAAGGTAAATTTATCTGACTGAGAGCCAGCAGAGACAGCATAACAAAAAACTAAAAGTAATTAACTACAACACACATTATATTTCCATATTTTAAAAATTCTAAAAAATTTCTCACATACTATTTTCTAAATTCGAAAAAGGTAATAAATTAACATTATACCAAATGAATCTACTCTCAAAATTCGCAATCTTCTTTTTACAACCAACAGAATATTCCAGCTATTGCTGTTCTGTCCATCTGACTCAAAAAGTTTGAAATTTCCAAAATTCCTCTTCTTCTTCGAACAGAGCACACTCAGAGTTTTCAACTGTCCAAAAAAGCGCTCTTCTAGTCACAACACTCAGTTTTAGTTTGCTAGGATCTTACTACTGACTAACACGAACAAACGGAATCACTACTCTTACTTACTCCCAACCTTGGTATCTCTATTTACCCGGCTGCATGGAACAACCCCCTGAGAGATTCCAGACACATATACAATGAAATCCTTATTGAGTTTCCCACATGCTCCCACCATGCTCTGTACATACAACACTGCACCGATCTGGATACGGCTACTTCTTAGATTTGGCCCAGCTGGAATTACCCTATCCGTATTTGTGAGCTGGGGTCTCAGTCAGTGACTTTGTGTCCACACCTTACTAACAATCTAACTAACTAAAACTAGTGAGCCCAAAACAGTCAAAATGGTCCACACTATATAAAAGGAAAGCACTGTTGGTAGATCTATTCCAGTTAGTTGAGCTGTGTGACCGAGAAAACGAAAGAAACTAACTTGGGATCTCTGGATTCCAGTTGCCAGTGGAATACTAACAAGAATTTTCACACGTTTTCACGTCATGATGAGAACCCCAAGGACAATAACAAACAAGGTGGTGTGAAAAACCGAACGAACGTAGCATACACGTACTGGCTAACTCTAACTAACAAACAAGTAGTGCAGTTTCAATAAAAATACAATTGGCGTTTTGCTGTAGCAAAACTGGGGGAGCAATTGAACCGTTGAAGCAATTTTCAACTAATTCTGTGTTTTTGTCAATCGGCGTTCAAAACTGAGAGTTGGTTTGTGTAGGTGAAATTCTACCCGGGAGATATTGTACACGTGTGGTTGGATTTTAATTGTGGAATAAAGTTTCCAACGACTTGTTTAGTTAGTGATCGGGATTTTTAACTGGGTTTTGTGAGAATGTTGATAGTTTTTCAATGTTTTATGCGTAAACCGATGATTTGACAGAAAAGACAGTTTAGTAACTGAGAGATTTGTTAATACATAATTGAATCTACTGGTTGTGCTCTATTAATTATTTAACGGTAAATGCAAGATGTATGTGTACAATGCACAGTTTATACGGGAGTTGTGAAAATTAAAGTATTTTTATTGGGGGACATTGATTTGAATGCAAGTGTAAAAGCTTGCAGGTAAAATAATTTTTGTGACAAGTGTACAAGGGAGGAAAGGTTTCATCATTAGTCTTGAATTCCCACATTTCTTCAAAATGGTAAGAAAATGTAGATAGAATGTACTAATATTTAATATTTAGCAATGTTTGTTATGAAATTGATATGAATTGAAATTGCGGTTTACTGCACTTTGTTTTGTGCATTTGTTCCCAAATGGGTGTCATTACCATTGCAAAACATGTAAAAAAATCTGTTGTTTTCAATGCACGATTGCATTGTGTATTCAATTGAATGAAACGAGTTAAGTTTGCAAGTTTTCTGAGTGTTGCCTTCACGGCTTTGTTTTCTAAACGATAAAATCTGCCGGAATTTGGTATTCAAATATTAGGAAATGAAGTTATGAACATTTTTACGAATCCTTGTGTTAGTTACTCTTACTCCCTAGTGTGTACAAACCGGCTTGAAACGTGCATACCAATTTCCTTTGTCTTTTTTTGGAACGTAGTACAATGGACACACATTTCTTCCCATTATATTATATGCAACTTAGGAATCGTTTAGTTCTTCATAACTTTGCATTCTGTTGCGAAGTCAACCATTTGTCTTGTATTTCTTTTCAACCACTTGACACATGAAATTATCCAAAATTTGCATTAGTTATCTAGTTAGTCAGTTGGTTTCATATAGTTTCCCACCTCAACATTCATCCTTCAACCAAATTACCCCCTTTGAACGCAAATTCACTCATTCGTTCATTAGTACATAACATTGTAATCCCGGAAAAATGTTGAACCAACCAGCCAGTCTAGCAAGTATTAACTATTGCCGGGAATTGACATCCCCTGCAGTTTGATAGCTATATACAAATCTTGCATGTGCACTTCTAATAGGATTTAGATGTTCACATTATTATTACAATTCTTATCATCTCCCAGAGTTTCTTTATAATGCAGATAAGTGGCACTTACTACCCAGGGATGAGCTGCCCTATGTTCTAATAGAGAGCTTACCTTGACTCTTGTTCATACTTATCATGGGACTCTTAAACACAAGTAGGAAGTCATAAAACTAATAATTGCTCGTTTAGGGCTTTTGTGGAGTAACTCCTGTTCCTATTTAAAGACCTTTGGACCGTACCGTCCGCACCCTCATCAGTAGTCATAAGGAACAGGATTTACCATACCCGGTCTGTGGTACACTCACTGGGCACAGTTTATAAATCAGGGAAAGTTATGATTACTTTCTAACTAACTACTGCACATGCCATTTTTATTAACTTATTTCTCATTTATATGGATTTGTGCTGGGTTGACTATGTAATTGGGATTCCCAGTCAAAATTTTGTATTTATGCTGATGATTTTTTTATTTTCGAATTGCAGGATGAATTCCATCCATTTATTGAAGCTCTATTGCCATACGTGAAAGCCTTTTCGTATACCTGGTTCAATCTACAAGCGGCTAAACGTAAATATTTCAAGAAACATGAAAAAAGAATGTCACTGGATGAAGAGAAGCGGTGTAAAGAAGAGTTACAGGTAAATGAATGTTTTTCTTACTCTAAACTTGTATTCGTTTGGTTAACTTTATGGGAATCATGTTCGAAAGGGATATTCACACTTGTGTTTAGGTCACCCCATCATATTCTTTACTACTGTACATGTAGCATGTGTAAAGATCGTGGATTACATATCCCGTGGAAAATGTATGTACACTGTACACACACAGCCCCTCTGTAAATACAGTATGTGAGTGTGGCGGCCACTGGTAGTGTTTTTTTGTCCAACTCATGTTGCTTGCAAAGATATACATTTCAAACTGTCTTTTCTTACAGTCCACATGCACACAACAGCTGACAGTAAATAAAGCAGAATTTTGATTCATATTTTGTTGTCTACTTTTTAATTCCTATCAAGCGTGAACGAAGTTTTGCCTTTGAACAAAATGTTGAGACAAGATTGAGGATTTATTTTTTCTGACGAATATTGTATTCATAAATATATTATGCTTGGATTGGTAGTGGAGACCGAAAAATGTACATTTATTATAGAAAAAGATGACGTGGCTAGATTTTTGTATCTTTTTTGTTATAAATCTCACTTTTGGAGACATTCTGTTTGCAAGGGTAGCAAAGTTTAATTGAAATCAGGCTTGTCATGTCATGGGGAATGAATGCAAGTTCAAATACTATGGAAGATCATATCATCGTTGTTGTAAAGGAGGGGTTTATTGCTAAATGTCCCTTGGGAGATTTTATTGCTTACAAAATTTTAAGATTTTTGCAGAACTTTTTATTTAATCTGTGAAGAAATCTCAAATTGTACAGTTTTAAACGTAAACCGAACCTATGATACGGTAAAGATAGGATGCAGTGCATATTGAATTAGCCTCCACGCTGGTCCAGCTGTAATTCAAAGCTAATGTGGGGAGCTGATTTGTAGAAACTACAAGTGACTACTCAAAACGATGTGTCTTTGCTACCCCATTGTAATGCATCGGCATCACTAAAATACTAAAATTTTACCTTTTATTAAAAGTCATCCCTACCCTATTCAACAGTATGAGCTAATAAACACTTTTTAAATTTTATCATATGCAGAATTAAATGAATCTGAAAATTTTAAGCGTAGAATAAAAAAAACCCTCTACCTTACAAAAACATAAAATCAAGCCACTCTGATGAGTCAATAACTCCGCATGTGTCTTACTATTCCTATTTACATTCCCTGCCCCAGAAACAAAGGAGTTGAACTCTGAGAAAACTAATCTCATTATTTCATACTGGCATAATGAATTATGCCCACAAGTACTAATTCATAGATCTGTCATTCCATTGGCCTCCATTACTAACTAACTACTAACTAACCATACTATTTACTGAATGCATGGTAATAGAAAATGAGCATCCAATTGCTCCGTACATGATATAACACTACAAGAACTAGAGATAAAACAAAATCCACATATCCTGCCCACAAACAAAACTGATGAGTTCTTTAGCCTGTACAATCCAATGCATTATTATTGTTCACCAACTGACTGGCAATCGTATAAGAAAGAGCAAAAGGCCCACATGATCCTAACTAACTAACTAACTAACTAATAGCAATAATAATGGAACCCATACATACAACTATTACGATGATAATTTCCCCTCACCAAACTTGGTGGGTTTGGGTTCCCTTAGAGTGAGTAAACGGTAGGAAAAGTTTTAAAACTGTGAGCATTGTCTAGAGCTGTGAGTGCATGTATGCATGTGATGTGTTGGTGATATGTAATGTGTGAGAATTATTGAAATGGGTGAGCGGAAGCGTAAAGAGAGAATCAGGCTCATGTTTTCACTCACTCAGCCCATCCATGTTGTCTATAAGGAACATTAGCCGGGATAGTAGTGAGTAGTGAGACCGAGAGAATTAACAGCATATTACTTTTCCAATAACATAACAGCGTATACAAGATAAGAGCCATGATGGCATTTAGTGCGGAGCCATGGATCAAGATAGGAAATCGGACAGGCAAGTTTTCCACGCACACAGATTTCACTCGACTGACTTTTCTTGTGTACCATAGACTACTATACTAACTAACTATAGATACAAGTTTAGTTTTGGTTACGAGTTAGTTAGAGACATTGGGTTTTGGTAACCAGAGAACATAGGGAGAAAGAGGCTTTCTTTCTTCCCAAAGAACCCAAACATTTCCTCCTTGTCGCATCTTCCCTTTAATGGGCTTTTTTTCTTCTTAGGAGCACATTTTGAGACTGGGTTCGTTTCGTACACACTGGGTAGTTAGAGTTAGTACTTAACCAAAAGGCATGTACACTATATTCTTGTTTGTGAGCTTAGTCACTTTGAGCATTTCCCTGTAAAGAACAAGTGGATGAGAGAACTAGTCGTACATTGCCATCAAGCAACTTACAAATACTTACTTACATTAGATAGATGGATATTGCTTCTTGCGAATGGAACTTGTTCAAGCCTGAAACATACAGTGGCACAAAAAACATAAGGATGGGAAACACTTTCTTTCTGCGCCTATTAGGTACAGTAGATTATAGTTTTCCACAGTTTCAAAACTTAAATCTCATTCACACATCAATACATGCATAGAGTTATAGCTAAGATGTGGTAAAAGCCAGTAACTAATACTGAGCTCAATAATACACGTAAGTCGCAAATGAAATTTTCTTACAAACAAAAGTGTATATTGCATTTATAAGGTGTAAAAGAATCTAAAATCTCATATTGCCCCATAGTACAACCCTTGTTCTCCCAAATGCGTAGATGCTTTCACCAGTGCATAAAACATGGATAGTATGAACACAAACCCGTGTATTTTGTATTCATATCACCACTTGAGTATGAAAAGGTTCGTTTTTATGAATTTGACCAGGAGTGATCCCAAAAACCACATAACGTCATGTAAAAGGTAGTAAATGCAGTTAGACTGTACTTGAATGCCCACCTCCACTCATTACTCATTGCGTGCACATTTTTGGCTCGTATTCCATGCTGGGAACAAAAGTGAAACTAGTAACTAACTAACTACATAACATGATACTATTTTGGGAGCCAAGTTAGATACCAAGTTAAGTTAGTAACTAACTAACTAACTAACATAAAAGTGATAGAAGTTAAAGAAAAAAGAGAGGCAAGTATAGGAGGACAGTTTTACACCTTGAATCTTCTTGAGGGGACTCTCATAAGTTAAGGTAGAACAGTCTAGTGATGCATGTTTATGGGAGCACGCCTATTTTGTTCTGCACTGGATTGAAAGAGAACCCATGCAGATATCCATGTAGGCATGTAGTTTTGAACTGGACTGGTTTTTTGGTCCCAGTATGAATTGGAATAGTGATGCTGGTGGTTTGTACTTAACTAACCGCTAACTTACTGGATAGTCATCCTGATGAGAGATGAGCCCAGAGAGAGAGAGAGGGGCTAATGTAGCTGAGTAACGAATTTGCAGAGTCCGTAAATCACGACAACTTACTACCTTAATCAGCACCGATTGCTGGGGAATCGGGCTATTGACACGCCTTCTAGTGACCACTGGATGGCTCATTTCCATTTATCCCTCTTTACGATATCTATGGATGGTTCTATTCCTTTGGTCACTCTCAGTCAGCCACTTTGTACCTCCGTCCACATTCTTTCCGCTTAATGTCTTTTTCCCAAGGACCTTTCCCATATCAAGTAATTGAACGGGAAACCAAAGTCCAAAGGGTTTCACATATTTTCCACATTCTCACTCAACCGTTTCATCCCCTCGCTAATACTATTAGGCTCCTTTGTCTCCTCTTGTTTACCGTTTGGGGTATTCACATGACATTTCTGGATTTCTCTTCGACAGTTGAATACTCTATTCCTGTAATGCTATTAGTCAAAGACGTGATTTTGTCTGTAACTAACTAACTAACCAATAACTGACTACCCATTCCAATGATAGCTATATGATTAGTGGTTAGCGATTCCAAATGCAAAAATCTTTGGTTCTAATGCACGTTTGGCAAATTTTTTTTAGCCAAATTAGTTTGAAGATGGATAAGAAGGATGAATTAGTTTCACATGCTCTCTCATTTGAAGGTTTTAGTAACTACACCACTTGTACATACGATATTCATGACCATTTAGGATTCTATGCCAGAGAGAGTAAACTAGAAAATGAAATGGATGAATAGAGTGAAGAGCATATCTCAAGGATTATTAATCAGCACCCTTCACTTATTTAAGAGCAATTTGGAGGAGCATTTAAGAGCCACTTCCCTCTTGTTATGATGAGCACCATGTCATCACAGTGCACAAGTGGGCTTGAGCTTACCGCACTTACTTACGTATGGTTTTCTAATAATAAAAGGGAAATCTGCTTTCAAGGTATATAGATAGAGTCCTGTTGGAAACGCACAACTTAAAATACCTATATGAGGAAAGAGCTGTGAAGAAAACTTTCTCTACAGGGAAAGAATAAGCCTCAAGTAATTGTGAGAATATTGTAAAAAATGAGCTGTCATAAGCAGCATTAGCGGGCGTCGCCCATCTTCGTCATGAATCCTTTATACAATGGGAAAATCATGCACAATCAGTACGTAGTACGTATGAAAAAGCCCGATTGCATTATCACAAGACTTTTGCACCCGGCTCATCAGTTTTCCTATTGAATCAATGCGTTATTAAATTTGACTGTATGATCGAAGCAATCTGGTCTCGTAATTTTTGGATATAAGAATGAATTTTTGCAAAAAAACTAAGAAAATGCATAGTTTATTAATCCTGCTAAGAGGATGAAATTTTGGGGAAATGTAAAAAAAACTTTTGTCGATTTTTGCACACTTTTTCCAATCACCCAACTCCATTGATTAGCAATCTGCTATGTGGTATAATGAGACTACAGGAAAATGCAGTTTGGCCCGTAATTAAAATGCAATTTGAAGGGTTTAAAAGCTATACGGGAGTAGCATAGTTCCACTGTGATTATAAAAGTCTTAACTTACAAAAGCTGTATAAAATGACTTTCCCCTTCTTTTGTGCATGTACCACTTTTTAACTTTCTTTTTACTACTTGCTCACTTACTAACTGGCCGCCTGAAAACCACATGGAGGGTGGAAATTATTTACCTCTATTATTATTAAGAACTCCCGGAACGTTCTTTTCACACCTTAAAAAGTTTGACTCTTTCATGTCTGTACAAATATTAGGAGCGGTTCATTGTACCCACTATATTCCCTGGTGCTGTTCACATGGTATGCAAAGTGTACGGGATAAATTGAACGAGCAGTACTCACATTGACTGGGAATTGTACCATTGTAATAAAATCAATGGGAGAGACTGAAGGGAGAAGATTATCTTGACTACTTGCAGCCAGTTTAATGGGTTGACCAAAAACTTGTGTGAATTCTATAGGGCTCAATAATAGGCTCATAGAAATAATGATGATGATGAACGTGGATTTAAGTTTGTGTATAAAAGGAGGTTTGGATAAAAGTTTGAGAGCGCCCACAGTGTGAGCTCTCCAGTCAGATTCAAAGGCGGATAAAGAAATTGGATGCGCAGTTTTGTGACCACAATTGCTTTTGATTTATTTATTGCAGAACGAGAAGGTAGAAGTTAAGCAAAAGTGGGCGTCTCGGCTTCTGGGTAAACTTCGAAAGGACATCACACAGGAGTGTCGAGAGGACTTTGTTCTGTCGATAACAGGCAAAAAACCCGCTATTTGCGTTCTCTCCAATCCTGACCAGAAGGGGAAGATGCGACGCATTGATTGCCTCCGCCAAGCAGATAAGGTATTATATTTAAACTAATTTAAATGGATGTAAATGATAGCAAAAATGAAATTCTAGATGAAAATTTACCCTGCATGGTAATAAGCACAGCTATAAGTGGCGCAATCATGCTTAAAAAAGTATGCAAATAAATAAATGCATAAAACATGCAACAAAATCTTTCAGTATGAATTCGAAGCTGCATCTTACACTATATATCTTAATTTCTCGCTTAATTTATCAACAAGATAGAGTAAAAAATGTAGAAAGTTGACCCTGTGAAAACTAATTGTACAAAGTTTTAATTTATTATTGTGAGTTATTGTGCTATAAAGTCACAAATTTTACAAACGCGTTTAAGAAAAGATTTAAATTATAGGATTTAGAAAGCGAGTAACTAGCTAACTAACTAACTAAGTAGCAGATAAAAGTTTTAAAAGTTTGTAAACTTTTTTTACTAAGATATATTTATAGACGGGATAAAAGTACTGATGCTTTCGAGTTTAAGAAGCGAAAAAAATACACTTTGTGCAGCACATACAGTATTTACACTAGGTCATAACTTTTGTGACATACTGTACTTATAGGGTGGATAGTACATAGAAATGGCATGTCATTTGGATTATCCAGAAAACAGGACAGGACGTGACAGTCACACGAAATAAAAACAGCAGCACAATTGTGCTTTGCTCATAGCACTGGGATTGCTGATGTCCACAGTGTACATTATCTAACAATGTATCCGTACACGTTAAACCAAGCTGAAAATGACGGAAAGAAAGGGTGTCCCTATAACACGAGGAAATGCATTCATCTGTCCAAAAATTACTTTTTCTTGTAGACATTCACTCTCTCGTTTATCTTTGTGGCCTTTTTGTTTTACTTTGTCAGTCAGTGTGATACACAACATTGTGTATAGAACAACTTTTGTAGCGATTTCGTGAAATATGCAATACTATATGGCAGATTCACTAAAAAATCAATTGGCTAAATTCTTGAAATTTTTTAATAAACATAAAGCTATGTATGGCTAACTTACAAAGGTCACTTTTAACCTGACACTTTATATTTACCGCCAACTAACTAACTGAAAACAATGTAGTGTAGACAATGTATGAAAGCTGGTCATGAAGTTTAGATGGGGACTCTTATTTCATATGAACTCATGCACACTGATTATTTACGGCAGTGGTCTTGAGCCCTGTACTGATCTCGTAGATCCTTCATGTTCTCCACAACTTTCACACATGGCTGTCAGCTTACTTTGTGACACTTTACATGTTCCGCCTTTGTATCATATGCAGACGACCACAAGTAGCTCTCAATCCATCCAGATTCTGACAGGGAAATGAAATCTCGCATGGAAAACAAATCAAAGCAGAAACACCCTATGTTTTTCTCTCCCTCATGGACAGTAGTATATCTAATACGATAAATGGAATTGTGTGAAGCAAGTTGCCCCATTGTCATGTATAGTTATTTAGTAAAGAACATTCTTTGCCCATGATACGGTTAGTGGATTTGTCGCACCTCAGATGATTGAAATTTTAGTAAAGTGCTACACTGCAAGTGTGTATGTGTCAAGAATGTATTTTGGAGTCAAGTTGTTTACTTATAGTTCTCACAGTGACTGAATTGATTGAAAAAGTGGGAAAAAGGAGGAAAAAAAAGAAGAAACAGAGTAGTCTCACTTTTCTATCTCTCTATTTCTTTTAGCAGTGTCTTCCTTCCTTCTTGTTCTTTTTCCCTTTTTTTCTTTCCTCCCTTTTTGTTACGTTTGCTGTTGTAGCATAAACTCTTTAACGGAGACTTATGATGCTTGGTCCCAGTCGTTTTTGGGTCCAGCTATAGCACTCGAGCAGTGTGGAGCTGGGAAAAGGCACATAATACAGACTTGGTGGCTCCGGAGCGCAATGCAATGTATTACGACAGCACTTAAATCCGTTCATCTTAAGGATTTAATATTATACATTGTATTTCACATTCTATCATCTCATTCCTTACTGCATTGTATTTATTGCATGCTCCGCTCTAAATAGGATATGAAATGAAAATGCTCATACTGACTACTACTAGGACAGTAGTTCACATATTACGTGCAGACAAAAAAAATACGCGAAGGAAAAGCTACACGTTAAAGTGCGCAGTACAACTTATACAAGTGTATTTTGTTGTACAGCATTTGAATCTGTCCCTACATAGTAGTTGGTTAGTTAGTTGGGTAGAAATGCATAGCAAAGTGAGTGGCTCATTCAGCCCAAGATTGTCATATTGTGTATAGTAAGCAAATGCTTATGGACTCTTGGAGTAATTTAGGGAGCATCAAGCCCAAAGTAATGAATGCCTATATGGTTTAGGAAAGAGTGACTGACTGAGTGACTCTGAATGAGAGAATAAGAATAGAATCCGCAAATGGGAACTAGTGCAGGGCAAAACGAGATACAGTGCAAGATATGCACAGACAGATAGATACACACACCGTCAGCAGAAAAAGCAAAAAGACTTGCTTCCATGTATATTTATTCAGAGAGAGAGAGAGAAAAAAAGGACTAGTTCATAAGCCACATCCGGGTCCATGAATTATCTTTTCTGATGGGATTTCAATGAGTTCCCAAGTTTCATTTGTTTCCACTAGCTAACATAATAATTTCTTAGATGATACCACCACCAAGATTTTATGGGACCAATTTATTTACTTGGACGCAAAACTAGGAGAAAAATGGCTATCTATAGCAATAATAAATTTGTGCGCTGTGCTCTGTACACAATATTATAGACCGGAATTAGGAGAATTGTTTAAAATTTCGAGTCAATGATGTTAAGAACATTGCTTTGGTTTTGATGATAAGCCACCTAAATTAATCTTTTTTCGTCATGGTTTACAGTCGTCAGTTTCCGTTGATTTTACAAAGATTCATGGATTCTCGCTCTCTTTTATTCTTTTTAGCCTCACTCATATAATTCTTGTGTTGACTGACTCTGACTACGGCTCATAACTTTATGAGCTCAAGAAAACTGCATGAAATATATACATGGGCTCCACACAACCTAAAAACCATTCTTAGTTTGCCTTTCTACTACTACACTATATATTTAGTTGCATTGTCTGTGTCTTCATATGTACGTACCCGTTTGCAATGATAAATGCTACGCTCTGTCCTATGCTCTGGTGCTTCCACATTTTAACCCTTTCCTACAGGGGCAAATCTAGACAACACGAAACAACAAAGTGTATCTGCACACATTTATTATTATGAGATCCAGATCGTTGTAAACAAGGCCCGTATATCATAACTTGTACTATGTCATGCATGTGAGACGCCTGTGGTGGTTCTGTACTTATACCTTGAACGCCACAGCTATATTTTACCAACAGTCTCGTACAATTTTTTTTAGAGTTTTACATATTTTTATTGCTAAAATTGAACGGGTTTCCATTAAAAGGCTAAAAAAATGTATTTGGACCACAAATTTGAAACATTTTATCAATTGATTAGAAAGTTTTATTTTAAAATGTGCCTATTTTATAAAATTTACAAAAAAAGAGCAAAAAAATCGACAGAGTCCTTTAGCTATAGGGAGTTAAAGTGATCTAGTAGCTATAGCATGCTCATTTCCCCATTTCATATTATTATGGGTTCCCATATCAGACGAAATGATCAACTCATTGTTTGTTTGCTTGTTTTTCATCTCTGAAGATTGTATCAGCCTTTGGATTCATTTTTGCTTGAGTAAATCTAAATTTGTTGCTCCGTTTGCACAAAGTATGGATTTTGTACGAGGTTTCTTTGTAAGCCACAGAATAACGAACGCTGAATAACAACGCTTGTTTGTTTTGCAGGTATGGCGGCTGGACTTAGTAATGGTGATACTCTTCAAAGCAATACCTTTAGAAAGCACGGATGGAGAGAGGTTGGAAAAATCTCCAGAGTGTCTTCACCCTGGCCTTTGTGTCAACCCATACCACATAAATGTATCCGTCCGAGAACTGGATCTATACCTGGCCAATTTTATCAACAGTCATGGTAAGCTAAAAGCCTTATATTAGCCACTAAAATGTACATTAGAGATTTATTTTGCAAAAAAACTGTATATATGGCAGTTAGTTAGAAGCCAGAGGTCAGTTAAACCAGAGCATTTGGTTAGCACTACATATTACGTGGGAATATTGCTCCTCATGAATTTCCGAAAGCAGTTTGCATGCGGCCTTTTTGGGTATCCAGATCTTTTAGATTAAACGTTTTCCAAGCGGTTTCCACATGCAAAGACTGGAGGAAATGCGGAGAAAGTGCGTAGACTGAAAAAAGTGGACTCAAAGATGGTTAAATTTAGATATAATAAGTCTTACATGAGTTAGATAGGTTGATGGCGGTGGTTTTTGTTTCCAACGGGTGGTAGCAAAGAGCACGCGGTGAAAATAAAAGAGGGAGTCCAAGACAGTTCGTGACTTGAGAAAAGAGTAATTGGGTCGGAATGTGAGAGCAGTAGATAATATAATGTTTTGGGTGTACATGGCGTCTTTTAGGGTTGAACGCAATGGCCTTTTGTTTTGCGTGCTTTATGGAATTTATTTTCGGCTCAAGCCATGTTCACTCAACATAAGTGTACCTCATGCTGTGTCTTAATGCGACTCTGTGATAGATACGAATTAGACAGGAAGGAAGGTTGATTCAAGTGAAGGGAACTACAATAAAATACAGACTGACACACGGGATCGGATATACCGAAAAAAAGTGTACACTGTGCAAATCTTTGAGTCAGTTAGGTTGTTTAGCTGGTATAAGGTAGATAGATAGCGTAGACCACTGTGTGGGCTCAATACGGAAGTCATAATAATATAATCTCTTTCATACCTGTATATGTAGTTAATTAGATAGCTACTTATTGTTCATCATATTATAAAGGATTCATATTTTCAGTCTGTGTCGCAAAATCATGAAGTGTGACTTTAGTTTCCCGCTTAAAAAACTTTGATTGCATTTCATGGTTAGGAAACGTCAACCCTTTGTTTCATTCATACAATCAGGAGACAGCATATCAAGTTACCTTTTATGGTTGGTGCTAATTTAGTAAAGGGGAAAAAATTACCCCAATGGATGATTGCCGTGCCCAGACTGAATTCTTTTTTCATTTTCAGATGCCCTCAGTGGAATATGTGACAATAATAATGAGAAGGAGGACGAACAACGTCTTAAGGGTAAGAATCAATTTAATTTGTCACACAGTCTTCTTTTTTTTTTACTCCACTTGCTAGTCGCACCGTTCATTTCTGGTGGGCATCTTATTTGTCAAGTAGCAGAGCAGAGTATACAACCTCAATGCATTACGAGATTCAAGGGATGCTCTTAAGTTAATTTGTAACGTTAAGTTTTGTGATCGCATACACACTGATCATTCGTTTGTACCATGGCAATCAATCGCGGCTTGTGAACAATACACACAGCTCCAGTCAGTCATCATTTTAAAATTACCTAATGATGATTTAAAACAAATAATATCACTGTGCGTATTAAGTCTACAATAGTAGCAAGTTACTCCCTATGCCTACCTGGTCAACTGCTATAGTCTTGATGAGCACCATTAATGAGGATGCTAATGAGTGGTGATTACGTTTTGTTTGCTTTGTCCATCCAATACACAGTGCAAACTATAAGTAAGTAAAGTAATTATTTGAGAAAGCAATCAAAGATTTACAACATATGTACACGGTAGTTACTATACTCCCAACTAACTAACTATAAAAGTGTAAGTCTCATCATGAACTGAATGATTGTAGAGTCTAGGTATTGCAATTGAATGTTGGACTAGTGGTGCCATAAATAAATTCATCTGTGCATAAGGATTACTTTATAAAATGGGGAGGAAGAGAAGAGATAGGGAAATAGCTGTAAGTATAAGAATACACGGTTGACACGCCATAAATACGTTCGTTCCTCTAGCTGTTTTACTTAATTAACTTGATTCACATGCAGGACTGTAAAAGTGGTATTGTCTATTGTGTGTTATAGTTAGTTAGCTAGGAAATGGTGGAGAATGGGATGATTCCAAAAACAGTGAGCAAAAGGCTTATGGACGATTAGTCGTCAAGAAATTATCAAGAGCGCATTTAATTGGTTTTTGTCCCTTTTTGGAGCGGAAAGGAATATTTTACAGACAAGGATTTTATTTGTCTCCTTGTCTTGTGTACTTTTCTTAATGAAATCAATACAAGAGGGGAACAGGGAGTGTTGACGCAGTTTTGTTACATAATTTTTTATGTATAGTTCTGGTAAACAATGTGATTGGCATTTGTATTTATGTAGAGCAGTCTTGTAGAATAAATGGGATGACAAATAGTCATTTTAATTATTGAGCAGAGTAAGAATCCTGTGTTTTTCTTACTGGTGCTCATTTTTTTTTGATAAAAAATTAAATATGTAACAGGAAAAGTGGAATTTTTTAAAATCTTTTGAAAATTGGACCCTTTTTACGGTAAGAAGCTTTAGTTTTTAACGAAGAAATTTTCGTTCAATGCAAACTACTTTACACAGATTACACTTTTGGTGTTTTTAAAGTGTTTGATTTTCTCTGTCAGTTGAACTACCCCTTTCGAATGGGTACATGCAATACAGTTGTTTATTTACTTGTTAGGATCGTAAAAGGAAGAGTTACGACGGAAAAAGTGCAATTGAGAAAAGTTATAAAACGATATTAAATGTCGGGTCCTAAAAGAGTAGGAATGCTTGGGAGGGCGAGCAAACAACTTTTTTTTATACCAAGGGCATCTGAATGAATCTTTTTTCCATTTATCGTAATGTCATACTAAGCGTCAAATTACAAAAAATTAACAATGATGCATTGCAAACTCATTTGAAATTTTCAGACTCCTTGTAATTTTTTTTTACTAACTAAGGACATTTTTTACATCAAGCTAAGCAAATCGGCATAAAAAATATTGCAAGATTTTGTGCATTATTTTTCTAACTCATGTCTATTTAGCATAAACTCAATAACAAACTGCTCAATTTTTTTGTTTTTTGTAACAAAAAAACTTTCATTACTATCCTCTTACTCTTATTTGTCTTCAAGTGGATTGTACACAATAAAAGTACGCAAAAAGTGCAAACAGGGCTCACCTTAATCTGCGGATCTACAAAATGTCGTTTGGACTTTGGAACATTTTTTTACGACTTTCAAGACATTTGTACCCGTGATGAATAGGATGAAAAAGATTTCATGAAAACCACTCTCTTCCCTTTTGGATAACTTAAGAAAACCTTTGAAGAGTTAAACGAGTGAAAGAACGGACATTTCCCTTCTAGTTTTTATCTTTTTTTTTGGACACCATTTAAGGTGACTTTAAAAATGAAGCCAACTAACTAACCAACTAACCAAGCACAAGATTTTTTCTCCTTTTTTTTGGCCTACGAACCAATGATGGCTGTGGAGATTGGTGTGACCAAAAGACTTCTTAAAACTGATTACAAAAATGAATCACTGTAGTATTTATGTGTTTGTGGGGAATTGTGCTGACTTTGCGTGCAAAAGCTACACATTGTAAGTTAGTTAGTTAGCTAGTGAGTCATGGGCAACGACAAGGGCTGTGTTTTATTAGCGCTCGTATTATAAAGTGACCAAGAGCGATATTTGTTGAGGATAGCTGAGTGAGCTCACTTATTATGGGCTTTGTTCGTGTTAGATTCCCAGTAGTAAATTAACGTGATGGTGATTTTGATATGGATTTGATGATAAGTCCTCATTGTACACACCAAAGTGGAGCAACCAACCAAGTCAACTGTGAGAGAAAGGAATGTAAAGAGCAAAGATTTTCTTCCCTGTTATATATTTTTTCCCTCTAGATCTCTTTTAGCCATTTAATCGGATGGATGGATAATATTTCTTGCTTTTTATCACAAACCACTAGTGTGTAATAATAGATATGGAAAGGGGCTCTAGGTATGGATAGACTAATGCTTTCTCACCATTTGTGCTCCAAACTATATTTGGCGTAAGCAAAACGGATGTTCATAGTTTGGTCTCCCACTTTTTCTCACTTACTTTCCCCGTCAACACTCTGTGAGTGAGAAAGTTTGGGAATCACTTTATGTGATTCTATAACTATTTGTTTTCAAAGAAATCAATTGGGATCCCAGGAAATTGTTTGCTAGCCCAGTAGGTACAAATTGATAGTGGAGAATAAAAGCCGGTTTAACCAGCTCTTCATTCAGTCCATCCTCAAAATATAGATGAAATTCAAAAATTATTCATTTAAAAAAATGCGTTCAACTGCTGCTTGAAAAATAAATACTTCAGATCCAAACATGTGCATTTAAAAAGAGTAAGTAATCTTTTACTAAGCAATAGAAAGTTTGTGAACCTATGCATAGCTATTGAAGCTTGATACTATTATCACGGAGTTAATTTGGTGAAACAGAGGCAGAGATTTTACCGGTAAATCTAATATAGAAGGGAAGTGTTAAAATCCCAGAAAAGCTAAACCACCACCACCGACATTATAGTTGATGTATAGGTTCGTAAATCTTTGATATGTGCACCACCCACTAAACATTCACATTATTATCCAGGCTATCCTCACTTACATTTGTCCCATATGAGGGTTCAAGGTCTACGTAGTATACAAGAAACAAAGTATTTGAGTTGCCCACATTTTTATAAAAAGCTGAGAGCTTTGCTCACTGATTTCTTGTCATCTTATTATTGCACACAACTCGACATAAATTCCCAGTTTACTGCTCTTTCAAAACTATGCACACAATCCACGTTATTGTTGCTACTTGAAGCGTTCGGGACAAGTATGGAACTTGGTTTTGGATTGTGGGAACTCTATTTGTTGGCATCGTGTATATAAGTTTTTGCATAGTTTCTGTGCATAATTTCTCCCATCATGGTTTAAAAGCTTTCACCATGCATGCATTTTATATTCTGCATTTCGTTTTACATTAGAAACAAAACTGCCGTTAACAAAGTATTAGCAGATGGTAAATTTTTGTTCCCGATTCGTATGTATACAGGTTGAACATATTTCACAAGCGTATAAAATTCATCCTGAATTGAATGAACATGAAAAAATACTGTTGCAGAGACCCAACCTGAAATACCTTAAAACAAAATTTTGTCTAAGAAACTAATAAAAATTGCTCCTCAACTCTTAATATATTAAATCCGGTCTCACACAACATGACAACTTGTGATGAAAACAATAAAATGCAAAAGCTACTTGACACTTGAACAAAGATGATGTTTTCATAGGCACTACATATTATGGCCAGCGTCTCACTGTATTCATGCATGCATGCATGTGTGGTCTCTTTGTAAGTACGTGTTTACTGCGCCATATATGTAGTTTAATAGCTCTTGTTTCCTTCTTTGTGCCCATTCATTTGCTAATGTACTTACATGCATGTATATGTAGAGTCCGAAGAAAAAAAAACTAGTGGCAGCCTTCACTCTTTTTTTTTCTTCCCCTTTTTGGTCCACCAAGAAATATATTCTCTTCCTTATACTTTTAACTATGGGTCCATGTATGCATGTTACAGCTGTCTTTGTTTACTATACAAACACACTCACTGTATGAATGAATGTGAAAGTCTACTGTTTTGCATCCCTTGCTCCACTGACAACCACACATTGTTAGCTAGCTACTTATTATGTACAAACAGTAGTGTGTAGTGAAATATTTTGCTACAGGACATTACAAACTGCATGGTAAAATAAAACTTTCTCCGGGTACAAACATACATTTGTCTATCATATAAAAATCAAGTAACCAACTTAGTTAGCAAACCAATTATATAGAATGTACTTATGTAACGTTACTGACTATCTCACTGGATCAACTCTGTGTGCGTGCAAGGGTAAAATAATGCAAGGAACAAAATGTTAGGCTGCAATGGTTACTTATATGATAGTTTGACTTGGTGGCTAGCTATAGGCAGCCACAGGAGCGGTAATTTGTGTTGAAGTTGTCTTGTCCACTTTTGGTCCATGAAATGACAGCTCTCCCCTTTTGTGTTTCCCTGTTGTCCGAATTGCAAACTTGGCATTTTTCTAGCCCAGTAGATGTGTGGACTGTACGGAGAGTTGGGACGAGTGACTGGCAGATCTGTATTGTTGACAAGGGGTTATTGTTTCCTGTTATGGCTCCCTTTCATCAAATCTCTATCACATGCGTTTCCAGCCTCTTAACTGTATGAAAGAAACTGATGAATTTGAGACAGGAATTATGTATAGTTTTCCGGATAGTCTGTGCACAGTTTACTCAGTCAGTCTGCAATATGTGAATACAAAAAGTTGAAGATATAGAAACAGGCAATAAATACTAAATTGTTGATTATATAGTATAGTTAGTTGATATTGAGTGAATTTAGTTCATAAGATGCAGTTTTTTTGCATCATGGTGGCTATATATTGTATGGGACACACATTATTTATCATAGCATAGTGTATGAAATGAAATGGTTGTTGAAGTGATCAAAAGAATTAGCGTACCATAACGAGTGTTTCAGGGATTTGAGCTCCATTTGAACAACTGTGTTAAGCTAGCTATATTCGTATGGAGTTTTGGTATGAGACCTTAGTGGGAAAGCAATAAAGGGATAGAAACGGCATTTTAGACATACACACAGAGAGAAGACGAACTGGTCTCTCCACTCACTGTATGCAGTTAGTATCCTTATGCAAATGAGTGTGTGAAGAATTTGCATGGAAAAGTGCTCCAGTGTCGTCATGTGCAGCCAGCAACTAAGACCAGGAAATTTATGTCATCAGATCTTGAGAGATTTCCACACCCTTTATCACGTCTTGCTCAACATGCCTAATCATGTGCGGATGTGGGGAAAAAAGGAGAGTTGTTCGAAAAGGGACTAGTCATTCACTAGCCCATGGAGAATACTTAGCACAACTCTCAATCCCTACAAAACGTCCCATTTAACTTTCACTGGGTGTGTGGATGGCACTATGTTCAACTTGTAGTAACGCACTCGTGATTCTGGACAACTTTTTATGCATTCCATTCTTTCTTCCATGGGTCGTGTTCTATACAGTTGCACAAGATATACTAACTAAGATATCAAGTTAGAGGAACCAATTGAGACATTGAGAGAATAAAATCTTTTTATTTTCCTAGATACTAGTTAGCTACCAGCTGTATACTTTTGCCATAGCTAGCTATAGTAAGTATACATGTACTGGAAGGCCGAAAGTGAATTAACAAGAAAACCATTGTAAACCGGGTACAGCAGTTTACCCTTCTAATTTTCTATTGCTGTGAGTTGTATTTACTAGTGTGCAAAGTAACCAGCTCGTTGTGTGATAAAACGTACAGTGCATTTTTTTTAGTCCTAGTACATTTAAAGTGGACTAGAAATGTTTTAAGAAATCAAGTAGCGAGATAAAGTTGTAAAACGGAGGTAATATACACTGGATGAGGAAAGATATTATTATATTTTTCATGACTTTCACTCTGTAGGAAAGTAGGCAGATGGCTGCTATAAGATCTACTGGATTTTGACTAGATAGACTGGTTACTTCTATAGTTGGTCATCAATGCTCAAATTGCGCAAGAAATATATAGAAAAAGAGATTGCATTTCTTTCATGGTGGTATAAAAAAAGTCAAATAAGTGTTGCCACCGAATTTTGATGGCAAGGGAGCCAACCACTTGTGTGCTCTGACCATTCAATTTGCACAGTCTTTTACTCTCCGAGTCCAACACACTCACTATGTATGCAAACTGGCCATTGGTCCGACTTGGTATTATTGGATTTGAATAAAATGTATGAAACTCAAAGGGTGGCCGAGTCCCGGTGTATTAAAATTCCATGGTTCAGTAAGTAAGGGAAGAAAATATTTGATATTGGGTCCGTGTGTCTTTTTTTCAGCCTACTTAATTTCTATTGGGAACATGTATGCCATGCAACATAACATGATGATCCTATATATGTTGTGTGGGGTGTTTGCATGCATATAGTTTTGAAATATTCTCGAGAATATTGAAATGATGACACGTCTGGATGAACTCATATAATAACAAGTGAGTGAACTCTCAATGTGGTTTCTTTTTAAGAGGACTGAGCAGCTTTGCCGCAGTATCGGCTCATATCTCTATTATTACATTGCCCTCCGTTTGAAGAGGCATCTGGTACCCCCATGTCAATATTGCTTGGTCACACCAGTTATGAATACATTGGGAGTGAGTGAGAAAATAGTGCTCAAAAAGTGTGTGGCAAGGAGGCGGATATAATAAGATAATTCATAAACGAAAACCATGTTTGTATTGCATTTGCTGTTTTTTACATTCCCTTCTCCAAGTCGCAGTTTACGTGGTTTTCCAACTGCATATGGTCTTCGGGTAATACTATTGTGATACTTTCCACCAGTTTTATTAAAATTTGTGAAATGTAATATTTTTTTCCCTTTTTGCTGTCTTTTTTTTTGTACATATGAAATAGAGAAGCTTATGTCTTTGGCCTTGCTTCCTTTTTATAACTAAATGTACAGCATTGTGGAAAAAGATTCATTATCCATGCTTTTTTGCATGTTGGTACTACATATGTACATAAAATGCTTATAAATTATTTTCCAAAAATTTCATGTTTAATGTTCACATGCTAGATACTAAAGCTAGTTAACTAAGTGACTACCCCATTGCTTCTAAATTATTCGGTGGGTGTCATTTAAAAGATGCAAAAGCAGTGTGTACATCTAGTCGTGGTTTTTTCTGTTTCCTTGTCTTAATGTGTGCAAGAGGAAAAGAAATTACCATGCAAATTTGAACCGCCTACGATATGTTGTTGCTGCCAGTGGACCCATTAGAGCAGAAATAAAGTCTGTACGTTTTAAAAAGAAAGTTTTCAAGAGAGAGAGAGGGTGGCCACAAGAAATGCAAACTACATGGAATAATGAGCTCCCAATGCTAAGTAAGTGTGTAAGAGGGTGGTGGTGAGGAAGACAATTGTTGTAATTCTAATCGTTATACGGTAGTTAGTTAGTGGAGTGCAGTGGGCTTCGTTTGATGGGAAAAGATGAGCACATTGGAAACAAATGGGCTGTATGTACACTTCAACTGTCCAGGAAAAGAAATGGGATGAAGTGAGAATGGGAATGCTCATTTGTATTCAAGCCGTTTGCAACTCATTAGTGAAATTTTCCGTATGCTTTAGCAAGTGTTAATTATGCCGTTTAAGTTAGGCATACAGAATGCATATATACTATTTGACTATTTGACTGGCGCGTGAATTCTGTTTTTTTAGTCACAAAATTCTCTTTTGTCTTCATTCTATTTATGTTTGAACGTTTCGGTGATTCTAAGGGTTACTTTGTGATTTCAAGATTTGTCATTGTTGAATACGATTTTGATAATTATGTACAGGATATGCAAACAAGTATTTCAGAGCAAAGTGTTTTTTCTTGTTATAATTATACATAGTTTTATTGTTGGTAAGTTAGATGGTACACCAGGATTAAGAGTTTTCACTATAGATAAGTACTATTGTTTCTAGATAACTTTTAGAAGCAAGTAGTTGATTTTGTGTATTGTAAATAGTTAAGCCCAGCTTATGTTCCACTACTTGCTTTTTCTATGCTTCTCACCTGCAGATTTTATATCACTGTAGAAAATTATGTCATAAGTCTTGCCTACGAGACTAACCCGGGTCCCAGTCAGACGACCATGAAAAACAAACCGCTCCTCTCATTTGTGACGAGAGAAAGTTAAGTTGTCTGACGGAAATGTTCACATTGTTTTGGGTCTGTATAATAATGGCTCTCTACTCTTTGTACACACAGAAAGAGAAAGAAAAGAGCAAAGAATTCTACTACTCACTCTGTCACTCACTCCCTTAATCTATTTAGTATACATACGCTTCCAAGCTCAAGTTGTTGTAACTTACTACTAACTACGTAATGCAACTATGTGTACTTTTTCTCGTCCATTTAGGCAGTCATTGTTTCCTATAATACGCTCAAGAAATCGCGATCAAACTGCATGTCCCCTTTCACAGAACGCATGAAAAAATCCTATGTCCTACACTATCAAATTATTCTCCAAGCTTGTTCAAAATATTAAACTTATATTTTTTCTCACATAATTCAACCAAGTTGGTTAGTTTTGCTGTAAACAAGGATAACTTTTAGTATTGTTGTCTAGCAAGAAAAATTGGTGACTTGAATCGGACTCCTGTAGATAGCCAGTTAGTTAGTAAGTTAGTTAGAGTACTTAATGTGTGTGTGGATTACATAAGAATGTGCAAAGGAGGTTTGCTTTGCATGAGATGATTTTTCCCTACTGCGTCCTTTTTTTCCAGACGAGCTGAATTGGGAAGAGTATAGGCAGTTTTTTTTCTCCGTTTGGTGCTTATACCATGATGGGTTAGTCATGTGCCTCTATTGAGGTATCACTAGAGGACAAATGTATGTTCGTCGTTCGTACGTATATAATACTATGTAGTATGGGAGTAGGGTTAGTTAGTTAGTTATAGGTAGGGTTCCAACGAAAAAGGAGAGAGGTGATCTGGTGGACATGGGAACTCAGTCGAGACGGCCTTATGATTACCTTCTTCCTCAATAACGAGTGATGAAATTGCTGTTGAGTATAAAAAAAGAGAGATAAACTGGGTACTGTATGACCACACTTGACTGAACGACCAAGATGGTCTACTGGTGCTAGTAAATCTTGTGAAACTAAAGATTTATATAGATCCTTATAGCTGTCCTCACTTTGTTTTAACGCTGAGGTGTTTAGCACTACTACTGTTGGGTTGGATTATGGGGATGGGGACTCCGGAATTCACAAGAGCAGTGGTACGGGTTACATAGAAATGGAGTAATTTCACATCATATGAATGTATGAGGAAGACATTTTTTGCGCTTCTGAACGATGTCATCCTGTGCTTGCTCTCTTGTCTTCCTGGAAATGTTAAATTGTGAAACTACATTGTCTTTGGGTTCCGGGTGAACTTTTTGCTGTTGGTACTGCTGATAGAGCAGTATTTTTGAGCCAGGGGCTTGATTAAACATGAATTTTGGGCACGGGGTTAGTTTAGTTGAATCGGATTGAATTTTTTTAAGCTCGGAATTTAGTTGGGGGTTCTACAGTTTCATATATTTTTATTGGGAACATTAATTCCAAGTACAGTTGAGTACACACAATGGTTTCCCGTCCAATTCCAATTTGATCTACATTTATTGGTAGGGAAAATGAAAAGGAACAAGTCACACATGGACTTGTTAAACATACCAAGTGTAGTGTATGGAAAGATACTATAGTAATACTGTAGACCCAAAAAAAGAGACTTTCAAGTTTCCCCAACTAGAAATACACACGCACTAGCTTTTTGAAGGGTGAAAAGGCTGTATAAATCATGATATTCGACTTCTCCGTGCCTTTTTTAGTTTTGCGTTCAACAATTTTTATAGACCCATAGTTTTGGATGCACTCTTTTTGCGAACTAAAAGTATGTATGTAAGGTGAATATATGTAGCACCAGCTAAACTAGCTAACCAACCAACCAGGGATGTTAAGTATTACAAAACTTGTGGAGAAAGCTGTACGGTACCAGTTAAGTTATAGCTTTTGTACTGTCCTGTGAAGAATTTAGTAAGCAAGTTGCCTCTTTTTTCTCCACTGCTACGCATTAGATTATTGCTCTGCTGCAGTGAGTGAGTGAGTGAGGCCGTACATGCTAACCAAACCAACTAACTACACCCTTGCTTGGGGCAATGGGATACTAACTAGCACTTTTAACACACAGCTTTTGTGTTTCCGGTGAAACAGTTTTTTTGGTCTTGTTGAGCACACACACACGCACACAACTATTATATAACTTTTGGTTTTCACGGCAGATACTGCTAATGGTCCGTTTAGTCCGTCAAGAGTCAGAGAAATATGTTTTCCTATATTTTCTTTTAACTCGCAAAACCACCACATGAGTAAATTTAACCTCAACGTTTTAGTTAGGACCCACATACCGTAGAGTTGTGTGGAGTGTGTGTGAATTATAACAGGCTTTACAAATCACAGCATGTAAGTGCAATCTATCTGAAGCTACTGGCTTGAATGGGTGTAGTGCATACCCCCTCCTATCGCGTGCTTAAATATTTGTTTTCGGTGGACCACATTGGTATTTGTAAGCATATCGTGTGCAGTTAGTTCTACTTGTGAGCTGAAAGTTTCACCACCCAGTGCACTCCATGTCCTGTGCTTTAGCCGAGTTTGGTGGGAACGTAAATTTTTGCAAAAATCCTAATGGCACGTATGAGAATGGTAGTGTGTTTGTGTGGATTGCATGATCAAACTGCTTTTGTTATCTTGTAAAAAAGGAAGCACTCTAAATGTGATGTTGAAAGCATGTCAGCCACATTTTTTTGATGTATTTAAAATAGTGTTCACTTTTGTAAGTTTCTTTTGACATGGGAGCTAATATATATGTGAGCTACCAAGTTATTAGAAACCCTTTGAGTAGTTTTTTCATGCAAAAAAAATTGGCACAGAAATACCATCGTGGTTGTGTATATGGCAGGGGGAAAGTATGTGATTTTTTCTATACTGCTACACATTTCTTGAGTCAGGGCAGTTTCTTATTTTGGATCCTTCTCAAACCAATGAATATGTTGGTCGTCATTTGTTGGCTTCCAAAGATAGTGAGTATAGTCAAGGGCGAACAAGTAGCATATGTAGCCTTGGTGAGAAAGATTGATTGGAGGAAATTAGGCATGGTATCTACAGGGTACAAAAAGACTCGTTGCCTTCTCGTTCTTGCACAAAACTGTTGCATCTTTTTGGCTCTACTCGTTTTTACACCCTTTGTGTTATTATTATTATTAGTAGCAGTATTTTTATTTACACTGGCTCATTCAGTCAGAAAAGTACAAATTGTGTAGCTATATTACAACTAACTATGACTAAAGGAAACTAACATGAAAAATGACTCGGTATACAGTGGGGAAGACTGGGAATTATTAATGGACGCTTTTTCTATCTCATAAAGCTTTCCACACACAATGACTGAAATGGTCCTGAAAACTGTGGCCTGTAAAGTGAGCCGTAAAGGAAAAAAAAAACACTTGCAAGTCTCTTTCTTTCGAATGATGTGTGCTCCACCTTTGAATGGTGTGTCTTTTTTCCCCAGTTGATCTATAGATATGGGTAAAAGTGGATCCCGTTATTGGAATGGGCTCTCTCGTTCTCTGTGTGTGCATGTCCTATGTGCCAGCCCACTGGTGAAAATGGTGAACAGAGCAAGTGGATACATGAACCAACGAGCCTCACCACTTTTTGTGATATATGATGGCTGCTTTTTTGAATTGTAGCAAGCGATGAGTATGGATGAGCAATCTATTTGAGATTTTACGATTTATTATGCGATATTTAAAGGCAAGTGAAAAGAGAGAGGCAGACCTGAATGGGCTCCTTTTGCCGTAGTACATATCTAATGTAGCTCGTTCCTCTGGTGGTTGTAAATTTTCTTTCACACAGCAAAAACGGAGACTGGGTTCAAGGCACACAGCGGATACGGACTCTTTCCTTTTTCTGTGGCAAATGCTATGTTATGTGTGGCATTCAGACTGTATGTAATGGTAGGAAGGACTAAGGTGGTTTCGTTTTCCCTATATGACAAACGATAGAGGCCTCGTATGTCTTCCCAGAAATGGAGAGCTCTGCTTGTTTCAGTTTATAGGCAATGGAGTTATCATCAATTCACTTGTAGTTGCTAGTATCCAGAAATCTTTTTAGACGCGCTATGGAGTCCAATATGAGAAGGTCTAAAAGTAAGAATGCAGCAGTATGCATACGGGTTGGTTAGAGATAACTGGGAATTCATGAGCTTTTTCCTTTTTAGGATATCCTTAGCCAGCCATTTTACTTTTGTTTTAGTTAGTATATGCATACAACAGATAGTTAGTTAGAGAATTTGCAAGCATTACGGAATGAATACAAGTTAGTTAGTCAGTTAGTGTCATGTGAGCATTTTTAGTGGCTGCAGTAAATATGATACGTTTTGTTAGCTGGTATATTCTGAGAAATGAAAATTGGAAATGTCGTAGTGTACATTTGGATTGATGAAATACAATCAATCAGTTGAGTTTCAATCAGGTTTGACTGCTTTACAAATGTAATTATTGCGCAGTTAGTTAGTAAGCAAGCAAATTAAAACAGTGTCAATTTTAATTCCATGAATTCGTTGTAGTTAGTTGTTGGCAATTATAAAAATGAATTGGGGACAAATCAATAGTTTCAGGTTACATGATTATGGGCTCTTGGCAGATCAGTTTCAGCAGGTAGACATAAGTATGGGCAAATGGAAGCTAAGAGTGTTTGTATGGAGGGTATTAAGTTGAAGTGTCCAGTTATACATGGAAAAGAGAAATTTATCAACACTTGTACATTTGTGGCTACACGTTTGTTAGTTTTGTTGACTGTAGGTTTTTGTGTTCCATTTGTGTTGACTGACCGTTGATTGTAAAAGTTGGCAATCGTTATGATTTTTTAAGGGCAATCTAATCTGGAACAATTTTTCTTACCCGTATAATAGCCCTTGTATATAGTATGTAAAATTGGTACTTACTTGCCCATTAATAAGCTCCATGTTAATCTTTATTGTTTGTCTAATCCATCTTCTGGTACTGGAAACTGAAGCTGTGCCAACCAATAGAGCTCCCAATTATTGTTTTTGTTGGGCTGTGTCGATAATAATAACAAGACTGTGAGAATTACATATAACCTTCTGTATATTGACTGTTGATTTCTTCTTGAGTTGGTAAATATCTTCTTTTTTACTGGTCTACTACTCCATAAATACCAATGAAACATTATTAAAAACGCATGTTGACACACTGAAAGTTGAAAAAACGTTGTGTTTTTCCTAATTATTATTTTTCTTTTCTTTTTTTGTTGAGTTGACTGTATTCAGTGTTCAATTCTCGTAATGCATTGAGAAGCTGCCTGCCTCTATATATGACTTCATATACGCCACTTTTTTGCTTCCTTTTGTATGAAAATAATTAGAGCTAATCCTACTACCACCACTATTCTTGAGATGATATAAAAAAAAGGAAGACCAAGAAAAAAAATCACATAAATTGAGACAAGAAACTAATGAATATTGCTTTTTTGGACAGGGTACGCTCATAATCCGTACAACGGTGTAATATGCAACGACACAATATTGGCCACTGGAGTTTTTGCTTCAAAAGAGCTCTGGCGACTCTCCAAAGGTGAATACTACATCATCACTTATAAAAGGAGATTCTTATACACAATGCTCATAGTTAGTACTAGTAGTGGTGGCATTCAAAAAGCAGCACTCTCTCAGTCTCTTAATTCTATGTCCCCCCCAAAAAATCTGACTTTCTTTTTATATAGGATGCACTTGATTCTTGACCAAAAAAAATTACCAACCACGTACCCATAATGCTTATCATAATGACACTTTCAGAGTGAATACTAACTACTGCTATGTATGTTTATTCCCATAAAACTGTAGTTTGTGAGTTAGTCAAACACTGTATGGATATACACGCATAAAATCCTGCAAAACGGATTCTGTTGTCTAACAAATACACACTAACTGCATACTATATCTGTTCACCCTGTGATTAACTTTATAGTGCAGTATTTATCGCCGTTTCACGTACATTGGGTTCCCTGAATGAATTCTCTTCACTAAATACATGTAGAAATAAATACATACTGGCGTGGAAATCCATTGAACTTTAATGGGTCCCTAAAAGTTGAGATAATCATGTTGGGAAAATTGTTTTCCTCAACATTGAGTAAACATTACGGGTGGAAAAAGGAACAGCGTCTCTTTCTTCCCAATACCTACTCCTTGTATTATATATATTACATCCACACAGGGAGTGAGATTCAAGACGAGATTTGTGGTGGAAAGAGCATCCATGTGTAATCAATATATTACTCAAGAGATAAAGTCATTTGCAAAATTATTTATGAGCTCTGTGCATTTGCTCATATAGGCAGGTACTAGTAGTTAGTAAGTTCAATTTTGTAGTTTAGTTAGTTAGTTGGTAATTAGAATATAGTCTCGCTGGAAACCATAAATGGACTAGTAACTAGTGCATGAGTGTACATACGCGGTTTTAGCTCACCATGGATAACTATTTAATTAGAATGAATCTGAGCACTACATGCGAGTTTCTACACGTGGTATCGAATTTCTTTGTATGACCTCATAAAACGGATCCATTTTCATTCATTGCTTCTTGTCTATCCTTTGTAACGAAACGAAACGAAACCACCAAGTGAATATTCTGACTCACAAATTCTGCATTCGAAGCTTGTAATAATATAAAGTGTACTCATGAGTTTTTAAACCAAGGGAGATGAAAGAGCCATTTGTTTTTTTTCCGGGTACTTTGCACAGTGCACTACTATATCCACTATTATTATCGTCCTTCGTATGCAACACCACTTGAATAAAAAATATCTTGTACAGAAATCAGCACGACTAGTGCTGGAGTCTCAGTAGTAGCAATAATAATCATCATAATAATGAAGAAGGGAAAAGGAAAAGTAAGGAGGATAAATAGATATAGTCACATAACACACTCACATGGATAAGGTGGATCCGCATTAGTCCCATATAGGAGCAACGTGTATTCTGTGTGCAGTAATTTCATGATATCTTGAGAAGCTTTTATGGTCTCTTGTATATGCATCGGGAAGCTAAATGTTGTGTGTACAAATTGATGACAAATGTTGTTCCCTTTACTAGCCATTTAACTAACAGTACCAATGTGCGTGTGTCTTATAAGCGGGGCTATAGAAACTGCGTGTGCACTGGAAGTTGCTGGTAACGGGAACAGAAAACGTTGTCACTGCGGTTTTCATCACTCCAGGAGGTATTTGACGAGTTGCTCGGGTCATAACTCTGGCCCTGGTTTTCATCATTCTCACAATTTTGTGGTCTACAATGGGAATGCAAAAGATTCTAGAATTGCATATTACTTTTCATTTCACAATATTAGTAGTTAGTTAGCCATTACATAGCAAGTAATCTATGATAGCCATAGAAAATAAAATACAAGAATTTTATCAAGCCCAAAAATGACAATTAAAGAATGCACAAAGCTGAGGGATTGATTTTTTAAGTAAGTATTTAAAATAACAATTGTTAGTGTATTTGGATTGCTAAACTGATTGAGGATGAGAGACAAAGAGAGAGAGAATAGTTAACAGATTAAGTAAACAAAAAAACAAATGAGTTAGTTAGTTCGTTTGCCTAAGAGTTGTAAACTATTTTCTGCTCAGTGCTCATTTACGTCATTAGAATAGTTTATGAAATAGATTATGGGCCCTAAGATTTTCTGGAGCACTGTAGGTGGTACATGTGACTAGAAGATGATTTTGTGACTCGCAGCTTGTTTATGGATAGAATGGCCCTTGATAGGAACAGTTATTAAATTAGTTTCATCGTTGTGAACACGTTAATGAGTAAATAGAGGATCCGCTAGAAACAAGTCATCCATGGAAGAATCGTAATAATCATCAGTTTAATTTTTGCTCATGATTTCACAATGAAAAGAGAGACCAGGAAGGATGCTTGGTGAGAGATGTTTTTAATATGGAATAATTTGTGAATAGTTTGTTTGCATCATTGACCTATCCCTCTTATTTCTGCGTCAAGTAAGTAGTGAGAAAAAAGATGAGCTCTTTTAGAGATTGGGGAAAAAAGCTTTCAAAGTTGTCATCACTTTGTGCATCCAATTGGGAACTTGTGCCAGATTTTTAGATGGGAGGAAAATAAACTTTCAAATGTAAGGCAATAATGCAGGGTCGTCTTAAAATGGTAGAAAAATAAGCTTTGCATTGCTTACATTTTTGGAAACTTTCCCAGCATGAGATTTGTCAATTCTGGGATCTTGGATAGGACAAAAGAGCAGGTTATAGGTTAATCTGATTTCCTAAGCTCTGTTATATTCAAGTCAATTGCTATGTGTAAACTGATACAGAGTTTGCATAGCATTTTCTCATGTATTTTATTAATACTGATGAGTCATTGATATCGTTCACATCATTATCATGTCTAAAAAACATTATCAATTAAGAAATTGGTAATAGCATTTAAAAAGCTTGAGTGAAAATCTAAAACACTGTTTCCAAAACCAGGTTTCTTTAATATGTCTCTGGAATAAATTTTTTTTTCGTTATCTCTGCAATAGAAAGTGCATACATACATAGCATTAAAACAAAAAGACGAGGCTCATTTTTTTTGCTCATCTGAAATTGAGTTGACTACTTATACCAAATGCGTTTTAAATGGCACATGCATAGAGCAGACAAAGATATTTCAGTAGATATAGCTATTATGCATGCATCCATGGTAGATTCAACCCGTTTGATAATAAAAGCTTTATAGAGAGACGACGAGCAGTGAGCTCAATAAATTTCTGAATTGCTTCCTCCAGTCAGATGTGTTGAGTTAGACGAAAACTGGTCCGTGTACACATACATTGTTATTGAGAGAACATTTGTTTCAAACAATTGACTGTGCTTGTACAACACTCTATAAAAGAAAATGGAATAGAGCGTCTTGAATCATGCAACATATAGCATGCAAACATACATGGACTACATTATGACAAAACTAGACCCAATGTCCCTCTCCCCGTATACTTGAAGAGAAAAAAGTATTTACATCCATTCCGCACATTGGCACATTCTCCCATAAATACATGGTCTACGCACTGTAATAATATTGCTCACATTCAAGCAATGGGAGTGAATATGTTATTCATAATCTTATTATACATGTATGAATACACGCATCTATCTATTTTCAGCTGAGCTCCCCTTGCTCACCATATCATAGAAATAGATTTACTATAACACATGCACCATATCTAACTAAATCTAATGGCTATGGCTACCTCCTTTTCTCTCCATTTTCCCCATCTAACTTGTGTATCTTTGAGGCCTAACTTTCTCTGAAAACTGAAAATGCACAAGTTATGCACAGACAGATCGGAAATCATATACATTAGATACAAGAATCCTACTAGTAATTCCATGCGCAATATTAACTGTATTGGTTAATACAGTTAAGTAAACAAGCAAACAAACAAACAATTAAGTACCATATTAAATCAATGTGAATTCATCTCATTTGTTAACATTTGTTAACGTAACAATGATAGGCTATAAACATTTGTATTTCAAAGTGAATAATTAGATTTGACTTGAAGGAAATTAGTTAATGTCCTCTTGATAATGCCACCACTACTACTTACTTTAGATATTCAGTTAGTTTACTATATACTTAATTTTTTTTAAAGGAAATCTTAAAAATGTAACCCCTTTAATTTTCCCCTTGTTTTATTGTTCACAGCATCCATTGTGCAGGGGTTGAATGGTATCCAACCAACCATTAAAATTGAGAACAGTGGAAGTTACTATTGCAACAGTTACACGCCGCCCGGTCCTGATCATTCGGTGCTCATGTCGTCTGGCACATACAGTACGTGTAGTAGTAAAACAAAATGAGTTTGCTTAATGTGTACCCATTTTGGTTTTCAATATTGTCGGTGCTTGAAGTGAGAGATTGGAAATCGAATTTCAGGACATTCGGTCCTAGTTTTCTTTAGCTGCTGTTCTGTGACATTTTTGGTTTCGGTTATTAGGTCCACTGGCATTGCCTCGAAGTTTACCTAGTCCAACCATCGAGCACAGAAGCAAGAGGCGAAGACTGAGCTCAGAAGATGATCCTCTGGATGTCGGAGGAAGTCGAGATAAAAGCAACGAAGTCACATATTATGGCCAGAGTCCTGCGTCCCTATCAAGTCAAGCCAGTTGGCATTCTGAAGTCGATCACGGTACGTTTCATCGTTTTTGTGTTTGATTGTTTGAATTCATTATATTTTGGATAACTGTAGATTTTAATGGAAAGGTTGATCAGTATATAACTAACTCACTCTCACTTAATAATAATCTGCTCGGTTTTTCGTGTTTTCAGAGCATGCATTTTTGCATGATAGTGTTTCGTAGAATTGTAATCTTGCATTGATTTTCAGCTTTTTTTTTTAGTTTGGTGTCTTGGTTTTTTCTGGGTACCAATCGCCTGTGACTGACTTAAATACTTGATAGGATCAATAATATAGCAAATAGTAGGACTGCTTTCGGTTAATTTGTTTCCTGTTCGAAACAATGGGCAGACAGAAATAGAACAACAGGGTTGTTACAGGATTTGCAGGCAGATTCTGATACAATTATCACGCACCAATCACATTACTACGGTTATTGTTGTTGTTTTGTTGGAAGCTTTGAAAAGGAAAGTGATCAGGCAGCAGTGGTAAGCCTTGTTCTCATGTTATGAGATGAGAACAATAGCTGTCTCGCCCCATTACATGATGCCATGATTGAGTTTATCGCACTCCGTTACTGTTGGCATTAGTACCAGCAGCCGTCATACTCATCGTTTGAACAAGCTATTAATTTATTTGAGAAGAATGGAATCGTACAAGTCGTTTCAGGCCTAACAATTGGGGTACAATGTGTTTGGTGCTTCTTGTTATTGACACTTACATTCAGTTAGCTAATCAAAAAAATTTCAATTCTTGCGAAATGAAAGATCCGGTGCATCGGTATCTACCAAAATCTTGCATTGTCCCATGTATTACTGAAGAAAGTTATTAGAAAGAAACTTCCCGCAGCTATACAGTATAATAAAGTGGTGCAATCTAATATATTCATGCATAGAATGTGTATACATATTGTATGGTAATCAAGCATGCAAGAAATTATGTTTACGGGAACGGGAAAACAACACAACTGTATGGTCTCACTCGATCACAACCACAATAGTCAGCACAAAAATATTAATAACATGGCTTCTAACTAGACTTTTGCAAATACCAATGGGAGCACACACACACACATACAAAAAAAGTGGTCAACTCAGCAATATTTTCTTTTCCGCTTTGGTGCAATACACTATGATTGTGGTAGGAGAAATTCTTGTGCTCATTTTCTTCTCTCTTTCTCTCTCTCTCTGCCTCTATTGTTACTTACTGTCTTGATGTTCTTGTCGGAGCCTTTGTGATAGACACAAAAATCTACTACTTCTTGTACAACTACCCACTTTCCATTCATTCTAGGACATCAAAGTCACTCGTCGGCTCGTCAGCATTTCAAGCCCCCGTCTCACCACAGTCATTCTCACGCTAGTAACCACAACAATAGTAGTCACAGTAACAACAACAATAATAATCGTAACGACTCTGGATCCAATAATGCCCCAAGGAGTAACAGCAATGGTGGTGGATCAATAGATCCCAACAACAGTCATAGTCACAATCAATCCTCCATGGTGTCTCATCGACTTGCTCATTCTCATCCTCACGCTCCTCATTCTGGTCATCAGCATCATCATCATCCTCTGCACCACTCAGTACAACAGTCCCAGTCCATGAAGCTTTCCACGTCGCCCTCTAGTTGTAACCTCGGAATGAAGTCCGGACCCGATAGACTTACCAATAATGGGACTAGAGCGAATAATTCTGAATCTCCCAACACGTCGTCCCCATTGGGGCTCAACGTTAGGCAATCTGGTGAGTTTTTTGGTAATTCGACCGGGACAAAAGTATTCTTCCTAAACTGAATAAGCAAGCACCGGGTCAAAAAGAAGAAATATCACACCTATAGTTAGTTATATTATTGTTATTCTTAATTATTATTGTTCAGAGACTGGTTTTTAATTTGCGTGCTTGGATTTTTTTTGAGAAAAATAAGCATGGGCTTGACAACTAATGAGAGAATGTGTGCTAAAATATCATTTGTGCATGAGATTTTTTGAAAACAAACATGTATGTCGTTTTGAATTGAATCGACTTAATATAGCTGGCGATCAACTTATTTATTGTGAAGTTATTTAAATATTCTACATTTGACAAAGAATGCTTTAATGTTTGAGAACAGGTCTAAGTCAGCATACCACAGTAACAAGTCTTGGGTCCGGGAGTTTGACAGGAAGTGGAGGATCCTCGTACTACCATGCGGACACTCCTCATGATCATCATGGAAGTCCCGCTAAGTACCATGAAAATGGACACGATACGTTCTCCGACTTTGTCACTCTCGTATGTCAAGAAGCTCAAAGCACAGGGGGCCAGGTACAGTTTTCATATACACAGACTAGATGCCATATTGATAGCTTGATGGATTCATGTGTTCTCCATCGTTTTTATCCAGGGTGGGAACTCTCGAGTGAATAGCAAACTGTCAGCATACTATAGCAGCTCAATGTTGCCTCCACCACCTCCTCCTGCGGCTCCCATGGCAAGACCTGTGACAATCATCCGTACAGGAGATATGAGTGGGAATGGTGGCGGGGGACTTGGACCTTCTCCTCCAGCATCGAATACTCCTCCTCTCAACTCGAATGACTCGAATAATGGTGCTCGAGAGTCTCGTCCTGCTCCTCTCAGTCCAACTTCACAGGGCAGTGACAACTCTTCACCTCCAAGATCCTTTTCTGTGTCCAGAGACTACTCGCTCAGTCATCTCCACTCACAGTCTACTGGACAAGTAAGAAGCGCTGAAAGCAAAAATGCAGAGATTTACCCATACATACCCTTTCCTTGCATACTTCACTAGATATTGCTGTGCTGTAGTTGTAGCTTGAAGTTAGGAAGATGCTAATTTTTAATTTTTTTAATTTTTGTTCGTAGCTGTTTAGCTATACCAGTATGAATCCAGTAACAGGAATGTCGGGAGTTATTAGTCCAACGAATCTCAGTCTATTTCCTACAAGCAGTGCTGGTTCAAGTTCAAGAAATCCTGGGTCAAGATCTACGCCATTACCCCGTTGGAACACACCTTTCATCAATTTGGATGAAAATATTGATTACACTATGGTATCCCCTTTGATGCCTGGTCCTTCAGAGCCCAATACTGCAACTTTAATTGATGATGGTATGTTTTCACTGACTCTGTCAATGTAATAAATTGAGTGGTCAGTTCAGAAATAGAAATGGCACTGCTCCATTCTCAAATGCTCTCTTGTTCCTGAATTGGTCTGGTCCGAATTTTCGTAGGACAACTTATGCATGATAAAAAAGTGATTTTTTCAAGTTTATTAATGAACGTTGATTTTGGGTCAGTTTTTTGAGAATGATGCAAACTATTGAAAAGTTGTAATCCCAAAATTGATTTTGCTTGTCTTCGATGTGCATTATCTGACGAAAGAAACAGCAAAATGGAAAATGGACAGAAAATATTATGAGAGGCAAAAGCATTTATATTATGATTCGTGCATATTTGATGGGATTTCACAGGTGGTCATCGAAGCCAAATCGTTTAGGAAAAGAAATCTTAGTTGGTAACATTAAGTTTGTGACCATCTTTGGCGGTTTTTTAACAGGTGATGTGAACTCAGGATTAGCCGATTTTATTGAAAACCGATCAGCATTATACGTTTTGGCTTCCGATATTATTTAAATGTAGACTATTTCCTTGATTGCTGTGCCACCAAAAATTATTTCATTATTTTGCTGTGCAGAACAGGCTTGTATAAGATTATCATTTCAAAATAAGGTACTTTGTTTCAGCATATAATTTATGAATAATTTAATGTGAAAAAAATCAGATGCGAAATGCCTTTTTTGTGTGCATGACTGAATGCTTCTTTTGTTTCAAGTTTCCTCATGTTATAACCACCTTATGTTTCGGAATGCATTGTTTACTTTACGTTCAGTCTTCACCGTTCTATAGATTTCACGGACATTTCATCATATGCACACATGCACGATTTTTTTCTTTTCTGCTATCTGTATTCAAGAATATATAATGTTTACTTTTAATACTAACAGAGTGACGGGAAGTAACGCAGGACATGGAATGGCTTTCTTAACTGTTCAAAGTAAGTGCCTGCCTGCCTGTGATTTCTAATGTAAAAGTGTTTCTTTTTCTCATCTTTCTCAGTTTTTCTCAACTTCAAAACTAAATTATAAAACTAAGAAATGTTTTGAATTTAACTAAACAACAATCGAGGAAATATTATACCCTCCCATCAATATATGCCCTGGCACCCTGCTATAGATCAAAGATAAAGATTTTCTGTCATGAGTCTTGGGTTAAAGAAATATTATTACATCATATTGCTTGCTCGTAGTTATTATATCGTTGAATACTTTTCATTAGCAATAATAACAGCACTGAACGAAACTATTTTCTTTTCATTTTTGAACTTTTTTGTCCTCACAGAGAGATACTTCAGTGTTAGTGTTCATGCAAATGACGGCTTAGATGATGGTCCACCAGTGAATGAGAACAATGGGGCTCACTCAGGGAATTCTTCCACATCCCCTGTACTTCAACAATCGTCACCTTCTAGAATCAATTCAACCCCTAATGGAATACCTTCTAACTCGAGCTCTAGTTCTAATCTTAACAACTGTAGTACAACTCCATCTACCCAGAAAACCTAGTAGTAATGAAAAGGATCGCTCAGCATCATCTAATGAATATTGTAATTGTAGATTGTTTACCGACTTGGTGATTTCTGAAGTAAAAATCAACCGAGCTAAACGAATGGAATTCTTAAGCTTAGCTGAACGATTGCAAGTACATAACATAAAATCTCAAAACCTCTAAAAATCGCAGCCAAAACTGTTTTCATTTCTATTGTCTATTCGAACATTTACACAATATTCGTAAACCTTTACAATGCAGTGATTTATTTCAAATCCCGTAGGGTGGTTGGAAAATTGTAAAAATCAATATGAAACGAGATGGGCATACATGGAATAGCCCATTTTAATAGGATTCGAATGTTTTATGTTACAATTCTAGAGAATTTGACAAGTGGCCTCATATGTGTCTGCTACTGGCCAGTATGAAGTGAAAAAGTGATTAAATTGGTAACAAGATATGCTTGAAAGAGAAAAATATATACAAAACCTTTGTTGTAATAATATTACTCTTTTGTGGGAATGAACATAGATATCTAGTCTTATTCAATAAAATGGGATGTGGAACTCTGATGGGTTTAGTCTGTTTTTTTAAATAGCTAAAAAGTTACAGCGAGAACTGTAGTTTCATTTTTTGGTAGCGATTTTTGTCTGGTAGAAATTCGTGGTCATCCGAAACGTACAAGTAGTGGAAAAAACAGTGTAGCAGACTTTTCTGGTCATTTGGTGTCTTGAGTTTTAGAGTGAAGTGTAAGTTGATATGTCTGTGTCTGTGAATGGTTGAGTATTGTTCTTATTGTGACCGGTGACTTAGAAGGGAAAATAGTCAATTTTACAGTGAATCGTAACAACATGGTTTAGTATTTGAGTAAGTATTTTTAAGAGTGTCACATTTCCGCCGAAGTATTTTAACTGAGATAGCTATTTTGTAGAGCTGGAAAAGTTTCACTAAATAAACCCAAAAACTATAGGGCTATGCGACGAATATTTGGCAAGATATTTGCAAAATCTCAAGTAGCCGGGAAATTTTGGGAGAGATTTTTCCCATTCGTTTGTTCGCTAAATAAAGGCTAACTTTTTATGAGGCATCCTGGCAACAAAATTAACATTCATTTTTTTTATTAAAAGTTTTGAAAAAGTTAAATTTTTCTAATTTTAAAAAACTCGCCGTAGATTCCTAGTTTTTTGGGCAATTTCGTGTAGCTTTTCAAGCTCTACAAAATAGCTATCTCAGTTAAAATACTTTGTCGAGAGTGTGACACTCTCAAAAAGACTTACTCGTTTTAAAATGGTAGACTCTAGAAAAGAAGGTTAGGTTTATTTTTTGAAAAACTAAATAATCTACAAGGAATTGTTTTATATACTCCATTTTTAAGGAACCATCCATCGGCCTCCTACAGTTAACCTGAGAGATGTTTGTCACTCCTAGAATGTAATTCATAGTCTCGTAAATTATCCTATTAAATGACAATGCGTGCATAAACGCATTGTGTACAATACTCGATTAGTTAAAAAATATGGACAAGAGTTCTTCGCGGTGCAGTAAAATGCTCTCTTTATATGTAGTGATCAATCATGTATTTCTAATTGTGTTATTATTATTATCATATTACCTAGTTTCTAAACTCTGTTGTATTTGCTTGGATATTGACGATTCAAACTAAATGCTATAATCATTTAAACACACACCACACTCTTGTCAAGAAACAAATAGCTCAAGCTGTACGTATTTTAAAGTGATTATTGTAACTAACAAACTAACTAACTACCTAAAATTAACTATACATGAAGTTTTTATTTAAGAAACACAACAACAATAGCAATACGCATGAGACTTTCTATCTAACTAACTGTTAAATCAGCCATGTGAATCTAAATGAGCAAATGCGTTTACAAACCGAATGCATTATCAATATTTAAACTTCGCGGGTGAATCGACTTTCATAAGAATTAATACCATTTTTGTTCCAATTGGTGTTTTGCTCTTTAAAGTTCAATCTTTGTATACACAAGTAAACCAAACACTAGCAATATATCACTGTAGACAGTTTTTGAACCGATGATAGTATATCTTGTGCTTTAAGTTTCTACTACTTCTCAAGTTACTGAATGAAAAGTGTAGTGGATAATTTGAAAGTTGATTCCGTCGCGAGAAATCAAGGCCTGGTCACCATTGGTGCTTCCCTCAGCCATTGTCCCCTTAATTATTTGAGTGACAATGACTGGAGTCCTTTTTAGGATCTCTGTCTCTTCTTTTCTGTCTCTGCTCTCAGTAAGTAAACTAAACATGCAATAATGAACCATGACTAACGGAAACACTTGAGTCGGCCAAATGAATCTCATCTCAAACTATTGTTGTTATTAAGTAGCAGGATGTATCGGCTACTTTTATTTGTAATGTATACTATATACTTGTAGACCATAGGAGGTTAGTTCTAGTGTGGAAGATACACACGGAAAATGCATTGTAGCTGGTACTCTTGTTGAAACCAAAACAGTTGTTATGATATGTGTAGTGGTTTTTAATCATAGTATTGTTGTATACGTGTAAGGATGGAGAAAATTCGTAAAATATGTGAGATATGCACATTACAATCCAGTGAGCTAATGAATATACTTTGAAGATCTTGTTGAACTTGTAAATATCGTATTTATTATTATACACTACTGTACTTGTAATTAACATCATAATATGTCTGCGTTCAGGACGCATAGTTATGTTTAGTTAGCATACAACATAGTGTTTAAATGATTTTAAAGGAAAAAGACATTGCAATGGCTTTAGTAAAAAGAGGAAAAGAAAGTGCATTAATAAAAGCGAATGTTATGCAAAAAATTGAGTTTGAGTTGAGTACATCATCTTTTTGTTAACAATAGTTTACATTTTACTTGCCTATAGTAGAAGAATCATTTTACATGGGTTGGTTTAGAAACACGAGTTACGAAATAACAAGACTAAAAGTAGCTAAAAATAAATGTTGCAAAGCAAATTTTTCAAGTATTTGCCGTACAAATTAAATCGAAAAAAAGTTTACATTTTCATATTACATTTTTGAATAAGTATTCATTGATCTTGTCCAAAGTTTTTTTTCAAAATGATAACCTAAACTTATGAACTTTGAGTCAAAGATAATAACAACTAATTAGTTCTAGTCTAACATTGTTGCACAAACTTGTACTAGTTTCACATTGCCATTAAGGATTCGAAAAACTCATCAGTATAAATATCCCAATCATAGGTGTAGTCAACCCGTAAAGTAGGTTTACTTACTGAAATCTCTGATTCCAAATTTGAATCTGTACGGGATGGTAGTCCAATGGAAAAAGTCATGGAAATAAAAGGGTCTTTTAAATTACCTGGTAAAACTCCTTTTGATACAGATGAAGCTACTTTTCTAACAAATTCTGTCACATTAGCGGTATAAGTAGCCTGTGAGCTAACATTTTTTGCGTAGTCCAGCGCTACACTATGATCATGTAGTGAAATACAGGTGTGATTTTGACAAGTTTCCGCATATTGATGAAAGCTTGACCCATTTGCATTTGAATTCACCGTAAACTTTAGTTGGGACCGGGTAATATCAATAAGGGATGACAAGCTCGTTCTGTAATGCATTTTCAGCTCATAGGTTCTTTCGTTTTCTTGAGCACCATGTAGAACTATACGGGAATAAGCAAAAGTCAAATGTAAAACCACTGCCTTATTCAAACATGGGTAATGTGAGATATCCAAATTGTTGCTATGATAAAAGCCGTGCGAACCAAGGTCGAGTAAATTTTTACCTGTTGTGTTAATTGGTCTCCAAACTTTGAAAAGACGATCAGGCGCTTTCCCTAAATTATTGCCTCCAGAGCCGATTGAGTGTTGGATTTGGTCTCTTAAAGATCTAGGTTCTCGACTCAGACCATCAGTTTTAAATGAAGGTGGTTTGCACGCTTTGGAAAATATCTGAAAAGTGCTACAGTGCACTAAAATAAGTAATCGTAGTAGATTTGATCGTGACAACATTTTTTTAAAAGACTAATTAAAAGTTTCAGTATATGAACTAAAAAATGTTACTCAATAACTTACTGACCAGACTACTCCGTAAAACAGTAGAAAGAGTAATGGACGAATTTCACTCTCTGCCCAGTAATCAAAAGAAACATGACATCCGCTACATCTACATGAGAATAGATTGTATTGCAATTTTATGAGATATGTAGTTGAACTGTAACGATTGTCCAGTGCATGTACAAATGGCATACAAGTGCATGCATGTAATAAAATCCTATACTGTTCAAATACTTGTTAAATAAACAATGCAGTCCGAGAGAGGCACAGAATGTGATACAGTCATGTGAACTTGAGAAAAAGTCATAAAGGTGATTACGCCGGGTATTGTAGAGCCGTCTACGGTTTCTACTATTCAAAACCATTCAAAGGGCAAATGTCAAATTTGAGGTATTCATTAATAGAGTATCAATTGAGCAGTACCTCCAATTCAAAATATTTTCCCATTAAAAGCTAATTGTGTGCTATTCCTATCATGAATACTATTTCTGGAAACGTGGAGTGGAATCTGTAGCCAGCATACAAAAGTTTAAGACTCTTGCTCATCTAATCAGTGATAACATTAAGATAAATTGTGTATTATGCTTAAACGGACAATCTCCATGACTTAAATGAAAAGTACTTTACTTAAAAGTGACATTCGAGCCAAAACAAACTACTTTTGATAGCTATAATAGATGCTGATATCATTAAACTGTATTTTCTCATGGCTAGCTGGGTCCTCAGAAAACTAAAATTCTTGCATTCTTGCATGCATGCATAGCCAATGATATCCGTCTCATATTTCTGATCAAATTTCATGCACTAGCTTTCCCATGAACTCAACAGTTCAAAGGATCATTACTTTTTGGCATTACCTTTGCGGCTCATCAATGATAGTAATCCGAGAATCGGAACATAATGCAATAATCAACTCTCTATAACTAACCAACCGAACTATCGTTCCAAAGGTTTTAACTATCTTCTATTTCTCATATTGCTCTACTTTCAGCAAACCAAATTTCTCGTCAAAGTTCTAATGAAAGAGCCTAAAAGCTAACTATTCTATGAGTGATTTGGGAACCCTTGAGTACCCACAAGTAAGTTATGTTGGAGGCAAATATTGAGGACAGTACGAAGTAACTGACTATTTACTACTACTGACCATACATAGCTCAGATGGCGGGCTGATAAGCCTGGTAGCCATCTTAAGCAATGTGAGTCAACTACAGAAAGCATTTTAACACACGACGAAAGGTGCTTGATCTAAAAGCTACAAACACAAATTCCCCAGAGGCTGAATGAACATGCTTACGCGATAGTTGTTAGTACTAGACCAGGCTGTTGGTAGCTATGTATAGCTGAACGCCGCATAAAATATAGTTAGTCAGTACGCAAGGGAGCTAAACCAGAGGCCTCAAATACGGAATACAAGGAAACGGGAAACATATATGAATGCAGTACCTACTTTTGGCTTCAAAGGGGAAATAAATGCGCCATGTAGCTATGTATGTTGGTTAGCCAGTATGTATAGTACTAAGTTAGCAGAAGTAGTGGTGGTAAAAAAGTTCATCTGACGGCGTAGGTATAAGCGCTTGACATGCTCTCATATGATTCGGAGAAAAGAGCCAATGAGGATGGAGTATTAAGACTACTTTCAGTGACTACGTTGAATTTTGAGTTTGGCAAAGCCAGAGAGGAAAACGTAAGGAGGACTACTTTTATATCTATAAAAGTAGTGTAGGAAAATGCTTGCGTCTATAGATGACTCTCATATCCACTTGCCGAGAACATATGAGTTGCGGGGAAGAGGGCACGTAAAAACAACTGTTTTCAAAAGTGTTAAATATATTTCAGTTATTTATTGTTGATTAAACTACATTCCATTGAGCAGGAACTGTTGTTAGTTAGTTGTTGATAGTGTGCAATAATAGACTGTGGCAAACCGAGTTTCAATTGATAGATAGTTGTCCGTCAGGCCAAAGGGGGGAATATAAACGGATACTTTTATTTGGATCCAATCTCTTCGACTATAACGATGGACTTGAGTAAAAAGAATAAGTTTCTTCCAAGCATGTTTGATAACTACAATTTGAACGATTGAATTGCACAGAGTAATGTCATCAGATAATCCGGGCAACCCACTGGGTCTTAAAATTAATAGCTCTATTTCTTCGGGTCCGACTATCTCCATTGCCCCTGCCGTTACTAGTGCTGCAACTGGGGGCACATCTTCAGTTCTCAGTAATCATCCTGGTAGTAGCCAGTCCACAGGACTGTCAAGTCATCCCAATATGCCTGTTCAAATGTCCGCTATTGATATTCACCCGAGTGCACCGGGCAATATGAATCCCAATGCGAATCCTGGGCAAAATACCGCTGTCCCTATTACCATGGCGTCGGGAAGCGGTTTACCAGCTGGTACGCTTGCTTTCAGGTCCATGAATCCCAATGCTCGTAAGATACCTGTTTCACAAAATTTAAATTTAGTCTTTATCAATGATATTTGATAAAAGTGAAGTATTTGTGTATTAACTTCAAGTTTTTGGTTGCAACGTAGAAAACGTGCGTGATATATCACCTAATGCGTCAAACCCGAATCCTCCCCAAACCATTACTTTGACCCTAGCGTCAGCACCGTCCAATCCCCCGGGTAACTCCCAACTTGGCCATGCAGTGGGAGGACCACCATTGACAGTTACAGCTTCAGGAATGCCAACTTCATCATCACAACTTTCGTCTCTTAGCTCTGCAGCTCTTCATGTGTCAGGTCCTCATCCCCATGTCTCCGTTCATTATGGATCACCTCATATTCAATCGAATGTGCAGTCCCAATCCAATAAGGTATATTTCTGACTTGACAATATGCTAATAAAATAATGCATTTAATGCAGTTTGTGTGTTCCTGAATATGGTATAGATAGCTTATCAGTTTTTAACAAATGATGAGGTCAGACGAAGAGCAAATTCGAGACAAATCAGGAAAAAAACGGTTATAATCTTGTTTCGTGAATTTATGTAAACGATACATCAAATGAAAGGTCTTGACGAGAGGATACCAAATAAACTCTTAAGAGGGTCAAAAAAAAATTATTATTTTTTGAAATAATTAACTTAAAAAAAATTAGCATGAGGAACATAGGAAAGTTATTTCATTCCATAGCGACGAATATTCCTACCTACCACTTTAATGCCATAACAAACGCACAGTGACCCCGTACCCTCCTCCAATCGAAGGCTTCGCCTCCGTACCCGCTTACCGTGACTTAAATTAATCCCAAATTAATCAATAAATTAAATTGAAGCGTTATTATAACCGGTTTATACACAAGCATGCTAGGTGCAATAGGGTTCGTATTGAAAAATTTAACATGAAGGACCAGAAATCAAATGGAGTTTCAGGTTGCTTTGGATATTTACGTTGTTCTATGAGGCGCGCCAAAGACTAAAAGCAAAAAATAAACAGAGCCCGAAATATTAGTATTACTTCATGTGATTTTGATTACGGTCTGATTTGATTCATCTGATAACATTGCCAGCATGTACCCCATGCACAAAAAAAGATTTACGGTACGTTACAAAATTCAAAATTATCGAAAATTATTTTAAACACATAATGGAAGCCATGAGCTACCTAATAATTGGCATTCAGAACACGCTGGCATTAAAATTGAAATTAGAAGCGGAGCGGATCTTTAATTAAACCCAAACAAGAACACGAACGCCATTCACGCAATCTTCGTTACCTAAGTACAACTTACCTGTGCAATTCAAGAAAACAAATAAGGGCACTAAAATGGTAGAATGAAAACGACTTTTAAATTATTTTGTGAGAAGAGTGTCTCAGGAAGCAAAAAGCGAGTAGGAAATTATTGTTGTTCTAGTTCTTAAATTTCATAGTAGATAACCGAATTTCGCGCTTTGAAAAGTATGCTTTTGCAATGGGGTTGAAAATTATATGTATGACTGGAATGGAAATCGTACTAACAGGATTCATTGTTTTAGCTAGCTGGCAAGCATGCGTTGGTATGAAAAGTAATCATTACGAGACCAAAGATTTGTTAATACATGTATGTTTGTTGCATTTCAAATTCAGGAATAAAACGAAACGATGGAAAAACGCTTTAGTCCAACTATAAACTCATTGTAAAATATTTTTGCTGCTATTGAATGCAATTTTCAATCCACTTGCCAAAAATATTTCATATGATATTGTTTGAAAATCAGCATTTTCCTAAAATGATATATATACAGGTTCAGGTGTGTATTTTTACTGCCTATCTATTAGGTATTGGAAAGTTAATTTCTTAAATGTCATTTAAATACATGAATATGGAAAACGTGGATTAGGTAATAGGTTTGATTTCAATGACAGTCTTCTCCTGGTTTAAACTATATAGTAATAATATGATTTATAGATTAACAACATTCATGATTTTTTTTATTTAGGCCTCCATACTGGTGAAGCCAGTAATTGGAATGGGAGGGTCAATCATGCATACTTTAGTAAATGATAGTGGAGAAGATAGCAACTCTACTCCGGCGCCAGCGGCCCCTACGATGAACCAGGAATCTGTGGAGCCTTCTCAGCCATCCTCTGGTGGCACTGGAGCCAGTGATCATCAGCAGCAACAAGCTCCTCAAACAGAGGTTAGAATCCTTTAATTCATGTATAAACTTTACTATCATACATAGAAGTAAATATTATTATGCTATGCAGTTGGGACATTTTGTTTCACTGCCTCCGTGAATTTTGGATATGCATTCGTTAGCCATTAATACTAAGTAGAATTTGCGCTCATGTGATTATTACAGCAGCGTTTGAAAGTGGAAGATGCTTTAAACTACTTGGATCAAGTTAAATACAAGTTTGGGAACCAACCACAAGTGTACAATGATTTTTTGGATATCATGAAAGAATTCAAATCTCAAAGGTATTGTTCGCACGACTTTGTTATGGAGATTTTTGTCCTCCGCAGGATAAAAATTAATTTTTGTTATCGTACTTTGTAGTATTGACACACCTGGGGTAATTGCTCGCGTATCGAATCTATTCCGCGGCCACCCAGAGCTAATAACTGGTTTCAACACCTTCCTTCCACCAGGTTACAAGATTGAGGTATGAAATTTGCGTTTACATGCCAAGCCCATCACAATGTTATTGCTCTTTGTTCTTTAAACGAAAGCATCTCATTTAAACATGGGGTTTCGTCTATTAAATAAGTAATGGCTGAATTTTTAGATCCAGTTCAGTATGGTTGGCCAAGCGGGTGGATATGTTGTAACTACTGTGCAGACAGGGAATCCTCCGGTTTCTGTGAACCATTCAATGCCTACTACCACCAGTCAAGTTGTCCCACATAGCGTCCCTCCAGCAGTCATTAGGACGACTACAACACATGTACAGCATACTAGGTGGGTAACTTGATTTTTTCCCCATAATTACTTGCAATGCAACCTGCTTACTGCGTTATTGTGTAGCTTTGCCTTTATGACTACCCTGCAACCGGAACAACAAGCATTATAGTGTTTAATTGTTGACTCAAAACGTTCAAAATGCCACATTACATAAGAAGAATGATGGCTGAAATTACGAATTCGAGCTTCACTGTGCCATGAAAAACGGAAATGCTATAGCTTTAATCTGGCTCTGAAAGTTCACCATGTTTCGAGTTATTGTGACCAAAAATCAAACCAGATCCAGCTGTGATCCAACTGATCCTACTATTCAGACTGCATGAAGACCAGTTTCAACTCCAATGGCGTCGTGCTCTTCCCAAGCTGAAGACTAATTTTCCATCAATTTGGTAAAATTGAAAAGAAGCGATGATTATACCTCCGATAAGCAGCATGAAAAAGTAGAACCACCATGCAGAAAAACCCGTTATGCCAAAAGCATATGGTGTGCTTATCCAGTGTGTCGCATCTTTTTGTTTCCTATAGAGGAAAGCCTGAAGTTATTTTTTGTTTTATTTGGACAGAGCGTGGAAAGTGTCTCAACTATTCAAGCAATTTTAATATTTACAATGACATGAGCATTGAAAGCCATATTAAGTTATTCATAACCCTTTAGGTATTTTTTTAATTGGCCTAATTATTACATAATACGACAAATCATGGTTTATTGGGGAAAAACATGAAGGCCGCATAAAAGTATACATATATGTCTCATTTTTTAAGAACTAGTGATAGTGTTAAGTGAACTGGGAAATTTAAATTCTTAGGCGACTGACAGAACTCTCTGTCGGGCGGTATTGCGGCACTAGTTTTTTCCTGAGTTAGACAACAAAGATTTTAGTGCAAATTGCAAATTCAGATACTCCTACTGTCCAAGAGGTATCTGTTGTCTTCTCAAAAAACGGCAGTGGAGTCAAGTTAACGAAACTTTTATAGGTAGACTTACATAAAGTTGTGCTTCCATTCCACGTATAAATTAAAATTATTTAAGGTGAAGAAAGTCAAGTTTTAGTGAACTTGAAAAATCAGCCTCTCTGAAGTATAATTCATCTGTTGACCAAGCAGTTTTTATAGCTGTTTTATGAAGGAAAATAGCTCTCCAGCCAGCTTGTGACGGAATTATCAGTTCTTAAAATGGAATCCAAAGTACCAATCCCGGTGAACAAGAATGTGACTGCGTCACTACATAAAATTGAGTTCAAAGTACCAGTCCTCTTGCAAAGAAAAGTGACGGCCGTTAAACAAACAAGTGAATCAGACCCAGAGAAAAAAAAGGTGCTAACATTCGCTGGACAAAGAACCGCCCGCCAACAAGAACGGATTGAACAGTATTTGTTTTTGGGATACGAAGATGTGAAATTAAAGCAAGAGAAATCAGTGAGACGAAAATCGTTTAAAGTTTGCATGGATGAAAAACACGGCTTTTTTGTACAAAATAAGCTACCTCTTGTGATTTTGGGCTCTGGCTGTATGTGTGCCGTCAAAGTTACGAAAAAAGTGAAGCCGTAAGTTTCTGGAGACCAAACTTTCAGTTTAGTCACATCAATCCTGTTGTTGCTAGGACATTATTATTTTGCCTTTATTTGCTAGCCACGCTCCCACGCTTGAAACTTGAGTGAATGGATTAAAAGTCTGTACTGAACTTGACTAACGGTATTCGTAATTACAGGGCTGACAGGGTACCGCAAAACGTGTACTCGTCTGCTGGCATTGGCGTAAGCAATGGAAGAAGCACATCCCCTGTCCCCCAATCTCCAAACTTGACCGCTAATTCGAATAATTTTGAGGGCAATTCATCTTCGTTCACACATTCTTTTTCATCTCCTTTCGTTCAGTCAGCTTTTCCCAGCTTACAGAGTCAGCCGGTTGAGTTCAATCATGCTATCAACTATGTGAACAAGATAAAGGTGAGTTTTATTTAATTTGTTTGTAGAATGAGATTGAAACGTGACCATGTTTTCTATTACTAATGCATGTATTGAATATAGAGTCGTTTTCATGGACAACCAGACAAGTATAAGCAGTTCTTAGAAATACTTCATACGTACCAGAAGGAGCAGAGGAATATAAGAGAAGGGCTTCCCCCATCATCGAAGCATCTCACTGAGAATGAGGTTTATTCTCAGGTTGCGAAATTGTTTGAAAACCAGGAAGATTTGCTACAAGAATTTGGCCAATTTCTTCCCGATGCAACGGGACATCCTAGTCCTGTAAGTTTGTATGCTTGACTAATACAGCAATATTATTTATGCGATTGTTCGATTAGGACTCTGAATTGAAAATACTAAGGTTTTTATGTTGCAGGGAATCAAAAGCGTTTTGGAACAGTCCAAGAAGATATCTAAAACAAACAGAGAATTTTCGGGACCGGGAGTTACTGCACAACCCAAGTCCACTCAATCGTCTGCGAAACGAGCGGCTGCACCAGCATCACAAACAGTATGCAAGAAACCTAAGATGAATTACTCTTTCAAGGATGTTAGTTTGGCAGAGGCTGGAAAATATGGCACACTGAATGAGTTTGCATTTTTTGACAAAGTAAGTAGTAGTTTTAAACTGCAGATTACAAGTTTGGAATAACGGAGATATAAAAAGTAAAATGTGTTTCATCATTTACATACTTAGGTTCGTGTGTCATTGAAGTCTGCAGACGCTTATGAAAACTTTTTGCGATGTCTGTCCCTGTTCAATGATGAAGTAATCTCCAGATCAGATCTACTGAGTCTTGTAGCTCCATTCTTATCCAGATCTCCAGACTTGTACTCGTGGTTCAAGGACTTTGTTGGTTACAACGATTCCGGGGTTTCTCCCACCTATGACTCTATACCTATGAATATAGCTAGGACCGAAAGACCGTCAGAAGAGACAGCCTTGGAAATTGGTACGTTGTTTAAAAAATTACCTAATTAACGCGAAACAATTAGTAATTTGATTGCTTGTAATTATCGATTTGCAGATTTTTCTACCTGCAAACGACTTGGAGCCAGCTACTGTGCTTTGCCTAAATCTCATAGTGCTCCTAAAAGTTCTAATAGGACTCCTTTATGTGAAGAAGTACTTAATGATGTATGGGTTTCGTTTCCAACTTGGTCAGAAGATTCTACCTTTATCACATCTAGGAAAACACAGTTTGAGGAGTATATATACCGATGTGAAGATGAGCGCTTTGAGGTGAGTATAAATATTATTTGTATGGATTAATCTGACTGTATTTCTGCTTCCTAAGGACTTAGTGTCCTGTGTCTACATATTAAGACTTAATGACAGGAAAATTAAGCGGTGTATATTTCCTTTCAGTTGGATGTTGTGATAGAAACCAATGCCTCCACTATCCGAGTTCTTGAAGCTGTGTCCAAGAAAATGTCGCGGATGACTTCAGAGGCTCTTCACGATTTCACACTAGATAGTTGTTTGGGCGGATCCTCGCCTACGATCCATCAACGGGCTGTGAGACGCTTGTACGGGGACAAAGCGAATGAAGTGATCGAAACACTAATCAAACAACCATATGTAGCTGTTCCATTGGTTCTTAGAAGACTCAAGGCAAAGGAAGAAGAATGGAGAGAAGCTCAAAAGGGTTTCAACAAGATCTGGAAGGAACAAGTGGAACGATTCTACTTAAAGTCTTTGGACCATCAAGGGCTCACTTTTAAACAATCTGATGTTCGAGCTCTACGACCTAAGTCTTTGGTCACTGAACTAGAGACTCTCGTAAAAGAGGTAGACTCACTTTTGTGTAGATGATACTTTTAGTGAGGAATGCACGGTTGCTTACTTGAATTTTCTGATATAGTGTAACTAACCCATCTTTATTCCTTGTTTACATTAGCGGAAACAGGAGAAAAACTCAGGATGCCATGTGCCTGGACCTCATATGTGGTATAACTACAAAGAACGAACTGTACTAGACGATGCTTGCAATTTAATACTTCATCACGTTCGTCGACAAAGTGGAATTCATAAAGATGATAAGCGAAAGATTAAGCACATTTTGAAGCATTTCATACCTGATTTATTTGCTCACCCTAGAATGGATCTATCCGATGATGAAAATGATGATGGTAAGTGGTTAAATGGATTATAAAATCAATTATTATATGGACATCACTTTGGTGGCGATTAAAGTTGTATTTGTACCAAAGGAGCTGGCTCTTATGATGAAGCTGATGGTCGGAAAACCCCAGAAAACGGAAGTCGACATAAGAAAAATGGTTCTAAACGGGGAAATGGAAATCAATCGAGTAAGAAAGATTGTGAAGACTCGGGAACTTCAAGATCAGGGGCTGGGTCATCAGAAACCTCCGTTATAAATTCTATTCCTGGTCGAGGAATTAAATCTAAAGAGTCAAGAAGAAGTTTAGCTAAAAGGGATAGTAAACCTATGAGTAGTGAATCGCCTAATAAGAGAGCAGAGGTCAAGTACATGAATGTCGTAAGTGTAGTTTAATTGCGATCAGTCATTACATGGGATACTCTAACCTTTTACTCTTTCCTTATTTACTTTATTATTGTATTGTTTAGCCATCCACTGGTTGCCCACTGACTGACTTTAAGCCAAGAATTATCCATCTGCCCCACCCAGACCAGGTAAGTTGTTTTGTTTATTATAGCTGACTGGTGTTGTATAGAAAATGATGGTAATGGGCAGTTGTAATTTTGAATCTTATTGTATTCTAGGACGAGACATATAAGCTCTTCTTTGTCAACAGTGCATGGTATGTGTTCTTTAGACTCCATCAAATTCTTTGTGAGCGACTCACGAAGATGATGGATACTGCGATTAGCATAATGGTAGAAGAATCTAAAGAAGGCTCGGATAGTAAAAATTCGGCTGCTGTACAGTTGAGACTCAAACCAAAAAGTAAGTTTGTAGTTATTTTGAGACCTATTGATTGTGGTTTTCACCATGAAGTCGTATAAATGTTTATAAACGTTATGCGATTTTATTTCAGATGATTTAGACTATGAAGATTACTATACAAGCTTTTTAGAAATGGTCAAGAATCTTTTAGATGGGCATATTGAGGCCGGAACATATGAAGACACGTTGAGAGAAATGTTTGGAATTCATGCTTTCATTTCGTATACAATGGACAAATTGATCTCGAACACTGTTCGACAGGTATGAAAAAATTGTTTATGGCTGATTTGCTGATTGAATTTTGAATTTTTTGGTTTGTTTTGTCAAAATTCATGAACCTATTAATTAATTAATTAATTCATGTGTCCACATTGAATTTTACAGCTTCAAACTGTTGTGACGGACGAAATGAGCCAAAAATGCTTCGAAATGTACCAACAAGCTTGTCGAAGAGGAAGTACTGGTGGTCTTGTTGGTACACAATCTCAAAGACTGATGATGGAAATGGGATACCAGAAGAAAGCAGAGAAGGCATGCGCTGAAGATAATTGCATCAAGGTCCTATTTGTAAGTGCATAATCGCTTAGTTCTTTTGTTTTATTTTCTTCCATCTATGGCATTTTGTGTTAGATACTTACTCTTGTTTTTGGTTCATTCTTAGTTTCACAAAAATTGTAAAATGGCAGTGGAGTTGATTCCACAGACTGAACCACCAACAGTATCTATGGAAGAAAAAGCCAAATGGTCTGCGTACGTGGAAAAGTTTATGAGATCCGAAGATGTGTCAACTGATGTACAACAAGAACTTTATGAAAAGCCTATATTTTTAGCAAGAAATGTTAGAAAGTGGAAATTACAAAGGAAACATAAACGCCGCACCGAGGCTGAAGCTGTAACCATTAAAACGGAGCCTGATGAGGAGGAGGATAAATTGAAAGATGATGCTACGTACGTGTCTTGCTATCATTAAAATTAAGATCCGATTTTTCAATAATAACTTAATTACACAAGTTAATTTCCTATAATTTTATTTATTTAGGCGGGAGGAAATGCTCGCTGTAGAGAAGGCCAGGTTGGCCAAAACTAGAGCTAAAGTTGGAGGAGAGTTGAAAGACTATATCATTGAGGAGAACCTACAATGTCAATTCAATCCGAATTCATTTAGAATGATATTTGTTACCAATAGTGAAAATGTCATTTACTTAAAAGGAGCACTAAAACGGGCTAGACAAGTAAGTTTTTTGGTTGAATTAATGGTTGCTAACGTGTGTATATTGTGATGAGAGTTTTGCCAGAGTGTAATATGGATTCTTATGACTTTGCAGACACATAAAAGAATTTCAAAAAGACTAAATGATAACTTTGGTAAATGGCATCAACAGTGGATGGAAGAAAATGTGACAGAAGAACAAATATCAGAATGTGAGGACTTTTTAGTTGCTCCAAATACGTCCGTAACGAGAATTACTTCCAACAATGACATCCAGAAAGCGCCTTACAGACCTGTGAACAGATACGCCGTTTTATGTCGACGGGTTAGTACTGATAATGCAGATTGATGCAAATTTTAAGCATTTGATTGATCACGGCTTGGATCGAGGACCTTTTCTCTTTCCATTTTCTTTTTTCTCACTGTCGCTCGTCACTAATTCTCTTGAGGTAACTTTTCGTTCAGCAGTAACATGCGAGTAGTTTGGTTAACTTACATACAATTCAATCAACACTAGTTTTCAATCCCCGGTCCCAGCTGGTCTTCAAGCAAAAAAATAATTGGTTTATGGTCGCTCGGTTAAAGGTTATTTCCATTTTCTAGTACAATAGACTTTCCGGTCGTGAAAGAACTCTATCGGACAAATTCTAAGGTTCTCTGTGGAGTCTTGGACTGCTCTTTTAACGTTCTAAACCGAAGAACACTCTTTTTCATTGCATTTGTTCTTGCATTTCGTATATCATCCGTGTGCTTTTGTGTTTCTGGGAGTATTCGAGTATTTAATGGAGTTAGTGAACTTGTTTGAATGGCATCATCATCGTCGTATTCTAATTGACATAAGTAACCAAAACAGCTTTGAAATTTACTTCATCATCAAGCCGAACCCTTCCTGTTTGTTTATACTTTTAGGGATGTTTTTAGCTTCCTGTTCTTCATCACTGCTTTGTTGCTCATGGTACTTTCTTTCATCACCGTTGCTATCATTATAGCTTTCTTGTTCTATGCTTCTAGATCTTCCATCCCGAAGACGAAGAACAAGGGAGTGAAGACATGGAGTAAATTATGTTTGCATTTGTTTGATAGTGTCATTGTGTCAATGTTTGAGGGCATGCATTTTGGTTAGGTAGGTGGCATACCAAATTCGTACTCACTGATTGTTTTGAACGTTTGTGATGATTGATAATGTACTTAACATTTTAGAGTATAGTTGAGTAGTTTTATTTATTTTAAGCATTTATACAATATGAAGGCTTTTGTAGAATCTTAATGTATGAATTGGTTGTACGTGCCCTGAACGTATTTATTTGATTGAGGCTAATGTGTAGTAAGACACTGGTTGTTTGTTTGGCAGGATTAGTAGGTTATCACAATTTTTGAATTTTTTCTAAGAACAACTGCTCATTTTGAAGTCTAGTTTATGGGTTGTTGTGAGTGTGAATGGTTTTCTATGGATTGCAAATTTCCTTTTCCTGAAATATATATGAAATGTAGTTAGATGAGGTTGTAAGGCAAGTAGTAAGATTTTTATTTAATATACTTGGATTTTTGTATTATATCGATCCTGTATGTATAACATGGATCGGGATTAGTTACTGTCGAAAGCATTTGAATTACTCGTGTATAAATTATTGGAAGTAAGGCCTTGTACCTTTATGATGGAGAAGCAGTCCTTTCAAATTTAATGGGGTTTATTTGTTTGTGTTATATGTTTTTTTTTTGTACATAATGTTAGAACTGTCCTTGTGGGCTTTTTTGCTTTTTCACTATTGTTATTGCATTTGTATATGTCAATGTGTAAAGGTTAAGTTTGAAAACGTGTTATGTTGACTGGAAGTATTAAAATGAATGAATAAAAAATGTTGTTGTGACTTCCACATTAATTAGCACAGATTTAATTTGCATATTGTTCACTTTGTTTTTATTGTCGCCTTTGATAGACAGCAGAAATAAAAGTTAAGTAATACAAGCTCCAAATCTATTTTCTAGCTGTTAGCACTTCATGACCAGAGTCCGTGATTAAAATCGTTTGCTCAAATTGTGCGGTTCGAGAATCATCAATTGTACTGACAGTCCAGCCATCTTTCATTATAACCACATCTTCAGATCCTTCTGAAATCACGGGCTCTATTGTAAACGTCATACCTGGTTTCATAACACCACTATTTTGAGCCGAGTAATCTAGATGAAATCAATAAATCGTTAAATCAATCTCATTTTCCTCCTGCGCACTCATGCATGTAAACACACCATTTTACTCAGAGCAGAGCAATTTTATTTTAATACCTTCATAATGCAATATATCTGGGGGTCCATGGACATATTGACCAATTCCGTGACCAGTAAATCTATCCACTACTGCAGAACCTCGAAGAGAAGCCAATCGTTCAATAGCTTTCCCTAGAAAATGTAAGTAATGAATGAACCTTTATATAGCCCACAAAGGATCAAACAGGGGCAATGGTAACTTAACTTGATAACAATAATTATGAAAAATATAAAATATACCTATTTCATATAAAGGGACGTTCGGAGCACACACTTTGATACCAGCTTCAGTGCATTGTTTAGCCGTTTCGACCAAGTCTCTACCCCGTTTGTCAACCCTTCCGACGCACACTGTCTCAGTACAATCTCCATGATATCCATCAAGAAATACCTATAGTAAAAAAACATTTTTAGTAAATTAAAATAGTGAGGCTTGCTGGAGAATTGTTTTGATGACAGAAATTGGAGGGTCCTTACCATACAATCGATGCTGACAATGTCCCCATTCTTTAAAGGTCGATTATCAGGTATGCCATGACAAGCCACATTGTTTACAGAGGTACACACACTTTTCGGGAATCCCTGGTAGTTTAATGGTGTCGGATATGCACCTTGTGAGATCACTAACTGGTGCAAATACTTATCTAGTTCATCAGTGGTTACCGTGGGCTTGAAAAAATATATACAGTTGACAGGTCAGGCATTGTGCATAATTCAATATACTACAATGGTTTATTTTCATTTTACCTCCACTTCTCTAACCACAGAATCTAAAACAAATCGAGTGAGTTTACAGACGGCTTTCATTTTTTCAATCGCCTCTTCCGTTTTAATCTCAGGCTTTTTGGAAATGTAACGTTTAGGTACTCCACTTTCATAGTATTCTGGTGTCTTAATATTGGAAGGTACAGTCAAACGAGGCGAAACAACTGCTGGTCGCACAATATCATGCTCAATTTTTTGCCTACATGCAGACAAAAAAAAAGTCCGAAATTGGTAAGATAGATAAATTGCTAGTCATAAGTTTAGTTTAACTTGTACATTAATGTTTTTACCAAGTCATTGCTTTAAAAAGCGTGTGGGGCTCTGTCTTTGGCGGTCCATCTTCATTCCGTAAAGAGTTGTGAAGAGAAATATATTTACACCATGAACGCTTAATATCAGCAGTCAGTTTATCTGCAAAAAGCTGATCCCCAATCCCCACAGACTTTAAACAATTACGAAGCATCGTGACACACGGTTTCTTTGGTTGGAGTTGACTAGACAATTCAGTCTTCAGATCAGGCCAGCACCTCAAGTCAAGTTTTGGATCCCCGAGAAAGTATATCGTGTGCCTAACGTAAATTTATCAGCACAACAAATCAATTAATTAGATCTTCAGCCCATCAAGCTTAAATGAATTGAGTCAAGTACCCAAACAAAGTCTACTAATCACCAGATGGCGCTATAAAAAACCTACAAAATGGCGCCGTGGTGTACCACATACCCGCCATGTTTTTCCCATAAAACTATGAATACGTAATATCTACTAATGCACAAAAATGTAAAATAAATCATATTTAAGAGAAAATCAACAAACTTACTGTTTTATTAAACGGCTAGTTAGTTTCAATTAAATAGTTACCAGCGCAGGATCAGAAATAATTCGATTGTAGAAATATATTGTTGCTTCTGTTCTATGAATCACCCAACTAATAGAACCATAGAAGGCAAACAATGAAAGCTTATTGGGTTACTACGGTAACGCGTTGACACGTGCGAGGCTCAGCCCAATTGTTTCCAATACTTAAGGTTAACTGTAATGAACAAGAAACTTCGAAAGTCTAACAACAACCTTTGTCTATTAAAGAGGGCCTCTGTTTTTGGCCTCTATTCATTCAATACATTTTTACATTGAACTTGAAGACTTTGAACACCACAGCACATTTGGCGGGAATCAGCTGGTTGTGATCCGTCATTCACTTGTATCAATTGGTATTGGTTATCTATCTGTTGTCTTGTTCTCGTCGTCGTAAACATACAGCCGAAAAGTGTGCATGCTTGTGAAAAAGCTAGAAATAAATGTTTTTTTAGTTTAACTTGAATCTGAAATTTTGGAAATTTTATCACACGCGTGTTTTGTTATAAGAAGACTTGAGTTTTAGTTCAATGCTCGAAATATTTTATTGATCGATCATGAGTGGATTTATGGAGCAAATAAGCAAGATGAACGGATTGGGACTTCTGTCAAATACTGTCTACTTTTTTGTGACCTTCATGATTCACCAGAAAGTTTATAATGTCCAACCGGAGCCTTACCTTGACGAAGTTTTTCATGTCCCTCAAAATCAGCGTTATTGTGCTTTAAATTCATCGGTAAGTTATATACTCTCATTCTGGCATTCAGTGACCAAAAGCATCGGAGGCGGTCCCGTAGATTTTACCCCAGGAGCCGCTGCGCCGAATCTCAAACTCTAACGTTTATTTTAATTTGAACTTTAGATTTAAGTCCGATGCCCTTCATTTTATCATTGCCAAAAAATTATGAGTAAGGAATTGTTTTGCTATAATTAAATTCTTATTCAAATTAGTGGGATCCTAAGATTACAACCTTGCCTGGAGTTTATGCTATGACTACAGTTGCTCTAGGACCTTTAAAATTGCTGGGAATTGAAGAACCATGTACTGTGTACTTACTTCGGTTTTGGAACATAATCATGAACGGAGTCAGCTTATGGATCCTGCGAGAAATTATTCGTATAAAGCAGAATGTGTGTAGTGTGTACAGTATAGCATTGCATTAACATTGATAGTTTTAGTTTAGCAATTTTGCTTCAAATGTTCAATGCTAAAAAACCAATTCGCATTCATTATGTTTTCCAATTTGCAGGGTCAATTGGAATCTCTGAGAGAATTTAGCTCATTGACTGTGACACTGTTCCCCTTATTATATTTTTTCAACTTTCTGTTCTACACAGACCCTACAGCGAATGCATTAATTTTAGGCATACATTTGCTATGGCTTCAGGAAAGCCATGGATACTCAGCACTAACAGGTTAGCTAGTACACACATTTGTTGGACAAAAATTGATGGACCCCAACCTCTATATACCTAAATTATATAATGGTTTGACCTCTCTATATCTCAGGAGCCTTGGCTGTAACTACCAGACAAACCAATATTGTGTGGGTTTTCTTCCATGGCTTTGTCACTTTGCTAAACTCATTCAAGACTGTGTATCGCAAAATCAAAACTTTTCAAGAAGGCAAATCCCAAAAGATCTCAAAAGTTAAATTATTGCTATCCTCGCCATGTATTCAGTTTTACAAAGATGTCGTGTATAAGTGTATTGGATATGTCCTGGTGGGATTAGGATTCGTTACTTTCGTGTATCTCAATGGGAGTATAGTTGTAGGAGATAAGGAGGCTCATCAAGCTACTATTAATTTCCCTCAAATATTTTACTTCTCACTCGTTGCTGGATTCTTTTTAGCCCCATTTATTCCTGGGAGGCTGCTGGACACTTTGGTGTTGATGAAGAAGCATTATTATGTTGTCACTTTGGCCACAATTGCTGCATTTATGATAGTTTCTGTGAACACTGTGGCTCATCCTTACTTACTGGCTGATAACCGTCACTACCCTTTTTATTTCTGGAAACGATTGTATGAATGGTACCCTCTTACCAAGTTTCTCCTAGTTCCTGTCTACGTCTTCTTGTGGAGTTTCTTTTTCGCTAGTATGAATGAAGCTGGCTCTTTTAGGTTAGTCTTTTTCATATGCTGTGTTATTAATTTGGTGCCACAATTACTACTGGAGTTTCGATATTTTGTGCCCTCATACCTGTTTATAAGGCTGAACATGAAACATGTACAATGGCATGAGGTACTCATGGAGTTTATTTTTTATCTCTTTGTAAATGTTGTTACTCTGTATTTATTTATCTACCGCCCATTTTATTGGCCTGACTCGGAGGAAATGCAGCGATTTATGTGGTAAACAAAAAAGAATGATTTTGTTGACAAAAAAGCATTTGACTAAATAGTACAATTCTTACTTTTTATGCATAGTGTTTAGTTTTTGCACATATTGCCTTTCGAGATTTGTTTTTGTATGTTATTTGAAAACTAGTCAACAATAAATTGAATACTACTGACTTCTAAAACCATGAACTTTGACAAGTTTATTTGGTTCAGTAAGTACAGACACTAATGAAGCTGCTACATACTATAAGTAATAAAACAATCTTTTTTTCTCATCACGATATACGACAACAGTATATCATAATTCCCGAAGCCTAAGATATAATTTTAAACTTACAAATAGTATATATTTTAATCCATGGACCTAAACAAATATAATGACTGGTGTAATTGACATTTGATGACAATATTCCTTAAAAGTACATTGCTCCTTCCTAGCTCTGTACAGAGTTTTACCCACGGGATCACTAGCAATAGGTGTACACATTTAAAAAAATTGCGACTTAAAACAGTACAAAATAAGTGTATTTGACGACTTGATCATTTCTAATGTAGAATGGACATTTTCCTCATGATTATGGCTCCTTCCTAGGTTACACAACCATTATATAGTACCTTTCCACAACTGGGTGATTCAAGCTCAATGACTCAATAAACTACAACGCAGATCAAAGAAACTATAAAACTGCATGGCAACAAAAAGTTTAAGAATACCATACGCTATAAGCTAAGATAAAAACAACTTACCAACTAAACTGAAAAAATATAAAGCATATCTTCAATTCTAGTATACCTGAATACACCAACCTTGTTTGGCCACTTAACTGTTAACTCACTACTAAACGACTATGACTGTAAACTAAAAACAACGGGACCATTGAAGAACAACACATAATTCAACTAAACTTTTTAACTTTAACTTTTGTTTTAAATTTGTATCCAGCTATAATAATATCATTTTAAAATGCACAAGAACCCAACAATGGTCTCCTAAAGTAACTAAAATCACAGTTTCAATCATAATAATAAATACTGAACCATAATCAGGGGTCCCAATACTGACCATGAGAAATGACACACCACAGACGAACATTTCAAATAGTCTTTAGGATACGATTCTAGATCCACACGAGAATCCGTGGTTTCTTCTACTCCATATTCACTACAATCCTATATAAATGACAATTCAAAATTAACATTATACACTTCGCCCTTTGAACAAGACAGCATACTGAATGCATGTAAAACTTACATCACAGAAATATTCACAACTGGGACACTTGAGACCTCCTTTGTGAAGCCATCCCCCAGAAAATAAATGAATTTCAAGCTCCTGGCCAGCATAAAAACATGTAAACGTTTGGTTGTTTACCTATCCCAAAAAGATAACATACTTTAGTCATTTAAACTCTCAAAACCCAAGCAACATTCCACATGAAAAACACGATTCGTACAATAATATGTAAAAGTCCATCTTGGCACGTATATTTGTAACATCCAGAACCCCAGTGCTGCCAATGCCTCTCATGGTGACAAGAACGTTCTTCCCACATTTTTTCCGTGTGGTAAAAACACTTGGACCCATCTCCATATTCTTCCAATGCGAAATTCTTCTCGGGTTCTACTCAAAGAAAAATAGCCTCCAGATATAATGCTTAGCATGATGCACATTTGGATGGAACCCATACCTACACACTCCCGTAAAGTCAATATTCACCAAACTCCTAAGGACAAATAATAGTAAAACTAGACTACTCCTACTAGTACTGTACCTGGATTATTTTCTTCGTAGTAGCAATGAGATCCTCTTATGACAACACTATTCGCTCTCCATGTAAATTCCTGAACATATGGGCAAAAATCCGCGAGTGTCACTGATCCACCATAGTAGGACACGTTGTCTCCCGATACATTTTCCAATTCTTCGAAATTCTACAAACCCGCACAAAATATAAGAAACATGTCCGTAAACTAATCCAGATTCTTACTGAATCTATACCAACAAAGTGAATATTTACTCTATATTGAACTGGAAGAGGTGACGGATATTTAACCAGATTACAAAGAGCCACAGAGCTGTGATCATCAGTGCATTGCGTTTTCAACGGTTCCGATTTAACTCGGTTACAATATGGCAATGGATCGTCTCCTCTGTAAAAGATATAAATTAACACATTACAAAATTATTCATGCATGTACCACGTGAGCATTTCAATTAGCAATCAAAAAGTGACTGTGAGATTAAACAGATCCGTTTATTTTCTCAAGAGCTAATAATTAGACATGCTGGTAATAACATAATAATAGTTGAAATTAAAATACCGTGGTTTCACTGACATACATAAATATGTAATGAGTCTTTCAGGCATAAATAGATTCACAAGAAAAACACTGGATCAAAAAAATAACACTGAATCAAGATCTCAAACTAAAAATCACAAGGTCTCTTTACTTGGCCATACATCATGTCCACTGACTGAAAATGTGGCAAAAAATTCGCTTTAACATGACACACAAGTGAAGCAATTGATCACAGGAAAATCTCCATACTGTCACAGGGACCGCCACATTTGTTGTCAACAATAATTATTCAACAACCATGTGAGGAGTGAACGTGTCCGTATTGGAAGAAGGAGATGAGAAATTGAAAGTTCACAATGAAAAGTGAGAGAAAAAATGAGCAAGATCACTAGCCAGTTATAGAGACAATGCAAACTATCCTGTTTACACTTCACACACTAAAAGCAAATGTTGGCCAACTTGAAACATCGAAAAATGCTACAATATATAGTTTGAGAAAGTGATCCATCATAAACCCATTAAAGCATCATCATGCTTTACCGTCACAAGAATCGTGAATCCAAGACTACACCATGTTTATTATTCTCGTATGGTTTCAATCACAAACCTGCTCTTGGTGATCTTCATCCAGTCCATACAGGATTTTTTAACAAAGTCACAGCCAAGTCCATAGCCCCAGTCCAAATGCTGAGCCATGTCGTAATTGGCACTGTACCAGCCTGTGTCCTCCATTAAAGCCAAGGTTATTCGAGAATATACGGGATTTTGCGTATGCGTCCCAGTCATGGCTTCATTCTGATGAAAATTTAATCAAAATTTAGTCAGTCATGGGTGACATAAAAGTTGCGTCCAAAGAAGTTAAGTTACTACACACTCACTTCAAAAATTCGCTTTTCCCAATGAGTTAGCGCAGTTCCTTCTCCTCCTTGATCCTCTAATTCTGCTCCCTCAAGTGTTGAACAGTTAAAATGCTTCCGAACTTCTTCCACAACTCTTGGGGTGACAATCATTTCCATGGTCTTGGTAACATTTCTATTATTAACATGCCAATCCTTTCGCACAACAGTGCGTATCACTTTATCGCTCCATTGCCTTGCTTGCATTCTGAAAAGTAAAAAAAAAACATAAAGAAAATATATGCGATAGGCTAACTAAGTAAGTAAAACTGAACAACTCTAACTATAATTAGTTTACAAGCACCGCCAATAGTAAATACGCACATTGTATGGGTACGCAAATAATCATGAAATGGGGCATTAAAAGATCATATCTATTTGAATGACCCAATGTCTTTGTGGCTAATTTAACTCGATTCGCAATGGTTTGTGAAATCAACCTTCAGTTTGATTTTAGCTGCTTGATAAAATACGAATGAATTCGAGCACTGCTTATCAAATAGGTGTCACACTCACTTCACAGTTAATCATTACTGAATCTAAAAACACGACGACAGTGTAAAAGTAACACATTAACATACGCGTGGGAAGAAAAGTGCTACTTTTGAATTTTACCCCAGGGGTAATCCTAACGAAATTGTTTTCATGCTCATACATTAACCTTGCAGATTACTTACTTACTTACTCCCGAATGAATTATAATGTCACAGTCACATTATTTTGTGTAAACACAAGTAACATGCCCAAGAAACAATATTATGCATCAAATATCATATACCTACCTACCTGCTGCATTTAAATTCTCTCCGTGTAGATGTAATTGTAGCGTATCATTATTACTGCATAATGGAAAAAACAAAACTCTGCTCACAGTTTGCTCAGCATCAGTATCATATCTACAACCTAAATCTCCTAAGGCACACAATTAACATGAGGACACTTGGAGTACCTTTCACTTACTTTTCATTCAAAGGTGGTTTCCCTTTCGAATCTCTTTCTGTAAGTGGCCGCCCCTGGTGATCACGGTAGAAGGCATATAATGAGACCGAAAATCCCAGGGCATGAAGAATCTCATGTTTTACTGTAGATATAAGTGTATCCAACTCCTGTGGCTTAGTACTAATACTCTTTGGACATAAATTTGCGTGGCCGGCAATCGGTCTGTAATCATGGAAATAAACACAGTTAGTTAGTCTATAAAATTTTACACTGGACAGAGTTGATCCATCATTGGTATCATCTCGACATGTCCATTCTAACTTCCATTAAATATATTTAAGCCCAGCTATTCATTCGTCACATTGTCACTGCTCACTCACTATACTACTACAGGCCACCAGCACAATGAGCATGCATGCATGATTTTCATCTCACTCTATTTTAACTGTGAGTGAGTATTCTGAACGCACGAGTTGAGTGACAGTGAAACATTACCGACTCCATTTAACTCGCAAGTAGTTACTAACTAACTAACGAACACAAGCACACAAGTTCGTACCAATTTCATGTTGAAATCCAAACCAAATGCTTTTAGTTCCAGTCTAACTAACTAACTATTACAAGTCATCACAGTCCCAATCTGCGGAACAACACTTCCGAGCATAAAACAACAACTTGAAGCCCTCATATAAAACAAGTCTCATGGCCTGTCTAAAACAACAAGAGCCTCTCTCGGCACGAAATAAATTAAGATGTTGTTTTCATAGCTATAAAGACTTTCCAGTGTGTGTGTGTTTGGACGTGCACACACTTTGTCATCACAACTGCGTGACAAAACAAATTCAACTAACTACTCACATAAACTAGGTTGCTATAGCTAATACAGTCAATAGTTCTCAAATATACGCATGACTTGTTAATAGGCTGTCCATAACTAAACCAAGCATAAAATGAAATCAAGCTAGCTAACTAAATCTTTAAAAAATTGCATTCAACAGGTCTCCCGATTCATCTCTATTATTGAAGCTTTGAAAATAGAGAATGTAGTACATAGCATGCATATCTGATTCCATTCTAAGTATTACAGGCACTATGATACTAGGACCGTAATCTAATAATGTTGATTCCAGCCCAGCTACTAAATATGGGAGCAAATTTTAGACCGAGGAAACTTGAAATTAAATCTGTTAGTCACTAAGGACCATCTTCCAACCCAAACTACTACATATTGGAACAAAATTTAGATGGAGGGAACTTGAAATCAAATCTGTTAGTTACTACAGAACTTACCGATCCAGAGCCGCTTCTTGTTGACAATGAGCCGCGTAAGCTACAGTGAAGCCATGTTTGCATCGCACCGTTTGCAGGGCAGAGACATAGAATACGAAATCTGCGTCAGCAATGCCCGGTCCAGCTGTCGAGTTTTCAGCAACCCGACATTCCCGACCAGTGTGATCGCACACCCGGCAAGCCTAATAAAAACATGATGATGGATGACTTTGGTAAGTCGTGTCAGTGATAACAGTTTTTCCGAATGAACATATATTCCGTTGGTCGCCAGTTAGAAAGCAACGGAAACCACTCTTTGAACAATAAAATAAAGTGAAAAGATGAGAATCTTTCTCAATCACTCACAGTCACTTTGAACATTTAATCATTCAGAGAAAAGTTTATGCAACAGACGCAATCATTTCATTCGGTTCGTTGAGTACACTTGTCAATTATTTGACTAGGATTTTGTAATCATCTCAGTGACGCGATTGGACCGCCAATGTGTTTATTTGGGAGCTTACGTACTAAATTGCATTGGGATAGATAGAATGTTTACTTTGCAAAGAAACTGATACTGTTTATCATGTTCACAGTTTGGTTGTGTGCAAAAGTAAAGGTATTATTCTATTATAAAATGTCATCAATTCTATGAGCAAGTTTATACATTTTGCGTGAGTGCTTTTACTGATAAAATTATGGCCAATATTAGATTGTGTTCCAAGAAGTCGTGACATTTCTAACTAGAACGTAGCATATCGCATTTTCATTGTAGGTAGTATGCATGTAAAGGAGACAATATATATTTTTCAATTCATTTCGCTATTTTTACTTGAAAATGTGATG
>Ga0210040_10000299_pt1 | contig 85975 bp, 50 predicted proteins | sample CryGeyCG12114_NA_FD_185462 | JGI IMG/M metagenome (GOLD analysis project Ga0210040, IMG submission 185462) | Groundwater microbial communities from aquifer - Crystal Geyser CG19_WC_8/21/14_NA (SPAdes) (version 2) | ecosystem: Environmental > Aquatic > Deep subsurface > Groundwater | place: USA... | reverse complement strand
ATGTGAAAGGAATAGTTTCCAACATTGATTTTGTATAGATATAGTAATTTTTAGCATTAGTAACACTCAATTTAAAAAACGGCCACCAAAAATTCCAAAGAGCAAAAAAATTCTTCGCACCATTGCACCATATTGTCGCGCGCCATAAAAAACCAGCACCATAGAATCCCCACACCGAATTGTACACACCATAGTGGCCGCACCATCATGGCCGCACCAAAATGGCCGCACCATTCTGATAGGCTCCGCACTCACTCATTCTCTGGTCATTGATTTTTTCTTTTATGTAGTCAGTACACATACTATTGCATGTCGCCTGTGTATTAAACTCTATTTAACTAAATGTCTCACCTTAATTCAACTAACCAACGGACTTAACTGACTAGTGTGACCATATGCTCACCATACATTCATATAATGCATAGTAGTGAGTTTTTCATATTCCAGAACAAGCAAGCGTTTATACCTTTCTACTCGTTACCTAGTTATTTATGAGAAAGGTGGAAAAATATGTGGCAAGTGGGCTGGATCGTAGTACATTCTATACTCATAAAACGATCGGCACTCTTGAAAAACAAGGTAACCAGTATTTTGGCTAGTTAGTACGCTACTAATTTTTATGATTCTAAAAATCCTGTGCGTTTCATCGCCCTCTCTCTCTCTCTACAGCCTATTATTGTAAAAGTGCTGCTCCGCCTGGCTCTTGTAGCAAGTTGTTGAAACACTCAGATCTCTTGTCTCTGAATGAGATGGCATCTTGTTCCCAACAACTACAGATTAGAAAAGAAGACTCCGAGTGAGTGAATGGAATGCCAATTTGCCCAAAGGCACCCGGTGGGAGGGGGATAGGGAGGTTTCAAGGCTTTACAAAAAATGGTCGGTCTTATAGTGAAGAAAAAATCCATCCGATCGTCCCGTCCGTTGTCTTTGTCTGAATTTAGTAGTTAGTTAATGCATCATCTCACTACAGAGAGACTGAAGGATCCTTTTGTTTTCCTTTCATCCTATACCTTTGTCAATGGAATGCACTGCCACAGTGCTCAGAAGCTGAGTGCTCAGCTAACTAACATGTGTGTGAGCCTTTTTCTACAACAAGGCAAGCAAATATTCAAGAGGAGGAAGTAAGTGGTCCCTTTTCTGTGTAGTTAGTTAGTTCCTTGCACCGATGCATCTTTTCTAGCTACTTAATTCTTGTATTTAATGACCCTTTCCGAGTTGGTTAACCTCAGCTAGTTGAATGAGTGGAAGTATGGTTTTAATGTTTATTATCTAGATGCAATATTTTTTAGTTTGTTACTTACAAGATGAATATATTTATGTTGTCGATTCAGTCTACTACACTTACAGTAAATCATGAATTGCTTGTAGCTCATTTATCTATTGGACAATTTCGCAACAACAGCTTGTATGCATGAATGCAACAATTTCTGTTTCCATTGTTTATTCTTTCGCTGCGTTTTTAAATTTTGTTTGCATCCACATATTTGGACTTACAAAACATTGTTGTCTGTGAATATAGGTCAAGTTAATTTACTACAGCCACTAGCAGGATGGATTTTTTTTGTGAGGGGATAGGGCGTTTGATAAATCCATTTACGGTGATAGAAATACCTACGCCGTGGGAGTATGTGTGAAGAAGTGGAAAGATTGGATGGGTGAGTACTTCAGACAAATTCCTTCTCAAGTATGCAATAACATTCACACATTTTTTAAAACATACTGTACTCTCCATGCCATGCCGCATTCTATGGATTCTGAGTGAGTAGCCTCGATGCTCTCAAAATAGAGTCCCTTGTTAGCTAGTTAAGTAAGTAAATGAACTAACTGCATGGCTCCTTCTTTCTTTCTCCAGGCTGTAGAAAAATGCAGGCGTTTAAACAAGACAGGTACTTACTCAATACGTGTTGCGTATCAGACGCTATTCTCACCTGGTCAAAGTGTGTAGTGCACCTTGCCTCAAATTATACAGCCATATAACAGTGAACGACCAATAATTATACCCAACTTCATACTTGCTTTGCTTACTTAGTTATAGTTAGTTGATATTACTACATACTAAACTCACGCTAGCTACAACTCACTAACCACTACATACATAATTGAATGAGAGAGCGTCCAGCGTTCCCTTATTGGATTCTAGTTACATGCTGCATAGTTAGTTCGTTCCTCTAATCATGAAAGTATAAACAAAACAAATAGTAACAGATGCAATGCATTGTTCACCTGTGTACTCTAGTTTTCCATTCCATTCCGACCAACTGACAAATACAAAGAACTACTAACTAACTAACTGACAATATATTTAGACGACTCCAAGGCTCAATAGCTTATGATCTATCAGCTTGATGTGTGCATCTGTTTGCTTGCTGCATGGAGATATCGAGTTTTGTTGCAGAATATACTGCAGGCATATCCTTAGTTATAGTTAAAAAAGAAGACAGGTAATATTAAGTGCCAGTAATAATAATCATACTTGCCACTCACTAGGTTTGTACATGTGACTGACTTGGGCTAACCTGCAGCATCCCTGTGTTTCTCACGTACCAACTCTTGGTTCATTTCATTGTTTGGCTACTGCAGTCAGTCAGTCAGACTAGAGCTCGCTATTAAACGAGTATCACATTTTTACATTCATATCAAATGTTAGCGTCAACGCTTCCTCAACTTGCTGTCAGAAATAAGAACCCTGCAGAACCAGCTAGCATTAGCTAGTAAACAGCATCAACAGCAGCTATTCAGTAGCTATACAGTAGTGGTGGTGGTAAAAAAGTTCCAAGCAATAAGGAGAATCTCTATGCTGTACTCAACGTTTTTCCCCTAACATTCAAATAGGAGTAAAAAGTGCACATTCCTCCAACCACCGTCTTGTTTTTCTCTCCATCCTGTTCCTCAGTCGGTTCGGTTGGTCAGTCAGCCCGTGTGCCTGAGTCCTTTCCTTTGTGTTTTTCTATTGTTTACGGAGTGAATGAATGTCCACTCGGTTTAAAAGGCATTGTTAGTTTCGCATCGACTGCTGGTTGTGCTGATTAATACATTGTAGGTAGTTTGCTAGTTATCAGTTATCACCTATTTAACTGTGAGAGTGTGGTTTGGCGACAGAAAGGAATAGAAAACTGACGGAAACGGATGCATAAAAAGTTACTTAATGCAGACGACTTAACTTAATCTGAAATCGTAATTTATTGAATGTTGGAATCAGATTTATGAGGCAGTTTAGTGGTTGTGAAGTGTTACTTATTGTATAGAAACTTTATAAGGAAACATTTTACCTTAGTGATGGTTGTTATCGAGTTTCGAGTGACCTTGAGTGGTCATTGATTTGTTGTTGTTTTAGAACATTCGGCGTAGCGACTTTTTAGTTTATATTTGTTTGAAGACGCTCTGGAAATTCTTCAATCGTTGGAAATGTGCTTATTTAATGGGTTAGTTGGAAAATTGTGTTCTTTCTCTTTTCGAGTTTAATTTGTAATTAGTGTTTGAGCATGAAAAGATAAACTGGAAATGAAAGTCTACATTACTTAAAGCCGGTTGTGTTGCCAACAGACAGCTTGAGAGTATTATTTTTGCCTTCTCATGGTATGTCCTAGAGATTAAAAAACCTTCAACAAATCAGTATTTCTTTCGGAAAAATTCAGTACAATGACAATCGTTACTTAACTTACACCTATGACTTACACAATGAGTTTAAAAGGGAGAGTTATTTTTCTTAACTTTATAGCAGTTCGTATTTTTGAAGCATTGTTCAAATCATGTTCATAAACAATTAATTGTTCATTGTCGTTGTATTTCCATTTGTGATATGATTAATCATTAATCACATCCTCTTACGCATAGCCATAACTTCTTGAGCTTTCAATTTTATGCCACATTCTCATATTAATGTCTATTAATAAGGCAAATGTAACTTTCTGAATATAATCAACTGAAACTGATTGTCACTATAACAATATTCGGCTCGTGTTCATAACTTGGTTTTTTCAACTTTTACAGCCCAGTAGGTTTTACGAGAACGGTGAAAACTTGACGACGCACATTAGCCTTAACACATTGCGTTAACATGCCACGTTTGAATGATGATACATTTGTGGAGAAAAACAGCATTGGAATGGGAAATCTGAATGGATTTGTGCCGGCGAGAGATAAAAAGATATTGTCATATTGCAATGGAGGTGACAGGTATGAGCTCATTCAAGGATATGCGATAACTTAAATGCTGATCCTATTCATTTTATTGAAATTATAAAATAATCGTGGTTATTTTAATTTTAGAAGGAAGTCAGACGATGAGGGGTTTCAAGAAAGTGATACAGAGTGGAAGTCAATCCGCTCTACTCCGTCTGAATTGATAAACTTAAAATATAGCCTTAACTTCGAATGCAGTAACTCCATTCCCATAAATTTTGCGGAGGCATGGTCCTATTTTGAGTCATGTGATATGTCCCCGTATTTGGTAAGTTTGAGAAAGCTAACTAAACTAATGAACTAATCACTGCCATAATATAAGTTCGATATGCTGTAACACGTGATGTTTTTTGTATTTTCCAGAAAAAAGCTGAAGAAAGGCAATTCACCAAAGGAAAATTGCGAGATAGAATGCAAGGGCTAATTGGAAATCCAACTTTGAATCGTAATATTGTCGCAGAGAGGGATTTAATATTTTCTGTAGCATCATGTAAGCAATATGATCACTAGACTATTATTATAATATATGCTTTTTGCTCGTGTTTTTAATGTGTTGATATTTATTCATTCCATCTGAAATGTGTGCTTTAGGTCCAATGAACAATTCTTCTACTGTTCACCGACGCATTTTACAAAGCATTTACGTATTTTTGACTAATAAGCCATCGTGTCCCCGATATGGAGGTCATTGGGAAGAAGTTGGATTTCAAGTCAGTTAACTTGATTTACTTAATTGAAATTTTCATAAGGCTTGGGTGAATTGTAAAGTATGTATGTTAAAACTTACGTCATGCATTATTCATTATTTATTAGGGACAAGATCCAGCTAGTGACCTTCGTGGAGTTGGGATGCTCGGAGCTTTGCAGATGTTGTATCTATGCTCGGCTCAAGAATGCAAAGAAAATCTATCAGCTGATGTTTTCAAGCTGTCTCAACACCCAGAAGAACAAAGAGGATTTCCACTAGCAGTTTTGAGTCTCAACATTACGAAAATTGCCCTGGATGCTTTTAGGGATGGTCTGTTGAATCGATTTTGCAATAAAGAAGGATCCGCTATTTTTGTGTTGAACCGCTTTTACCTAGCAGTTTTGCATCGTGTTTATAAAAAATGGAAAAGCCAATGTGTAACGATTCACGAATCCTGCTTTGTTTTGAAAGGTAAGGATGTAAATAGTAAATATTTAAGGCTTCATAATATAACAGTGCTACTTTTCCTACCGTTTCTGCAATTTTGCTGTTTTTTGTTCTAGCTGTGGAGAAATGGTGTCGAGCCAATCCAAAGAAAACTTTGCATCAACTGAATAAATATTGGTATCTTCTTGGTGTGATTGAAAAAGAGAAGAAACGAGGAATTTTAAGGTCTGGCAAACGCACTAGACTGAGTAAACCACTAGAAGCACACAGCTCTTGGTTCGATCTCACGAAACCTTCAGTCGAAGTTTTTATTTAAGTAGCGTTCATTTGGATTGGATGGATCTAAGATCTGCCAAACCTTTACTGAACAGAAGTAATAATATTTATGGATATTTATATTATTTCTAAATTTAATTGATTCACTGAACTAAACGATTCCAAATTAAGCTTATTTAATGCTCCGTATACTTTTGATGGACTTATCCACATATTCCGTTCGAATCTATTCCGTGTTGTTGGTAAAAAACAGATCTCATTGATTTGCTCATTTAATGTTAGCGTAAAACATTTGTAAGGTAAAAGTTGTAAGGTAACATGACCACAAGACTTTGCACCGTCAGTCAACATAACTGCAATGTATTGATGGTCTGCAATTTTCTTTGATGATTATGATCGGTGGGTAGCCTTCATTTTCATAACTTACTTTTGCACGTATCGGCAATCTTATGCCATTAATAGAACGTTTATCTTTTTATTTTCCGGTGTGAAAACAGATAAGATCCTATTCGTGTGAACGCTTGCATCCACTACGATGCTAAAAATGACGATCTCTTGATAATATAATGAAAGTTATATCTCGAGATACATTATATTATGTACACACTACACAAACGTAATGTAACTTATAGGTGTAGTTAGAGTTTATAATGCGTTCTAGCCATCTTAGATTTTTCCACGTACCAGATGTGTTGCACACTAGCTGCTTTAATTAGCAAATATGTGAATAATACATTGCTCTTTCCGACATTTGGTAACTGATCGAGGCCACTGAAGTAAGCAACAACAATGATAATGATTTTTAAAGCTTTATCAGATGAGTACTGTCTGATGTGATTCAATTGTGATATGCTTTTGTAGTAATGGTAATAATTATAGCAGGTATTATAGAATGAACAGAGAAGAAATATAGATGAATGCACAGTTAATGATGCATTGTTTAGTTAATGCAATCAAAGAAAATTGAAAACTTGTAGTGTAGGTGGAGATGGGAGATATTATTATTTTTTTTAATAGAAAGGAACTTGTACTTTCAATAATAGCTGAATATTTTTATCTACATATTTGCTCACACATTATGCATATGCGTAAGGCCTGTACAAAGCCTGTTTTCCATTTTTACCTGATCGTTTGACATTGCAAGCCTTATAACAACTATCGCTCAAAAATAAATGCTTTCATGACCTAGATTCCGTTTTATTTGTTGATATATATATTTCACGTATGAATAGTTAATAGTTGGAAATTACAAAGCCTTGCCTAATGCCATCATCGTGTAAAGAAAGCACATGTTGTCTATTACAGAATTCATTTTATTGGAAAATGAGGTGTATAAATCAACTCACTCACTGTGATTGTTGTCAGTGCATATCGTGCCTGTGTATGTTTGTGTGTGGTACAATGTGCAATGTTTTAGAATAGCGAAACATCATCTGAAAAGGAGTGTAGTGAAAGAACGGGAGAGGCCCAAATTCTCCCATACATGTATTTATGATTGCTGTGTTGTGAGTTTTTTATGATCAGGATTTTGGCATGGAAATTTTTTTTGTATATCTGTTAGTCATGATATGTAGTGTACAACTAGCTTAATTTGTTATTGATATTGCAATCAAATAACCTATACATGTATCTACAGTTAGTTATTATTATTGATAAAAAAATATTATTCGTCATATTAAATACATTGCACATGTGCATAAATTTTGCTGATTCAAATTTGTTGAGCTGTTGCTGTTACTACTGCACAAACTGCCTTTTTAATGGATTCCCTGTTTTAAGAGCTTACTGATCTTGCATGTGAATTATATTAAGTATGCTAGATAAGTTGCCGACTCGGAATGTCAGAATGCTGACATTTCGCAGTATGTGTGAAATCTACTTACTTGTATACTTTGTAGCCCATCCTTTCTCAAAGCTGATACTAATTTACTTTTGAGATGACGAATCTTCTATACTTCTATGAATGTTTTTATTGGGCAAATGGAGTTTCTTTTATTCACAATGCTAGGGTTCAGAAATTGAATCCAAATATTTTTTAAAGGTACAAAAACCTGATGTTTGAGAAAGGTCAAATTGTTAATATTGGATGGATAGCGCAATAAAATAGCTGTTCAAAGCTGGTTGACATTGCATCTGTTTTTATTCACACTCATCTGTTATATTTGTGTCAAGTTTCCCATCGATCACACGATATATGAACACTTTTCTTGTTCTGCGAAATTATAGCACCCTTCGTTACGTAAAGTGGAAGGGTTCTGCTTCGAAAACGTGAATTTTCGCATGTTGCAGTGGAAATTGCAGAAGTTGTTGGAAATTGTGTTTGTGTCACAACTTTTTATGGGGAGAAGAGAGATTTTCTCATGTAACTTTGTTCATCAAACAGTCGAAGCGAAGAAGGGTAATTTTTGTTATTTCCAGTTTTACGAAGTTTATCGACTGCATTATGTATGCGAAATAAAAGCAGTCTCATCATCATGGACTGCACTTGTTTTTATGGGTATCATGGATGTAGTCCCTTACACGGAATATCAGCAGCTCCAGGAAAAGTTAACTTTTTCATTTAGCCACTTCATTCTCCATCAGTATTTGTAATTATAATTGACAAGGCCAAATAAGTGGATTAACTCAGAATTTTGTAAAAATATATGTACACCACAGCAAAAATAATTTCTGTCAGTCATTATGCATGCAACGATACGATTGTCCGTTGTAGGACGATATACACAAATGCAAAATCTGAGAATAATGCATTAGGACTGAAAGATTAACACGTAACAGATTCATCTCAATGAAAATTTATGCATGTGAGCATGTGCATAGTATGGAGGCCAGCGTCGAGCATGTTTTTTAATCTGCATATCTGACGCACATATTAAGACTATATAGTCGCAGTGTCCGTCCGTTCTATTCCATGCAATAAATGCACTGGCTGACTATGAAGGGATTACTGAAGTTAAAGTACCAAAACAAGCCGTGTACTGAACACATAACAGTGAACTGATGCCCCCGCATTAGGAATACGCGACGCCACATTGAGTCGCTTTTTTCGCGAGTGACCGCGCTTTTCTCAAGTCAATTTACTCAGTTTTGGACAGAAGGGCAAGACACTGACACAGATGGACTGAAACGTAATAATCTTCAAATTGAGAAGCAGTTAGAGTCAGATAAAGCAAAAATTATTTGCGACCAGATTTGGAATTCAGCATTTTTTTGTAGTTTTCTATGCTTCAAGCTGAGTGTATTTCATTTGAGATGCCTGTTCGTGAAATAACAGTGAAGCATCTGTACAAAATCAGTTATATAATTTTGTTTGCCGTAAAATATTATTCCAAAGCACGCCGCACATATCTAACTCATCTTCACCAGACTAAACGATAGCGTTAATATGTGTAATGTAAGACCACTCTGCTCCATGAGAAACTTCGAACTGAAAATCGTAGTCGGTATTAAGAGTGCAAGTAATAATGCTGAATTCTTGCACGGGAGATTTTAAAAAAATTACCAAGGCAGAAATTTGGGTATATTTGGTGAATTTACGAGGTTAATATATTATTTTTAAAATAACAGGTTATTTTGAGGAGTTGGGTCGTTTCAGTAGTCATGAAAAATAAAAACAAGCAGTCTCGTTTTTTTCAGTTAATTACACTAAAGAAATGTAGCAAGCTAAATTTTGAGAAATTTAGAGATAGTTTTTCTTTAATATATCATCGGAAAGAAGAAATATTTTATTTGGTGGAATAGAGCATAACTACTTAATTGCATCACTGTACACTGCATGATCCATAGAAAAGATTTCACATTCACAAAAGAAGAAGAATTCAAATTAAACTGACTTTCCTATGAGTTTTGTACTTGCTATAATGCTATATGCATTACGATTAATACGCTCATCATTCCCATTCATATTTTGATATTGTATTGTACATAATAGTTTATATAGTGCGATCCGTTTCTAAAGTTTTGTTGATCAATTTATTAATTAAAATGTGGACTAAAAGTTGGGTATTAATAACTACGGATGACTCATGATTTGATCAACAGGCATCGAATACCATTGGACAAATGTAAATCATGAAAAGTAAAGTATGGTGCCACGATTATATATTTTTAATTGCTCTCCTATATGTTGCCCAAATCGTTTATTTATGCATTTTTGTGTTCATTGTTTAGAATAGTAAGATTGGAGTCCGAGCAATACAAAATTCAAGTGACAAGTAGAATCGAAATCGCAAAGTGCCTTATTCGAGCCAGCGACGATTCTATTCAACACATAGATCTCATTTTTCTCCAAGAAAAAGAGATGAGTTTACGAAAAATTAAGCGAAGACTATCACACACATTTCGTTTGACTGTGGATGGATCTTTATCCGAATTAGCTGAGCAACTCACAATAGATGAAGAGAGCAATAGAACTTATTTAAATTTGAGTGATAGTGGATCAGACTCGAGAGAAAATGGTAAGCCGTGTTACTTAACACAATGCTTAATTGTTTGTTTGTGATATTTAACTTTTATTTATTTGTTTTTCCTTTCGCGGGTTCTTGTTATCCACGGTTTAAGGTATTGTTCTCGCGTGAACAGTTGTACAGAAAGGAGTTATACCTAACCTACCAATTCGTTAATATATTTCGTATATAAGCAACTGTGCTATTGTGAATCTAATTAGCACGTTGAAAATTGGAAAAAATCCAAAATTATATGTCCTGCAGTACAATTGATCAGTTAACCTTCTACTGTTGTTGAATTTAATCTTTCAAATTTATTAAAACTAGATGGCTTTTTCTAGTTATTTTAATATTTGACCGGAGTCGAGTTTAATCGAATGCAATGTCTTGTATAATGAATGATTACATAATCTCAATAGTTTGGAAAACAGATTGCTAACAATCACAAGTAGCTAGTATTTAATCAACAGATGCTAGAACCTAAATTATTTATGTATTCCAGGAGTCCGGTCCTGTTCAAAGTCCGGGTTTTCTATACATGGAAGAAAGTTCTCGCTGTCCGACTCAAGAATACGCGATGGTCTCCGAACAGGTGGGTACACACATCTCGTTATCAACTTACCCCTATTGAATTCTCCAGTTCCTTTTACTCTTGCTGAAATGGCAAGTTATCACATTTTCGTCAATTGTGTTAGTTTTTGCAAATGCACAAAGCATTCCCTAATAAGAGAGGGATCCAAATCCACTGATTTCGGCACGAAGATTTTCTTAAATTAAGTCAGCCAGTTAAACCTCACAAGTTAATAAGTAATATAATAAAGCATGCGATAAATTGGGGACAGCAATAATTTTCTCCAATTGTGACTCTGCTCGCGGAAAATGCCATGTGTCATGTGAACTTTATAGTACGGTGCGCAAAAAACTCACATTCTGAAATGTGATATTTAATTTTATCGGCATAGTAAATATGTGGAACAAAAGTAGTAACGTTTTTGAAGTGTTGTTAAATTGGAGTTATTCCTTCCTCAGCTATTATTATGATTAAAATCTACCTATAATACATTTGTCTAACTTTGAAACTCGGTGATATGGTAAACCCTTAAACCATACGAAAAATGACCACATTCATGTTCTCACGATGTGCTACTATGCATCAACTTTGGCTTTTACCTTTTCTGTCTGTCATTCATTCATGATCCATTATGACCATGTCGTGGGCATGTCTTTTGTTGTGTTGTCCATGTCCATACTTTTTCGGTTGTTTGACATCTTTTGCTGTTACGTTCTACTTACCCAGGACTAGGACTAGAACATGAATTCGGATTCTCCCGTTTCCCATATAAATCTCACTCGTACGTATAGAAATGGCATTCTTTTACCCGACCATATGTAAATGTAGCCTTTCATGCATAAAATCCATCTAATTTATGTTTTGTAACTAGCTAAAGGGTCAAACACATACATTATGGAAAGTTAATGTCATTGCGGTGTTCCACCAGCTAATGTTTTCTGTATAGTAAAATGGCATGCGTAGCAAACCTGGACGGCAAGTTTAGCTTTCAAGCAGAGCTATGTCGAATGTTTGTCATGTTGTGAATTAGTTGACTGGCACTCATCAGTTATAATCTGTCAGAAGTTATAGTTTGTGTGTTTGTGTGTTTGTGGAGTTGACAGATGTAGACCAACTGTTGGGACAGCTTTCACTGATTCCATTTATCAAATTCTATAGTCATTATTATTATGGCATTGCAAGTTTTGTAGTTGGTGTAAAGCTTTCCAGGAGACTCTAATTGGGTCTCACGCTACACTTTTCTCTAGTCACATATGGAAAAAGAAAGACCCCGCATTTCGACCTACAGTTGTAAACATGGAGGTCGAACTAACTAAGACATCAGTTAATTTGTAATGCTGCAGTCAACTCAATGGTGGTGTTAGGGCTTGGATTTGACTGATGGTGAGTTAGCTCTGAATAGAAGGTTGGCACTAAATGTTATGATGATGACGCCAATGGTTTTTTTCCACTTCAGTACAAACTAATGTACTTTGTTTGTTATGTGTATGGGATGGATGCAAAAGCTACTTTCTTGGAAATTCCTGACAGGCTCGTATGCATGCCTGTTTGTGTGTGTTCTGGAGTTGCAAAGCGTAGACTGTGGAGAAGTAGAGACAGTCTTTGTACCCAGTAAACAGGAGATCTTATGCCGGTAGGAAAGGTGAAAAAAATCGATGTTGAAAGGCGTTCCAATGTTCCCCTTGTTGGCATTCTCTATTTTATGCATGCATGCATATAAGATTCATATAATACGAGCAAAATCTGGTGTCGTTTGTGTGTGCGTACTGTATGTATCCTTTGCAAAGTTTTTTATGAATTTTTGCGTAGGTATTGCCGCCTTCATAAAGAACTTGTTTAGTCCTCAGCTCCTGCTATTTACATTTTTAGTCCTTAGGGACTTAATTTTTCCTGAGATGAGTAATTAAGTTGGAGCAGGTTTGTTTCTTTGGGATAGGGGATATTCGCGGAAGGCCTTGAAAGAAAAAGAGCATGTGGAAGGAAACTGTTTCTTGTGAAACATTAATTACTTCTTTTAGTAAAAGTTTTTGATTTTCTGATTACTGCGGCATTATAAAATTTAGCCAAAGTTTTTGGTCGTAAATAAATTGATGTTAAACCACATCTGTTCTTTTGCTTTGTGGGATGAATAAATTAGGAAAGTCAATTCTTGCCTGACTTATTATCATCTTTAAAATCGATGTATATTCATTCATAATCATGATTCTATGTTTATATTTTCTATCTGCTATATATAATGAGGAACGTTTTTCACTATGCTATTTGTTTCATTCGGTCTCGTATTTGGTTACAAGTAAATCTGTATTTGTGGATACATATTTAAAATATTTGCCGTTACCGCCGTTTGCCCCAAGAAAATCATCATTCTTTGACATGCTTTTGTATACTGTTTTGTTTTGGACAAGATGTTGCACTAGGCTGAAGATTACATCTCTGCAGAATGTATGAGCCATCATGATGCTCGCCTTTAGTGTAGCATTGCGAATGCATAGGACACTAACAAACTGAATAAAGGGAAAGCATGAAAGCTGCAGTGAAATCTAGACCCTGAAGCAAGCTCCCAAAACTCTAGCTGTGTCTTTTTATAAACTTTCGCTTCAACTCCAGCTTAATTCTCTGTAGCTGAAATCGCAGGATTTCATGCTATTAGCGCATGCACTTACTCAACACATGGCAAGGAAGCAGAGGACGAAAACTAAGAGATTTTTTCAGTATTTCTATGGAATGTTGTAGAGTTTTGTTATACACGGGACTTCTAAACTTTTCTTGTATTTTAATTTTTCTCCTTGCATAGTTCGACCAAATTGTATCTTATTCCGCTTTCAAAATTCGTTAAAAAATATATTCCATTTGGCATCATGATAGATGTAAAAATTATTTGAATTAGCTCCTCATGTTATAACACACAACCCAGCTCAGGTAACATAAGCAGTAAAAGTTAATTTGCTTTTTTACCTTTCACCATACTCTTTACAATGATTGATGGCTACCCTAATTTTGTAACTTCTCTCTCGTCCTGCTCTTTCACTACACGCTACCACACAAATGTATTTTGAAAGTTTGTGAATAAAACTATTCTGTTGACTGTAGTTAGTATTAGACAGAGAGAGAGAGATGCTAGCAAGTAAGGCTGGAGAAGAGTTGCGCCAACTCACGACTCAGTTGGTTTGGTTTCCTCTTTTTCTGTTGGCTGCATTGCATATAATACACGTAGAAAGCAAGGTGGACGCAGTTTCACCAATGTATGGGAGAAAAGTGAGTTACCATTATATCATGAGGGCCACTGATCGTATACACACACACACACACGGGTACCAGCCTGCTTTCTATACACAACTGTGTGGTGCATTAGAACGCGGATACGTACGTATTATGATCACTATTATTATTGTTCCGTCTTCCTTTCCATTTGTTTTCTACTGACTATCTACTATATACTGCTGTTTGCTGTTGCTACTACTGTTGTTTGATCCGTGCTGCTGCTAGCTAGCTGCAACTTTTTCCAGTGCCCTGTTTCCCCCTTGCGTTGGCTGTGCATAGTATAGATTGTTGGCCACTGGGAAACCCTTTTTTGCGTCTTTACCCGTCTCCTTCCACCTGACTGACTAAAAGCTCTAGCTGAGCTCACTCATTCACAGTCTATGTGTATATACGAAGCTAACGGGAATTTGTTGTTTTGGTGGCATTCTTTGGGGAATCGTCATCATCATAATCCTCATTACTTGTGCTCTTGATCCAGTGATTTAGAAATGGTGGACCGATTTCCCTTTTTCTAGATTGTATACATTGCCCACATACTACCTGAATAATACTCTTCCAGAGTCCTGAGCACTAAAAGATACACAAATTCTTGAGTAAATATTGACTGTATTGAGCTAATGAGTTAGTATTTACAACTGTGTTATTGTTGCGGGATTTTTAATTCCCGGCAGATGATTGTGATTGAAAGTGTGCATGACAATCTCAACGGCTATTAACGTACATTAATGAGAATCGCACTTTCTAGTTTTATGGCACCAATAGTAGTGAGTGACGGTAGTCTGTAGATACAAAAGTACTTGCGGATGAAGCGATTCGGTTTTCACAGTGGTTGGCTTTGGCTGCTGTGAGAGCACAGCGAATATCAATACTCATACTAATTGGTTCCAGTTCTACGGAAAAGACTCGTATCACCTTTCAACTATAGATTCATTACTTGGACGTGCACAAGTGATGTGTGTTGTGTGATAAACATTGCTCTGGCTGTTTCCTTTCTTTGTGGCTATAATCTAACTAACACTCCATTCGTATCAAATTCCATCCAAATCATTCCAATCAACACTCGGTTCTGTTGTTCACACGTGTGCGCTCGTAGAAAATTAATTGCATTTGGCTAGCGTTGGCTGTAGCGTACATCAAATCTATAATAAGTTATGTACTCATTGAATGCTCCGAACTCACTGGAAATCTCATTTTGATTCTGGGGTTCCTGCAATTTGAGCATATTTCTACAGAGGCGCACTTTTAGTTGGACATTTTTACGGTGACCAAAAAAACGTATAGTGAAATACTAAAAGACTGAATCAACTGAACGGATTATTAGAGTAAGGGTACAATTTGTGCATCTAACATGGTGTCTCGGCTTGATTCTTTGAATTCATGGCTGTCCTCTCTGACCTTAAAAATTGGCCATCGACGGCGTACTCGGAAGGGTGGACGCAATGTGGGACCTAGAGGTTCCATGGGGGACCATTCAAATGTGTGTCGTAGCACGACTTTTCCCACTTTAGGTATGTATACATTAAATGTGCTGTATAGCTGTATTCGCTGCTTTTAACAAGTCAAACTCATGTGGTCTGCTCAGTATGGATGGACTATATTATTACATTAGTGGACTATATTAAGAAAACCTAGACACATAAACGAGCGTATGGACCCCATCCCAAACGGTTGATTTGTATTTGTTGGTTGTTAATACCGAGTGAGAAGCGATTAGGAGGAAAATTTACGATTTTCAGCGTAATAATATTACGTGACATAAATGGATGAAGCATGTAGGTTTGTGCCAGAAGAATGCATTATGGAAATGGAACAAGTAATGGGACTATGAAATTTATTTTATGATATTTTTCAAGTCGCTTGTAGTAACTGTTGATGAACTTGGGAATTAACGACACGCGATTTTTGACCTGCAAAAATGAATAGATGAACTCCTAGGTTTTATTTTAGGGCTCGTAATTGTTGAAAAGTTGGAAGCAAAAGTTGAATGAAGATGTAATTTATGATAGATATACATAAATTGTGGTTCCTAATCGATGGCTCCTAGTGGTAGAAAAAATGTTGCTGCTTTGCGGTGTAATTTTTGTTTCAAACTTTGGTCTAACAGTGGTGACTAGGGAAGAAACGAGTCAAGGTGTCACATTTCTCACGATCGCACTACTGCAAGACTGATGATGATGATCTTTAGTCACGCTAAAAAAATCTTGTAACTACTCCAGCCTCGGACTAGCAGTGCCAAAGTACTAACTGACTCTGCTACTGTATATAGTGCAAAACTTTTTTTACTTCTTTACTTGATGAGGCGTTATATAAATGGCAAAGTTGAGAAAAGACTTTCCTATTATTGTTATTATTATTATCTTCTAACGTTCGGGGCTATACACTAACTACTGGGCATGTACACTGGAGGCAAGCAGGTGTATGTGTGCGTTTACGATTTATTATTGAAAGTATTTGTATCACTTGGTAGGCTTCGGCTTGCCTTTCAGAATGCATGGTAAGGTTGAAAAGTACAAAGCTCGAGCACAATAATAATATGACAATGATCAATCTTTCTGGGAGTGTGCTATGGACAGAACAGAGACTGCAAAAACGAACTGCGTATCACATTAGTCTGTATTTGTAGAGAAGGCTTAACGGAGTAGCGGCTAGTGGACTCTGGAGTGAAAGTTGTGTGGTCAGCCCGGAACCAGAGTGTTCCTTTAGTTTCTGTGAAACTCCAACAATGAGAGTGCAACTGCTGCTCAAGGGAATAGATTTTTTAGTTTATTTCTTTTTATGTAGTCCTACTCTTGTGTATTACTCTCGTCTTTGTGTTCAGGAATCATATTTAGTGGAAACTTTATGTCGTCTATTGCGGGTATGAGTTGGGATAGTTTCATGTTTTCTTCATACGACTGTAATTGTGTTTTTCGTGAGTTGTAAATTCATTAGAGAAAGAGTAGAGATACAGTATTAGCAGTCGGTTTTCGAAGGAGGATTGGAGATTTTTAATAACGAACAATGTAATTCAATTAGTATTGTTGAAATAATTTTTTCTGCTCATTTTTTTTGCAGCACCAGTTGCAGAACACCCTCGTATTGGATCCGATGGGGAATCAGAAGAAGCGTCCGCTGCCTCAGATGAAGTCACCTCACCCGCCCGTGTCCGTCCCAGCTTAGATGTTTCGTATGGCGTCACATTGCGACCAAAAAATCAAAGACATTATTCTGAGGTGAGTTACAGAGTTAGTAGTTGCAGAGGCGGTAGTGAATGGTTCCGTGCAATTCCTACCACTCGTTTGTCTTCATTTGGAGTGGAAATAATTTGGGGATTGAAAAACAGATCGTAAACTAAATTCGAAGTATAGTAATGCGGCATGATGATGATGAATGGATTGTTATTGCCTTTTCGACATGTATTTTTGGTAGTTTCGGTAGTGTACGGTAGTTTGCACGTACTCGCGTACTTTTAAATAGTGAATTTTTCCCTTTGTTTGTTGCGTTATGGAATCCAATAGGTTTTATTTTTCACCTGAGTGGGTTTCTTATTTGATGTCAGGATTGGGAATATTGATCTATATGAAATTTATCGAAAGGAAAGCTTTTATGAAAAATGTGGCGGTTATTCTTTTTCAAGTATTTCGTTCAATATGTCATTTCCTCAGTAAAGTGAGTAATTTTTGTAGGAATGTAATTTTCTAAAAGTCGAGACTTGTCCTACACAACTTTGGCACTATGAACGGATATAAATCCAATTTTTTTGGGATATTTTTAAAAAATTACTGATTATTCAATCTTTTTGTGCAGGTGGACTTGTCTCAAGATATCAGCAAACGCTTGTCTCTCCCCGCGGATCTTCACATACCAGAATCATTTATAGCGAAGCAAGTTCAAGGAGCCGGCTCGTTTTCTATCCCTGAAACTCCACTTACCCGTTCTTCCAGGAGACAGAGTCTCTCTGAAATCGGATTTGGTCGTAGTGAGACGTATATCAAGTTAGACAAATTGGGAGAGGTATGTGGAAAATCGAAAAAATGAATTTTCTCTTAAATTATCCTCTGTTATACCCGTATTTTATCTTGACGCTGTCTTGTTGACATTTCCGCTGTTAAAAAGTCAAAGTATTCCCTTGCTAACTAACTAAACTAACTACCTTACGAGGTTCGTAAAGATGAAAAAAACTTTACTGACTATAAATCATTCAAAAAGTCCACGTTTATTGTCGCAACAATATTTTCATCATTACTATTGACATTCACTCCCGTTTATTTTACTCTTGTTATCCTTATTATACTTACTATACTACTACTGCGTAATAATAAGCTGATTTTTTGTTGTTTCAATAATAATCTTTGTATCATCCTGATCATTATCATAGCTATGCTCTCAAACTCATATTATTAGTAGTAATGAATGGAATTATCATTTGTCGTATAATAGGGTACTTACGCAACTGTGTTCAAAGGACGATCCCGCTTGACTGATGGTCTTGTTGCATTGAAAGAAATACGGCTAGAACATGAGGAAGGTGCTCCGTGCACTGCAATAAGAGAAGTCTCATTACTGAAAGAGCTTCGACATGCGAATATAGGTAAGTCTGATGCCTGATAACATGTTTGCTGGTATATTTTGTTGTCTCTTCATTCCCCGTATATTTTTCACATGATATCATGTAAGGTTGTGTGCCAAAACGTAGTGCTGGCTGCTGTATGTGTATAGGTAGGCTTCGCTTGGGCTGGTTTCGTTGCCCATGCTGAGGAATAGAACATGAATTCACATGTAGTGATGGGATATTAAGCATATATTTGTGTCCACATGTTATTACTTATAGTTTTAGATGGTTATAAATAATTCTGTTGCTCTATTTTATTATTCACCTTGATGGCTTAATTTTGAAATGGCGTGGCTTTGTTTTTTACGTGATTTCCAAGATTTTTCATGCTATCACTGTGTGGTTTGTTAGCTTGTTTAGATGCTTTCCGGTAGTGTTTGAAAAGGAGCAGAAAGTCAATTTGTTTGACTCTAGAATTAAAGTCATTCGTTTCCTTGGACGTGAGTGCGTGTAGATTCCCACAAGAACTTGACAGGTCTTCATCGCTCTTTTACCCTTGGAAAGTGATAGAGATCGGAGTTAGTCAGTTTGTTGGTGGTAGGTTGATGAAAATCTTGGTAATGTCAAGTGAAAGTCGGAGAAAGTAGTCGATTTGAAGAAAAATAGTTTGTAAAAGTGAATCTTCTCTGGCTGACTACAAGTAAGAAAGTCAGTTGGTCGGAATTTACTTTCTTCTTGTCTTACCAAAGGGGCCAGTTAGAAACTCTTTGAAAAGTTTCACAGGAAATACAAGTTGAAGTTAAGTTATTTACCCACTTATAGATTTACCAACTTATAGTCATATTTGATGTCATGTAATGTTTCCATTATGATTTGAAGCTGAGTAGATCTGTATTCTATAATTCTTGAAATGGAATTGTAACGTTGTATTTATGTGTTGGCATTGATTTCAGTTTGTCGTGGAAAATTTTACCTAGATATTTGAGTCATGGCTACGGAGGAAACTATGAGTCTAAAACGTTTTGCACGTGGCTCGTAAACTAGTTTGAGTGGGTTATCAGCCTCCTCCCATGGCAAAAAAATGGAATATTTTATAGCCATGTTTTAGTCGGAACGAGAAAAGAGTTTATTGGATCATGTTATAAATGAAGGGAAGTGTTTGGTTAGAATGTGCGCCAGAAGTCGTGTGAGATTAGAGTTTGTGCTTTCTCCCATCCTATCGCTAGGGGTACACCCAATTCCGTGTACTGTCATAGGTTTCTAGGCGCGTACTTCTCCCAACCAATCAGAGCAGACCACCCAACTCTACCTACCGATCTGATTGGCTGGGAGAAGTACGCGCTTGGAAATACGAAAATAAAAGTACGAGATTTACGACATACACGGCATCGGGTGTACCCCTGCTATTTTTCTTCCGCGACCTATGCGTGTTCGGGTGTTAGTTAGTCAGTCAAATCTGTATAATATATTTGGTTAGCTAGCTACTAATGCTTTTTTGCTTTTACGTTCTTTTCATGTTTGAATCCAATTTTATTATGTATGCTTGTCGATTTGTAGATAAGTGTAGCGATGCAAAATAAGTAGTTGAGTTAATCGATTGGAAATATGTGTGTTTAACGTTTCTCAATGTTTATTTTTTAGTTACACTGCACGACATTATTCATACTGAGAAGTCCCTTACACTTGTATTTGAGTATCTGGATCGGGATCTCAAGCAGTACATGGACAATTGCGGAGGGGTTTTAAGTATCAATAATGTGAAGGTACGTAGCACGTAATGATAAATAATTAAAAAGTTTTTTTTAATAATTGCATGCCGGCCAACATCTTGCGAATAAGTTAGTCTGTTATGCTGATTACGTAGCTGTAGCATGATACAAAAGATATCTTCGTGAACGGATAAATAGAAAGCTGAATTGATTTTCTAAAAAGTTATATGAATGGTATATAATTCTGTTTTGCAGCTCTTCTTGTTCCAATTACTTCGTGGACTTGCATATTGCCACAAAAGGAGAGTTCTCCATAGAGATTTGAAGCCACAAAATTTATTGATCAATGACAAAGGCGAATTGAAAGTAAGTTTTCTATTGGATTTCATGTCATGTGAACATTTGTTATATTTTCAACTCGAAGAATCTTGGATTTGACTACAGAGAAAGTTTGGTTTCCTAGTCTAGTCACTACTATCGTATCGATTATCTGACTCGTGTAATACATCTATAGATTCTTCCAACAACCCATTAAACTTATTAGTTTTGCTCGTGTTTTTCCTGTCTTCCTTGTCTTGTCTTTCCGCCCTTTGGTTCACTATTACATGTGTTTTTCTCGTGTATAGCTTGCTGATTTTGGTCTCGCCCGTGCCAAATCCGTTCCTACGAAGACATACTCGAATGAAGTCGTCACGTTGTGGTATAGGCCTCCAGATGTTTTGCTTGGTTCAACGGAGTACTCCACTCCTATTGATATGTGGTACGTGTAAAAAATTTGGCATGTTTTGTGTGTTAAATGGTAACTTTCTCTGGAATCCCTTGTCGCCGATTAGCTCTCCCATTTCACTCACCTTATGAATGCGTAAATAATTTTGGACGGCTCATTGTCTTTGTCCGTTGATTTGAATCTCCTTTGTGTGTGTGTTCTTTAGGGGTGTGGGTTGTATTTTCTGTGAGATGGCCAGCGGGCGCTCACTGTTCCCTGGCTCAACTGTGGAGGATCAGCTGACATTAATATTCCGTACCTTGGGTACGCCTTCGGAGGAGACGTGGCCAGAAATTATGACTAATGAGAGTTTCAACTCGTACAAGTTTGACCAATGGAGTCCGGAGCCGCTTGTTAGTAGGGCTCCTAGGTTAGATCCCGAAGGAGTTGATCTTCTTTCCAAATTTTTGAAAGTGAGTTGATTCTATACACTTTTAGTTAGTTACTCATTACATCAACTAGTATGTACCTAAAATCAATATGAATTATTTTTTCCATAGTACGATGCTAAAAGTCGAAGTTCCGCGTATGAAGCAATGCAACATCCCTACTTGAGAAAACTGGCTGCTGCAACGATGCGTTTACCAGACAGTAAGTTTTGAGTCTTTTTTTCTGGCTGAAATTTTGTTACTTGAAGGAATATTAAGCATTAACTTTTTGTTTCAGCTGCTAGCATATTCTCGATTTCATGGATACAGCTTTCAAAAGATCCAGGTGCTAAGCCTGGAGGGATGAAATCTCATGATGGACATGAAAAACGCTTTAGTGTGATCCTGTAAATGTGACTCTGTTTTTTAAGTTATTTATGTTATTCACAATATTTAGGTAACTTGAAACGAACGCTAAGTATATGCAGTCAAAACTGATATATCCGTCGTGTTACATTTCTATATATTATATTCGTCATAGTTTATTATTGTAATGCTCGTCATATCGTTTTATAATATACGTACGTGTGTAGGTAATGGACAAGAAATTATAGTCAAATTGATTAGTGGACGTCTATAGAATGTACTGATAAGGGTTAGCTCTAGGTATAGAATAATTTCTTATATCATTATTTCATTTTTTTCTAATTTATCTAAATTTTATTGACGACATTGTAGAGGGTTTAATGATGTAATATTATTTGTTTGAACGGAGTTAAATTAACCAACTGTGACATAATTTATGTTACATAATACGTTTCACCTTAATGATCGATTTTTGTTGTGCATGGGAAATCAATATCCCGACTGTCGTGACAAGGTCATTTTTCTTTCATTCATTCTCGTTTCTCCTAACTCCACTATTCTGGGATTATAGAGATATTCTGGGTTTGTGATATATATCTATATAGTTAGTGTAGTTTTTGTTTTGACAAGGATGATTATCGGATTATATGGAAACCCTCTTTTTCTCTCTCCTACCACCAATAATAGGTTAGTCTCCTATCTCCCGGTTTTTATTTGTTCCTGTCTACAGAATTATGAATGTATGATTGGTATAGCCATTTCTGTGGTTTATGTGCGTTGAGCCAATTACTATTTCCATGGACAAAAACGGTATTGAAAATTAATGTTTGTATTGACTTGGAATATGACTTGTTAACAGTTTGAAATCCTTGTACTAAACTCTCTCCGGGCATTATGATCATATGTCTTTTAGTCTTGTTCTTGCTTGGAACAAACTGTTGATTAGCTATGGCGAGGTTACATTGAGGAGAGAGAAAACAGGCTATTTTCTAGGATGAATTCATGTGTCATTTATAGGTGTAGGCTGGTATTTGCTACCTGAGTTGATAAGATTTGTCTACGAAACTCACTCAGTTGTGTGAGCAATAGTTAAATTATATCACAGTGAAGTGGTAGCTTGAGCACATTGTTTGAGAATTCGCTCAAGAATCTGATTCGTTGTTGTCTTTATGAGAGATATGTAAACAATCGCTAATGTCTTGCTTAGAAACTTTCGTATTTTTTGTTGATTTTATTGTTTGTGGTATAACTAGACGATTATTGTAATTATTTTTTAAACGCTGGATTCTTTAAAATGTATAACATTTAGCTGCTTAATAAATGTGTCAGATTAGTTTTCTACAAAAAAGAATAAAAATGTGTTGATTGGACCTGTTCTCAGCAAACAGATAGCCATAACGTAATCCATTATGATTCAATGGGGATTACTTCTGACATGATAAATAAAAATTTAAAAATCTGTTTGTGGAATTCTACAGCTTTTGAAGTTTTTTCTTCTTAACACTATGCTAGCCATATTATAATTAACTAGCATGGCATATATTTTAAACTTGTTTAATTCACATTGGCTGACAAGGAAGAAGACAATTTGTGAATATTTCATGCTCATGTTATCAGGTGGAATTAACAACGATACTGCTAGCAACATGCTTATAAAAAAAACTTTTCTGTTGCGTGAAAGTATATTAGTTGTTGCACATTTGTGTCAAGAATCGTGGAACTGATACAACCTGCTGGGAATTCAAATCCGACGTGCCACTCATGAGAGAAGCATCCTGTATTAAATATTCGTGCAAATTCAATTGGCCGACATATGAAGTCCCAGCTCCAAATGAATAAGTCTGGTCCGTCTGTGTCGTATTAGACAGTTGGTTCGTTAGCTTCTGTCAAGTACATGCTAATAATGCTTTTCCACCTTAATCCATTCATGATTTTAAAAATTTTATTCAAAGCCATTCATTGCATAGAATAAGTAAAGAACATTTGATAAAAATCAACAAAACCATAAAATAAATTCATTGCCGACTCCTGTACTGTTTTTTTCGTTTGAATAAATATTTTATAGTTTAACCAACCGGACACTACAGTAGTAATAACTAATGCATTGATAGGGTGCAAAATTACCTACTACTGGGGTAATGCAATACTTGTCATAAAAATGCTTATTATTGCACTTGAATTTTTTATGCAGCAAATGTTAGAAAACTACAGATAGCATTTTTATGGACAATTTAATGACATCAGCCAGACTCGTTTTTATATGGAACTTATTAAAAACTATTATTCTACTACCTGAATATGACCACTTAAGTAAAAAAAAATCACTGAAAATGAATCAAATTCGTTCAGAGCATCCGTAGTCACGTACACTATAACTACATATCTATAACTAACTAACAAACAAACTATATAGCCATTTACTGCTATCAATGTTTTCATTGCTAAAGCTTAAATGAAAAATGGAATGCCACGAAAAGTGCCTATAGGAACATGGATTCACATTATGTCATTGTTGGCATCCTTGGTAAACCATTTTGCATGGAAAATGCAATACAATTCAATTCTACGTCGTGTAGGTATAGTGATTCCAGTAATTCTTTTTTCAAAGGACAAAATATCATGAAAAAATCAACAAGCATTATGTTTCATGGTGTGATGAACAAACACTGTGCGTGGTGATGTGAGTATACTAAAAATTATAAATGAAATGATGATGTTTTCGCAGCTGTAGTATACCTAGTGAGCAGTCCAGATGATGAGTTCAAGGAAGCCATTCAGCTTCATTTTCATGTGCATTTGCATTGTCCAATAATTCTTGCAAGTTCTTGGTGGGCTTAACCTTTTGGTTTTGTGATTTTTCTCCATATGATTCCACAATGTCTCCGGTTATATCAGCGACTGTGCTAACCCCAGAACCCAGGACGTCGCCTGCTTTGTCCAAACCTTCACCAACAATGCCCCCGACCTCAAGTTAGGTAGAACAAGAAAAATATTGTAAATACTTGCTACAGTGCATGTGATGTAAAAACAAAGTGCGCATAAAATGTGAATTAAAATACCTTCTTGACCACTCCAGCAACATTTTTGGATGAGAATGTCTTGTCATCAATTTTCACGTTGAAACTAGCATCCTTCTTCTTAATACAGTTTTCTTGATCCACCACACTGAAATCATCGGGATCTACTCCTTCTTCTTCCAATTTCTGTCTCACCTATGTTATAAGAAGAAAGCATGCACTTAAATATTTGAATTCACTCACCACCAGCATAAGTAGTAAATAACATAAACATTAAATTGCATTTAATATTATCCCAATCGAATCTAATAGGAAATCCCAATAAACTTACCTGGTTAATCACAGCCTTATCCAAAGTTGGCTTTCTTGACAAGATAGTTGCAGATTTGGTATGTCCAAAGAGAATCTTCTGGCACGTGAAAATACCAGCATATTGATCGTAGTCAGTCATGAATACAACAAAGTCAGCTTCTCCAGCAATATCTATATTATTGACGAGAAAAGACTCATTAAATCGCTCAAGTGTTAATTCAATATTCCTGCACTATTTGACTCTACTTGTCATTGGAAAAACCTTTGATATTTCCAAAGATTAAAATATCTGGCTTTCATCTCAACAAGCCAAATCAAGCAAGTCTTATGTATGTTCAACATTTTTTTGCATTTTCTCCCTATTTTCTTAACTAATAAGCCTTAATAACGAGCCTCTTAAAAATTATGGTAAATCCTTCGTTCCTTCTTATAAAACATCATCATAAGCATACCTTATTACTTTTTACTATACTACTCATCTTAACTGTTAGTTTTTTCCTAAGAAAAACAAATTTTAAAAGGAAAACTTTTTCCTTGCCTCGATTAAAACTTATGAGGAGCTAGTTACATCTGGTTCTCTCACCGTACATACAAGCGCTGCATAATAGTGGGCAATAATCTAGAGGATTCCATGATGACTCAAATAAGATGTTCTATAACTCAAGACAGAGAGGAAGAAAGTAACTGTACTTTGGTTTACTCTACAGGTGTACACACAGCAATAAATACACACTCACGATCTGATGGTATCGCTTACAACAGTACATATATGAGGATAGTCAAGAAAACAATGGTTTCATTACACCCCGAAGGGCAAGGGAACAGGGTTACCCTTTAACAGCTCGTACAGTTACGCATATACCGTAAATTTAAATGGAACACCCTTTGTTGGTTGTTTAAACTGCAAAGCTGAGTTTACAAATGAATGGTGAAAAAACTAAAGGGTTACATAAGCTCCTATTATGTGAGTTTCATATTCTGTGGATGGAAAAACAAGGTTATAACTGAATTTTTCCTGTCAGCAATGTTTAGTTAGTCTAATTTGTACCTTTGTATATTTCACTAACTCCTACTAAGTGATCCTTGCTCACAGTTGGAAGAGTTGGGTGCATGAGAAGCATCAGGACTATTATTATCTTCTACAGGTTTAAATTTAAATTTACAGCAATCTGTATTCTACAGCTGGTACACAGCTCTTTGAGAGGACAAGTGTTTGTTTGGAAACTGTATTTGTGATGAGATTTTTAAACTTACTTAATGGAAATTTGACTCGCATTCTTGCCGAGCGGTCTGTATCAGGAACGCTCAAAACTCCAGTATAGGTGTAGATGTGATCCACTCCAATGGTATCTAAAATGAAATGTTGACGAGTTTGGACCAATCTCATTTTCCCATCAGCCCCTTCCGTGAAGTTGTATTTCATACAAGAGCTGGAGGTTGCAAACTTTTGAATCACATACCATTCGCCCATGAACTGTAATAAGGAAATTTATAAAATACTTTTCATTTGATAGCGAGTTTTTAATATTTTATAATGGCGTCATTTGTTTGGTGTGCAAGTAAAAACTAATTTCGCAACCACATGGAATTACCCTGACGCAGAGTTGATCTATAATTGCAATATATACAATGCATGCATGCATGATGGACAGCTAAAGTGCATATAGCATTATTTATCAATTTCTTACATTTTTCAATCCATTTTCTAGTCGCTTCTAGCTATTTAAATATTGCTAACAAACAATAAAATAAGTATTACTTTGCCGTTTTAATATCACATCTTTGTTGTACTAATAGGAATATGGATTTTTACTGTGCCTGCATATATCACATAGACGATAAAAATTGCACGCAAGATTACACAGATGTACATAGATTTAATATGCTTTATGCAAGTTGTACTTGCACTACAGCTTTTTCTTTCACGCCAATATCTTAGATGTTGAATTTATGATTCAACTGGTCAACAAATAGGAGTACTTCAGGTTATAGTTAGTGTGTTAGTTAGTGCGTGCACAACGAATTCCGATTTGCAAAAGTATGCCATATTTTACACACATGTGTATCACTCATTGACAGCCCCATGTTTTCCTGTATCATTCTAACTAACTAAACTAACTACTGTCTGTTTCAAAATAAAAGACACCTCTCCAATAGTGAGTTTGCTATTTTGGTTAAATGGTGATTTGTTGAATTTATGGGGGAAAAGTCGCCTCATTGTTATAGCAATGAGTTTACAAGACTTTCAAAGATAGAAATAAATTGCGTGATTTTAAATGCAATTTACTGGAAAAAAAAAAACTTTGTTCACCACCAGCTTGTTTACACGGAAACCAGAAAATAACAACCAACGCCAAATAACAGTGGGGCAAAATTTTTCCATAGTTTTTTGAAACAGACAGTAGCAATGCTTGTAACTACATATTCTGAGCATGCCATTGGAAAAATAAGAAAATATTGTCACTTACCTTTTGCATGTCAAAATCTTTGAGAGGCTCTACTTTGGGACAAGATCCCAAACCCATGGTATGTCCACTTACACTTCTCATTGAAATACATAATGCAAATACTACCCCCAAACTAATGCTAACAGATTTCAGAGCTTCCATTTTTCCTTGCCAAACTTGGATTCAGTATTCAAGTGTTAGAACTGTGAGACACTGTTGGTCTAAAAAAAATTTGCGTTTTAAGAAAAACTTGATGTAATGCACTAGACGAGGCACTGGACACGAATGTGATGGCTACGAGCATTGAAAGGGTATTTAAGGGGTGCTCACATCTTTGCCTCTAGTGTATCGTGTTGACTCATCTAAATGGGGAACGCAATGTGTAGTATAAGTATTGTTCATTATGTTGTCCTAGCTATCCTGTACCCACAGTTTGGTTGTTTTTCTATTGATGATAGTGTATTTCGTAGCTCACAACTTTACATGCATGAAGTCTATAGTAACAAACTATGTATGCACTCACCTCTTAACACGAAAACTCGTGAATAAAATCTTCATGCTCTCCGTACGGGAAACTATTCATAGCTAAAATTTCAAGTCAAGTCAGTTAGGATTTAGCAACTATATTATATTATAGCAATTATAGCTGTAATGCATTTTTTAGTGAAACTTTTCTAAATTAGCATACAACTTGTAGTGACTGCGGGATGATAAGCTTGAAAAGTTGAGCTCCAACAATTAAAAGTTGAATTGTATATCCTGTGCATTTTCATCCTAATTTGCTGAACTAAAGTATGTAGAAACACAATGCTACAATTTTCCATTTTTACGGCTTTTTACAAAAGATTTTTGATTCCTGGACTGACGCACTGTCGGTCCATCTAAATGTAAAATATTTAGTCAGTCAGTAATAAGTTTTATAGCAATCTCTCAGGCAGCATCAAATCAAGTCAAATAAGAATCACTACTGGTTCGGCTAACAAGAATGGTTTGCTTCTGATCATGAGCTAAGTTTAAGTTTTCGACCAAACGAGTTGTTGTTTTAAACAACTTCAAGTCAACCATATAACATAATGCTTAATGAATAGAGAGTATGAGTAAGCAATAACTGCTCCTTGATGAAAAAGTGGCATGTAATTCCCATAACTGCATTGAGCAAACTGTGTAGTGCATAATTCATTGACTGACTGACAATGTAATGTCCGAAATATGTTTGTGAGCAATCTTCTTAAAAAGTAGCAAAAAATCTTTCGTATGCCTTTCAGTATACACCCATAAAATATTGTAATCGGATGCGGCCGTTAAGCTTAACAGCATGCAGCAACATCCATTTAATATGAACTTAGATGTGAGGAAAAAGTTACCCTGTCTTCAGTTTCGGTGAATTTTTACGTTTTATTTTTATTCTCCATTTAAAAATCCGAAAATCGATGTCAATTGGGTCCAATTTTTCCAGATTTATTACTCCACTCTAGCTTACGAAAACAATAGAGTATCGAATGCTAAGATTTAATGTGTATATGCTGGACGGTAAAAGGATGATTTTGTGCCCATTTTCACGAAAATTCAGTACAACATATTTTGGACATGCATTGTGAGTCACTCATGGTAGTATTTAATGAGTTTAAATGATCCTTATAGTTTGTTCAAATTAAGTCTTTCAATCTTCAGAACTAAAGCTTGCGCATGTCCCATGAAGCACGTTTTAAGCTTTAAGCTTAAGCATAATGCGATCAGTTTTTCAAGTGTAAGGATGACATTTCCACAATAAATTAAATCAGCTCGATGTGCATGCATGCAAGTTATGGTGATGAATCATCGATTTAGTTTCAGACAGTTCAATATAAATGTCTCAAGACTTACTCATATTTTTGCTCGGGAGCATTGAAACTTTTACATAGTGGCTTAAATAATTCTCAGAACACCTTATGAAATGGAGTTAATACCACTGTATGCTACTGTGTGCATAATCTATTAAAATGTAGACTTAGTAAACTAACAATATTGCATGATGCATTGCATGGAGGGTTTTGGTTTGGATTTAATTTAACAATTTTGATAATTTTTTTAATGTTATTAGAATTTAAACTGTGCATCATCAGTATGCACTTTTCAACTACAGGATAAACCAAAAGTCAGGATTACCATTTTGTACAGTTGGCATGAGCCGACGGCAAGGTATAAAATATCTTTTGTTTCATGCTTGCAATTCCACGTAATTCCGGAGTACGGCTTTTAGCTTATCAGACAGAGCTATTGAAATGGTCCTACATTTTTACACATTTGATGACTTTAACAATCGACGCACAAAAGTACGAATACATGATTAAGTCATTGGTCATGAAAAGTTAACTTGACAGTGACAGTGGGGTATATAGCGATTTGTTTAATTGAAAGGTACAAAGGTGGACATGCAGAACGAACGCACTGCAATCTATACATTAACTAGCAAAATGTGGAATACTAACGATGAAATGATGATGCGAAACATGAATACATTTTCTGCGAAATTTGACAATGGCAATGATTTTTGTGTGTGCATACTATGCTGATGTTGGAATTCCAAAAACAGCGTTCCGCGTTTTTTTTGCAATAATTGGAGTGAGCGGATATGAGATTTACTGGGAACACTGCAATTTAATGCTCCAGGATGATATAACGAAGGATTTTCAGAAGGTCAGGTAATGTCATGATATACTGTAGAGGGATTGATCTCTAAATGTACTCTCAGTGAATTAACTTTTGTGGGTTCATTTTCTACATGCTTAAAACTAAACGTACATTTTGAAACATACGAAGGTCTCTAAAGGCAAAGGGGCAAAGTGGGAGCATGAGAGTTTAAACTGTGATATATTCTAAATGTTAAAAATGTTAATAGTTAAGTATGATTTCCTTCAACTATGATTTACACTTTCATGAGTCATTGGATACATTGAGACGCATTTTTTAGCGCAAGTAGTTAAAGAATATTGGAGCAGATTATGTATATTAGTGGCACCCCACAATTAGTATCAATCAGTTTTAATATACAAAAACCAAGCAAGCCCGTTAAATAATCATACTGTGCCATAATTAGATGGAGTAGTAGTTGTAGTGTAAACTGTAAACCACAATATGAATCACACATGGAGAGAGAATAGTGCCACTCATAGTATTCAAATTGTTCAGTGTTATGCAAAATTAAAGACTAATCAAAATAATATGACTCATTGCATATTGCATAAAGATTCGAGCATGACAAACAAGATGAGTAAAAAACCGTAATATTTTATACATAAAATACACGGAATTACGGATAACGAATGAACTGATTGGCAATACCGCCAATCCAGTCACTTAAAATATAGTGGTAACAAAAATGCTTCATATGGCTTTTTTGGATTTCTACTTTAATGGAAATCGAATAAATCAGTTGGATGCGAGCAAAAATAATCCAGTACTAACTAAAAGATTTTTTTCTTCGCGCAATAGGTTCGAATTTGCACAACAATATAGAGTAAAAAAATACAAAGTCAGCGGGTTCGTATTGAGTTATATGTTATTTATCACACGTTACTAACAATTCATTGATCATTTCCTCTTTTTTTTACTACCACCAGCAGTAGGTTTAATGATAGCGTGTCCTGTTGATTTCAGGTGCTGAAAAAGGGCATTACGGCTGCCACATTTGGTATTACAGTAAGAGCAAGTGGTAGACGATTCCACATTACCAGAACTTTCCTCTTTTTCTTTGGATTCTTTTTTGTCGAGCTTGCTAGCCTTGGTTACATTTTTAGGAGCACGAGACTCAGCTTCTTCTACGGAAGTGGCAACTGTTTTATTTTTTGCTCTCCGTTTTTTCTTTTGAGATGGCCCACTTTTTTCTTTCTCCTGCAGTTCTTCCTCTACCTTTTCTAAATTGTCTAATACGTCAATGCTGTCTTCATCTACTTCTACAGCAGGGTCAAGTGCCTTTGCTTTCTTCTTGTTCTTTTTTGATTTTTTGCTAGGCTTACAAGGAGCTTCCTCCTCATCACTAAGAATAGCATCTCCGAACTGGTTCACAAGATGCTCATATTGTTCATTAATAGTCGGCTCAGATTCATTCACTTCAGGGTTCTCATTGGGGGTAATGCTTCCACTGTCTGCATCCGAAACATCTGGGGAAGATTTGCTCCCATTTTGTAAAGCCTCAATATCCTCATCTTCCTGTAATAGCTCTAGTCTCATTTTTTCCACTTGAGAAATATGCTTTTTAGATTTTTCGTGATTTATAAATCTGTAAGTGAAAAAAATTTAATAATGTGCGAAGCAAAAGTAGAAAATGACAGACAGAGCCTCACAGCAAAGTTACTTACGTCTTTTCACTAGAGAAACATTTGTCACAAACAACGCAGTGAAAATACTTTTCGTCCTCTGAGGACGTATCTTCTCCACCTTCGCCAAACTCCTCAACAACATAAGTCTCCAGATCCTGATGATAAAAAATAAAATGAGTTGTGAAACGGTAAAATAGTGAATACCTTAGCTAAATAATCATACGAATTTTTCTATTAGTAAAAGTAGTGGAGCGAAAAAGATACACACCGCTAAATGCCGTTCATCTATAGAATTTTTTTTAGTTCTTGTTTCACGAGCCATTTCTAACAGCTTTTTACGTTCAGCACGTTGACGATCTTTTTCTTCTAATAATTTTTTGGCCACAGCAGCTTCCTTTTCTTTTTGCCGTTCTTCTTGAAGTTTTTTCCAAGCTTGAAAGCGTTTATCTTTTTGTTTCACGAATTGAACCAAAGCTTTCACTTGTTGATTGAATTTTTTCTTAGCCTCAGAGCGGAATTTTTTGTTTTCTTTTTCCATTAACCGAAGAATCTGAGGACAAAAGATTAATTAATTACGGAAAAGGACAAGTCTTCACACCTTCTATACACAAACACGTTTTTTGTTCCATCGTACCCTGCGATTTTCCGCAGATCTGGTATCGTATTCGTCAATCCATCCAAAAGATCTAGTAGTGTAATAACTTTCCCAAAAGGCATAAAAAGGCCCGACGACCTGCAGGAATATAAAAAAAATACATATACACCTAGAACTACGTTTGCAAGCTTACTATTACTATGCAATTAACTTTAAAAAGATTACATCTTCGTATGAGCTTGCCGAGTCTCCAAATGCAGGAATCTCGTCATCTCTGCCTTCGTCTTCATCTTCCGCAGCGATTTGCTGAAAAATTTCTCTATAAACAAAAATTGGGTTGAACCGCCAAATGAAAAAGATCGATAGGAAGACACCCAAAACAAAGAAAAGATCACCAACCTGTATACTGTATAAAACCCATTCTCATCGTCCCCAAAGCCAGAAAAGCATGATGAAGTGCAGTATTGTATCAAGTCCAAATCGCATCCACTTTCTAAAATGGAATCTATAAGAATAAAAGAAATATATTGAGCTGAGTCATCATAGCAGTTTTCAAAGAATACAAACAACTGAAACAAGAAAGACCTTTGAAAACATAAAATTCATTTCTACTGACTGACTGACTGATACTCAATGGTTTGAAAAGATACTTATTGATTCATTATAGGATTCTTACCATCGTCTCTAAGAACCGCTAATCTGTGTTCATCGTACCAGGCTCTTTCTTGAGGATTGCTAAGGACTTCATAAGCCCTCTGAAGCTCCTGAAATTCTGATTTAGCATCGTCTAGACGCTCCGGATTTTTATCTATAGACAATATAAAATAATAGCAATATATAGTCCACAGTCCAAACCATGCATTGCGACTGTGATAGACTACCCATACCCGGATTCAATTCTCTTCTTATAGAATAATTGTAGCTCATTCACTAACCTGGATGTAGTTGTAATGCCATTTTTCTGAAAGATTTCTTGATTTCATCATCCCCTGCATTTCTCTCCACTTGAAGTACTTCATAGTAGCACTTTTTTAGACCAGGCATGATGACTAAATCTGTCAGATGCGATAAACAAAGTAAATTTTATGGAATTAGATACTTGGCTTATACCGTGCCGTGATCAGGGATATGGATAGAAGCTATCTTAATCCAGCACCCAATACATCATTAATCAAGATACTTTTACTCAATGGATTTTAAATTTCTTAGCAGTTTCCTTCTCCTATGTGAATTAATGCTAAATGTTCACACGGTTTAATTTCTTTGTACTCAGAATTAGTGCCCGTCGCTCAAGTTTTACAATTTAGCCCAATTCTTGCGCGCTCACGTGGAGTGGCTCTTATTTTCAACTGTGATTCTTCACAGATGAGGAAAATCATCTTTGTATTATTAAGTATTGGACCTATCAATGGGCAATAAATTTTGCTAATTAAGCATGCCAATGATAACAATAAATAATATATTAACCTTATAACACACCACAGTACCGAGTTACCGAGTACTTGTGCGATTCGAATCCAAAAGTAAATGCTTTGCTCTGGAACTTTCTATCGTCTTTTTCTTGCTTTTAAAGCTAACTGACTGACTAGAGCACAAAATTAAACTGAACACCCAAACGTCTCAAAGAGAAAGATAACTTTACGGTTCAAACAGTTTCCAAAACGTGGTTTCGACTTCGTTTAGCTCGTCGACCTCAGCCAGCTTAAATGGAATAATGAAAAACGATCACTGTGAAAATCATGAAACTATTCCTTCGCGGGTTTCTGCTTCAATTGTTGCCCAATGGTACAAGACTAACCCAGTTTTGTGTTCCCGCAAATGTTTGTTTTGAATAATCCAATATGGCAACGGCGACATCGTGATAAATTAATCAAGGACACCGTTTAAAGTTCACAATGAGTGCTACAAAAGGAAAAATAGTCGTGTGACTGAATTGGGAATGAAACGAAAACCTTCAATCAGTCAATCAATCACAATAATCTCAATCAAGAGATTAACAAATCGAACTGACTGAGTTTGTTTACAAATAGGTAGTAATTAAGTTAGTCACCCACCCACCATAACCGGCCGTTGTTTTAGTATCATAAAGTGATTATAAATGTGAAAGCATAATCCTTATCATTAGTATTTTTCTTGGTTGTTTCAAGTAGTCAAACATTCCGCACTCATTAATCTTTGTAATCCATTGTGATTATTATGAACAACGATTATATCGACAGGTTCAACGTTGGCTGATTGTAGTTGGCTAAATGATATCTCAGTTGGAATCAATTAAGATTCCATGTTAAAATAGTACAGAAAAGTAATGATTTACTTGCAACATGCATTTAGTCTTCAGTCAAAAAAGCAGAAAAAACCATTGACATTGACACAGAATTTGCCATTGCATGAAAACGTGAAATCCTAATTCAAACGTTTGAATAAGCTTCTATGAATTGAATGATTTATGTCTCATATTTTCATTTCTAACAAATAACGAAATATATTACAGCTAATTATTAATAAGAATGTCATTGAACTGTATAATTTATAATGATAAAGGGTAAGTATTAAAAATTACATAGACTAAAATTGTTTATGTGAATTAAAATGTGTTTGAAAATAATTTCATATGCCAATGAATTAATCATTCTAACCGATCATGACTATCCCCTATGAAGTATTAAGTATGATACTAATAATGATTTACATTTATTATTTATACAACAAAATCCTTCCTTTATATACAGATGCTGCTGTACTGTTTTTAGCAGTAAAAAAATAAAGGTGGGTAAATGCGCCACCGAATTTCATAATTGACAATCATGAAGATTACATGCGAAAATATTCAATCAATTTGATTATTGATTATTATTGTATTTGACTTTGAGTACGGTTTATCTTCGAAGATTAAATACTCGATGAAATAATGTAAGCCAAATATTAATCAGTGCGCCGTTGGTGGAATGGGAGGAAACTGAGGAAAAGTATTCCAAAATCATGGTCAAGTGGTTCCCATATACTAGTACATATCAAGTGAATTTTTTCTAAATGATGGCGAAATATAATTATTTCGGAGTTTTTGGCTTCCTGCTTATTCTGCACCTCGTGTATTCCGAAGTGAAAGAACAGGAAGTCGATAGCGCCACAAATATCGTGAATGGAACAGATGTACGAATTTAATGAGTAAAGTAGCTTCATTCATTCCTTTCAAAATTATTCGTTATATAATCATATTCGAACCCATGACTCCGTATTCCTAACTTACGCGTTTATGTGTGTCCTAACTTTCCTGATCACTTGTCCACGCATCCTTTTGTAGACGTACACTCGTTTTTTAGATTTCAACGGCAAATAGATGCGAAGTTGATATATTTTTTTAGTTGCCTTCATCTTCATGTATCGTGTGGCAGTGTGCAATTCATAGGAACACTGCCTCTTAATTATACCTTTTTAATGAATTTACAGTTTTTCTGTCATGAAGAAAATCCTTCTATGATTTTTGAAACGTCTATAAAGTTCGGTTCTAACGTTGGGAACTTTAAAGTGGACCGCACGGTACATTCTAATACGACACTCAAATGTAATGTTTCGGATCATCCTGAAAAATTCGAATGGAAAAGAATACAATTCTTTGACTCAGATAACAAATACGTAATATGCATGCATGCAACTTTAGTTGGTTATACCTGTAACAAAAACTGTTCAATAATTCATGGAGCATTCATAAATTCACGGAAGCTCTTGTTGTACAATTATCACAGAATATTTTCCTTGATTTTGAGGAATCAATCACTGATGGAGTGAACATTCTCAAGTACGAAATCCTAACGGATTTCCGAGTTTCGGATGAGAACTTTTGTAAGAAATGGTATAACCATTACTGTACTTTGCCTGAATCACATGATGTAACATTTTTTATTTAGCAGCACAAGATTCGGTAGATAAGCACCGAAGTAGAGGAGTACAAAAAGTACAGAAGATTATAGAGCTGTCGCTGAAACTTAAATCGACGGTCAATGAGAAGTTTTACGGACTGGGTGAGCAGTTCACGTATTTCAATTTGAAAGGTCACAAATATGAGATTTTGGCTAGGGAACAAGGTAATTAGGTGATAATATACTATTGTGCGCAAAAAGCGATGAAATTAATTTTACATTCTGGCTGTATCTGGGTTTTATTATTTCGTATGTATCCTTTGGATTCAATAGGAATTGGTAGAAATCAGTCAAATCGTCTAACCCAGATCATAGAGAGTAGAGACCCCAGCTTTGGAGGCGATTTCCATCACACATATTGGCCACAATCATCTTTTTATTCCTCTGAAAACTATTTATTCCTCTTGGATACATATTGCTACACAATATTCAACTTTCAAGAAAAAGAATCCACAGAAATAATTATTTCAAATGACTGCTTGTTTGGAGATAAGATTACTGGACTCATATTACAAGCGAAATCATTCCCAGAACTTGTGGCCCGTGGGAACAAGATTTTTGGATATCAACCAAAATTACCCGATTGGGTTTTTGATGGAGCGATTTTAGAGTTACAAGACGGTATTGAAGTCGTTCTGAAACGCTTTGAAGATGCAAGAACGCATAGGGTTGAGATTACTGCTCTATATATCAAAGATTGGACTGGTCAAGATGTATCCCAATTTTATGGAGGACAACCGAAATGGAATTGGATAAGATCCGATTCTTATGCAAACATAGATATTTTTTCCGAGAATATGAAACGAATTAGAAATGCGCGAATCCTAGGGTATCTAAGTCCTTACATTGAAAGCGGCACTGAATGCTTCAACCAGTTCACTCCATTTCTAATATATAATTATAAAGAAAATAGTGCACCGAAATTACTGAACTTCGGAGTTGTTACGAGCGGAGGGACTATAGACGTATGGTCTAAATCATCGAATTTACATTATATAAATTGGATAACTGAGCATTTGCTGCATGCTGGCTTTAAAGGCTGGATGGCAGACAGCGGGGAGTATTTTCCTATCAACTTAGAAGTCAATAGTAACGGGCAATGTTCTTACCAACCAAACTTCGACACCTCTTACCCAATATGCCCAACAATAACATGTCACAATGAGTTTCCAATAAAATGGTCTAAACTAAATTACGAGATAGCCGCTACTTTTGCCAATGGATCTGATGCAGATGAAATATTAATATTTTTAAGATCCGGAGGATTGTGGGCAGCTCAATATACCCCTATTCTAAATGCAGGGGAGCAAAATGTAGACTGGAGCATTTCAGACGGGCTCCCTTCCACAATCACTGCAGGTGTTTTTATTTATTTACAGAAATGTAATAACATCTAAATATCTGTTCCATGTAAAATACAAATTTTCGCATATTTTCCCAATCGACCTAGCGCTATCCGCTTCTATGAGTGGCATTGGCTTATTTCAATTCGATATTGGAGGCCACCAAGCTTTCAACGAATCAAATTTCCGTATGGTACGATCTAAGGAGCTTCTACTTCGATCTGCAGAATATGCTGTGTTTACTCCTATCATGAAAACAACTCTAGGTAATTAACTGCAACCATACTTTTGCTTATGAATTAAAAAAATTGTACAATGTGAAATTATGACCATATTATGTCCACCCCCATAGAGACACCACTGTATTAATTATTAAAAAATTTCAGATTTATAAAAAACATTTTTATTCATACAGGCAGCTTCCCAGAGGAAAATCACCAAGTTTATAGTGATGTGAACACATGGGACCAATTTGCCCGACTAACCCGTATTTACAAAATGTTGTCTCCATACACGCGAGCCACTGTGAAGCAGTATGAGATTGACAGGATGCCTGTGATGAGACCTCTTTTCCTTCATTATCAACATGATCCGAAAAGCTTTGATGATGAGCACCAGTATCAATATTTGTACGGCAGAGAAATACTAGTAGCTCCTGTTTTGCAGCCTGACCAGGTAACTTTTTCTCAAAAACTGAATGTAGTAGCTTTTTGTTGTTCCACAACATTAACATTATGTTGAAAAAGCAAACTTGACAGCTGTTGCAACAAATCAAGTATATTAGTTGAAAGTTCTCGGACGGTTTTATCAATCGATCAGCTTTATGGTTTTTTTATTCACTTAATATTTATGAGGTCTTTAGACCTATTATAAAATTATTTTTCATTCAATAGTTAGTCAGAGTTTCGGTAGCATTTATTAATTTTGTTTTTCATGCAAGGAATTGAAAAACGTGTATCTACCACCAGACGCCTGGATTCATTTATGGGACGAAGATGAACAAATCCAAGGCAATAAAACTGTGCAAGTTTGCACTCCATTAGGGTATACACCTGTATTCTACCGGGCAGATTGCGATTCAAAGTGGAGAGGTTTGTTTCGACTGATAAGACGAACCTTTCTGGACACTAAATTCCAAAATGTCTGCTCATAACCATCAGAAGCGTTTAACAATGCAGCTCTGGCATCTGTTCTGTAAAAAAAACGAGAAACTAATGTTTGTGATTATTTTTTTTTGCAAAAATCTGGGAAATATGTATCAGTCGTTTTGGGTTAAAAAAAAACACTATTTCAGTAAAACTTTGATTTCATTTTCGTCTTCTACCCATTTGTTCTTTTCTAAATATTTGCTTTTATAGCTAAAGTGCCGTTTGTTATTTATTTACATTATTAATCCAAACTATAATCGTTTAATTTTACAATCTTACTTGTACTATAAAAAGGGTATTAATATTTTTATAACAACTTCATAAAAATCTTCATTATGACGCAAACTCTGTTTTGTACTTCATAAAGCGGAAAAAAAAATTGTGATTGTGTGGCTTTAAATAAAATCAGCCTGCTGTTAAATGGCAATAGTGACTATCGCATAATGCTTAGCCTATCCTTAGACTTCATAACTAAACATTGCATTCGCCGCAGTCATCTAATACAATTAAGGGTGGCATCGGATCGGATCATATCGGGTCATATCGGATCATATCGGATCGGATCGGATCAAGCTTTTTCATCCGAAAGCCTCTATCGGATCGGATTGGATTGACGGTGATCCGATCCGAAATCCGATAATTTCTATCGGATCGGATCGGATTTGAGGTGATCCGATCCGATGATCCGATAGAACCCGATAGATAGAACAATGTTGAAACGAGTAACCATGCGATACTTTGTGTAGAGCTTTCTTCTATATTGCATTGCACAGCTTAAGCGACACATGCATGAATTCATAAAGTAAATAAAACTTAAACACGGCAATATGCGTATTAAAGTATGTTGCACTATTTATTGCACATTGACATTACACCATTTTGAATCAAAAGTGGGACTTTCATAGAGTATGCTGCTTATCCATTTAATATTAGAGATTTCAAAAATTTGCCAAATTAAAATATAATATAATGAATCAGAACTGTGGTGCCATTGTTGTATTTATAAAATGGCAAGTTTAAGTGAAATTGAAAATAGTAGTCAAAGTCAAAATCAAGACGAAGAAGTTTTAGCGGACAAACCGAGAATGCACACGCATTTTTTCGTTCATTCTTAAATATTATTTGCCTATCGGATTGTTATTGGATCGGATCGGATTTGAGGTGATCCGATCCGAAATCTGATGATTCCTATCGGATCGGATCGGATTTGAGGTGATCCGATCCGAATCCGAATCCGATCCAACAAGACTATCGGATTATCGGATCGGATTTGAGCTGATCCGATCCGATCCGTTGCCACCCTTTAATACATTCGAGTCTTAATTGTACCTGTAAAACATATGAAGGATCATTTGTCAGGCTCATCTTTGCTCTCATCTCACGGGACGTTAACAGGATTTCATGAATTTAAATCTATCTTAAATTATACAATACCACTTGCGGCATATAGTGAAGAGCCTGCTAGTGTCCTTAGCTATATACAGATAGAAATAAAATGATACTACTAAACAAACTGGCCTTGCGTGAATTAAATTTTCTAATGATTATCTTTAATTCAACAGCTTACGTTGAGTGCATACAATGTCTGAATGATAATTTATTTCCACCGAATGTAATATTTTGCAGTGTCTAATTTCTTTGCCCTTAATAACTATAGTGCTAGTCGTGAATGATATAAAGCGTAAGCTTAAACGAGATTGTATGCAATGCATTTACGGTACACCTTTTCAACGGGAGTGGGTGCGTTGCTTTTGCAATAAGCAATTCGCAGTTTTCATAAGATAACCACAGGTTGAACCCATCAGAGACTTTAAACCTGTTTTTTCTTCAATTCATATATCTTTTACTGAAACTCGTCTTTGTATGCCACAACTCCAGGCATAAAAAAGTATCACTTATTACCATCGGGTTCGTCATGATCAGTTTAGATCATTGCAGCCAGCGAGTCTGAGAACATCGGAAATCTTTTGAACATTTCTTGTGCTATAATGTTGTGAAAAAATCTCATATGAAATGGATGGAGTTATGGTTTGACTGGGCTGCCTAACTGTGGGTTTTTTTTGCCACTGAGTTTGCGGAAAGGATTGCGAAAACCCATCACAGTGTTTTTGAATCTTGAACAAAGTGTTTCAAGAATATTGAATGGCGGAAAAAACATTGTCTGTCTTTGTTACATATACTTTTGTGCTGCGATTGGGACAATGTTGAAAGAACTCTGGAGCCATGACGGGCCTCAAATTTCATGTTTTTTTGTACAGTTTATTCTATTGGAAACGATAACATTGATTTCAGTGGATTGCAAACAAGTTTCCTTCCGTGATTATTACACATCCGTAGTGGGACTCCAATATTTATCTAAAGCTGAAGAGAATATAAACAGTGCACTACTTGAGTATTCAAAAACTTTAAAGGAGCGATTATTCCTTATTGAACAGTTAAGTCAACTTTTTTCATTTACTCAGTCAACCAGTCTTAAATACAGAATGTAATTGTGATATCAGTGTTATAGTATCGTTCACGTTGATCATGACCTAGCATCATAGTCAAACGAGTTAATCATTTTGAACGTCGAGTTGAAATGATAATCAATCACATAGACTTCACAAACCATGCATAGATTACATAATAGATGTTACAATTTGGTCATAATAAATATTGCTGCACCAAAATACATACTTCTGATCTATTCGATTAAATTCCAATTGCAAGATAATATGATAACAAGAGTTATTTTCAATTACAAAATCCCTAAAATTATGCCAGACATGGGAAATTATTTAAACACAATGATCGTTGCCTAACCACAACTGGTTTCATTCACTTTTTGCCATTCAAGTTTACTGCAAAGTTATACGGTTTCAGATGTCTCATTCTGTAATTCTTGTAATCTGCGCTATGTAAGATTTATATGCCGTTTTCATCTCCCTGTAGACAATGAAACATCACGGAAAGATATATGAAAATCTTATTGTTAAATACTTCCATACAATTGATTTAGACAACAAAAAATAAAATGACTGAAGCGCGGTTATTAACGGTTATCACATTTTCATTAAGAATTGTTAGCAGCCATTCAACCCGAACCGGTACCAATGGGAGTTTAGTGCTTATATTTATCAAGCAAACAAGTAGCTTATATGTCACCCGTCTATAAAGATCAAATACTAAAAGATGTGGGTATTAATCTGTAGCAAATGTTCTTTAATTCAATCTTGGAAACTCCTCGGAAACCTGTGGGAATTTATAACATGAATATAATTAATTTTCCTATAGGTATCTGAAAGACTCCGGTGGTAATTATCCCAGACATATTGAAACCAGAGAAAACGCTACGCGAAAGCCAAAAAATGAATCAGATGAGAAATCAGTGTTAGACTCAATTGTTCAGACCGAAAACACTGTGTCTAGTCACCCTTTGAAAGCTTTTATGTTGATCCGGAGACTTCATGTAGATCTTCCTGAAATTGAACGTCAGTTAAGAAAAGACCATGAAAGACGTAAGTATAAGCAGATCTAACAACAAGTTTTCAAAATAATTCCAATTCCAAAAAAAAATTATGGTGGATTACAGGAAATTGCTGTTAGTGTATACAATTCAAGAAATCTCCTCATAACATTTCGTAAATACGTACGTAATAACGTAATTAACAGTTCATAAGAATTCCAATGTCAGCAGTTTAGGAATTGTTAAAATAGGTTTGTAAATTCAGTGGTTTTATTAGTTTGGAAATGCTTTTACGAGTACGGATTAGTTTTCTTCTTTTCTTCTATGCAATTAAGGAAAAGGAAAACATGGGAACATGGTTTAGAAACGCAAGCAAATGGAATTGACGCTATATTTAGACGCATGCGCGTGGCTTACTACAAAATGCATCTAATCTTTTTTCTTAATTCTCAACAGAATTACCAAATAGAAAACAGAATGCCCTTGCACAACTCCTCAACTTGCCTCAACAATCTTTATGTTTGGTGAGACGGGCAGTGCAGGACTCAATCGAGTATCAAAAAGTGTATTTTTTTTACATGTATCCAAATAGCCGCTTCGCCAAAATTAAAATAACAGAAATGGCCCTTAATTTTGACATTTTTCTCTTGTTATTTTCCATAAGAAAAATCGAAAATTGATTAAAGATTTGTATCGTCCGTAGTGGCATATGGAAACTTGAGTGTTGGGAACTAATTATTTCAGGGAACGTTGTTGCCACTCTCTGCCACTCACGTACAACACTTCATTGTCGTCAGTGCTGCTATATAAATACTTAACAAACTAAATCTCTGGTCCCGAATCTATATGATCTTTATGAAAATCTTCAACTGAAAGTTTTTTTTCAGTCCATCCTGTATAAACCGTTTGTGGCGTTGTAGCGTACAATCACACATACAATTTACAGAGATGTTAGACTGTAAACTGACAACTAATTGGAGTGATATTTAGCATGCAGCTGGATCAATTCATTTATCCAGCCATTGATTTATATATTTATTTGTTAACAAACGGATAGATTTTCATCGAACAATCGACGAAACTAGGAAACGTATTAAGCTCCCAATCTCTGCTGACATAACTGGTGCCGCGGAGGGAATCATTAGACTGCATGATACGTACGACCACAATTTGGAACAGGTATGTAGAATTTAATGTTTGCTTACTGACTACAATGTTTTATTTTATGGTGAATATTGGAGTGATTAATAATACTGTAATTTTCAATGCGTCTTTTGACCTTATACCCTATTAGAAACCCTTTTTTCCATTTTCGCATGCTGATCACGATTTTTTATTAAATAGTTCACTCGAGGCAAATTCAATAATCACGAAACGAACATTAGCCTTAGGGCCTCAGACTGCCATTTCATCGGGTTACACGCCCTCCGTGCATCAGTATTCACTAGGGCTATCGAATGGCTAGAACGGTCTTACTATATGGTGATCAAAGATAATGACCAGTCCATACCTCTTATCGAAGTGCAAAAGGACTTGAAAAAAGCTATTGTTCAGGTACAGTCTAATTTTTCGAAACAAAATTACTAACTTCATGTTTCCCTATATGCAATCACAATATTGAATGCAGAAATAGCGCTTAAATTCTCCTGACATTTTTGCAGCATAATATGGAACTCGCTAAACATTCCAAAAATCCATACTTATTTACAGCAGAAGTTAGTTTGGAAATGGATTGTGGAAAAATAAGTAAACGAACAAGAGCATTAGGGCTAACTCGTCATGTGCTGTACCAAAAGGAGGCCAACATGATGGATCTTTTTAACTTTGCAGCTCTATGTAGGGGCTCAGAATTAAGGGTGAGGAAACAGTATAATATAAGTTTTAAACTGTTTTATTTTTGCCTAAATACGTATTTGAATGACAATTCAGACCAAAAAAACGCTAAAAAGACTGAAATGCCATCTAGAAGCAAAAGTGCGACCAGAACTAGTTCTTAATCAATTGAAAATAGAAGTTCATCATGATGATCCAAAAATTGTACAAATTCATGATGCTCTTTCCAAAGATATAACCCAGCATATTATTGCTGAAGCTGCTCCTTTTATGAGTCGCTCGAAAGTCATTCAAAATGTGGAAGTTAATAATAATGCAGAATCGTCAACACGAACTTCAACAACTACTTGGCTTCCACAAAATCTTGTGACAGATAAAATATCCAAAAAAGTAGAAACAATCAGTGGACTGGATCTGTCAGTTGTTGGAGCTGCTGAGGATTTGCAAATAACAAGTTATGGTATTGGTGGCCATTATAACCCGCATGTGGACACTGCTTACGCCACAGTCATGTTCTATGTATGCTGTTCAGAAATTAAATTGCATTAACTCTTTAGGTTGCAGCTTTTCCATAGCGTATATTTCCTTTTGACTCTTGCAGTTATCAAACGTTAGCGATGGAGGGTCTACAGTATTTCCCAAACTTGGTGTTGCAGTCACCCCAGAGAGAGGATCCGCACTAGTATGGTTTAATAAATTAAAAGATGGCGAACCAAATCCTATGACACTACATGGAGGCAAGATCGGATTGATAAATACTCAATACGCACAAAGCACTTTAGTTAAACAGTATGTATTAATTTTTAGCTTCATATTTGTATTTTCAGGTTGTCCAGTTCTGCACGGGAATAAATGGGGTAAGATTTGGATATGGACACAAACTCTTGTACCATTATAGTAAACGTGTACTGTGTTAAAAGCATGTATCCAATCCTTTTCACAGTTGCAAATAAATGGATGCATAGAACCGCACATCTTCAGGGCAAATGTCTCCCTGATATGGTAGAATAAGTTCAACTGAAACATTATAATACAAACAGCACCTTAGTACCGAAGACCTTTAGTTACCAAGTTTTTATACTTAAAACTCGTCTTAACTACATGCTGCTTTCTGCAGACGAGATGACCATCCAATATTACTATAGCTGCATTTAGTATAACTGAAAATAACATTATCAAATAGATTAAAAAAATAAAAGTTCAATGCAAAAATAAAAATCTTTATTTTCCAAAAAATATAGGTTCACAATGTATTTATTAATTAATGAGCTAACCTATCATTTTATAATTTTTTATGCGATGCGATATTGTGATGCGAGCCTTGCATAAATTTTAAAGCGAGCGTACTTTCATTATAAAATGTAATATGATTTACACAATTTTTATTACGCTAACAGATAACAGACAGTACTTTCTTACAGCCGTTGCATAAATCTGATTTTCTACATAAGAAAGGGGAAAAAAATCAGATGAAATTCATTTCAAAAATATAAACACAGTGCCACTCCTGATCCTCTTGTTCTTTTTTCTTCCGTTCCAGTGGAATACAGATGTGAAACAAAATTGAAGAAAGATCCTAAAGTACTACAGTAACAGCACAGCTTCAAATAAATACTTCAAAAATCTAAATGACAGAGTAAAAATAACAACAAATCAGAAATTAGAAGATTTTACAATTCTTTACTGCAGAATTTACGTCACATGGTAAGCACTAAGCAGTTCATTCAAAAGTATTAAAGAGAAGCACTGAACCAAAAGGATAGCATGTAAAGAATAAAAATGTGCATCATATCATGGACAGCTGGTAAACAAATATAAGCGTCCATTCGTCGTCTCATATTATCGAGCAATCGTGATCCCAAGGCTCTTGCTGGTCACTTTCAGAAGTCGCAAGAGTAGATCCTGAAGGAAGCCAATGGGATAGGTTAGTAAGAAACATTAAATGGTATTTGTTAACATAAGGCAGTCAACATGCAGCTGATATGGCATTAACATGCATGATGAACACCCAATCCGTTCAAATTTTGACAATGAACGAGAAAGACGTACGTTCAAAAATTATTTGGAAAAACAAGGACAGTGAAAAATAGCATAAATAGTTAGTCCATCCACTCAGTCAATTATAGAAGCAAAAGGCAGGATTTAGGCTTTGCTTTGACTTTTAGTTTGTTCAGCTCATACATCTATTCTATTACATATATTATAAATAGATTATATTCAATAGACCGAATAATTATTCAGTATGAATACAAATTTCCCATATGATAAATTGAAATGAAACTGTTTAAATAGCAGTGTACAGGTCAGAATGCCAGATTCCTACAACCCCTTAATCAAAGTTACGTTTTCTTCGATTCATTACAATTTAGGCAGCAGACCATTAATACATATACATACATTTGCTAGCGATTCTTATTCGGCGTACTAAAAAAGATATCTGATACCCCATCATCATTCTCAAAACATTATTTAAAATTCAGCAATTCCCCCGTAAGACCTGTGCATACGATTTTTTTTTGAAATTTCGAACAAAAAAAAAACGGTTTGGTTTTTTTCAACCTGAAATAGCCATCTTGTGTACTTATAACTCTGCGTCAGAATCAGAATAAAAAATAATGAAATTTTTTTCCGGGAATGGTAATCCAATACCGTCTTTTAGCAAGGAACAACCACCTACTCTAGACCAACACTGTTCCCGGTTCATGATATTTGACTTTGGACGCATATACTAATTTTAGCAACAAATAAAAATAAAAATAGAATATTTGATCATTTCCGCCCCATAATACCACTGTAAAACTGACTAGCGTTCCCACAATTTTATGAGTTACTGTTTACGAATATAACATTTCAACGCTCCCACACAAACCCACAAAATGCATGTATTTAATAGAAGTATACGGGGCAACTAAATCCCTGGCCTCAAATCTTTTTAATACTGAGATAACCTGTAGACTTTTTCTGCACAATCATGTCTCATCTCTTCTATTTTCTTAATTCTCTAACGTAACTAAAGCAATTCAGAAGATTGAAGTGTTAAACCTGCACCTGAAGAAACGCAAAATTTTTCGCCATTCTCATAAACGATAAAAAGCTGGCCACCATCATCCCCCTCGGTGGCACAATAGATTAACTGCTTATCTGCTAAAGAAATATTATTCTCAGAAGAGTCCGCGTTGGGGACTTCAGTTTTTTCAATTGAGTATATTAAATCACCAGATTCTGTAACTTCACCTATGATACTATGTTCCCCCATTGATTCATCCGCCAGCAGTGTGTCCTAATACGAAACATACAAAACCATGGTATTGAAACAAAGAAATATATGAACCCAGAATCATTTTTTTTCAGATTGAAAGAGAATTTTTTATGAGAATGAACCCAGAGTCATTCTTGACTAGGCATTTATATTTTTTACTTACATCCCCGCAATTTGAATTGATTACATAAAGAGAGCAACCGTTGTTAATGGCTCCATTGTTTTCTTCATTTTTCATTTCGCTAACAGAAGAACTGTGCAGGTAGGGAGAAAACAACACCGTTTCATTATCTTCAGTGGTGCACTCAGCTTCAGTTACGCAGAAAGGACTATGATTATCGATGGTTGGAAGATCCAGATGTTCCAGAGGAGATATTGATGAAGTCGCTGCCGATTCAACAGTGATACTCAGATCACCAACTTCCTCGGGCAACGGAGTAGGTAGAGCTTCAGCAGTCGAAACTTCGCAAGCTAATGAAACAGTTTGTTCGGAAATAACTGTTGTCGGAGACTCATCAACAGGAAAATTACAGAGAGTTCCAGGATTAGTCGTTTTTTTATTTTTGGATTTGGTGTACGTTCTAAGCCTTGGTCGGGGTTTCTATGCATAATACACAATATTTTAATTTTTATTTATAATGTTACATTTGCCTTCCTACTTCCACATGTCAATCGCTTCACACACTGTGCATTTGTATGAAGGATGGAATTATTGATTCAAACAATCAGTATTTCTTACCGGCATGCCCTTAATTAGAGAGTCGAAAGAGCTGGCCGTGTGCCAAAGATTTCCACTAATTCTACTTTTAATGCTAGATTTGGCAACAATCTCGTCAGAGTATTCCTCTGGTTTTTTAGGGCATTCTAAAAGTAAGGTTAAAGTGCGTTTAACTGCAAATCTGAATGAACATCTTCGTTTTGGCAGTCTCTAATCAAAACTATTTTTTAAATTACATAGGTACTTACTAAGGTCTTCATTTAGAGGTGGCAGGAAGCCATCTTTAAGGCCCGGTCGCAGCTTAAGCTTATTTTCTACAGGTGTAGACAGACGACTACAGAACATTTTTGATAACGGAGCACTAATGATTTTACGCGCTGAAATAGAAACTTAAATTAGCCACTTCATACTTTTAGTATTTAGATTGGACATTTTTTAAACTGTTCAATTGCAACCGAATGACAGTAAAAAATAGTGAACAAGTAAAATACCTGGAAGGGAAAAAAGATTCCCAATAGTAGTGTGTACAGCACCAAGCATTTCTTTCTTTGTTCGGGGAGTTAACTGCAGTTTTTCCAGTGTTATGTCCGAAGTATCGTTAAGTTGTCGCTTATATTGCGAAGCGGATATGCAAGTGTTCTTATCTCTGACTATTCGACGTTTCCGTCTTGTCCGAGGCACTATACAATTGGGAAATGCTCATAAATTAATCATAGGAAGAAGATGCGCTAAAAAAATTTATAAGGAGGTACTATCACTTTACCTTTCACATCGAGATCCGCACTTGAAGGCACTAATTTCGTTAAATTACGCTGAGCTTCAGTAATTATTGCGCTAGAACAAGGTTCATCATTGCTAATCGGCTCCACTGATGTAATAATTGGATACATATCCTCCTGTGCAAAATTAGTTTGTTTTTATTTTATTTAGATTCATAAAATGTAAAATTCGTTATAATTACGCAGGGTATTTCACAAGGTTTGTATTCCTCTTTACAGGAATATTTGGCGTAGGTTGAGTAACGCTTTATTTTTATTTGCTCATCATCATCACTTTGGACTTCGTCAAACAAAATTTTTGGTACTACGCTCATTCAATGAGGCATTGAACAAGCTTTCGTATTCATGTCAACCACACTCTACCCGACATTCTGTAGGGAGTGAAAACCTGGTGAAACACCCTGTTTATAATACAAAAAATAAGCGTACAGTCTTCAATTCAAAATTGTTTTTGTCCATTTCCGATCCACTGTCAAATTTGAGTACAGAATCTGAAAGTGGATTATTTGGTGTAGTAGAATAGGTAGAATTTATTCCCATTAATGCCGAAAACTCTCGCAATTCTTCGGAATCTTCTTGAGCAGCCACAACCAAATCATACTGTACAAAACGTCCTTCGACCTCTGAGGAATTTTGCACTGAGTGGGTAGTAGCTAACTTATTAACAACTGCAGACGGACCAGTTTGTTCATCAGCAGTTACATATTCTCCAGATTGGGACATGTCCAAAAAATACGAATATCCATCGCTGGAGGCTGGTTCCACAATGTATGGAGCCATAGTCGAACTGCCGGATTCAACTGAATATTCTAAAGTGGTCATAGTCTGGCTCATATTGACGGGTAGTTAAATCTTAGGGTTCTCATTCAGTCAATCAATCTTATTTCCAGCTGTAATGTAAAGAAAACAATTCACAACAATTTGCCAGTTATGGATTCGCTCCTAGATATCCTGACTTAATGACTACAATAATGAACATATAGATCGCTACTATCATATAATTAATTAAAACATTCAAGCAGCAGTTAGTAGCTTAATACAAAAAATAATTCAAAAAATAAACTTACAATGGTAAAATTTCGTGTGGATGCTACAGTAGCTACAACTAAAAAGTACCCTCAGATAACAATTTTGCAACAATCAAATTTCACGGCAATTGAATAACACTTAGAGACTTAGGAAGAAGCAAAAAAACTCTTCGAAATTTTATGGAACTATGAATTAACAAATTGAAGAGCATGAATCCAGAACATGAAGAAGTAGTATCTGTAGTATACCCTTCACAACACACACACACGATGAATATTTATACATGTGTGCCCCGCAACCCGCCGTCGAAATTTTTTAATATCGCGTGCACTACCCAGTCGGATGCCAATGATAGTAATGGCAAACTACAGGTTAACATATTTTAGCTTTGTTATTTTCATTTCAGTAATCATTCCTACTTTGTTTTTTATGCACTTTTTAGCTTAAAAAACTCACATTTTTTATTCCCATACACCCGGTTTCTCAAAAATGTAACGTTTATTGTCATTAAACTAAAATATCTTTCAGCAAATAAGTTGCAACATTGAGCTGACTATATGCTGTGTATGTTTGAAAAAACGAAAATGACAAGTCTATTTGCATGTACTGCTGTGTTAATTTGTATTTTATCCCATACAGACGATTATATCCAGGGCGGAAAATCTCACGCCATCATTGATGAAATTTCGGCTCATGCACATAATAAAAGTATAACTCGGCTTATGCAAAGAACCCGCTCATTTCTCTATAAGTTTTACTCCATGACTTTTAGGTACGCAGTTTCTATGCTTTTGTGTTGATCGCGTGGCACCCATTGCCTAAATCAGCTAAATGCTAGCTCATATTTAGTTGATAGTTTGCATATGTATTTAGTTTTAACCGCATCACAACATCGTACAGTTAATGAGTTAATCTAGTGTCAAACTTTAATATGATACCTAATGACTTTTTAAGGATTCAGTCGCCTTCGATATCTCTAGGTCGTGCCAAAAAAATATAGGCAAAAACAGCAACTTTTATTATAGTTCATTTCAGAAAAAAATGGAATTTTTTTTTCGGTAGGTTATTTGGCATTATGGTTGTTTTGTTGTCAACAAAATGTAAACAAAAATTTTTTCAAATAATACTTTTTAGAGCGATGAATTTTTGTTGCCACAACATTTTACAGATTTAGTGGTTTACTTTGTATAAATCGGCCATTTGTCGGGGATAGCCAAATAACATGGGACAACTTTTTTTTACTTTGAAATGAACTATATCATATCTCATGTTAACAAAATATCAAATGTCTATTGCGCAATTAAACTCCTAAACTGAAGCAGCCTATAGCAATAAAAAACATCCTCCTAAAACTTGGTAGCATTATCGTAATTAGCATCTAATACACGTTTGACAGATACAAAATACAAACTATGCAACTTTGTTCATTTCTCATAATAACAGCGCAAAATAATCCTAACTTATTTTCTGAATTCAGGAGCACATCACTTATTAATTTACAAATCAATCACGGAATCTCTGTTGACAGTTGAATTGCCTCCTGAGGCTTTCAACTTGGCTTCCATTTTCGAAATCATTTGCTGCATCCTTTTAATCTGCAATGAAACATTTTGTATAAGTTTTTAAACTTAAAAAAATCAATACAAAGTGACTGTCTAATCTTAAAGCCTACACAAATCACCCAGCTAACAGTACTAATAATACTACCGTAGAATAATTTTAATTTATTTTAATAAAAATCAATTACCTCAGCCTCTTTCTGCTGCAAAATCTCTTGTGGTGAGTCAAATGAAGAGTCTCGTTTCAGTTTGCTTCTTTCTTTGGAGCTTCCCTGTGAGATTCGAGCAATTGCCTTAGCTCTAAAATTTTCATAATGGAAATCTTGTGTGGTTTCCTTCAGATCATGCATATGAGACTGGATGAGCATGGTTCGAAGCTTGGCAAAGTCGCTATGCTCCGGATTCTCCACTGTAATAATAATAAGAAATGAAGTCAAAATACCCATATATTTATGTACTATCAATGATGCTCACAAATTGTGCATTCCGATCAATATTCCATTGTCATTACCTTCCACAATGCCCCACGGATATTGTCGTCCTCGAATTTTTTTGCCTGCAACTTCAATAAATGTTTCACTAGCTGCTACGGCAAATGGGATGGCATTTTTCAGTTCCCTATCTTGTCTTTTGAATTCTTCATCTTCTTCTTCATCGCATTCAGGGAACTGGTATATCTAATAAAAATAAAAATTCATAGGATATTTTTATACTGACAATATTATGGCCATGTACAACACACATAACCAGTCAAACCTTAATCTCAATGGCCAAATTTCTTTTTATATCTGAGTTTGGATTGTTGCGAAAATAAATTAACAATACTCACTTGTATTTGATACGTTCGTAAATCTTCGAGTATTTGATCTTTCAACTTTTTCACTTCAGAGGGGGTTAGTGTGTCCGCTTTGCCAATGACAGGAATCAAATTCACTCTCGATTGGAGGCATTTCATGGCCTCGACATCCAAGGGTCTTAAACTGAAAAAATATGTGTAATGTACGCATGTAATATGATGCTGTTTAATTAAGCATAACAAACGTGATGTAAACTAATAATTGAACTTTAGAAAACGTGAGACAAACGTGGATTTCATTGGAACTAAAAGGTTGTGCTTACCCTCTTCCGTAAGGAGGAATAAAATACAAACAACAGTGCACACGACTGTCTTGAATGTGCTTCCGATTGAGTCCACTCTCTGCTTCAAAGTATTGTTGAAACTGAGCGTCAACAAAATCTACACAAGGCTGCCAACTTTGTTCACAGTTGATGGCATCCCCAAAACCTTATAGAGTAAATTGAAAAACTATTAACTGACGGTTTTTTGCATGCATACATTTTTAGTCTTTAACTTTACTTATATAAATCAGCCAAACAAAGCTTTTAGTTCTCTGACTAGATGTACCTTTATTTTTTAATGCTCTCATTTTTCATTTTTGGAGATAAAAACCCATCATGCCCATTTCAATTCGTCAACCCCATAAAATATTCTATATTTGACTTTATCATGCACAAAGCAAGGAATTCACTGTAGCTTCGCATGCCATTAACTATTATTATCACTTTTGACACGATAAAATATGGATATTAATAATGCTAGCCAGAATAATATGCTAATATGGAATGCGCATTTAAAACGGAGAGCTCGCATAGCTATGATAACTGAATTCAACGTACCAGGAGTGTCAGCCACAGTTAGTCGTAACTTGACTCCACGTTCCTCAATCTCAACTGTGTGCTTCTCAATTGTTGTTGTCCTTTTCAGTTTTTCTGTCCATCAAACATATGGAATTACAATTTTAAAATTATGCCTATTATTCCATGCAATACACGCATGCAACAAGCACACGAAGCACACACACAAACTCCCTCCATGCATTCCCGTCAATGTGGTAACACTTGGAATGTGTGCTACAGTCAAAATCTAGAGAGAATGAACGTGTAGAATTTATAAGACTGAAATGAACAAAACAAAGGCAAGTAACGTCTGTGTACTGACTGTGAGAGAGCAAGATAACATGGTTAGATTCAGTCCATTATCATCATAAAACATTTGTGATATAATCTTGTCTTCTTATAGACAAAAGCAATCGTGTTCATGTTTATAGTGATTCTATAAACAGAAACATGTCATTTAGAATAGAATCGCATATTTGTCATGCATTCGTGAATTTTAGAGGATGCTATTTATGTTTAGTTTGCTAAGAGTCGCTAAATCCAAGACTTTAAGTAGTAAAAAATAAAGAGAAAATCAAGCATATAACACTGTTTTAAAAATTCACGCGTAAAAAAAATTACACGAAATGAATTGCATACATTTGTGCTTTTTAAATATTAATATGCGATATTCAGATCATAGAATACGCAGTGCATAAAAGGAAAAATCAGTACAATTAAATTGCAGTCGTGTGCTAATTGACACATGAAAACCAATGTTGACATGCAGTCCTTCCTATTTTAGCGAATCTTGACGTAATAAAAATGTATCACGTACCATGTGCATTAGGAATTTTGCGATTTTGATTAAAATCAGCAAGAAAAAGGCTATTGATGAGCGTTGATTTTCCAAGGCCGGAGTCTCCTACAGTCATCAGAGTGAAATCGAATCCACGCTTCACAGACTTTCGATGCACTTGTTCCGGTAAGGTGGCGAATCCAATCAGCCGTTCGCTCTACGTATTTAAAATTAGCAATGACACTGTGAAATTCCTTGTACTCACTCGCTAGCCATGAATTTAATGTTTGCTTACCTCCTTCCCTGTACGAGGCAAAGTTTTAGCACGGTAGGCATCAGAAAACTTGTACTCAGCAGGAGGACAAGAAAGACAAAATACATCAGGAATGGAACTCAATAAATTTTGTGCACTTTTGCTACTACTGATATGTCGTTCAACCTCTTGTGCTGGCTTGGCCAGGCTCATACTAGGTGCTACAACTGCAGCTGGGGCCCGATTGCTAGTTACATTACCTACCTGGGGCTGATAATATGATTGTGAGGCCCCATAGCTACCATAATACCGAGGCCTGGAAGGCTCCGTGACTATTGGAGCTGGTCTCTGAGCATAACTCCCTTTAGCAGCTGTATATGGGCCCATAGTAGCTCCAGATGAAAATAGTGAGCTGGAAGCCCCAACACCAGTACTACTTTTATTCAGAGTAGAACTTGCTACATTTGAACCACTGGTGGAGTTCCCTACCCCAATGGGGGTGTAACGAGAAGGTTTGTTTGGAATATTTCCACCAAGACTGCCGATTGTGGCCCCAACATTACTATTAGTAGTACCACTGGCTCCTAAATTCAAAGTTGAAGGTCTGGATGTCTCATTTTGAGAAGTAGAAGAAACTGGTGGTTTGTTTCCATAATTTCTGGTTGAGAAATACGATGAATACATGGCAGAAGCCCGAAGGGTGAATAGAAATTGCAAAAAGAACCTTCTTGTACGAAGTATCAAAACGAAATGAACAGCGTAGTATCAATGACTCTGTGTATGGTGCCAATCCGAAACATTATTGCAGTAATAATGATTAATAAGGGGAATGATTCTATTCTACGAAGTAGAGAGCAGAACGTGTAGTGATGGGGTTCTCATGTTTGGAAATGTCAAAAAATGACATTTAAACATTCAAAGTGGCTTTGATGGAAACAAAGTGAATGTACACGTTGTAATATGCACTTTTCAGCAACCATGTAAAGGTTCTATCCTTCCTGCCACCAATTGTCCATGGAAATCACTCAAAGTTTATACACAAGGTAAATTGAAAGATTCTCTTTTGACTAGCCATAATTTTGGGAACCATGCATGCTCCATTGGCTCCAATAATTTGTTTCGTAGGTTTTGGACACAATAATAGTGGTTTTAACGGGTTGTAAACACCTAATTACTATCATATAAAGAATGAATGACAGAGCTATGCATACTAATAATCACACAGACACAGCATTACACTACTTCAGTTTAGCGTATATTATGCACACAACATACACGCGCTCAACTCTATCTCCCTAGAATGTGTGCGTGCATAGAATAGAATGCAGTAAAACACCATGCACAGTAAGCATAAAAAAACACTTTGAGCTTCAGTTCACTTTTAAACTATTCCCATGCATTTTAAGTCAAAAATACAACACCCATTAGAAAATACAAAAGAAACATACATGTAATTAGCACCATAGGCAAACCGGGAAGATAAATTCTGTAATTTAAACTCATGTGGTAGTTTTATATTTCTCATTACAAGGACTTTGCGTACAAGAAAGCGTAGATGCACTTCAACTAGCCTATGAAGGGAAAATGACTAAAATATTCTTTTTAAAGAGCCAAACCACAAAGAGATGCCATATAAAGCGTTCGAAAAAGTATGGAAGACCATTAACAAGTAAAAGAGAAGTACACTTGTAGTGCAATGCATTATGTTGTGTTGAGACGACAACGCCCTGGACACATAATATATTCGGCTCACTGCTGTGATTTATCAAGAAGATGAGCATCAGCAAATGCAGTCATTTACTTCACGTTTACAATCCACGTTCTCTTTGATGAAAATGAAATTGGTAACTAAACACCGGGGTGCGTGCATGTTGCACACAATGTTCTTTTTTGCCACCTGAATCCACCTGCACCTATACAGTAAGTGCACTCTTTGAACTGTTAGTGAGCAAATAGAATGGAAAGAAAATAATCCATTTTTTGCCGGGCGGTGTCTTACTTTCCTTGTGTATGTATTAAACAATACACAAAGACGGTTGCTGTTGAAATTTCTGTAACTATAACCCAGGCGCAGAGTAAGTATTGATAAAATGAATTTCATTATGTTTTGCAGATATTATGCGGCAGTTTTGTAGCAGCAACTAGGCACCCATACAAACAAATTTGATATTATGAGTACAAAAATGATGTGGCCGCCTTTCTTGATATCATGAATTTTTTGAAAATTACCTTGGAGGAGAACGACAGATCATTTCGAAAGATACGAAAAATACAATATGCATGCATAGTAAAATGAACTTACCAATATTGCTAGTCATTTTGCGAAAAAAAAATGAGCAAAGGATCAATCCACAGTATTTACTTTTGTAAGGCAATTCGATTTAATTCATGCTGCATTAAATTCATAAGTCGTTGTTATGTTGGCCAGTTTTTCCCTAAAAAGTTATAATTACAAAAATATTTAAGTTATAAATTCATAAAACGAATGTATAACTTTTGCATTCAATATAACTCAAATTTTTAAATCTTACCTTTTCCCTTCTATCATTTCAAAGGTCCCAAAAACTGGTTCACACATTAAACACAAGTATCAAACTGTATCACAAAATTGTGCTCCTCCAAACACACGGTAGTCAACTTTTTCACGAGTGAGAGTGTTAGTGCACGTAAGTGAGTAAGTCAGTTAGTTGATAGAGCCACTAACTTCACACACAGTCGGTTTGCTAATAGCAATAATCTAATGTCCTATGTACAGACAATGAGAGGGATGAGAAAACAGTGCTTGTTTTATTGTCAACACACGAATTGCATGTGAAATGAAAACAATAGATGAATGAGGAACTACAGTGAGTAATCATTTCATGACCCAAGCCGTAAGTTTTATCGATCCATATGCATGTGTGTAGTGCGTACACAGAGAGTGAACTGAAACTGAACATACTCCAATGCTATAGTAAACATGTAGTTTGTGAACGGTTCTACTATATGTATGCGGTGAATGCGTATCCCCGTATATTTTATTGTGTGCACGCATTAAAAGCACTACACAAATGACATGCACACATATTTAGACCAATATAAATGGAAGGGTTCTTTTGTGCACTTGGAATTGCAAGGATAAAATACATGTAGCATGTATTTTTCACCCCAGTCTATGTGTTTGTGTTTGTTAGTTAGTAAAATGTATAGCAAGTAGATTATATGAATGTGGTTGTCGTGAATAAATTGAACGATTGAAATGCACCCCTGATTTTTGTGATAAAATCAATCTCTCCAGTACGCATGCAATGTATGCGTAAGGCTATTGCATGGAGATGTTATGTAGAACTGTTATGAAAATGTTTAATAAAAGTTCACTGGCGGTTCTTAAATTCTGCTCAAAGAAGTAATATCAGCTAGAATGAGACATGAGAAAAATGACATGCATACACGAAAGCTTTTAATCCACTACTGCTTTTGTGGCTATAGCTGGTTTATATTTATATAAATCGCAATTCGTCATGTAGTTAATTCTAAACTTGAAGACATATTTTGAGAATAACATGCAATATACTACGCTCAGTCGGTCTCGGTCGGTGATCCAATGCACTAGTTATAGCAGTTATGTGTAATCAGTAACATACTCCGATTATATGGATAAAATGTTCTCTGTGTGAACTTATTTTGAGCTTGCTCGCTTCAAAGCAATTGCTTGTTTACATTAGCTCACATGTATCAAAGATCTTTTTTCGGTTGGAATGCAACGTGATAAGAATCGAAGGTTTATGCCGTCGTTCGTCTTCAAAACGCTGACTAGTTTATTGTAGATTGATTTTTCATCAATGCATTATAGGATTTTTAATGAAATATTGATAAGTATTGCGAAACACTGAATTATTGTTGCTGATACGATGTAATTATTCGCATGAAAAATACCTTTTGCTAAACGAAGGTAAATTTTGTGAACTTTCCTCTTCTATGTGACTTCAACTGAACGCCCTTAAACCTAAAAGACGACGAGCATTTTTAGGCATGTTAGAATAGGATACTATCCTTATCAGTGAGGCCAAACATCTTTTTCAGTATTTTATGAACTGCCTATAAATGTAATAAATATCCCAGTTCACAGTTCAGTATATTTTCATGAACCAATTAGATATGTGGCTACATTTACATACCTCACACTTCACATGATATTATATAGCTTAAAACGAATACTGAAGAAACGAAATACTCTTGAATGGAATGCAAGGGATTTTTTTTATCTATGGGATACTGACTGACTGTGAGTGAGAATTGACCGCGAAGCGAATAGCATTATATGCACACCAGTGGAGGAGTTGGAAAGAAGAACCCTCGTTATTTCCTCATTTCTCCAATAATGTACTTACAGTCAGTCTGATCAATTTCAGCTCCCGGCTCCCAGGAGCATGTATACAACTATTCTCTCACTTCTCACACTATGAAATTTTGAAAATCTTGGACTTTTCAGCTATGTGTCAATTATTCACGAATTCATATCATATCAAATGAATTTTGCATTTGCATTTCATCTGAGAATGGACTGTATGAGATTAGCATTGCAGGAAAAAGATTATTTTTCATTCTGATGCAGAATTAAAAGTTAAGCAAGATGGCTATTTCAACTTTTAAGTAAACAATTTTTTGAAAAAAAAATATGCATGGACCTTTTGGCAAAACGGCTATCGACGATTTGGGGATGATCTCCAACGCGCATCCGAAAACTATTGACACCATCAAATGCCCAATATTTGAGAACATGTTTGGTTTCAAACTTCTGGAAGTGTTTCACTATGATTCCACAAAAGTAAAATTTTGCGCGGAAACCCGGAGTTGAAAACCCTTATAAGGCTAATAACGAGAAGTTTTTCGTATTGCCTTTCACAAAATTTCATTTTAATCAGCCAATATTGCTAGTTATACAACAATGCTTTCAACTTTATTGACTACAGTAGAAATATATCTTCACATAAGGAGTAAAAAGACTTGGGGCTTTACACTGAACAACTAAACTGCTTAGAATTGTATTCACTTGCAACATATACGGTAGCGTGTCATTATTATTATTCATAATTATTATTAGTTAGCTATTGATTAAACATTTTCTATCACTTTTCCCACGGACAAGAATGTATTAGATGTTGCAATTTATCTTCTATTCGAATACTCTTTTTCATTTTTTGCGAGGCATTCATTATGCGGAAAGAATCTATCCATTTTTCCTTTTTCTTTAAAGCTGCGGCATGCCCCTGTTCTTGCTCCTGTTTCATAAAAAAATCTACAAGTGCAAGGAATCTGAAATTCATGAAACACTTGAAATATTTGAGACGAATTATTTTCCACTCACTAGCGTTAAATAAGGATTACGAAGATATAGTAAATTTTCATCTTCGATTTGAAGTCGCTTCACCATTCGTTCCATATTATCCGCATAAATGTTGTGCCCAAATCGATGTTTCCTAAAAAATTATTATAAACAATTAACTCTGGCGATACATGAAAACTAAATAAGTCCGGCGAAGGCTTAAGTGGAACAAATTTTGTTAGGAAATAAAAAAAAAACATTGCAAACTCAACTCACCCACTCCAAATATAACCATTCGGCATTTGCCGTTTTAAGAGGGCTAGCGTGACCCTCATGCTGGAAAATAACTAATTACCGGCGAAAAATTGAACTGGCAACAGGTTTTTACTGATTTTAAATTGATTGTTCGGTTGATGAATGAACACCAACTAAAGAATTTTAAATAGATCTCTGAATTTTTAAATTACAAGTGTTGCATGCGTTTCGCGGAATAACTTGAGACTGAGGCCATCGAGTAATTTCTCCGGGAATCTCATATTCATGTTATTGTTCGATAAAAGAAGTATTTGTCATAATTTATATCCTTCATAAATAAAATACAGAACTGTCTTGGAAGAACTGACCATTCGACCCCTTGATGGGGGTTTATTATTCCGCATTATCACATTAATTTGGTTTTTGTAAGTTTTATTTGGCATTCCTTTCTTTACATTATATTTGATGATACGCTAATGTGTCCCTATTTAATAATTCCCTAACCCTAATTAGAGAGTGGGACCCGATGACCCATCTGCTGCTGCATACATTACAGAGTACATATATCATGGAGCCATTTATTAAGATGGGCTGTTAGTTTTGTAGCGGTGAAAGTGGTAAGACGAATAATATTCTCAAGTCATTATTAAAACCTATGCTGTAAAGATTCATATTTTGGGGTTTTCTATATTGTTAGGGAAGCCAACTACGAACTGCGGTCTATTTCCACATAGAGTGGAACTAGAAGGTCGGCTGAACTAGTTTTTTTACCGACGCAATTTCTGTCTAGAACGATTCCGAATTCGATAATTGAAAATGTATTTGAAGAAAGTGCTCTTTGGGGTTTCCGAACTTGGATTTTCTCATTCTGCTGCTATGCGGACTGTGAATTCTTTGGCTAAACCAAAAGTGTCATTCACTTCTTCGTATTCCCGTATGAGTTGTAGTAGCTCTAGCTCAGGGCAGTTAAATAATCTGAGCCACCAAAAAAAGGATGTTCAAAGTAGAAATATGATGCAAGATGACTTTACTGAGTCCAATCGGAAAAAATTATTTCGATCATTAAAATATGCTAACTCCTTTCTGCTGTTAACATTTGGATTGGGAGCAGCATTGTGGATTCATAAAAGAGCTATGAAAAATAGCTGGTTTTCACAAGTTAGCGCGGCTAAACCGATATCGACGGGAGGGAACTCATCCAGTGATGATAAAAGCTCTTCGTGGAAGGGAGAAAGCCGTTTAGGTTCTTCTGCTAAATCAGGAAACATTTTAGATAACGATGGAAACAAGATTAGCAATCGTATGAAGTACAACTTTTTAGCTGATGTAGTCGAGTCTGTTACGAAAGCTGTAGTCTCTATTGAAGTGAAAGATCATTCCATGATAGATTGGTTCTCAGGAACTCCACAGACTGCTAGCAATGGATCAGGATTCATTATCAATGATAATGGTTTGATTTTGACAAACGCTCATGTTGTGGCTGGCTGTCAACGTTCTGCTATAATTGTAAGCCTTCACATCCTACAGCATATGAAATATTGGTATCTAAAAAGAGATTTGTATTTTTGATGTCTCTGTATTTTAACTGTTTTCAGGTGACACTTTCAGACGGAAGAAAATTTTCTGCCCATGTAGAAGATATTGACGTAGAGTCTGATCTTGCAACATTACGAGTTAACGCTGTACATACTTTCATATATTGTCAATTATAATTTTAATGTATTTAGCTCATTCAGTTATCTATGGAATGAATGGGCTTTCATTTTTGCACAGAGAGGCCTCCCCGTTTTACCTCTTGGTTGTTCTTCTGACACAAGAATCGGTGAATGGGTTGTTGCTTTAGGGAGTCCCCTTTCTCTGACAAATAGTATAACTGCAGGTAAAGTATCAAACAGGAATTGACTAGATACGGTTTAAGTTTGGCAAAAATCCAAAAGTGTTACAACTGTACTTTATGTTTAAATTACAATAGCGTTTGTATATTCATTTTCCATTTTTAGGAGTTGTCAGTAGCGTCACAAGAGGTGCTGGAGAGCTTGGTATTGGAAATGACATTACCTATATTCAAACGGATGCAGCTATTACTGTAAGTCATTTCAGCAGTTAGTTATTGATTCATATTGATGTCCTGCTTATAAGACTAGGACTGAAATGTATGCATCAAACAATGACGTTCTAAATTGAAGGTATTTTTATTTGTTTTTAAAGTTTGGAAACTCGGGTGGTCCATTAGTAAACTTGGATGGAGAAGCCATTGGTATCAATTCTATGCGAGTAACTTCAGGAATTTCGTTCGCAATCCCTATCGATCATGCCAAGAAATTTTTAGAAAAGATTGAGACTCGTAAACGTAAGTATTCACATTCACGCATTTCCACACTTAATTCAAGCGCCTATTTATAAATAAATTATAAAACTGTAGCAGTATAGTTACAATCAAAATTTATAAAAACAGAATATCGCTAAATACTAATGCATTATCCATTTTATAATTCGAGTTTTTAAATAATTTCAGATAGCGGAAAAAAAGTGACTGCAAGACGTTACATGGGAATCACCATGTTGACTTTGAATGATAGACTGATGGCAGAGTTAAGAAATTTTGGAAACCGATTTCCTGCAAAATTGACACATGGAGTTTTAGTATACCAAGTTGTGGTTGGATCTCCAGCCTACTTGTAAGTAGTTATTATTTAGTTTGCAAGCTGCAAGCCTGCTTTCTGTGTATTAAATAATTTGCATTGAATGGAATCATGTACATTTTGTCTTTTGTTTCCTAGATCTGGATTACAGCCTGGTGATATTATAATAAAAATTAACGGAATGGAAATAAATACGTCTGGTGATGTCTACGAGTTAGCCAAGACAGCGGATGAACTTAATGTGCATTTTTGGCGAGATGGAAGGAAATATGCCGTAATTATTATACCAGAAAGTGTAGCGGAGGACTAGTAGTTAATTTTTTTGTGATGACGAGCTGTGATTAATACAGTGGACATATGGAATTATAAATGTATTTATTGGTTCCATGTTTTTTTTTCTACTGGAAACTATATGTTGCTCAAAATAAAGCATGCAGGCTATTTGAGAACTATTCTTGTAGTTGTGTATAGTATTTGTTCTCTGTTGAGACCATGTTTTCGATCACATGATTTGAATGTGATTCTGATTTAAAGATAAAAATGGCTACAATTGGCAACACGTTTCAAGAAAATCAAATCAAGGAATCGGACTTTTGATCAAATTAGGAGGGTCTATTTGCTATAAGCCAGCTTAGTTCTTGTCTATTGTCATTGGACAGCCTGTGATAATTGGCGCTACAGTCATCTTTGAGTCCGAGCCAACATGAAACCCTATGATATCATCACAAAGTTGAAAACAGGTAGTTTAGCTAGCTAGTTAACCCTCCTTTTTAATTTACCAGTGGACAGGGTATCATACATAATCAATCTTGGTTCATTTTCTTACCATCATCAACTAAGCGTTGAAGTCGACAGATTAATCTGCTCACTCGTATGAATGTGTTCTCTATACCTTACATCAAGCAATACAAAAAGTGCGTAATCATGATTTTTCAATGCTGCCATGGTAGGTATGAAAAAAATTGGTAGCCACGCAGCAAAATATAGTTGAAAGCGGGGATTCATCATCATCATCAGTCTGATTGACTGCGTGTATTGGAAATCATAGGGAACCGGTATGGAATGAAATTATCTTATATCCTCTCAATTTTCTTTTTTGCTTCCACCCTGTAAGTTGAATATGTACAACTTCCTGTCTCAAGTGCGTGTTTCATTTCCCAGTTTTTGCTCTATCTCCATAATAAAGTATGTAACATCTACTCGGCTCACATGAACAATCGATTGAGCATCATTTACGTTCGATGAAAGGAAAAGTGCTAAATAATCACAATGCTGCACATTAACCTATGAGGTTGATACTCATCTTCTTAAGTATAGTGGAACAACAACAACAAAGACATACTTAAGCTTTATAGCCAGTTACTTTGCATGAATACATGAGGGGAGCTAGAGCAGCAGGTTATTTGCGATCATTGGTTTCTTCACCTGCTTACAGATGGGTTCAACGCATAATGCGTGAGTGTTTGCAAGAAACGTCTTCTAAATGATGATGGGTGGAAGCAATAAGAACACATGCAGTTAGTTTCCTTCATAACATAACCATATTACATGTGCTTTTCTGTATAATCCACTACTACGAACTATCTAACTAGCTAGGATTGGAGCCATATATTTTCCCAACTTGTTGCAGTGACTAAGCACTCTTTGTGCACATCTCAAAACTAATCGTCATCATCATGAAATCATACCTGTACGAGCCAAAAGATCCCATATGTGCTCAAGCCGGCATGCAACTAACTGCAATTGTACCAATCATGCTTTTTTGATCAGTTCGTTAGTTAGTTTGTGCTGTTCTTTGTTGCCAATAGGCTGGCAACTCTCAGTTCTCTGAGAATTCCTTCCGACTCACAAGAATTTTAGTTTCTCACTTCCGACCAATCGATTATCCTGGTGCTGTGTAATCAAGATTTGAATGCGAGCATTAGGTACGTAGATATTATTTCTATTATATTTTTAATCCATGGTATTAGCTTCGTAAATTTCATAGCAGAGCAATGGTGAGTGCATAAAGGAAAAAATTGAGTGCGTCTTGTTTTCACTAAAAGTCATTTTTACATATGCACTCAGCGATTAAGGTTATAAAAATTATTTCCGCTTCCGACGGAACTTTAATGGGGAAAATAGTATAGTGGATACTACTGCAATGCGTTAATGAGTGCACATGTTTAGTTTATTTGCGGTCCTTGTGGTTTACATCTACGAAAATGCGGTTCATAATCTAGGTGAATCTCATTCATCTAAATATTTACTGTGCCTGCTTCATGGAATGTTATGCCTACTAATGAAGACGGATATTTGAAATCCATATCATACATTTCACAGACACTCCCTAGTCCCAACTAAATAGTTTTTACTGCCTACTCATCCATAGAATACGTGAATTTAAATTGTGAATTGAAGATTTGTGTGACTTTCCTAACTGTCAAACCGCATCTGCTTGTAGTTAGCTGGGTGGTTTAAGCGAGTACAGAAGTAAGTCATGGCTAAATTTTTCTTCTAGTATTAAACGTATGATTAAATCATTTTGCTACAAACTCACAATTTGAGGAGTCACTAGAATAGTAGTGAAGCTTGAAAAATTGCTCCTCCTCAATGGTATTCATGAAAGCGGACTAATTTTTTCTTACTTGGTTGGCTTATATCTTCATTATTCAAGGATACGTTGCAAGGATTATGCTTATGAATATTTTTTGTTGAAGAAAAACTCGGGATTATGAAAATTTTCAAGGATTAGGAAACTAACACTGGTTTCTTGTCTAATAATACTACTACTGTCCAGTTTTCCTTCATACTAGAATGATACAGATAGTACCAGAGCATTATGTTTCGTAATTGTTTGTCAGTTAACTACAACCCTTAAAAAAAGCATTGACTAAGGAGATAAAATGCTTAATTTTCTCCTATGAATTTAACTCTAAAAACGTGGCTCCTCTTTTTGTTGTTTTTGGTAGATCCATGAATGCGTTCATGAAAAGTCAATATAGAAGCTCATTAAGTAAATTACTAGTAGCCTGGGAGTCAATGTAACTATGTAACATATACTAGTAGCTGGTAACTAAACTATAATATAACTAGCTACACCAACGGTTGTTTGTTACAAACATGTTATTTGTTATTTTGTTGTATGCAGCGTGTATTTTTCCTCACAGTCCAGCTAATTCCTGTTGCACGCTCACTTTATTTGCTTTACTTGTAATCAAAGAGGAGCTCTGTGGTGAGTTCACGCCTACAACAATTAGCGATTATGAACTTGACTCCACAACGTGACGACGGAGTTTTGTGTCTGACGGCCAAATTGATGCTGTCGAGATTTTAAAAACCTCCTGTGTACACATCTTCCTCATTTTCGGTATATGATTCTGCACTCATCAAGACCACGACAGATGGATCTAATGAAGAAAAATTCACTCAACAGTCAGTGCTGTAAGCTCAAGACGTGCTCCACTCATTTTAACTACCTGCGTAGAAAAAGAGATTGTCCGAACTTATTTATCAGTACGTGTTGTAAACTAACTGTTGTTATCATTTTTTTACCCTTCTTGAGGTTGATAGACTGACCATACTGCGACCACCTAAATTGTGAAATTCATCTTATAGAGCATGGTTACACGTTTGTAATGATAAATTGCGGTGCCCAATAAAAGAAACAGCAGTGGATCGACACTGTTAATATAGTTAGAAAGATAGAGATGTCCAAATATTATCTGCTAGTTAAAACGTCAAACTAACTATCATTTAGACTTAAGTATCCTCAAATAAACTTGTGCATAATTGGTCATCCATTCATACTATTTTAAGAGAGCCATTACATATATGTTACTTCAGTTAATGAGGATGTTAAATCTCTTTGGATGGACACTTAAAGACTCTTGCAAAATACCACTATGTAAGGACGGTAGGTAGTTAGTTAGGTTACAACAATAACACCAGACTGCAAAAGGCCGTCTTTGCATATGGATGCGAACTTAATTTGTTCAGATAGCCCTTTTGGTATCGATATTGACACAATGGTATAAGAGTTGTGTCACTCTTCGCACAACAATGCCAGTCATTGTTTATAGCCACACATTACTGGTACTTGGTTTGTTGGAACAATTCATCACTTGAAATGACATAGCAAATGATCCTTGCATTTTAATTTTGTACTCGGCGTTTAAGCCCAACTATTAGTTACAGTAAAAGTGATCCTGAATGTAATCTCGTCCATATTGAATATAAAGGTATGGTCTTCAAGGTAAAACTAGTGATTATAGATGGGCACCGTCGTGAAACGGAGAACAACAGATTCAATCTCTCGCGTTGCACCGTATCCCCTTCCCCTCAACATTTTACCTTTTCTTTCAACCTCAACCAATGGAACCAAAATGTGCTACTGGCTTATATTGTAGCGTGGTAGCACACTGTAGCACGCAATTATTGCGTGCCCTATGTCGAGTAGACAGTACACAGTTCCCAACAATGAATTGATATAAAAATATATGCGAACACATTCTCTCTCGTCAATTTTGCATACATTTACTATTTACAGTTTACCAGCGTCCGGCTTACAAACGCATGTTGCGTACTACCGTGTTATTTTAAGTTTTACTATTGTTGCTATACAAATGCAAACCTTTGCCGTGTACTTTGACGTTAGACGCTCCCATGTTGAGAAGTTGCCATTTTTGCTTCGCACAGTACCCCATTATCTGATGCGCGTTTTGCACATTATAGGTTTGTGAATGTTCAAGTCTTTTAGTTACCATTTGTTGGTTGCTGTGTTCAGACGGAAAGGAAATGAGTTTCTTGGCTGTTTGTGCATTTGTTTTTAAGGAAAACAAAAGTAACATGTCGAATGGAGCAGAACGAGAGTGAAGATTGTTGAATTTACATGTTGTGGGAACTTGAGGGCACAATATGTTCAGGTTGATTGTGAGAATGTTTTCATTGTTTTTACATTTCCATTAAGTCAAAAGACGTTCATTGTGAGGGGTAAAAAATCCTTCGTTTTCCTCACTGTGGACAGAAAGTTTCCGATTGACTCATTTGACTTGTGCAAGCAATAAGGTTTTTGTGGTGAAGTTGTTATTGTGGAATAATTTATTATGTAGTATTGGCGACGTATGCATTATTCTGACGAAAAAGGGAAATCGGGGAACTCAAAGAAACTAGAATAGCAAGTTGCGTTTGTAATTGTAATACTAACTAAGCAGGTCTGCATGGCTGTTTGTATCAACAGGAGCTGTTGAAAACTGTGATGAACGATTGCTATTGTATCCAAATTGCAATCAATTCATAACACCGAGAGTGCTTTAGCTTTTTCTTGTCTCATTCATCAAACGGTGAGGAAGATTGCTCCAAATTCCTCAAATTATTGAGCAGTTGTGAGCATGAATTCAATTCCTGTTTACTGACTACCAGGGTGGGGTTCCATTTGCAAGCAACTTAACCTTCAACTTTGAGGTAAGATTCAAAAACAAATCTATGAACTAAAGTAACTTATTTACAAACTAGTGAGTAACCAACCTTGATTTCTAAGGTACTTGTTTTTCCCTTTTGGCCTGCATTCAATTTATGGTAAATAAGTTGAGTTCACACTCGTATTTTAACGGGCAAGTTAGTTGAGCAAGTGTTTTTCTTCTCATAAACTTACGCATGCACGGATGAACATTGGGCATCTTCTTTCATACTCTACATCTGGCTCTATTTTTTTTTTGTCCTGAATTTTACCTTCATTTTACTCACCAACTCGCATTTGAGGTTTAGCTTACAAACATTTTGTACAAAAAAACAAACAATAGAGTTCGTTAATTTAAGTAAATTTGGAAGTAATCTCTGTTTTGTTTACAAATTGTGAGATGAAAGGATTACACAAGCAAGCTTATACATATAAGGTAGGATTTTAAAAGTTTATGAGACAACTCCTAGTCGGAAATAGCTTTTATTCTGACTACGAGCTGTCTACATATATACGTAAGCGTGTAGAATGTGTGCTATATTTGTAGGGGTTAGGTATCCTACACTTTATCAGCAGAGACTTTAGGGCAACTTAAAGGATACAAATGTATACATTTGTACATTCCCAAAAACCAGAAAACTATAACAATGCTGCCATGCCAGTTTCTATCAGTGCACAACAGAATTTCTTCTGTTGCACTGATTCTAAATCTGTACATCATGTGATGCCATTATCGACTGAAAGTGCATGAGTAATTGACAATTTAAGCTCTATCGCCTTGATATGTACGTTTTTGCATGCATAACTAAATGACTCACACATTTTTATACCATTCTATCTTATACAAGGCGTGGTTCCACTTTTCGTCTTTCCAGTTAGTTGCTATATGTTGCAAACAAACTGCATGCAACAAAAAACTTGTAGCACAATGCGTACATGCACCAGTTTCATTATTAACTACCCAATTATTCGGTAGTAGTTTATGCCTGTCCTTGTTTTTTATTTTGCAAACTTATAGCACTAGAGATTTTACCAATGTCTCACAATGATTTTTTCCCTTTCAATTCATTGTAGTCGTAAAAAAAAAAATCTTTTCAAGACGACGAGACCAAAAAAGTTCATTTCCCATGGTTTCCTTTTGAAACGCTTGATTCAAGAAATATGAAATGGATAATCAGATAAAAGTGAAAAGAGCGTTATGATTTTACCATTTTTGGTCAACGAATGACCATTACTCTTCAACTAATATGGATGCACCGCATGCGACATGTAATAATAACTGAATGCATCAACAAGTACCTTATAAATAGGCTTCATCTTCTATTAATGATGTAGACGTACAAGCATCACTAATTGACAGAAAGTACTAACTACTGAATAGACGGACAAAATATGGTGAGTACAATGCGCAATCACTTTGATGGCTCAAGTCAAATTCATAAAGACTTAACAAACTAATATTGCACCCTGCAGTCCATATGATATCCCTAGTTAGTTAGTTAGCTGTGTGCACGCATCCATTATTTATTATTATTATCATATGCCACTTCTCTCACTCGAAAATCATTTATTTTTAATGACCAAATTATAAAGAGAACATTATGCTCTGAGCAATCAGTCGTTTCCACATTATACAGCCCACATTGTGTATTGTGTGCATACATGTGCCGACTTAATGTAATAATAATAATTATTATTATGACTGCTCTTGTTTCAGTGTGAAGGTTTCCTTTGTAGTTTTTCAAAAGTATTCTTAAAACAGTTGAACTTGCACTTTCACATGTAGTGCACGACAATCGTGTATGTTGAACTCAATGTATAATTGATGCAAAAAAGGAAACTACAATATCGCCTCATTTTTTCCTCCTCTGCTTCAGAAACAGTGCTTGGCATATAAAGTAAAAGTTTGTTTGGAAATTGGCGTGAGATACTGTCAGGGAATCATCATTCCTAATGAAGTCAGATGGGAGCACAAATAAATAATGAGATGAAGAAAAAAACAACAACAATAACCAAAGTTGCACTCTTTTCTAGGCGTACTGTATATTCAATCATGTTTTCTGCATCGAAAGTATTTTCTTTTTTTAAGCCTCAATCTGACTGACTGTTAGAGGGAATACATGTCAGGCAAACAATTAAAGATGTATTTTGGGATCTACTATTTGTAGATTTTGTAAACAATGTAAACTTCTTTGTATCCACGAAACTATTATTTGTTACATCTTTTTTCTAAACTTACGTGGTTTTAGAAATACATACAAGATAGCAGTACAAATGAAGCAAAGTTTCATCAACTATAGTTGAATCCTTCAGTTTCTTTGCACGTCGTGACATATTTATACAACAAACTTACCAAGGAAGCAGATGCGTGATAACTTTTTTACGAGGGCTTACTTTTTTCTTTGACGATGGTGACCAACAGACCAGCTATTAAATTTAATAGGTCTTTATAATGTGTCGTGATAAAAGGAAGATTAAAATATGCTATCACCCATTACTTACTTATCCGCATATGATTAAAATGACATTAAGTCCTTTGGTAGTATTCACAAGGAATAAAATCACGTATAAATCCTTGAGTTGACACCGGATTGCTTAGACAAAGACAAGGAATTAGTTTCATGCCTGCTTCTTTCCATTTTTAACTTCATCAAAAGAAAGCGAAGATTTATCATCTGCTATTTCTGTCACAAAAAAGATATCTTTACTAGGCATATAATCTGATTGATAAGTACTTTCCAAAAAATGTATTTCCAGTGTTTTCACAAAACATGGAAAATTTGCATGAAAAAATATGGTGGCTGTGTGACATGCAGTTTTATCTCTATAGTACCTGGTCAATCAACTTTATGACAAGTTGAGCAGACAGCTTGCCGTCATTGAATTCATACGGAACCAGTCCTGATATCCCAGGCCACCATTAACTTATTGTAAAATTGTTTTCAAAAAATACCGCTGAATACATCTCCAGTAAGTTATACTAAAACCAGACAACTTTATCCGTGTCATACAAAAAAAAATCTTGCAAGCAAGTATGTACCCATGAGTGTGGAAAAAAACGTAACCTGTCACTAAACTGCCATGTAAATTGAACAAAAGTCCATGTCATCATTATAATAAGTTAATTGGTGATGTGAGAATAAGCTGTAAAACTAACTATTTGAGAAAAATCCATTCAATAAGTTTCTTTCACTAATTATGTTCTTTAAAAAAAGCTGATACTGTCAGACAAAGCGGCTCAAAAAAACGCAAACTAGGGTACATTTAATCTATAACTACTTTAATTTATTTTTAGTCCTACAAAAATAAATTTTTTGGGTCACTTCAGTCCTATTAATAAGTACAAATTCGGTAACTAACTACCAGGCTATGCTACATTGCATAGGTTGACATGTACGTACGCAATGGAGCTATAACTGTTGTACCCACGTAATCGCTTACTGCTTACACAAATATAAGGACTTGCTAAGCTGTTACTTGCACCAAAACACTGGGTACAATATACCCTAGTTGGCTGCTACCTGTGATTATTGAATTTTCCCTGTGAAAAGGTACTTGAAGCCTTTGAGAACTAACTAGACTAACTTGCTCCAGTTCATTTGAGCCCATGATGCACAAAATGTGATGTCTAGGTTTTGCTTAATATGAGTTTGTCAGTTCGCAAAAGTTCCGAGAACGAGGAGCACCACCTTTCCTGTGTACCAGTCTTTTTGTCTAAAATCTAACATTTCGTTAGGATCCAGTTCGTTGGCTAGACATTCTGTCAACGTCAGAGTTTCGAAAAAACTTTCCATAGTTGTGAACCTGATGTTTATTGTGATTTTAATTGTGTATGTTGTGGTAGGCAGTGAGTGACAAATCCGTTCCCAATTGGATAAAGGTAATAATATTTGAAAAAAAAACCATCTGACTCCGTTGCGACTTATTCATTTGACATGCACCGTTGAACTGGTGGACCAGATTTCATCATTTGCTTTATGTACCATGATTAATTTGCAGTTTATTAGTTAGTAACGGAGACCATTTATTCCATTTAAATTGCGTTATTATAGCATAGTGATATACTGTGATTGGACAGGAGGAAGTTGACACATTTAATATTCCATGGAGGGATGCGTTACATGTACATTTCATTGGGTGTTTTATTTTTTCACAGCCAATATATTTCTTTGTTTATGAGCGTTTAGTAAGGGAAATAAATGTCCTTTTAGATTTGGCTGTTTCATCATACATGTCCTCAACTAAAATTTATTGTTAGTTTTTATGGCAACATTATTGTGAGTAATTTTTAACAACCCGTGTAGTTGAAAAAATGTGACCCACTTAGCTGTTGAATCATCAGGTTTTTATCATTTATAAATAGAGAGTGAAATCAGTGTCTGTTGTTTTAACTTGGGCACATGGAACTAATTTAAATGCACACAAGGAGCGTGGGAAATGTTTATAAGACGCTACAGGATTGTGCGAGCGTGTCGTGTCTAATTCAATGCATGTGTAGTACAGTGAGGTGTGAAGTAAAGACATTGTCTCAAGTACCATGTTTTAAGTGATAGTTTTATCTGAACTGTGAAAATAGATAAATAGATTTTTGTGACTGCATTTGATTTGCCAATACTAGCTTCCTCAATGTTGAACCAAAATAATGCATAAAAAGCATTATTCCTTAGGGTAGGTAAAAGGGCAAAAAAACATTTTTCTCCTCAAGTTTCTCAAATTCTGTACATACTACATGCATTGACTTTTACTTACTTCACTCACATAATAGTTAAGAAACTTTTTTCTGCTACAATTCAAGTGCTGTGCTGACATACTAACTAAGACTACTCATCCTAAAAATATGCTTTAAAATCCATGTACAATAAGTGTAAGTATATGTAAACAGTATCATGGTACTTTAGTTACTGCTGACTTTTTATCACACTGAATTAGATCAAAGTATAGGAAGTGTTTTTATTCAATCACCATCACAATTCATTTTCCTCATTTGAGACTTCATCCTTGTGTGTATTATGTTTACGAAACGAAAGTCACTGACATAATCATCCGTCTGTAGAAAACATTTCATTACAGTCATTACTCATTATTTCCAATTTTTTCTACCATAATAAATCATATGGCATCCATTCTTATCATAGTATTCCATCCCCTCACCTGCTGACTAACTAAGGACAATAGAATCATAGTTTCTAACAGCTATTCTCCAAAAAAACTTAAACTATAATCATCATCATCACATATAAGCTCTTACTCTGCCTGCAATCATTTTTAAACATCACATCACAATGCACACCATTATTAACTGAGAGCTAATAACAACGAAATTTTCAAGTCATTCAACAAACTAACTTCTCCAGTTTTTCTATAACTAAATGGCTGAGGCAGAGAACAAAATACTAGATTCTCCGTCTATCTAGCTGTGTTCAGCAATCAAAGTGGTTTCTAAATACCAAAGCATTTTTCTTGTTCCTTTGGTTTGTGTACAAAAGGCATTCATTCATGCCACTATCCACTTGCTGCACTATCGTGTTTTTAGTTGGACCAACTTGACTTCCTAGTCAAGAACTGTGAATCATCTGCATAAAACCTGTCTCTTTTTTTACAAATGCACCACTTGTACGCCGTTCTATCCGCTTTTCCATAAGCCCAACTTTGTGGTTCGTTGCTCCGCTTGAATTTCATGCAATCATGTCTTGTGCAAAGTAATGATGGTAAAGCAAACATTTTTCATAAAGGTGCTTCCACTTTTTCCCCTCCTTTGCGGCCTATTAAAACCGCTGTAATCTTTAATACAAACGAACCAAAGATCCCTGCATGAGTTTTGCAATAAAAAATCTACAGGCAGGTAGACATGATGGTGTATTATCTATCAGTCCGTTTTTCATTCTGTCCAGTGAGTGACCATTGTGAGAGAAATATGTGCAAGTGATTGATGGACTGATTTGTTTAAAAATGCAAAAGAACTTGCCCAGATCGATTCTTGCTCCAACTTGAGTGAAATGAAAAATCGTGTGGTGCAGATTGAACAACTTACCCAATTATTGAATCTTTTTTTTTTCTTCACAGGACGAGTCTCATCTGGAGAAAATTAACTACAAGAGTTCAAGGAAGTTATGACAAGACGGAGTCAATTTTACTTTACTCGCTGAGAAAACTCTGGAAGATATTTGTTCGTGTTTTGTGAAAAAGTGTTTCCCTTGAAACTGACTATCGTGAGGGAAACTGTGTTTTAAGGAAGCCAATTTGTTTTCCTAACCCCCTGGTGTGTTTGTTGCAAAAACTGTGTTAAAAACTAACCATAACCAAATTCGAAATATCATGATGGGTGCAAAGAATTTATGCTCCGTTTGGTTGTCCATGGCTGTAACTTCTGTTTTTTTGACGCTCATTCTCCACCGAACTGGGGTCAAAGGCCATGGCAGATTGATTGAGCCACCATCACGCTCTAGCATGTGGAGGTAACTAATTTGATCATCTTTTACACTCATTAGTTGGTTTGTGGTCATGTTTCGTGTAATAATATTGTCAAATTAGGAAAATAGACTTGCTGCAGCGTTGCCGCGCTCATTTTTAGGTAGTGACACAACGTGCAACTGTCAAGAACTAGAATGATTGGAGCGTCATTGTCATTTTGTCATTATCAGCATGATAGTGCAGCCATTTCGTTTTCGTTTGCTGCCAGTTTGCAATCTTTTTTTGCTAGAGTGAAACAAATTGAATGCATATTTTTTTGTGTGTTGTATCATTTTATCGGGTTTGCAAATGCGATGGGTCCGCATTAATGTTTGTGGTTAGTTAGTTGGAGAGTGTGAAGATTATTTCAGGGTTCACAATTTATAGCTAGAGAGGGTCTGAAGTTTTAGTTTTCTACACGAAGATATTCAAACATCGTCTATTATGTTTTCACTACATTATGAAGTCGATACTAATAAAGTTTAAGTTGATTGACTGCATTTTGAAAAGCAACAATTCATCTTATAGTCTGTAGATTGTGACCGCCCAGTCTCTGGTACGTGCAAATTAACCCTGTAGGCATTGAGAACATGGTGTTATCATGAATTCTATCCGCATTTCATTTTCTTCCCTTAGTTTAGTTTAGCTTTTGTTGACTTATTGCCATTTTGTATGTAACAAGCACAAGCACAGTAGACAGTTATCAATATGATTTCATAATCTTTATGGCCAAACTATAGAGTTTTAAATGTCATAGACTAAAATGTGGGTTGTACAGTTTCTACAGTGGGCTCGATTGAATCTCTCTTGATTTTTGGGAAAGTATGCAAATTATTAGCGCACAGAACAAAGAATATTTTACGAAACTAAGCCGTAACCAAAAGTTTGTTTTAAAATTAATAATTATGCCAGTAGAAGAGAAAACAGGATGGCTTCATTCACGGGTTATTACACTTTTCAGTTTTTCACACCCATAAATATAGTTAGTTTCTTCAGTTTCATGCTCTCGGTTCTGGCACGTATTTCATTAGCAATGGGAGTGATTTGGGAGCCATGAGATTTTAAGCACCATGCAAAAATTAAATACTCTATTTTGTGTTTAAAACGTATTAGGGGTTATATATGTATGGGATGACAGGGACAGTATGCTAAGAATATAATGCAGTAAACTACGGCTTTTAGTCACGATAAGTAATAATTTAATTCATTTCTACTTGTACTTACTTATAAAAGGACAAGAGGTTAAGTAAATGGCATCCCTTTGGCTCATAGTAATCATCACGCTCATTTTATTATGTTTCCTTGAGGTGAAACAGCGCACTTAAATGAGTATAATTTGTTAACCCGCATGAATATGCGTACAAAACAAAAGGGTTGCAGTTTTTTGCAACTTTAACTTCTCAGTACTCAAGTCTTCGTAAAAGACAAGTGATTATTAAGAAATATACGGGGCATTAGCTTGCTGCTAAAATTTTTCTTTATTTGAGTGGAAATTCAGCATAAATAACGTTCGAGCAGAAAATAATGAAGTTCAACTTCATTACTTTAGGGTTGCCCAATCATGATTATGAAAGTTTCAAATTGCTCGTCATAACCTTATTGAAAGTTATTATTACGATCATTACTCTCGCATGCTGTATGTGCTGTTATTATTCAAGAGGAGAAAATGCGCTTGCTGAAGTATTGTGTAGGTTTTAGAGAATTAAATGCCCCCAGAGAAGCAAATAAGTGGAATGTAAATTACTGTAAAAAATGTCGTTGTAATTTAACTGTTAACTCAAGCACCAAAGTTGCTTGCATGTTGTTTGCTCATCAATCACATCTCAGAAGTCATTACTAATTAAGACCCGCAAGCACAAATTTTGGGGATCATCAATTTAGAGCTCACATGGCTTCTCATTTCTCGTCAATTCACAAATGTATACAGCTCCTCAGGCAAACTCCGAATTGCATTGCTGTTATACCAATAACGTACCTAGTTGATTAGTTGGTTATTTAGTTTCTGTATTATATTAAATAGCTTTTGTTCAACATACTTCATTGTAAGACTTATTAGTAATCAAGTGCGAGCATTGTTTTTCCGTAGTTGTTAAAATTATACTTTTCTCAATTTCAGGTACGGGTTCAACACTTCCGCCAATTACAATGACCATGAACTATATTGTGGAGGATTTCAGAGACAACACAAGCAAAATGGAGGAAAATGTGGAATCTGCGGAGATGCTTTTGATGGTCCTCGACCAAATGAAGCTGGTGGGCTTTATGCACAGGTACATATTTACGAAATACGTAATGAAACTGATCATAAGTTTCGTTCGGAAATGCACTCAAGTAAAAATGTACGTTGTGGTAGTTTTTAATGCTATCCAGCTTAATAAAATAAACAATTTTGTATAACTTATAGGGGATAATTGTGAGGAAGTATCGAAAGAACTCAATAATCCGCATTAAAGTTGAGTTGACTGCTAACCATAAGGGTTATTTTGAGTTCCGTGTGTGTCCAAATAATAATGCAAAGAAAAGAGCCAGTCAAAAATGTTTGGATAAATATGTTCTGCAGCAAGCGAATAATGAAGGAAGCAGGTTGGCGAACGCTATGAATTATTAAAATTTGTATGCAAACAATTGAGGCCCGAATAACGGAGTTGGTTTTTCTTTACAATTTGTTGCAGATATTTTCCTGAAGACGGTGCAAATAAAGTTTTTGAGTCTCGATATTTGCTTCCAAGGGACTTGACTTGTACACAATGTGTTCTGCAATGGCGTTATGTTGCTGGCAACAATTGGGGTCTATGTCCAAACGGTATAGTGAACTTTGTTATATGAAAATACAATTAATTTTGCTCATAACTCGAAAGAGGATATTTTATGAGCTTTATAAGCCCATGATTATAAATAGCAGGGCCTAAGGCACTTTGCAGATTATTTTTTAAAAGTTTCCTAAGCTCATGTATGGTTTGTCTTGTGAATATTCCAGGAAGTCAAGCTGTGGGCTGTGGACCTCAAGAGGAGTTTCGAGCATGTGGTAATTATAACTTGTATTTCTATAAATAATTTGTTGTTGTTTATGAAAAACCCATTTTTGTCTCACTAACTGTGACTGCAGCTAACTATCTAAAGTATTTACTTATTTCTTATTTTCTAGCTGATGTGCAAATTGTTGACAGCAAGGGACATGCCTCTGAAGATGAGAATGAAGACATTGATGACAACTTTGTTGATACTGGTAAGAAATTATGCCTACAAATGTAACTATTGCTCTGAACGTTTTCAGAAATCAGTGAATGTATTGTTAACACTATTTTAAACATATTACGCGTTTCTATTGCCTATTATTATAAGGAGGTGAATTATCAGTAACTATCACAATTATACTCGATTACCGAAATTGCGAATGAGTTACTAGCTTAACTCGTTTCACATAAATCGCCTGCAAATTACATTCAGCTAATTGATGATTGTTGGTACAATGAGTTTGACTCTATAATTATTTTCATACTTACAGATCGTTTGGATGGTGTAACGTCTACAACTGAGAAACCTTCAGACTCGTACGACAGTCCGCAACCAGATGGCGCTATTTGGCCGTTCATCATGGCTCTGCTGGCTTTGGTTTTTGCCGGTGTCTTCTTTGGCTCTCTCTTGGGATGGTTTTATCGACGAGAGATTTATGACTATTCTCGAGACGTTATTCAAAATAAGAGTTTCATCCTTGGGAAAAGTAAAGACAGCAAGGGGTTGAGTGGTAGCCATAATAGTAGCAATTCGAATAGCTGTAGTAATGTAAACAACAATTGCTATGATGTCCACGGGAGTTCAACAATGCTGCCACCGCCAGTGCCTCCACCAAGAAATAAGACTAATAGATTTTATTCTGGGAATAGTACTACTAATATCCAGATTACGCCAGAAGAGATTTCAAAGCCTATGCAAGTGACTATTAATGGACTTGCTGTATGAAATTGGTAACTTTTAGTTAGCATGTATATTATCTTCGTGTGATTTTTGTACAGTTCACCGTTTTGTAAAGAAATGCGTAAAAGTTGAGAAAAACGTTGTCGGTGTAATAGACACGTAGGAATGAACTATATGTGTATGACTGCCGTAGAACAAATATGTGGATTAATTCAATGTTGTTTTTTACATCAAAGAATTTAAATTCATTTTGTCTTGCCAGCGATGCATTTTCTTAATTCATGATTAATGCAGTTATTGTTACCGCTCAACTTTATTTCGTAATGCATTTAGTTCGCACATGTATATGATTTTACTTTATTATATTTCTTTACAGCACGATACCGTTTGAGTAATGCACCTTTTTAAAGTAACGACTAGTAAATTGATATATTGATGTCTATTATGATGATGAAAGTAAAGCTTTATATCTTGAGTAAGCTCATTCAATGGCTATTGTGATGATTGTATATATAATAATTTTTAAATAGTTTATACGTTTTTTAGTGTTTCGATAAAGATATTGTTTGTGTTCGTTACATGAGGGATTTGAAATGTGTGAGTGCTTAGCATATAGATAGTTGACTAGTTTTTAAAACTAAAGCAGAAATTATATTTTTATGAGTTGAGTTTGCATTTTGCATTGCAAATTGCGTGCATTTATTGCATGAATTTTGTGGGTCCACCGAATGTCAAATCAGACACTGAAAGACAGAAGCAGTTTCCTATTTAAATGCTTCCTTTAGTTTTCAATCTAAACTTAACGTCTATTGTAAATGGATCTCAAGAAGCAAAATAAAAAACTGTCGTCCATGTTCAATATTGCCGTTTAAAAGCATTTATTGGCATCATCAATTCATACCGCTGAAAAACCGTAATCTGCTGTAAACATAAAAATATTTTAATCTCTTTTCTTGCCTACACTATGTCAACTAATCATCAAAAATTAACAACACACATGACACACGTCTTTCATATTTAGATATCATCAAAAAACGTCTGGACACTGTTTTTATTCCGTAGTTTAGTTGCACAGTTGGAAATATAAGATGTCAGTTTTGCTATTTGTCCGTGTCAAAGTATATTCTCCACAAGTAGCTGTTAATTTAACCATTTAACTATTACTATCCAGTTGAACTTGAACAATAATCCTTCGCCTCCTTCCTGAAAATGTAACCCAATATACCAAAAAAAATTATCAATCCTTGTGTCAATTAAAGCCAAATCATATTGTCCTTATTACCTTAGACCAGATTGCAAAACACAGCAAAACAAATGCATGCACGCTATAAATAATAAATTTTCTTACATACGGTCACCATCCAATATTGATGCAGGTATATAGCAGGTTACAAGATTCCTACTCCGCATAGTGATCAACAGGTGGTACGGCGGTAGTGTATTATTCGTTTCATTTGGATCCAAGCAGTCAACACCCTCGACATCTGGTAGTAGAGGAATATACCAACACTTGATTTCCTCTTTTAGTCAAGTGTTTTCCCCCCTTCTCCCAGTTTTAAAGTATGATGAGCTCGTCTCATACTTACTTTAGTTAGTTAGCCTCAGTCAGATGAAGTTGGAGCATGAATACCTTCATACATTATAAACATTTTTTTACAACAAACTAAAAACTACTTCTCAGGTTCTATAGCTGCAGCCAGTGTGGTGAGTGTGAGAAACCTAAGGACATTTGCCCAACATGTGTTGATGGTTTTAAATGCTTCTGAAATACAAGAGCGAAAGTTTCGTTCTTTTCCCCATAATAATAGTACTAGTTATAGATATACACTACACACGATGAAAAATATTCTTTGATTCATTAATGACTTATAATATTGATTGTCGTAGTTCCTAATCATGATAGTATTTAGTCAAATCTTGGTCATATAAAGCCCCACAAATACGCCATGACCAAAAAGGCTGTCTACTACATGTTAGTTTCTGTGTACTGTACACGGAGGAATATATATTGTAGTAAGTTTTTTCAACATAAGTATACTATAGGTGCTATACCCATGGGCTATATATAATATTTGATATTACTCACAACATACACATCTTTTGGTTTTGGACTCACTTACTTGTTCTGACAAATACAGAGACAGAAAGGGGAAAGAAGAAGAAACAAGTATGTTATTTCTTTGCTGTTATTTTTTGATAATAATAATATAGATGCATTTGTTATTATTATTATTATTTGAGACCGTGATTTGCTAATATATATTTGTGTAGGCTGTGGTTCAGTTTACTTTCCGAATTGTGACAAAAAATCGGATTGAATAATACCGACACCGAAGGATGATTAATGGGAAGAGAGTGAATTTTGATTCTACACGGTTTGATGGGTTTGGATCCTGAATGGAAGATATTGAAAGGAAGATGGACGACAGTTATTAGGCGTTGTTAACTGACTATCTGTACGTACGGTGATTTTGAATAGATTTTTCTAGCCAGTTCGTGGAGAACCAGTTTAAATGCCCATGTTTTTGAATGCAGACAGAGTTGTATCGGTTTTCGGTTTCAGTGACTGGATTCTAAAGCTTGCCAGAGAGTTAACAGAGACAGGCCGGCCAAGTTTTGTCGATGACGTTTAAATGATGAACTCATCACGACTGTTTTAGAAGAGTTTGTTGAAACGAGTTTACTGAGGACGAATTCTTCAAAAGGGAATATTTAATCGTACCCGCAAATCATCAGCAGTTGCTGTGGCGGTTGCTGAAGTTTCGACTTAAAATTTAAAAGTGAAGATTAAACTGTGCCTACTGTGTCGACTTTAGTATATGTGATTTTGTTCTTCGTCTTTCCCGTTCAAGATCGGACAAGACAATTTCGTAAACTGCAGTTAATGTGGAGTGCTTTACATTTCTACCAATAAGAAGTGCAAATGGACTTGATATTGATTGCTGAATATATCGTGTTCGTTCACTATGATTTGGCCTGGCCCAATGCCCCAACCCTAACGTTATAGATTGAAACGTATGTCATTGTCATTGCTAATAGTTAGTTTTAGTTTATTTAAGCATTTGGTGCGAATGATTGAGCAAATATGACACCTCTGTTGATGACAATTGCATTTTTCCCTGGTGTTGTTATTTTGTAAATTACATATTGATGTCAAAGACTGGTAATGTTTTTCCAGTGGAATTAATCAGCTGCATTTTTAGTTTTGTACTAACTAATATTACGTCTGAATTTTCATCATTGTGAATTTCAACAGACAATCATGAGTGTCAAGGTAACGTCACATTTCTTCAATAATTTTTGCTTGTTGATTTTCCATGAGAGCAGGTTACCAAATCAGAATCAATAATACTTTTGAAGACTGAAGAACTTGTGCTTTTATCCAAGACTGACTTTGGAATAAATACTGTGGGTGATTTTGAGAAAACTTGTCCAAAAACTACTTCTTTTAAGAATATGGCCCGTCGTTAAATTTCGTAAGTTTTTATATTATATTAATGTAACAAATACTCAAATATTCTCTATCGGCTACTCAGCCTCGATCGCACTACCTAACTCCATGACATTGGCCAATGTTTTCAGTCATAACTCTTTCACAATCACGGCGCATTGTTCCATAGTGTAGCATATTATTTATTCATCAAATTTTATGTGTTGATGTTGAGGCAACAAAATCGATAGTGTTTTGTGTATCCCACAAAGTAAATGAAGTGCAGCAATAGTAATTTCTGTACAAAGGAGATAAATTATTAATTATCAATAGGGATAAAAGTCAGAAAGACATGGGATTGGACAATTAGGCATTCATTTAATTTTTTATTGTTTAGTGTTTTTGCTTAGCGTTCCGAAATATTCACTGGCTAGCTTGTTTACGGATTATACGCTATAGTCCCAATGGACATAGTCTTAACAATTGAATAATCTGTAATTAGTAATTGACCGTTTTGCTGATTAGTTAGTTTTAGGTTTTAATGGTAATAAATATTCTAGAATCTAGATGCAGAAGAAAACGATTTAATTCAGTTAAAAATATCAGCGAAACTGATGCCAGGCTAACACTAAATTTAGTAAGTTTTCTCTAAGAATATTATGAAATTATGAAATTGCAAGTGGCTTGCCAGCCGGTGAAAAGTCTGAAATATATTCACCTATAGACCATTCAATTGATTCTTTGTAATTATTTTTTCGTATCCTAGTGGGTTTTTGCCTCCTGCGCCGAATCTAGAAATTTTTAAATGTCGGAATAGGTTGTTCTTTGCATTCTACCTTTTGGTGCTTTTCTCAGAAGTCCAAGTCATAGTCATGGTTTTTCAACCATCGCTTCCTTCTCCATATTTAAATGCAACTAGGTAGGTAGTCATATCGTTAATCTTATTTTACTTAATCATTGGAATGCAATGCATGACTTTGTCTCCATTCTGATTCTATAGTCTTCAAAATCTTGTCTCACCAGGCATGTGAGATTGTGCGTGCATTTTCATACACAAAGAGTAGCAAGAACTCAACTTGTATTTTAGCCTGTTGACTTACTTTTTCTCTACGTGTTCATTGTTGTTCACCTAAATTGCATCTTGCATGTTTGCACAGCCTTATGGTTTGCTGATGAATGAAAATGTAATGCGTGGAGTCCAAAAAACCGGCTGTCACTTGGATCCCTCAAAACGAGTATCTACCGTGAATGAGGATGAAAATGAACGCTAGTTTGTTTCATTGCCCATTATTGCAACCAATTGTCTATATTTTGTGGACATTGATGTTGCAGTACAACCTTAACAACATGTTTCTACTGTATAAACTATATGACTTTGCCTAGAATGAATAACATGTGCAATGTATACAGAGAGACTCATTCCAAATGCCGGTAGGCAATAGTAAATGCTCTTGAGCTACTGCTACGGAAAATCTCAGATTGACATAGTCCCATGGTGATAGTGGTACTACACCAGTCCTAATTAACTTTTTGTGCCCATCTAGTTAGAGTCTGGCATTCATTTAAAAATATATAATGATTTGATGCACTGCTTGCAACCCAAAGTTGTTGAGTGACCTTTTACTGTTTCATTATGTTGCACATGCACTATGTAAACCGACCAAGTAAAATATTCTCCCATATCTACTGTCCTAAAGATCGGCTAGATTATGTTGCTAAGAATTATGGACTTGATAAAGCGATTGCATTCAATCAAAGTTCATCGTGTTATCACAACCTGGAGGGTAGAATTAAAAATATTTGTCAAGCTCAAGCTGTGCTTAAACCTCTTTTCTGTAGTTTAGCGTGATGTGATGAATATCTGGTAGTAGCTGCAGGTTTCCTTAAAGATCCTCCTATAGTTAGTTTAGTGTATTAATAAGCCTCTGGCAGGGCACATATGGTGATGAAATCTTTTGGTCGATGATGATGATGTGATGATGTATAATGCATATGTCTTCGTACTAACAGTGTCTGCGGAATTAATAAGCGAAGCATTTCCTTTTTCTCTGTCGGGTTTGTATATCAATTTTAACTCGATAGTCCTTATCATGGTCACACTATGATCCACTTTAGAGTCCAAACAAATGTACGAGTTCATAATTAATAATAATAGAACAGAACTAACTTTAAGATGAGTCATTGAAGCACAGATTTCACCTCTTTGATTTTCTCGGCAGATTAATTGAACTAGCTACCCAATCGAAATGTGTATACGCTCCCTTGATGGACCCAATCGAAATGTGTATACGCTCCCTTGATGGACCCAATTCAAAGATCATTTACTTTGGTGATATTTTACATGTGAATAGTCTCTGTGTTGGCATTTTCTATTTGGCTTGGGTATAGATTAGTCTATGTACAAATTCGGTCACATTGCATTTTATGGCTTATATGTTCCATGATCACATTACGGTTAATTGGATTGAGTTTTAGGCTCAAGTACTGGAGTTTTAAGCTAATCTTTTACCCAATGATTCCTTTGCTTTGCTTGCGTTGTGCATTATTTTGTCTTCTTGTAGAGTGACTCCCAAAACAAATGAACTGTAAACAAAGAAAGAGTAATAGTGACAAGGTGCAAGTGAATCCAATCATATGTGAGCATGTTGAGGGGTTATTGAGAATTAACGGGAATATGAACCTCGTCTAGAATTAGCTATTTACCTAGAGTGTTCCTTATGCTGTTGGTAAAAGCCAGTATTAGTAGTGTTAGTCTGCTTAGTGAAGTAAGCAAGGAGTTGGGAATGTTGGCATATTTTGTTAGGTGTCAATGAATACAAAAGAGATGAGTGATTTTACAAGGCTACTTTTACAGAAGCCTTTTTTCTTCTCGTGCATTTTTTTTGCTACAAACAACTTGCATGCACAACTACTGTCTTACCATGTTATTTTGCACAGATTATAGGATTTAGACAGCAAGCACACAATGAAGCCTGTGGGCTACATCACTCACTACATGTTAAAAGTAAGGGATACATAATACTCATTGGTTTGAAAATACTTGTCTTGATATTTAACACTAACTTGAAGAAGTGTTCACCACGCAGCTAATGCATCACGCATTCTTCCTTATGTATGTTAAATGCTAATAAGAGCGATTTATCTTGTATGTGGGACCCATTAGTGTTAGTGTGTATGTTTTTTGTTCTGTGTGTGTCGATGTTGAGTTGATGACGATTATTATTATTATTGTAGTCCGGCCATGATGCATTTAACAATTGCTTGTAGCTCAATGCTTTCTCGCTCAACCCTTTTGGTCTAGTGAGTGAGTGGTTGAGACGAATTAGTACATTTACATGGATTTGTCATCATAAATTTTTGCTGATATGGATGGGTTGGCTCACAGAAAGAAATAGATGTTCAATAATGCTAGCAGCTTGTTTTCTCGTGTGGTTGGTTTCACAAGCAACCACATAAATCATATTCTGAGGGGGTGAAAACAGTCCACTAACAGACATGCATCACATCTACCGTAAATTCATGCATATGCATGAACTAAAGTTTGTCTTTAGTTAGCAATGTCTGCAAATGTAGAAATTGAGCGATTCATTGTAATTATTATATTTAAGTCTAGTGTGAGTTCAGCATCTGAGCAACCCATCATATCTTGTGATGACTAACTCAAATTTTATCTTGTTTTGCATGTGTCCGCTGTTCTACATATGAGGTGGGGATGGGGAATGAGTGTTTTGTCTGTGGTGATGAGTATACTCGCTTTTTACGACAGTAGGAAAAGTGAAGCCTTATAATCAGCAGACTTAAGCTCTCAGTCTTTTTATCTTGTTATGCAAACATAGCTAAAACAATTTCAAACACCCATATGGCTATACTATATGCTGTAAACAAGCGTATTTTACTCATTTATTCATACTATATTTCTAGTAATTTTAGTTATTCCATTGTTTGGTTTATTTTTAACCTCTTGAGGAATACTACGTATGTACGTGTCCGCTGACGCCATTCTTTTCCAAGTGGCCATTCCCTAATTTTACCAATGTTGACGTAATCATCATAATGCACTCTATCAGTACTGATTGACTGTACAAACTTTAAACTCATTACTACTTCTTTGCAGTTGCTTGGTGAACAGTTAATTTGTAGTTAAATGCAACTTTAATACTTTTGCCGTTACCGCAGTCTACTGCTTAAACAGCAAGAAATGCATGGTGGCATGTATAATGGAATCAGTTGTCTTACTACTGTAAGACTATGTGCGTGAACTCACACTTACTAACTAAGAAAACAACACCATCACATTATAGATCCACATACATAGCAGAATGGCGCATAACATTTAGTGGTTCCATGTTGTCCATGATTCATAATATGCTACTCCATTTCTGACAAGCAGAGAAAAATAAACATGGACAACCTTCTAGTGTAACCCTGTCATTGCGAGCGGTTTAGCGCGTGGCTGTTTCTAGTTAGTTGGTTAAATAGTTAGTGGCATTCAACACTGCACTTGCATTCATTAGGCTGCATATG
>Ga0210040_10000298_pt1 | contig 85990 bp, 80 predicted proteins | sample CryGeyCG12114_NA_FD_185462 | JGI IMG/M metagenome (GOLD analysis project Ga0210040, IMG submission 185462) | Groundwater microbial communities from aquifer - Crystal Geyser CG19_WC_8/21/14_NA (SPAdes) (version 2) | ecosystem: Environmental > Aquatic > Deep subsurface > Groundwater | place: USA... | reverse complement strand
GGGCGACAGCCTCGACCTGTCGCGCAAGGCCGCCGAAACCGATGCCGACGTGATCGCCTTCTGCGGCGTGCGCTTCATGGCGGAGACGGCGAAGATCCTCTCGCCCGGCAAGATCGTCGTGCTGCCGGACATGGACGCCGGCTGCAGCCTGGAGGACAGCTGTCCCCCTGAGCAGTTCGCCGCCTTCCGCGCCGCGCACCCGGACCATATCGCGCTGACCTACATCAACTGCTCGACGGAGGTGAAGGCGCTGTCCGACATCATCGTCACCTCGTCGTCCGCCGAGAAGATCCTGTCGCAGATTCCTGCCGATCAGCCGATCATCTTCGGTCCTGACCGCAATCTCGGCGGCTATCTGGCGCGCAAGACGGGCCGCGACCTGCTGCTGTGGCCGGGCGTATGCATCGTCCATGAGGCGTTCAGCGAAACCGAGCTGATGAAGCTCAAGGCGCAGCATCCGGGCGCGCCGGTGGTGGCCCATCCCGAATGCCCGGCGGTGATCCTCGATCACGCCGACTATGTCGGTTCGACCCGCGGCATCCTCGAATACGCGATGGCGATGCCTGGTGACACGCTGATCGTGGCGACCGAGCCGCACATCATCCACCAGATGGAAAAGGCGCTGCCCACCAAGCGCTTCATCGGTGCGCCGGGCGCAGACGGGAACTGCAACTGTAATATCTGCCCGTACATGGCACTCAACACGATGGAAAAGCTCTACCTTTCGCTGCGCGACCTCCAGCCGCGCATCGAGATCGAGGAAGACCTTCGCCTGCGCGCGAAGAAGAGCCTCGACGCGATGCTGGCGATGGCCTCGGGCACCGTAGGCTCGGGCGACCTCGGCCCGGTGCCGGTGACGGGCGACTAAGGAACGGCGCCGAACTCTGCGATGCTCCTCGCCGACGCCGGTCGGGCGGAGATGAGCACCATCACCACTCGCAATCAGGATCGTTTCGCGATGAGCCTCGACATTCCCGGCTTTGCCCTCGACGCCTTTATCGCCGCGACGCTGGCCGAAGACATGGGTGAGGCGGGGGACATCACGTCCGCTGCCGTGATTCCCGCGGATGCGCGCTTTGCGGCGGTGATGAACAGCCGGGACGCGATCACCGTCGCGGGGCTGCCGCTGGCCGAAGCGTTCTTCCGCAAGCTCGATCGCGACGTGCGCATCGAGCGGCTGGTCGAGGATGGGGAGCAGGTCGCGGCCGGCACCGTTCTGATGCGGCTGGAGGGGGCGGCACGGGCAATGCTGTCGGCCGAACGCTCGGCGCTCAATACCGTTCAGCACCTGTCGGGCATCGCGACGCTGACGCAAGAGTACGTGGAGCGGATAAGCGGCACGAACGCGACGCTGCTCGATACGCGCAAGACGCTTCCCGGCCTTCGCACGCTGGAGAAATACGCGACGCGCATGGGCGGGGCGACGAACCACCGCATGGGCCTGTGGGATGCGGCGATGATCAAGGACAATCATGTCGCCGTTGCGGGCGACGTCGGTGAGGCGGTGCGGCGGGCCAAGGCGGCAGCTATTGCCCGTATCATCGTCGAGGTCGATCGAGTGGATCAGATCGAGTCTGCCATCGCTGCAGGGGCAACGCACCTGCTGCTCGACAACATGGACCCGCCGACGCTGCGCGGGGCGGTGACGCTGGTGGGCGGACGCGTGCCCACCGAAGCGTCGGGCGGTGTGCGGCTCGACACGATCCGAGCGATCGCCGAGAGCGGCGTGACGTTCGTCTCGGTCGGACGGATCACCCAGTCTGCGCCGGCCGCCGACATCGGGCTCGACCTGGCGAGCATCTGATTGCGCGCCGGCGGCCGTCCGTTACAAGGGCGGCAGATGGCGGGAGCGCGTTGATGAGGCCTAGAACGATCGGGTTGGCGGAAACGCTGTTCATGGCATCGCTCGTGCTGCTGATCCTGGGCTCGTTGCTGACATGGTCGATCGCTGTTGCGACGCTGGGCTTCGGGCTCGCGTTGGGATCGGTGCTGGCGGTGATCATCGTGCCGTTGCTGCTGTTGCTGTGGGCTACACGGGGGCGCAGCCGCGTCGCGGCCTGGCTGCTGGCAGCCTGGACGGTGTTCAGCGTCTGGGGTGTGCTGCGGCAGGTGGCGCGGCAATCGACGTTCAACCTGGCCGCCGGCCTGACGGTGGTGCAGATCGCGCTGATGGCTGTCAGCGTCATCCTGCTGTTCGCCGGTCCGTCGCGCGCCTGGTTCGCGCGCGCCGGGGAGCAGCGCGCATGAAGCGCCGCGTCGCCGCCTGGACGCTGCCCGCAGCCTTGGGGCTGGTGCCCGGCATCGCGGGCGCGCAGGCGATCAGCTGTGCGGTGCCGAGCCGCGTCGGGCGGCCGCGTCCCGAACTCCCGACGCCTTCCCAGCCGCAGCGGTTGCTGCCGATCGGCAGCTACACGCTGGCGATCACCTGGGCGCCGCAATATTGCCACGAGCACGCGCGCGATGCGTCAGCGCGGGTGGAATGCGGCAGCGGCAACCGCTTCGGCTTTACCCTGCACGGGCTGTGGCCGGATGGTGTCGGACCGGAATGGCCGCAGTATTGCCGAGCAGCGCCCTTGGTTCCGGTGCGTGTGATCCGCGCCAACCTGTGCGCCACGCCCTCGGCGCAGCTGCTCCAGCACGAATGGGCGAAGCATGGCACGTGCATGCCGGGTCTCGATCCTGCCGCTTACTTTCGCCGATCGACGGGACTGTACCGGCGCCTGCGCTATCCCGACATGAACGCGTTGTCGCGGCGGCCGCTCACCGCCGGCGGTTTTGCTCAGGCGCTTGCCGATGCCAACCCGGGTCTGTCCGCCGGGTCGCTGCGCGTCACCGCCAACCGGCGCGGCTGGCTGGACGAAGTGTGGCTGTGTCTGGACAAGGCGTTCCGATTCGAGCGGTGTCGCCCCAATAGCGGTGGCCTGCCCGCCAGCGCCCCGCTCAAGATCTGGCGGGGACCGGCCGCGCGTAGATAACCGCGGTGGCGGGGTGATGCCGATCGAGGTGGCGCTTGATCAGCCGCAGGTTGCGCGTGTTCGACCGGAATAGAAAGTCGGGAATGGCCCCTACGAACGGGATCAGGCCCAGCAGCCAGTCAACGCCGACATTGCCCATCATCCGCGCCACCTGGGTGCGCGACATGCCGACGTTGCGGCCCTCCCAGGCCAGCCAGGCGCCGAGGCCTGCACCGACCAGATCACCGGCGACCGGCACGAGATCGAGGATGACGTCGAGCCCGACCCGGCGGTTGATGCCGGGGATCACGAACATGCCTTCCAGCAGTTTCTCCATCGCCTCGACGCGGCGCCGAACGGAAGCCGCGTCCCGGCCGAGCGGCAACGAAGCGGCGGCAGCGGCGAAGGGCGAGGACTTGTTCATCCGTTTCAGGTGGGGGCGCCGCGCAGCCCGTTCAACGGGCACCGCATCTGGCTGGCGGGCTTCCATGACCGGCGAGCCGTGTTGCTCGGACAGACTCTGATCGCTCTACTCGCTCGCGGAGTTGGGGACGACAGCAGGACAAAGAAGGGTGGTGCGGACGGCGGGACTCGAACCCGCACTCCAGGGGAAGGCGATTTTAAGTCGCCTGCGTCTACCGATTTCGCCACGTCCGCGTACCGCAGCGGAAGCGCAGGCAGGCGGAGGCGTCAAGGCCATGCGCGCTGAAGAAGCGGCGCGAGGCCGCCTCAGACGTTGAGGCGCGCGCGCATTTCCTTGCCCGGCTTAAAATACGGCACGCGCTTGGCGTCTACCGATACCGATTCGCCGGTCCGGGGATTGCGGCCGCTGCGCGCATCACGCGCGCGGGTCGAGAAGGCGCCAAAGCCGCGCAGCTCGACGCGACCGTTGGCGGCAAGCCGGCGGGTGATCTCGTCGAAGAAGACGGACACGATCGTCTCGACTTCGCGCGGCGATAGCCCCGGATTGGCGGCGCACAGCTTTTGCACGAGTTCGGAACGGATCATCACCGGCTCCCAGCGACAAGATTGAGGAATCAGGAGGATAGAGGCTGACGGCGAGTGTTTCCACCCTAAACGAAGCGGCCGGGGTATCCCCCGGCCGCCTGCGCTTACTTCTTGGCGTCGCCGCCGCGGGCCTTGAGCGCCTCGCCGAGGATGTCGCCGAGCGACGCGCCCGAGTCGGACGAGCCGTACTGCGCCACCGCCTGCTTCTCCTCGGCGATCTGCATCGCCTTGACGGAGAAGGTCGGCTTCTTGGAACGGTCGAAGCCGGTCACCATGGCGTCGAACTTCTGACCGACCTGGAAGCGCTCGGGGCGCTGCTCGTCGCGATCGCGGCCGAGATCGGTCCGCTTGATGAAGCCCGATGCACCGTCGTCGCCCGCCTGCACCTCGAGCCCCGCATCGCGGACCTCCAGCACCGTGACGGTGGTGACCTGGTTCTTGTTCAGGCGATCGCCCGCCGAGCCGCCGTCTGCCGCGACGGACGGACCGCCACGCTCGAGCTGCTTCATGCCAAGGCTGATACGCTCCTTCTCGGCGTCGATGTCGAGCACCACCGCCTGAACGGTTTCCCCCTTGCGGTGAAGGTTGAGCGCATCCTCACCCGACACGCCCCAGGCGATGTCGGACATGTGGACCATGCCGTCGACATCGTTGTCGAGGCCGATGAACAGGCCGAACTCGGTCGCGTTCTTGACTTCGCCCTCGACGGTAGAACCGATCGGATGGGCGGCGGCGAACGCTTCCCATGGATTGTTCTGCGCCTGCTTGAGGCCCAGGCTGATGCGGCGCTTATCGGAGTCGACCTCCAGCACCATCACGTCGACTTCCTGGCTGGTCGAGACGATCTTGCCGGGGTGGACGTTCTTCTTGGTCCAGCTCATTTCGGAGACGTGGACCAGGCCCTCGATGCCCGCTTCCAGCTCGACGAACGCACCATATTCGGTGATGTTGGTGACGCGGCCGGTGAGCTTCGCGCCGACCGGATACTTCAGCTCGGCACCATCCCACGGATCGGACTCGAGCTGCTTCATGCCGAGGCTGATGCGCTGGGTGTCCTTGTTGATGCGGATGATCTGCACCTTCACCGTGTCGCCGATGTTGATCATCTCGGACGGGTGGTTGACGCGCTTGTAGCTGAGGTCGGTGACGTGCAGCAGGCCGTCGATGCCGCCAAGATCAACGAACGCACCGTAGTCGGTGATGTTCTTGACCACGCCGTCGATGATCTGGCCCTCGGCGAGGGACTGGATCAGGCCGGTGCGCTGCTCGGCGCGGGTTTCTTCCAGCACGGCGCGGCGCGACACAACGATGTTGCCGCGCTTGCGATCCATCTTCAGGATCTGAAACGGCTGCGGAATGTCCATCAGCGGCGTCACGTCGCGCACCGGGCGGATGTCTACCTGGCTGCCCGGCAGAAAGGCGACGGCGCCCGACAGGTCGACGGTGAAGCCGCCCTTGACGCGGCCAAAGATCACGCCCTCGACACGGGCGGTCTTGGCGAATTCGGTTTCAAGCTTGTCCCAGGCGGCTTCGCGGCGCGCACGGTCGCGCGACAGCATCGCTTCGCCATGCATGTTCTCGACGCGGTCGACATACACCTCGACCTCGTCACCGACCTTGAGGTCGGCCTTCTGGCCGGGAGCGGCGAACTCGCGGAGCGGCACGCGGCCTTCCGACTTGAGGCCGACGTCGATCACGGCGAGGTCGTTTTCGATCGCGGTGACGGTGCCATGCACCACACGGCCCTCGAAGCTGTCGGCGCCGCCGAACATGTCGTCGAGCATGGCCGCGAAATCGTCGCGGGTGGGAAGGGCTTGCGTAGCCATAAAGGGGTTCAGTTCCTCAGCATCGTGTTTCCGGCCAACCGGTTGGGTCCGGTGGTCTTGGCCATGGCTCCCGCGGCGGCCCCGTGCCGGTCGCGGCATCCGACGAAAAGGAAGCGGAGGATCTCAACGCTGCATGCGAAAAGGGCGCGTACAGATCAACTGCCGCGCCGTCCCCCGCGAGCGCCACCCGCCGGATGTGCTGCGTATAGCTGAAATGCTGCCGGGAGGCAAGGCGGAGCCCGTGATCGACGAAAGGCTCCGGGGGTAACACGCAGTGCCACCGCGAGCGCCGACGCAATCACCGGGGTCCCCATGGCCAGTGCCGACGATCAACAGCCCCGAATGGACCCACCAATGGACGATGGGGAGGGCGGTAGCCAGAGCGCTGGCACGCCGGCGCGCGGGGCTTTGGACCAGGGCGCGAACGAGCCGTTCGAACGGCCGGGATGCATCATCGGCGCGAAAGCACCATCACCAAGCCGGATCTCGACGATCGCGGCAGTGTGTTCTTTGCGGCGATCGAGATGACCCGCATGCCGATGATCCTCACCGACCCAACCAGCCGGACGACCCGATCGTATTCGCCAACAAGGCGTTTCTCGATCTCACCGGCTATGAGGAAGGGGAGGTGCTTGGCCGTAACTGTCGGTTTCTGCAGGGCGCGCAGACCGATCGTCAGGCGGTCGCGGAACTGCGCAAGGCAATCACGAACAAACAGTCGGTCGCCCTGAACTGCTGAACTACCGTCGCGACGGCTCGCCGTTCTGGAATGCGGTGTTCATCGGCCCCGTCTACGATACGGCTGGCAAGCTGCTGTATTTCTTTGCAAGCCAGCTCGATGTCACGCGCCGCCGCAATTCCGAACAGTCGTTCCGGCAGGCGCAGAAGGCATGTCGCCCGACGCGCTGGAGCGCGCCACGCAGCCGTTCTTCACCACCAAGCCGGTCGGCAAGGGCACCGGCCTCCGGCTCGCCATGGCCAATGGTTTCGTGCGGCAGTCGCGCGGCCGGCTGGAGGTCGACAGCGAGGTCGGGCGCGGCACCATCATCCGGATGCTGTTTCCCGTCGCCCGCGGCGACATGGCGCTGGCCCAGCCCCAGCCCGCCGCTCACCATCCTGCCATCGCCAACGTGGAGCTGGACCGGCCAGAACACGTGCTGGTCGTCGAAGACAGCGCCGAGGTGCTCGAACTAGCGCAGGAGATCCTCACTGGCGCCGGCTACCGGGTCACCACCGCGATCAGCGGCGAGGAGGGCTTGCGCACCTCCGACGCGGTGCACGCGGACGACACGATCGACCTGCTGTTCACCGACCTGGTGATGCCGGGCGGCATGAACGGCCTCGACCTCGCCGACGCGATCAGCGAGCGTGATAGCGGCGTTTCCGTGCTGCTGACGACGGGGTACAACGAGGAACTGGTGGTTGGCGGGCTTAGGCGGCGCTCGTCGGATGTGCTGAGCAAGCCTTATCGCCGTTCGGATCTTCTGGACCGCGTGCGCCAGGCGCTCAACCGCCTGGGCAGCGGCGGTCCGCGGCGGCGTCCGTCCGACTTCGATTCCGCCGAAGCGTAAGCCCGTAGGACGGGCAGCATTCCCGTGGGGATCGCGGGCTAAGCGCTTCTGGCCTGCCTGCGCTCTTCCACCAGCTGAATCGCCTTCTGGACCGACGCCTCGATCGACAGAAAGCTGGTGTCGAGCAGCGCCGCGTCGCGCGCCATCACCAGCGGGGCGGCGTCGCGGCCGCTGTCGCGCGCATCGCGAGCGCGGATGTCCGCCAGCACCTTGTCGAAGCTGAGCGTCGAGCCATGCGTCTGCAACTCGGCATGGCGACGTTTGGCGCGGATTTGCGGAGTTGCCTTGACGAACAGCTTGGCGTCCGCGTCCGGGGCGATCACCGTGCCGATGTCGCGGCCGTCGAGCACCGCGCCGCCCGCCTGGTGCGCAAAGCGCCGCTGCCGCTGCAGCAAGGCGGCGCGTACCAGCGGGTGCGCCGACACGATCGACGCAAGCTGCCCGATCTCGTCGGTCCGCAGCACCGGATCGGCCAGCGTCAGCTCGTCGAAGCCGCAGGCGGCCACCGCGTCGGCTTCCTTGGCAGGGTCCAGCTCCAGCCGCTGCACGGTTGCGGCGACCGCGCGATAGAGCAGGCCCGTGTCGAGGTGCGGCAGCTTGTAATGGCGCGCCAGCGCTTTCGCGACGGTGCCCTTGCCCGACGCGGCAGGTCCGTCGACGGCGATGATCATGCGGAAGTCCTTGAGCGAATGGCTTTGGCAAGGCCGAGCAATGCGATGCCCGACCAGACCACTTCCAGCAGCATGGAAGCGAGGTTGAAGTGGACGGAAAGCGACACGATCAGCAGCAGCGAGCCGATTAGATTGAGCGCGTTGAACCAGACGAAGTTCACCCGCGCCGCCATGTTGCTATAAGCATAAGCGACAACCATGATCGCGCTGCCCACCAGCCCGATCGCATCCCACATCCAGCCGCTCATGCCGGCGGCCCTGCCGCGAATGGCTCGGCGGCCCCGGCAAGCTGATCCAGGCTGGCGAAGAAGCCGGGGTAGCTGGTCTGCACCGGCGAGACGTCGTCAACGGTGATCGGCTGGCGCGCATGCAGCCCGGCGACGGTCATGCTCATGGCGATGCGGTGGTCGAGGTGCGAGGCGACCCGCGCGCCGCCAGCCAGCGCCTCGCCGCCGCTGCCGATCACCGCAAGGCCGTCCGCGAACTCCTCGCACGCCACGCCGCTTGCCGTGAGCGCCGCATGCATGGTGGCGATCCGGTCCGATTCCTTGACCCGCAGCTCATGCGCGCCGCGCGCGACGGTGCGGCCGCTGGCAAAGGCGGCGGCGACGAACAGCACCGGATATTCGTCAATCATCGCCGGGGCGATCTCCGGCGGCACCTCGGTCGCGGTCAGGGGGGCGTGGCGCACGCGCAGGTCGGCGACCGGCTCGCCGCCGACGTCGCGAGGGTCGAGCTCGCTGATGTCGGCGCCCATCAGGCGCAATGCGGTGAGAAGGCCGGTGCGGGTGGGGTTCAGCCCGACATTCTCGATCACCACGTCCGATCCCGGCACAACGGACGCGGCGACCAGCCAGAAGGCGGCGGAGGAGGGATCGCCCGGCACGGTGATCGCCTGCGGCTTCAGCTCGGCCTCGCCGCGAACGGTGATGATGCGACCGGCGGCCCCGTGCTCGATTGCCACGTCCGCACCAAAGCCGCGCAGCATCCGTTCACTGTGGTCGCGCGTCGGCACCGGCTCCACCACCTCCGTCAGCCCCGGTACGTTGAGCCCGGCAAGCAGGATCGCGGACTTCACCTGCGCGGAGGCGACGGGCAGCGTGTAGCGGATCGGCACGGCCGGCGTCAGGCCGCGGACCATCAGCGGCAGGCGTCCTCCCGGACTGGCGGTGATGTCGGCGCCCATCTCCCTGAGCGGTTCGATGACGCGGGCCATCGGCCGCCCCGACAGGGACGCATCGCCCGTGAAGGTCGCGGTGATGGGATGGCTCGCGACCAGCCCCATCAGCAGCCGCGTCGAGGTGCCGGAATTGCCCATGTCCAGCGCTGATCGAGGTTGCAGCAGGCCGCCGACGCCCACGCCCCGCACGTGCCAGATGCCGCCCGCGTCGCGCTCGATCTCTGCGCCCATCGCCCGCATCGCGGCGGCGGTGGCGAGCACGTCCTCGCCCTCCAGCAATCCCTCGATGCGGCTCTCGCCCACCGCCAGCGCGGCGAGCATCAGGGCGCGGTGGCTGATCGATTTGTCGCCAGGCACCGCGATCCGGCCGAGCAGGGGCCCACGCGAACCGGTGGAGCGGGGTTGAGGACCGGGATGAAGCATGGGGGCGGGCTTTGACAGTCACCTTGCGGCATGGCAAGGCGCGCCCCACTTCGGGGCCAGCACCTCCCCGACACCGATCCGAAAGGCATGAAACAGGCATGATCAAGCCGGAATGGGGCACAAAACGCACGTGTCCGAAATGCGCGACGCGCTTCTATGATCTGGAAAAGGACGATCCCGTCGCTTGCATCAACTGCGGCTATAACTGGGAACCGGAGCCGGTTCTGAAGTCCAAGCAGCCGATGCCGTTCGAAGCGGTCAAGCAGGACAAGCAGGCCGCGACTGACGACGATGCGGATCAGGATCTTGATATTGCCGGTGACGACGAAGAGCCGTCGGCCGACGACGAAGTGGATCTGGGCGGCGACGACGACCTGGGCGTCGAGACCACCAATCAGGACGACGATCACTGACGTTCTGATCGGCAAGCGTGTTTTGCGGCCGGGCGCTGCAACACCGCTTGCCAACCGGTGCGAGCCCCGTTAGGGGACGCGCCTTCCCTGACGGGATGGGGCCGTAGCTCAGCTGGGAGAGCGTCGCAATGGCATTGCGAAGGTCAGGGGTTCGATCCCCCTCGGCTCCACCATTTCTTAACGGTTCAGCTGCCGCCCTTCAGGCGTGACTAGAAGTGAATCTGCGATCCGCAGGTCGCGAAGTTCAAGGGTGCTGCAATGCGCCAATGTGATCACGGACAGCTCGAGCGCGACGAGGCTCATGCGGCGTTCCCAGCCAGAGCGCGGTGGTCTTGCCGATCTTCTCAAGCGCCGCGCCGATCTCCGTTGCGCGATCGTTGGCGAGGCGCCGCTCCATCGCGGCAAGGATCCCGGCCTTGTCCGTCAGTCGCACGCAGATGATGAACCGAAAGCCGAAGCGGTCGCGATAGGCGGTGTTGAGGGCGTGGGAGCGGTCGAACTCGTCGGGCGTGAGGCGGTCGAGCCGGCGCTCGCCTGCTCGGCCGCGGAAGCCTCGGTGAGGGTGCCGTGGACCGCCGCCTTGCCGGCGAGCTCGGGATGCGCGCGGATCAGTGCGAGCTGCTCGTCGGGTGTGGCTTCGCACACCACCGCCATCAGATCGGCATGGCGATCGCCCGAGGACGGTCGCCCGTCGGCGCGGGCCTCGATCCAGGGCGAGTGCTCGAACAGCGCTGTCACGAGGAGGTGCCCTCCAGCGAGACGTGCGCGGCGACGACCTTCCACCCGTCGGGAAAGCGCACCCAGGTCTGGCTCTGACGCCCGCGCCGATCGCTTCCCTCGCGGAAGAACTCGGCATGGGCGGTGGCGAGGTCGGGGCTGAAGCTGTGGATTGCGATGCGGCCGAGCCGGCGCTGCGGCGAGCCGCCGCGGCCCTTGCGGAACGCCCGGATCTCCTCGATACCGTAGAGGACTTCGCCCACGCGGTAGCGGATCGTGCTGGGCGCGTCGTGGAACAGCCGGTCCATCGCCGGAATGTCGTCGGCCATCAGCACGCGCTCATACTCGTGGAACGCGGCGGTGACCTCGCCCACGGTGGCGGGGTCGTCAATCGTCATGCCGGCTGGATCTCCTGCCAATGCGGGCAATGTCGATCCGGCGCGCGACCCAGGCATCGCCGCTCGCCATCACATGATCGAGAAAGCAGGCGAGCGAATGAGCGCGGCCCGGACGGCCGTCGATGCGGCCGTGCAGCCCCACCGACATCATCCGCCCGCCCTCCACGCGCAGCTGATCAAAGGTGTCGCGCAGTTAGGCGAAGAACTGGTCGGGTGCGGTGAAGCCGTTGAGGGCCTCGAACTTCATGTCGTTGGCGTCGAGCGAGTAGGGGACGACCAGTTGCCCGTGCGCATTGCGATAAGGAAGGTCATCGGCATAGCTGTCGGCATCGTAGACGAATCCGCGTCCCGGCTCGGCCAGGAAGATGACCCTCAATCCGCTCCTATTGCTCGTCCGTCAGCGTGCGTCTGCTCAAGGCCCGGCTCCTTCACCAGCCTTGAATCAGAACTCCCGCTCAAACGGAATCCCTCAAATGCAGACAGCGCCTAGAGTGCGGACCGACCGACGGGCCGTTGATGATCTTCCTCCATGGCTGGCCGGAGCTGAGCCTGATCCGGCGCGCGCAGATGAATGCGTTCGCCGCGCTTGAACGGAATGCCCGGCCCGGTGATCGGCCCGCTGGTATTCACGACCAGCCGGTCGGCCTTGAGCGGGCCAAAGCCTTGAACGTCGTGCGCCTGTCCAGGCATCAGGACGAAGGCAAGCGGGCGGCCTTGAGCGTCGCACCGGGCGTGGAGCTTGGTGGTGAACCCGCCTCGCGACCGGCCGAGCCCCTCGGCTTGCCCAGTTCCTTTTTATACCCGCCCCGCAGTGATGCGCGGAGGATGTCAGGAACAGTGTAAGCAGGTTTCCGTGAGTTTACCTCCGAGGGGAGACTCACATGGACGTGACGACGAAGGAGGGCATTTCGCCCGAGGTTCTGGACCAGCTGCTGGCTGGGTATGAACGACCGGAGGATCTGACCTGCGGCGACGGGCTGTTTCCGTTGTTTGAACAAGGCGCTGATCGAGCGTGCGCTCGGCGCGGAGCTGATGGAGCATCTGGGCTATGAGCGCGGCGATCCGGCAGGCCGGGGCAGCGGCAACAGCCGCAACTGGCTGGCGCCGATGATGCGCGAAATGGCGAGCGGATGAGTTATGAGACGCAAGGCTTGTGCCTGCGATTGCTCAATAATCTGCTGGCGTTCGCCAAGAGCGGCGGCTGGTATTCGGCGCGGAGCGCGTGAGCGACAGGTGAAAGACCGACGAGCAGAAGCAGTAGCCAGAGCAGGAGCACGCTCACGAGCAGGACTCCGGGAAAGGTTCCGAGGGTCGCGTAGGCGCGGCGCTCTCCAGCCAAGCGCGCAGCACGGATCCACAGCGGCAGGAAGGCGCGGCGGATCAGCGCCGTCGTGCGCGGCCGGAGGCTGACACGTCCGGGACGATGATGGTCACGAAAACGTCCAGCAGCGCGCCGGCGATCAGCAGACTGCCCACACCCGCTTCCAGCGTTCGCCACGCCAAGCCGTCTCCTCCCCGGCGGCCAACGGATAACCGGCCGCTCACGCGTCGGTTCAGCGGACCTGGCGGAACTTGCCTTGGGCGCGCCGGCTGGAGGCCAACGGAGGAGCGTCATGGATCACGCCGGCGACTCAGTTCGGCTCTTCGGGGTGACGCTGATCGGTTGCACGCCCGAAAATGGCCGCAAGCTGCTGTTGACCCTCGGCTTTGCCGCGAGAGTGTTTGTGGTCGGTGCGTTGCTGCGCCTCCTGCTGCGCAATGCCGGCACCGTCACCCGAAGCGACCGGGTGCGCTTCTGGGCACGCCACGCGGTCAGCATCCTGCCCGCGCTGCTGCTGATCGCCGGCGTGATCTCGATCTGGTTCGATGATCCCACGCGCCTCACCAAGGCGCTCGGCCTCGTGACCGCGGGGCTGGCCTTCGCCTTGCAAAGAGTGATCACTGCGACCGCCGGCTGCCTGCTAATCCTAAGGGGCAAGACGTTCAACGTCGGTGATCGCATTGTCATGGGTGGCGTGCGGGGAGACGTGATCGCGCTCAGTTTCATGCGGACCAAGATCATGGAGATGGGCGAGCCTCCGGCAGTTGACAGTGCCGCCCCGGCCATGTGGGTGCACTGCCGCCAGTTCACCGGCCGGATCGTGACGGTCACCAACGACGAGGTCTTCGACGAACCGGTCTGCAATTTCACCTATCACTTCCCGTATATCTGGGAGGAGATGCGGCTGCCGATCCGCTATCCGGACGACCGCCAGACGGCTGAGCGCCTCCTCCTGGAAGCGGCCGAGCGGCACGCCGTCACATCCGACCGATTACCTCAGGAGCAGCTGAGAGAGTTCGACCAGCGCTACAAGATCCGCCCGGAGGACATTCCGCCGCGCGTTTACTGGCGTCTGACCGACAATTGGATCGAGTTGACCGTCCGCTTCCTCGCGCCGGATCACGGCGTTCGTGAGATCAAGGATGCGATGAGCAGGGACATATTAGCGGGCCTGGATCAGGCGGGTATCGATATCGCTTCGGCGACCTGCGAGATTACGGCCGTGCCACCCATCCAACTCGCACGAGCCGGCCGGTCATAGAGAGGGCACCTGACAGCGCGCGGCTGCGCCAAGCTCCGGGCCCACCGGCTTTTGAGATGGCAGGCGCGGCTTAGACCGCGCATTGCTGGCGGCGATCCGCCCGAAGTCGTAGTGGTCGTCGACCAACGGCATGAAGAAGTCGGTCGTGGCGACGATCGCCTGTTCGTCGTTGAGGCGGACGACGGCGGCGTCGTTGCTGGTTTCCGTGAACACCATCAGGCCGGGGAACAGCCCGCCCGCCGGCATCTTCTCCATGGTTTGCCGCAGGACGGCCGGGGCCAGCTTGCACCCGTAACCTCCGCCATGGGCAAGGGATGTCAGCCATGGCAGCGATTACTCCATCAGTGTTCCTGCGGGTTGATGCCAAGCGTATAGTGGCGGGACAGCGGAGTTCAGCGACAGGATCGCAAGACCTGAACGCAGGTGGCCACGGCAGGCTATCGATCGATACGGCGGCGGCCGCCGTTCCTGGGCTAGAGCCATGCCGATGCCACCGACAGTCCGGCCAGGCCCAGCACCGCCCACGCGACGTAATCACCCACCAGCCCGCTGTGCAGGACGCCGAGTCCGCCGAACGGAAGCCGCTCGGCCGTGACAAGGGCGCGACCCGCGCGGCGAACCGGGCGACGCCGCAGGAGCGCACCGGCGAGGATCACCAGCGTCAGGGTGACCGGCAGGAGCTGCGCCAACATGCCCGCGGGTTCGACGGCAGCGACCGCAGGCCTGCCGACCAGCGCCCCCGCGCCGAGCCTCGCCAGCCGCTCGCCGACCGACGAGGGCATCAGGACGAGGAGCACGAGCAGCGCCGCAGGCGTCAGCATCAGCCAGACCGGCCGGACGTTTTTCTCATGCTCCCGCTCGGTGATCCCATTCCGCTCCGGGCCGGGAGCGCCGCTGATCCCCGCGAAGATGCGAAGTGCGGCGCGCAGCACGGCCGCGCCAGTCAGCGCGGTCGCGAGCACCTGCGCGGCATGGACGAGCGGCGACCGCTCCACCGCGCGGTCGAGCAGGTGCGATCCGCCGTGCAGCAACCCGACGGGCAGGCCGCCGAGCAGCAGCCCCGCCAGCGCCATCGTCACCCCCACCGGCCAGAGCCGCTTCGCCTTGCCGTAGAGGTCGATCTCGTCCGCCGATCCGCGCAGCGCGAGCAGCATGCCCGCCACCATGAACAGACTCCCCTTCACCAGCCCATGGCCGACGAGATAGAGCAGCAGGCCCGCCTGGCCGATGCCTCCCGCCGTGGCGACGCCGGTCAGCATGATGCCGAGGTGCGCGATGGTGGAGAAGGCGAGCAGTCGCTTGAGATGACGTTGGGTCCAGGCGGTGAGCGCACCGATCACTGCCGTCGCCGCCCCGATCCAGATCAGCGCGCCTCGCACCAGGTCCAGGATGTCCGGATTGCCGCCGAATACCAGGACTACGAGCTTGCTCAAGCCGAACAGCGCGACGCTGACCATCACGCCCGAGAAGATCACCGATACCGGCGATGGCGCGACGGAGTGCGCATCCGCCAGCCAGAAATGGAACGGCACGCACGCACCCTTGGTGAGCAGCGCCACCGCGATCAGGCAGAAACCGCCCAGCACCACCGGATCGGCACCCGCGTGGCCCACCGTGCGGCCGATCAGAAGATAATCCAGCGAGCCCGACCGGGCGTAAAGCAGGCCCACCCCCGCCAGCATCATGAAGCTCGCCACGCTGTTCACGATCGTGAAGTTGAACGCCCCGTCCAAGGCGCTGGGTCCTAGCGGATAGGCGGTGAGCGCATAGGCGGCGATGCTCATCAACTCGAACCAGACGAACAGGTCGAACAGGTCGCGGGTCAGGCAGAAGCCGACCATCGCCGCCAGGAACAGCAGCATGAGTACGTGGAAATGCGAATTGACCTCGTCGAAATAGCTCCACGCGAACATAAAGGCGGCGGCGAACAGCAGGCCGCAAAAGGCAGCGATGGCCGCGCTTGCCACGTCGGCCGAGAAGGCGATACCGAGCACCACGTCGGGCCGTCCCGACACGGCGGGCGACCAGCCGCCGAACCAGTGGACGATCGCGCCGCCGGTCGCCTCGCGCGCCAGCCACGCGCACAGGACCGCAACAAAGCCGGCAACTGTCACCGACGCCACGTCCGCCACGCGCGGCGTCAACCAGTGTGCGAAGCCGAGCAGCAGCGCACCGACGCCGAGCGGCACCAGAACAGCCAACGGCAACAGCGTCTCGGCAAGAGTCATTCGGGATCGCGCATCGGTCGAAGACGACGAGGGTCGATGGTGCCGCGCCGCTTCTGAACCTGCAGTGCGATAGCCAGCAGCAGCGCGGTCACGGCCGCGCCGACAACGATATCGGTAAGCACCAGGGCATGGAGGATCGGGTCCACCGCGGGGGTGCCCGGCGGGTGATCGTAGAAGACCGGTGGCTTGCTGCCCCAGACGAAGCCAATGCCGAGCAGCAGCACATAGGTCGCCGACTGGCAGACGCTCAGGCACCCGATCAGGTGCACATAGTTGCGCGAGGTGACGATGCCGTACAGCCCGATGCCGAACAGCCACGCGGCGACGATCCAGGGTAGAACGTTCATCGGTGCTCCTCGTCCGGCATGTCTTCATCCTCGGGCCCGCGCGTTTCCTCCATGAACTCTCCAAGGATCAGGCCGAAGCTGCCCGCCACGGCGAAGCCGACCGCAGCGTTGACCACCACCATGGTGCCACCGGAGAACAGATCCTTCCAGGTGCCGAGCGGCAGGATGTTCGACAGCGCCGGGCGTCCCCACGCGAGGGGGACGGCGGCGGCGACCACGAAAGCGAACGCGCCGAGACCCTCGACGAGGGCGAGTACCGGCGCGCGGGCGATGCGGCGCCATGCCGGATAGCCCTCGCCAAGGTACACCAGCAACAAGCTGCTCGCGACGATCACGCCGCCCTGGAAACCGCCGCCCGGCGTCACCGTGCCGTGCAGCACCACATAGACGCCGAACAGCATTAGCAGGATTGCCGCCGCCCGGCAGACCAGCACCGTCCCGTCCGCCCGCCCCGCCAGGTGGCGGCCCGGCAGGCGCGCCGCCCGGTCGCCGATATTCTCGCCCCGCGATCCGCGCAGCAGCACGGTCGCCCCGGTCGTGGCGGCGAGCAGCATCAGCTCCTCGCCGATCGTATCGAAGCCGCGGACGTCGAAATTGACGGCCGCCACCATGTTGCTGACGCGGCGCATGTGCGGCACCAGTGCGTTGATTGTCTGGCCGTAGGCGCTCGTCGGGAAGCCGAACGCAGGGAGCGCCAGTGCCACCTGCCAGGCCACCGGGGCCAGCAGCAGCAGGGCGGCGAGCAGCATCGCCAGGCGACCCCGCTCGCTCACCGACCGGCCTTGCTGGCCGCGATCGCCGCAAGGAACAGGAGCGGGGTCACGGCGGTGCCGACCGCGATTTCGGACAAGGCGACGTCGGGGGCCTGCAGGACGAAGAACAGCACGCCCAGCACCGTACCGTTGGCCGACAGGGCGAAAACCTGCCGTTTCGGATCGCGGCTGAGCACCACGAACGCGCCCGAGATCGCGGCCAGCAGCAGCGCGGCCCCGACCAGCCAGCTCATCGCCGGTCCCCGCTGCGCAGGTGGATGGCCCGGCCCGTGACGTGCGCCGACAGCGATCCGAACAGCAGTGCGAGGAGCCAGATCGCCACCACCTTGGCCGCGCGCGGCGTCAGGCCGTCGCCGAGGCACGCCGCGATCGTGATTGCGCCACCGCTGAGCACGTTGACGAACGTCACCGCATGCACGCGCTCGAGCGGATCGAGCCGCAGGAACGCCAGCGCGCCGAGCAGCGCCGCGAACACCGCGATGCCCAGCAGGACGGCCATGGCGACGCTCACAGCCAGCGCTCCTCGAAAAGCGCGAACAGCAGGGTCGCCGGCAACGTGAGCAGCGCCAGCGCCAGGGCGAGGTCGATCGAGGACGACTGATCGTCGACAAAGGTGAGCACCACCGCGAGAAAAGTCGCCAGCGATGCGGCAAGCTGAATGGCGACCAGGCGTCCGGCCGCACCGCCGCGGCCGGCGGCGATCACCGCCAGCAGCAACGACGGCACCAGCCCGACGGCGGCCGCCGTCCACGCGCTCATGCCAGCCACTCGCGATCCGCCCCGGGCGGCCGGTCCGTAATGCCGTGCATCAGCGCAGTCGAGCCGCCGGGTTCGGCGCGGACCACGTAGCTGGCCGGCGCAAGCGAAGCAGCAAGCACCGCGGTCGCTCGGCGAGCCCGCTCGACCGGATCATCGGACGCGCCGGACCGGAACGGGGCCGTGTCGGCGCGGCCGGCTGGCTCTCGGCGGACCAGCGCGCGCACGAGAGCAAGCCCGGTCTTCCAGGTCGCCGCCGGAACGTCGAGCCAGGCGCGCGCCCATGGCCGCAGGTGCGCTCGCGAAAACCGGAACCGAGCCCCGGACACATGCCGCAACGCCATGCTCCACGCGGTCGCGAGAATGGCCAGGGCCGCACTCGTCAGCAGCTCGCTCGCCGACGCGGATCCGGCGAACAGCAGGTAGGCACCGAACAACGTCAGGAGCATCAGCGGGAGTCGCAACGATCGAACCATGGATCAGGCAATCGCCCTGGTCGCAACAGACCTCATATGCGGGGGCGACGGTGCTTGTGAAACTCCATGATCGTCCGTCCCTGCCTCCAACCCCGCACAGGTTCTCCCTGCGTCATCGAATCGTTGCAAGAGCTTTGCGGCAGTCGTCCGCGCATTCGCGGCACATCAACGCGCACAGCATCGCGTGGCGGGCCGCCGTCGCAAGCTCCTCGTTCGGCGCGCCGCCAACGCCGGGATGAGGGGAGATCATTTTCTGGATGGACATGCGTTGTCGCCTCTTGAAACCGGGCTCGGGAACGGGCCTTCCGCGAGAGGCCGGGCCTCATGCCTGACCAACTGCTCGGGCCGCCCCCATCTGCTTCAACCTGCACCAGGCGCATTCCGCCACAACTTATGTCGATCAGGGCGGCGAAAGCGGCAATGGAAATTCGAACGTGGGTTGATGCGTTCTGAAGCGGGCATGCTACCCACGCCCGCCGCACGTCGCACTGGAGATGCCTTACCTCAACTCTTCCGACCCGGTGCGAACACCTATTTGAGGGCGATGCTGGCGACGCTGGTGCTCGCGCCGTTTCCGCTTCTGCTGGTGGGGGGCATCGTTGCGCACGGTGGGGCCGCGACAGGAGAGGGGCGTTTTGTCGATCAGCAGGTGCCGTTCAGCCACCGGCATCATGTCGTTGTCAACCTGCGCCGGCCACCCACGCCGAGGGCGTGGGGGTACAGGAAGCGCCCGGTTCTCCGGATCCGGACTGCGATCTGGATGCGGGGTCGCCGCGCACGCTCAAGCGCGACTATGTCCGCGTGAACTCCACGCCCGATGCACGCACCGTTATCGAGCAGCTGCCGCCTGGCTTGCCCACTACAACAAGGTCCACCCGCACAAGGCGCTGGGCTACCGCTCGCCCCGCAAAAACATCACGCAAACCCGCGAGGCCCCGTCAGGCATCTAGAGCGGGCAACGACAAATGTCGGCTGCAACTGGGCGTCCGCTTTGCGCCGACGAGACCCCAGCCCGGAGGCGGACAGTCACGCTGCCCTCGCGCCACCCCAGAACCGGACGCTGATTCACCTTCGGTTTCGGCCTGGTCTGGCCGTATGCCGGCCGATAGGTTTCGGAGCAGACGGTGGTCGGCGTTCTCCTACCCGTTCGCTCCGGTGACCCCAGATGCGGTGGTGGGGCTGAACAGGTGCTCGCGCAGCTCGACCGGGCGCTCACTCGAGCCGGCCACCGTTCGATCGTGATCGCGCCCGAAGGCTCTGCGGTTACGGGAGAGCTTCGGGCTGTCTCGTCTGTGGCAGAGCACATAGCCGACGACACGCGGGTCCATGTCTACGGTGAGGTGCGGCAGCGGCTGGACGAAGCGGTTCAGAAGGATGCGCCGGACCTCATTCACCTTCACGGCATCGATTTTCTCGGCCTATCTTCCGCCCGAAGGGCCGGCGGTGCTGGCAACGCTGCACCTGCCGCTCGACTGGTATCCGCTTTCCGCGCTGAAGCCAGACAGACCGCGCACCTGGCTGCACTCCGTTTCGCATAGCCAAGCGCGCAGGGCCCCCACCAGGGGCACGCTCGGCCGGCCGATCGAGAACGGCGTTGAGCTGATGCCGCTCCCGCTAAGGAAGCGCCGCTTCGCCTTCGCGCTCGGCCGGATTTGCCCGGAAAAAAGGATTCGGTGATGCGCTTGAGGCCTGCGCGCGCGCCGACATGCCTTTGTTCATCGCGGGCATTGCCTTTCCCTACCCGGAGCACCAGGCATTTCTTCGGAATGAAATTCTGCCGCATCTCAACCGGACGCGGCGATGGGTTGGGGCAGTCGCCGGCATGCGCAAGCAGAGGCTATTGGGCGAGGCCGCATGTCTGCTCGCCCCGAGCAAGGCGCCGGAAACCTCATCGCTCGTCGCGATGGAGGCACTTGCCGCCGGCACGCCAGTGATCGCCTATCGGCAGGGCGAACTCCCTGACATCGTCGAGCACGGCCGCACGGGCTTTATCGTCGACGACGTTGATGAGATGGCGGCGGCGATCGGGCGGGTCGGCCGCATCCTGCCCGAAGAATGCCGGCGCGCGGCGCGTGAACGTTTTCCGCTGCGCAAGGCAACCGACGCTTACCTGCAACGCTATGCGGAGCTCGCCGTCCGGGTGAGCAGCATTGCCGGGCTGGCGGGCGGTGCGGTCGTGACGGTGATTCCGCCCGGGCGCATCGAGGCGATGCGCGGGGAATGGGAGCAACTCTGGGCGGATACGCCCCGCGCGACGCCGTTTGCCGCTCCGGCCTGGCGGCTGCCCTGGGCCCGCCATTACGCGCCCGGCCGATGCTGGGCGGCTGCTCTGACGATCGACGGAGTGCTTGCAGCGTGGCTGCCGGTTTTCTGCTGGCAACGCGCGATGCTGCTCGCAGGGACTGGACCGAGCGATCACGGCACCGCGCTCTTCCGTCCGGGAGCCGAGCGCTACGCCGGCGCGCTGATCGACGCCGCGCTGGGAGCGCTGGCCAGTTCGATAGAGCGCATCGAATTTTACCAGCTCGACCCGGCATCGCCGCCTCTTGCCGCGGAACCGCCGCATGGCTGGACCGCCGGGTTGGACACGGATGAGACCTGCCCGGCGCTGAACCTGCCGGCCGCTGGCGGCATGGGATTGTGTCACAGCGCTGCCGCTCGAACTGGCGCTACGCGGTGCGACGGCTCAACCGTGAAGGCGGCATCGTGGAGCTTGTGCCCAGGGGAGAGGTCGACGAGGCCGTAGCGGCACTGGAGCGGCTTCATGCGCTTCGTTGGGCGGAACGCGGCGAAACGGCGTGCTGGCAGATCCGCTCCTCAGTGCCCTGCTGCGGGATGCGCTGCCCAAGCTCGCCGACGCGGGCCTGTTGCGGCTTTATCGCTGCCGCTTCGCTGGCGAAATCATCGCGGTGCTATTCGCGATGCACAGGGAGGGACGGGCCTGCTATTGCCTCAGCGGCTTCGATCCCGCGCACCGGGCACTCAGTCCCGGAACGGTGCTCATCGGAACGGCGATCGAGCAAGCCGCCCAGGAAGGTTCTGCCGAGTTCGACTTCCTGCGTGGGCAAGAGCCGTACAGACATGATTGGGGAGCGACGGATCGTCGGCGGTTCCGCCGAACGCTGGTCCGATCGGCTTGAGCGGCAGGCTGTCCTGAAGCCCTGCCCGGCGCACCGGCAGATATTCAGCACAGCGACCTGCGCATAATCTGCTGGTCGACATCCATGACGAGCGGGCAACCTTCGAACGAATAACGCACCACTTCGCGCTCTTCGGCTGCCGGAGCGTCGAGACGCACCTCGTGGGCCGGGCGACCGAAGAAATCCCAGTGGAACCGGCGTGCGTTCAGGCCCACGAAATGAGCGCCACAACTGCCCATCTCCGCGCCGTGCGGGGGAAAAGGTGAGCAGATGGCAACCTGGTCGACGCTCACCACCAGCGGTTCGGCATCGCGCGACAGCGCTGCAATCTGCAAGCCCTGCTCGTCAGGTTCGGATTGGTGCGTAACTGGACAGTCGTGCAAGACGGCCGCGATGGCAGCATCAAAGTCGAAGCCTGCCGGCGTACCGCGGATGCCCGAATTGCGCGGCTTCGGCCCGCAGAGATGGGCGAGCTGGCCCTGCGCCAGCGCGACATCGGCGGCCATCAGGCGGTCTTGCCCAGTCTCACTCGCCAGCCACTTCCGCAACACCACCGGAAGATCCCACAGGATAACGTCGTTGTCGACAGCCAGCTTCCGTACCGCAGGGTCAAGTTGAAGCCGGATGAACTTCCAGGCCGTCTCTTCGCTCATGCCGGCATCGACAAAGGGCCGCAGCACGGCGGGAACGTCGCGCTCCACGCTGAGCCATGCCACGTCTTGCGGCACCTCGCCGGCGCGGGCCCGAGCCTCGTCCAGATCGATGCTGTTGACGCAGACGCAGTAACGCGGCCCATCGCCGAACAGCCGCCTGGCCTCTGCAATCGAAAGCCGTAGCGCTTCATACCCGGCGGGACACACGTCGCCCACCGTCCAGCGGATGATGAGCGGGGCCGCGCTCCTCCTCGGCGCCTCTGGACCCGGTGCCGTCTCGGTCACGATTTGCCGTGCTGATCCATATAGGTCCTCGTGTGGGGAAGCACCTCACGCTTCGCGTCGCGATACTCGCGCTCTTTGAGGGATGCCTCTTCTTCTCCTTTTTTCGCGTTGCTGGGCCTGCTCACTGGCCCGCTGTTCTCCTCCTCCTTTGCTTGAAGGTTCCGCGGCCTTGCCGGCATCAGAGCTGCCTGCTTCGCGATCGGAATGGCGGGTGTGCCATGATCGGCATGGTCGCGGCGCTCGGCCGTATCGCGGCCGACGCCCGGCGCCGCGAGGAAAGCGGCGAATGAGCGAGGTGGTGCTCGACGCCTCGGCGGTGATCGCGATGCTGAAAGGCGAGCGCGGCTCCGCCAAGGTCGCGGGCGTGATCGCGGGGGCGCGGGTCAGCAGCGTCAGTTATGCCGAGGTCGTGAGTCACTTCGTCCATGCCGGCATGCCGGCATGCCGGCCGCCGAGGTCGACGCCATGCTGCAGCCGTTGCCGATGACGGTGGTGGCGGCCGACCACGCGCTCGCCACCCTCGCCGGGCGGCTGCGCGCCGTCACCGCGGAGGCGGGCCTCAGCCTCGGTGATCGCTTCTGCCTCGCGCTCGCCCAGCGCGACGGGTTGCCGGCTTGGACCAGCGACTTGGACTGGAAGAAGATCGCCGATGCCACCCAGGTCAAGGTGATCGCGATCCGCTGATGGTGCGGGTTCGTGCTTTCGGGTACGCTATCGTCCTGCGCCGGCGCCTTGAGACCTGCGCCGACGCAAGGGCTAACGCCGCAAAGGTCGCGAGCCGCTGCTCCCGAACGGGGCACGGCCAGGATCAAGGCCAGTTCGTCACTTGCCCGTGAGCAGGTGGCCCATGTCCGCCACATGAAGAAATCGCCCAAGTCCGCGTCGGCGACCCTGTTTGATCCCGGCATTTGGTGGTGCGGGTTTGCTGTGCAGCGGGTTGGGTCATTTTGCCATGCCTTGCGGATGGCCTCATAGAGGGTAAGACCCTTCAGGGTCTTGAGCCTGCGGCCGAAGTTGTAGGCGGCGGCGAAGTCGCCGCGGTGCTGCCGAAGCTGGTCGTCGCCGTCGTGGTGGCAGCGCTTGACCGCTGCTTGCTTGGTCGTCGGGTTCTGCCGTTCGACCTGACCATTGGTCCATGGGTGCCTCACCTTGGTGGGGTGATGCTCGGTGTCGTTCTGGTCGCAGACCCGGGTCGAAGATGTGGTGGAAGGCGTATGTGTCGCAGGTCCGATTGGTGAACTGGATGCCGTTGTCGCTAAGCACGGTGGATGGTGCAGGGGACGGCAGCGACCAGGTTGCGCAGGAACAGGGCGGCGATATCTTGCCGGTCTGTTCGTGCAATTCGACAAGCGCGAACTTGCCGGTGCGGTCGATCGCCACGAACAGGCGCAGCTTGCCTTCGGCAGTCTGCACCTCGGCGATGTCGACGTGGAGAGAGGCGGATCAGGCGATGATCCGGGGGATCATCGCCCCGCCGAGCCCGATCGGGTAGGTCTTGAACTTGCGCTTCGGCTCCTTGTCGGCTGCGACGTGGGGCAGCCAGCTGATGCCATGGCGCTGACGACAGCGCCTCCTCAGGCTCTCTTCACGATACTGCATCGCTCGACGGACTGCTTCTGTCGTACGGGCGCTCCCGTGTAAAACCTGTCCCATAGGGCATCCTTCCAAGCCTGCGCCGATGATGCACGCTCAAATGCCGGGGCAAACACCTACGACACACTATCGCTGCGTAGCCATCGCGGCCGGGCGTGGTCCTGTTCCGGAACGCGATCGTACCGTCTGACCACAGTCCGCCACGGATGAAGCTGCCTGCGTCGTCTACGGCCGCTTTGCATTCATTCTGACGGAAAAGGGGGTGCTCCTCCTTGTTCATCAATGCCGGTGGTTGCTGCGCAATGTATAGCGGCCATCGGCGAAGCTCGCGAACAGGCCGGGAATCGCGGGGTGCTCGACGGGCTCGTCGCTGTCGTCGGGCAAGAGGTTCTGCTGGCTTACGTACGCGACGTAGCTCGACTCGGCATTTTCGGCGAGGAGGTGATAGAATGGCTGATCCTTGCGCGGACGGAGCGCCTCCGGGATCGCCTGATACCATTCCTCGCTGTTGGCGAACACGGGATCGACGTCGAAGATCACGCCACGGAAATCGAACACGCGATGGCGCACCACGTCCCCGATGGAGAAGCTGGCGTGGGCGACGGCGGGCGCGGACAGTTCGATGCGCGAGCCGCCGGGGGCGGTGGCGCCGATGGGATCATGACGGGGCATGGGGGCAAGGTAGTGGTTGTGGCGGCGCGCGCAAGCGGCGTGTTGTTGCACCCTCTTGCCCGATCGAAACGTCTGAGCTAGAGGCCCGCCTTCGATCGAAAGGCACCGCTTCGGCGGACACGACCTCGCGGAGAGGTGGCAGAGTGGTCGAATGTACCGCACTCGAAATGCGGCGTACCCTCACGGGTACCGTGGGTTCGAATCCCACCCTCTCCGCCACTTGCCTGATGCCGTAGCCTTGCTTTTTCCGCTCCGTCGCGAGCAGGGCGGCGTGCGATTGTGCAGCGCAGCAACCAACGCGTCGGCCCCTCGTTGATGCACGGCGGATCACCTTCGAACCCGCCCACTGGAGAACGCGATGGCGCGCCCCCTTTCCGACACACTGGCGCGTATCGCAGCAGGGCGGCACGCCGGCCCCCAGGCGCACTCCTCCGGTACGCGGCTGAAGAGCTGGAGTTCGCCGGGTACCAACCCGGGGGCGCTCGCGGCCAAAGTCTATGTACCCGCGGGCCTCGCCGTTGGAGCGCCGCTGGTGGTGGCGCTGCATGGCTGCACGCAAACCGCCGCGGGCTATGATGCGGGAACGGGCTGGTCGGTGCTGGCCGAGCGCCACGGCTTTGCCGTTCTGCTGCCGGAACAGACGCGCGCCAACAATCCCAACCTGTGCTTCAACTGGTTTCAGGAAGCGGACATCGCGCGCCGTGGCGGTGAGGCCGACTCGATCGCTATGATGGTGCGGGCGCTGGTCGCGGAGCACCACCTCGACGCGGCCCGCGTGTACGTCACCGGCCTGTCGGCTGGCGGCGCGATGACGGGCGTGATGCTCGCGACATGGCCCGAGCTGTTCGCGGGCGGGGCGATTATCGGCGGGCTTCCGTACGGCTGCGCGACATCGGTGCCCGAGGCGTTCGATCGGATGCGTGGCCACGGCGGCGGCGACGATGCAGCGCTGGCTGCTGCGGTGACGCGGGCGTCCGATCATGGCGGTCCCTGGCCGCCGGTGTCGATCTGGCATGGCACCGCCGACGCCACGGTGAGCTTCAGCAACATGGAAGCGATCGGCCGGCAGTGGCGCGGCGTGCACCGCGTGTCGGGCGCGGCCGCGGAAACGAACAGCGGGTCGGGCTGGACGCACCGGATTTGGCGGGCGGCCGACGGACGGGCGGTGGTCGAGGACTGGAGCATCGCCCGCATGGGCCATGGTGTGCCGATCGACGCAACGGGGGCAGCGGCCCTTGGGGAAAGTGGCCCCTACATGCTCGACGTCGGCCTATCGAGCACGGCAGCGATCGCAGTGTCCTGGGGCTTGATCGATGCGTCGAACGCGACTGTTACCCCGCATGCCGGGTCAGATGTCGTCGAGCAGCCTGCCGCGAGTGGCGCCGCGTCGGCGTTGCCGATCGCCGGTAGCGTTCAGCGCGTGATCGAAGATGCGCTGCGCAGCGCCGGGTTGATGCGCTGAGCCATTCCGACCACTGACGGCACGCCATTTCACAGCGAGACACCCGATGACGGCAACGCCGCCCGAGGACGGCGCCCTCAGCCCGCGCCTCACCATGATCATCGCGATCGGTTGCGGGATGATGGTCGCCAACCTCTACTTCGCCCAGGCGCTGATCGGCGACATCGCGCCGGCGATGCGGCTGAAAGGCGGGGCGGCGGGACTGATCGTTACGCTGACGCAGCTCGGCTATGGGGCGGGGCTGTTCCTGGTCGTCTCGCTCGCCGACCTGGTGGAAAATCGGCGCCTGATCCTGCTCACCACCGCGGGCGCTTGCCTGGGTGAGTTTGGCATCTGGCTGTCGACCGGCCCTGCAAGCTTTCTGCTGTTCTCGTTCGTGGCGGGTTTCTGCTCGGTCGGCGCGCAGGTGATGGTGCCGCTGGCCGCGCACCTGGCGCCCGAGCGAAGTCGCGGCCGCGTGCTGGGCAACATCATGGGCGGGCTGATCACCGGCATCATGCTCGCCCGCCCGATCGCCAGCGGCCTGGCTGCCGTAGCCGGCTGGCGTGCCATCTTCGCGGTGTCCGCGGCAAGCATGGCGGTGCTGGGCGTGGTTCTCGCCCGCGCTTTGCCCGAACGCCGGCCGCGGCCGGGAATGCACTACGGGCAGGTGCTGGCGTCCAGCCTGAACCTGCTGGTCAAAACACCGCAGATCCGGCGGCGCACCGCCTATCAGGCGCTGTTGTTCGCCGCGTTCAACCTGTTCTGGACGGCTGTGCCGTTGCTGCTCGCGCGGCGGTTCGGGCTGGGGCAGCCGGGGATCGCCTTGTTTGCGCTCGCCGGAGCGGGTGGTGCGCTGGCGGCGCCACTGGCGGGGCGGCTCGGTGATCGCGGCTTTGTTCGTGCCGGCACCGCCGCCGCGCTGGCGGCTTGCGTGGTCGCCTTCGCCATCGCCGGCTGGGCTGCCGCAGCAGGCGCGCTTCTGGTATTGGGAGCGGCGGCGGTTCTGCTCGATGCTGCGACTCAGATGAACCAGGTGCTGGGCCAGCGGGTGCTGTATTCGATCGCGCCGGACGCGCGCGGGCGGATCAACGCCGTTTACATGACGGCCGTGTTCCTGGCCGGTGCGGCGGGGTCGATCACCGCGACGGTGTGCATGCAGGCTGGCGGCTGGGCGGCGACGGCCGGGGCGGGCGCGGTGCTCGGCGCGGGAGCGTTGCTGCTGTTCCTCACCGAGCCTCGGGATGCTTGCTAGAGCCGCGTCACCAGGCAGGCGAGGGTGACCAGCAGCGCTGGCAGGAAGGCGAGCGCCAGCCTTCGCGCCGTCAGCCGATCCCGCTCTGCCACGACCAGCACCATCGCGATCAGGGCGGCAAGCTCCGTCCACAGGTGATAGCGCAGCTCCGCCGCGACGCTGAACACCAGATACCCTCCGCCATAGAAGAGCGACGACAGCGCGAGGGGGACGATCAGCCGCTCCGTCGCCAGCCCCCGCGCCGACAGCAGCGCGCCGAGCGCCAGCGCCATCCACACGATCGGCCAGCCCAGCGGCGTATGCGCCGTCGCCACCGCCAAGGCATCGATCGCGTGCAGCACCGGGCCGGGGGTGATGCCGAAGCCCCACGGGTTGGGTGCGGGCGTGATCGGCACGGGGCGTTCGGTCGCATCGGGCAGCGGCACGAGGCGGGTGTTGATCGCAAAGTGCGCCAGCCGGTGCTCGGCATAGGCTATCGGGTGGGTCGCCACCGCGTGCAGCCAGAACGGATAGGGCTTGACGCGTGCGGGCGCGACGTCGTCGTTCCAGGCGGTGAAGCCCAGCGGACATTCCGGTTCCACCCAGTCGGAGTAACTGTCCCATTTGTTGGGGCGGTAGCAGCGGTGGTTGACGCGCACCGGGTTGTCCACCTCCAGCTGGGCCGGGAAGACATTCGCGCCACTGTGTTCGGTGATGCCACCGAGGTCGAAGATCACCAGCGACAGCTCGACCCCGCTCGGGCGGGCGCCGATCAGCCGGTTAGCGAGCGGCATGGCCGCCATCAGCGCGGCGGTGGCGACCGCGCTCGTGATCAGCAAGCGTGACCAGGTCCGCCGGAAGCGGGCAGGGGGCAGCGCAAGGATGATCGGCAGGCAGGCGGTGAAGCCGTTGAAGCGCAACGCCGCCGCCAATAGCAGCACCAGGGCGGCCATTATCTTCAGCGCAACGGAGGCTCGCTGCTGGTCGGCGGCGAGCAGCCCGGTCGCGACCAGTAGCGCCCCCGCCATCAGGCAGTCCTTGAGTATTGCTCCGGTGAGGGCAAGTCCGAGCGGCAACAGGCCACAGCCGAGCAGTGCCCAGGCGAGACCGACACGCCCACGCCGCCACTGCGTTGCCGCGAGCAGCGCCAGACCGCCCCAATAAAGGACGAGCTGCAGGAGGAGCATCGGTGCCGGTCCGGAATGCAGGGCGATCAGCCGCGCCCACAGCCACTGCATGATGGGCGGGTGCCAATCGTCGATGTCGCCGCTCAAGGCCTCGCCATATTGGCGCACGGGGTCCCAGGTCATCAGCCCCGGCCAATAGGCGCTGGCGGTCAGGGCGGCCCCCGCGATCGCCGCCGCCGGCAATGCCCACACGCCTCTGCCGCCGGCTTGCCGTTCACCCCGCCGCATGGCTTTGTTCATTGGTGGTTCGCGACGGATCGGCGATCAGCCGCTGGCTTCAGCGGCCCGCAAGGGCTTCCAGCGCCGACAGCAGCCGATCCACTTCATCGGCGGTGTTGTAGTGGCACAAACCCACCCGCACCAGGCCGCCGCTATCGGCCAGCCCGAGCTGCGCGATCGCCTCGACGGCGTAGAAGTGGCCGGACCAGGCAAAGATGTTGCTGTTCGCGAGGTGCTGCGCGACGACGCGCGGGTGGTGGCCGGCGAGCGTAAAGGCAAAGGTCGGCACGCGCCCGCCCATCGTCGGTGGCCCGTAGAGCGACAGGCCCGCTATGCGCTGGAAGCCGGCGAGAAGTCGGTTGCCGAGCTCGCGCTCGTAGGCGGTGCAGCCTGCCATCGCGGCGCGCAGGCGCGCTCGACGATCCGGCGCATCGGGGGCGAGCGTGCCGCCGAGCCACTCAAGATAGTCCACCGTGCCGAGCACGCCCGCTTGCGCCTCGAACGACGGCGTGCCCGTTTCGAAGCGGACGGCTGAGGGAGCCGTGGCAGCGGGGCGCACCTTGTACGCGTCCAACGAAGCCAAAGGGTCGCTGCGGCCCCACAACACGCCGGCGTGGGGACCAAAGAACTTGTAAGGCGAGCAGGCGAGAAAGTCGCAGTCGAGCGCCCGGACGTCGACCGGCTCGTGCGGCACCGACTGAACGGCATCAACGAACACCAGCGCCCGGCTGTGTGCGCGTACGGCCGCGATGATGGCGGCCACGTCGTTGAGCGTGCCGAGCGCGTTGCTGGCACCGCCGACCGCCACCAGCCGGGTGCGAACGCCGAGCAGCGCGGGCAACGTTTCGAGGCGCAACGTACCCGTTTCGGGATCGAGTTCGATCCAGCGGATCACAACGTCCCGGTCGCGCGCGGCACGCAGCCAGGGCGCCACATTGGCGTCGTGATCGAGGCGCGACAGCACGATCTCGTCGCCGGCATCCCACTCGGCCGCCAGCGCGCGTGACAAGGCCAGTGTCAGCGACGTCATGTTGGCGCCGAACGCGATCTCGCCGGGCTCGCCCCCGAGCAGATCGGCCATCGCCTGGTGCGCGGCGGCGCTGAGCGCGTCGGTGGCGATCGAGGTCGCAAACGCCCCGCCGGCATTGGCGGTGCCGCTCTCCAGGTGGGTCACCATCGCCGCGATTGCTTGCCGGCAGACCTGCGTGCCGCCCGGCGCATCGAAATAGACGCGGGGCACACCGTTGTCGGCAACACCCAGCGCGGGAAAGCAGCCGCGCACGTCTGCAACCGGGAAGGGCGCGACCGGGAAGCTCACGCGCATCAGCCGACGGCCGCGACGCTGCGTCCCGGCAGTGCCTGCGACTCGCGCGCCATCTCCTTCGCGAACCAGGCGCAGGTCTGTTCCAGCCCTTGCGCCAGCGGCACCATCGGTTGCCAGCCGAGCAGAACGCCGGCCCGTTCGATGTTCGGACGGCGGCGGCGTGGATCGTCCTGGGGCAAGGGCTGGTAGACGACCCGGTTGGTGCTCCCCGTCATCGCCATCACCTGATCGGCAAGCTCGCGCACGGTCAGTTCCGCAGGGTTGCCGAGGTTGACGGGCTCCATGCCGTCGAACTCCGCCTCCATCAGCCGCATCAGCGCCTCTACCATGTCGGAGACGTAGCAGAAGCTGCGCGTCTGGCTGCCGTCGCCGTAGATGGTGACATCACGATCCGACAGCGCCTGGCAGATCAGGTTGGAAACGACCCGCCCATCGTCGGGGTGCATCTGCGGCCCGTAGGTGTTGAAGATGCGGGCCACGCGCACGGCGGCACGGCCGGTGCGGGCATAGTCGAACGCCATCGCCTCCGCTGCGCGCTTTCCTTCGTCATAACAGGCGCGCGGGCCCGTGCAGTTGACCGACCCGCGATAATCCTCGCGCTGGGGGTGATGCTCGGGATCCCCATACACCTCGCTGGTGGAGGTGAGCAGAAAGCGCGCGCCGGCCCGTTCCGCCAGCCGCAGCAGGTGGTTGGTACCAACGACGTTGGTCAGCATCGTGTGCTCTGGATCGGCCTGATATTGCGGCGGCGAGGCGGCGCAGGCGAGATTGTAGATGCGCGTGATGCGATGCGCCTGGTCGGTCACCGATGCGGGCAGCGGATCGACGATGTCGGCCTGGACGAAGCGAAAGCGTTGCCGCCCCTCCAGCAGCCGCAGGTTCGACGGACGCGCCGTCTGCAGATTGTCGATCACCAGCACCTCGTTGCCCTCGTCGAGCAGGCGCGCGGTGAGGTGGGAGCCGATGAAACCGGCACCGCCGGCGACAACGATGAGGGGAGCGTCCGATCGCGCCATGGCGCTGTCCTTCGTGTGGAGCCGTGCCATCAGGCGACGACGGGAAGTGGCTGGGCGTGCTCGCTGCGGCGGATCGCATCGGCAAGGTGGTGTTCGAGCTCGATCGCCCGGTGTGCGGCGGTGTGGGCGCCGAGGACGCGGGCGCGGGCGGCATCGCCGATCGTCGTGGCATCGGTGTTCGTCAGCGCCGCGATAACGCTGTCCGCGCTGTCGGCGAGCAGGATTTCGCGGTCAGGCTCGAACAAGGAGGCCAGGCCGTTCCAGGAATCGGAGATGATCGGCGTGGCACAGGCACCGGCTTCGAACAATCGCACCGACGGCGACCAGCCGGCCGCGATCATGTCGGCACGCGTGACGTTGAGCGTGAAGCGCGAGGCCGAGTAGAAGGCGGCGTGGTCGGCCGGCGGGAGGTGCTCGATCCGCTCCACGTTCGCCGGCCAGTCGATATCGGCGGGATATTGCGGCCCTGCGACCACGAAGCGCAGGTCGGGCAGGGCGCGGGCAGGCTTGATCAGCAGCCGCTCCAGTGTCGGCTGGCGATCCGGGCTGTACGTGCCGAGATATGACAGGTCCCACCTCGTCTCCACCGCAATCGGCTGGTACGCAGAGTCGTCGACCGAGCAATAGAGCGCACGCGCTGCCGGAGAGCCGTAGCGCTGCTCCAGCACGTCCAGCGTCGGGCCGCCGGTGAAGGACAGGTACACATCATAACCGGGAATCACCGCCGGCGACAGATATTCGAAATCGCCGCGTTCCAGCTTGGCGAGGGTCACCGGCGTGTCGATGTCATAGAAGGCGCTGGTGGCGGCGTTTTCCTGAACGAAGTGCGCCACGGCGACCCCGTCGGGCACGTAGGAGCCGACCATCACCGCATCCGCCTCCGCAATCTCAGGCGTGAAGCGGGCAAGGTCGTCGACGTCCCGGTAGAAGCAAAGCTGGCAGAAATCGGGGTCGGGCAGGTCGCGGTGGCTGGCGTACCAGGGCACGTCGCGCTCCAGAAACAGCACCTCGTGCCCGCGCGCCGCAAACGCCTTCAACAGCGCGCGGAACGTGGTGGCATGGCCGTTCCCCCACGAGGAGGACAACGACAGGCCGAGGACGACAAGCTTCATGCCGCCTCCCTGATCCGCGCGGCATGTTCCTGAAACAGCGCATGCGCCTGATCGCCACGCAAGGCATAAGTATGCTCGGCGAGCACCCGGCGCAGCGCCGCCTGGCCGATCGCCTTGCCCTTCTCCGGCGTCAGCGCGGCGAGGTGATCGGCGACGTCCTGACCATCGCGCGCGACCAGCACTTCCTCGTCGGGAACAAGGAATTGCTCGATGCCCTCCCACGCATCCGTGATCAGGCAGGCAGCGGCGCCCGCCGCTTCGAACACGCGCGTTGCGGGCGAGAAGCCGATGTTCGCCATGGAATCACGGGCGACATTGAGGACCGCTTTGGGCGTGCAGTTGAAGGCGTTGTGCTCGGCGGTATAGACATGCCCCCGGTGACGAACATTGCCGGGCATGTTCTTGCTTTCCCAGCCGTTTCCGCCGATCAGGAACTGCCGTTCAGGCAGAGCGGCGGCAGCACGCAGGAAGAACTCCTCCACCCGCGCCTCGCGGTCGGGCAGGCGATTGCCGAGAAACGCCAGATCGCACGCGAACCGTGGATCGGGCTCGACCGGATGATGCGTTTCGGGATCGAGCGCGTTGTAGATCGGCACGCACTCGGCCGCGCCGAAGCCGCGATAGGCGTTCACCACCGGCGGCCCGCCGCCATAGGTCAGCACCATGTCGAGATCGGGCAGCGCGCGGAGCACGGGATGATCGGGATCGCCGCGCATCTCATCCAGCGTTGCGGCGGCATCGACGTCCCAGAACACCTTCAGCGCGCCCGGCCGGGCGTGGCGGGTGATCCCGTCGATCAGTTCGGCATCGAATACGCCGACGCCACTGGCCTTGACGACGATGTCGGCATCGGCGGCTTCGGCCAGCACGCCGCGCAATCCATCGGCCGTCGCGGGATAGACCACCGATTTCGCATAGGCCGGCGGATCGATGTCGCGATGCTGCTGACGCTCAAAGGCGTCCGGCTCGTAAAAGGTGATGTCATACCCATGGCTCGCCAGCGCGCGCAGGATGCCGCGGTAGTAGGTGGCGGCGCCGTTCCAATAGGACGACACCAGGCTGGAGCCGTAGAAAGCGATCTTCATGCGGCGCTCCGCTGGGGGTTGGTGGCAAGCTTGGCGGCGACCGCGAGCAGTTCGTCGGCGCGATGGGCGCAGGTGTGCCGGTTCGTGATCGTCTCCAGCCCCGACCGGACGAGTTTCGCACGTAACGCAGGATCGTCGCGCAACGCATTGAGGTGGCGGACCATCGCCTCGCCATCCTCCGCCACAAGATAGTCCTGACCCGGCCGAAACAGATGCTCGGCATCCGACCAAGGCGCGGAAACCAGCGGGATGCCGCAGGCCAGTGCCTCGAACACGCGGATCGTCGGGATGCCGGGAAGGATGGTGGAATAAAAGCGCCGCGGCACATGCACGGTGGCAAGGTGGCGCGCGAAGATTCCCGGCGCCTGCGCGTTGGGTGCCCAGCCGTGATAGCGTGCGCGGTGGCGGGCAAGCATCGCTCGCGCCTCATCGGGGTAACGCACGCCGTAGATGTCGAGCGGCAGCCCCGCTGCCTGCGCAGGCGCGAACAGGAACCGTTCCAGTTCGGCGGTGCGCTCGCCATCGCCCCAGTTGCCGATCCAGACGAGGCCCTCGCGCGCGCCCTCCTCGGCAGGCGGGTGGAACAGCCGCGTGTCGGCGGCCTCATGCCAAGTCCAGACGCGACCCTGCCAGCCCCAGCCGCGGTACACCTCCGACAGCGTCTCGCCGAAAGCGAGAACGCCGTCATAGCCCGACAGGTCAAAGGCCTGCATCTCGTGGGGAGCGCTGACGGCGCGGTGGTGCGTGTCGTGGAACAGCAGCGAGAAACCGCCGCCCGCCCCCCGCAGCCGGCCCACGGCCGCGACCAGGCCGGGCTCGTTCCATTCGTGGACGATCACCAGGTCGGCGCCGTCCACCAGCGGCTCCAGCGCGGCGTCGGGCGCGATGCTGGTGGAGGACAGTTCGGGGTAGTGGCGACGATACGGCTCCAGTCCTCCGTCACCGGCATCGGCGAGGAGGTTCTGAAGGCTCCAGTTTCCCTCGGGCTCGATGACGCTGACGTCATGACCGCGCGCGATCAGCTCACGCAGCACCCCGCGCAGGAAATGGGCGTTGCCGTGATTCCAGCACGATTGCAGCGAGTGGGTGAAATAGACGATCCTCATGCGGCCTCGCGCTTGGCTGAGCGGGCGCCGTCACTCAGGACACCGGCATACAGTGCCGCCATGGCCGACGCGGTCGCGACCGGCGTGTAGCGCGCGGCGCGCTGCTGCGCCCGCTCACCCCAACGGGCGTGTTCGCCGCGGTCGGCGAGCAGCCCCTCGACCGCGGCAACATAGTCGTCTTCGTCGCGCACGAAGATCGCGGCGTCCGACCACAGCTCGCGGAAGGTGTCGATGTCGGCGAGGACCAGGGGGCAGCCGGCCTGTGCCGCCTCCAGCACGGCCAGCCCGAACGGCTCGAACCGCGCCGCCGACACGAACACCGGCCGAGCGGCCAGCTCGCGCGCGAGCCCGGCCACCTCGAGCGTCCCCAGCAGGCGAAGGTGCTCGGGCCTGACCGTTTCGCCGTGCGGGGCGGTAACGGGGCCGGCCGCACGCATCGGCACACGGGCCGCCACGGCATCGAGCAGCGCCGTGTTCTTGACCCGGTCCCACAATCGACCGGCGGTGAACGCCCCCGTCGCCGGGGCCGCTTCAACGGTTGGCAGCGGCGATCGCCCGTTGTGGATTGCATACGGGACACTCGACAGCCCGTAGCGGCGGGCCACCGTCACGGCGTAGCTGTGCGAGGGCGCCACCACCGCGCTGGCGGCATGGAGCCCGTCGCGCATCATCGCCTCGTGCCAGGCGAAGCGGGCGGGCAGGGGATCGCCATGCGCGGCGTCCCACCAGGTGGCGACACAGCCGTGCACCGCCGCAATCACCGGCAGGTCCTGGGCGCCGCCGGCAGCCAGCACAGGGCTATTGAGGTGAATGAGATCGGCCTTCAGGTCGCGGGCAAGCGCGCGAATGGCTCCGGCGGCTGCGCGCACGCTGCCGTCCTCGCCCGCCAGCCAATCGAGCGGCAAGCCGGTTTCCAGCAGTTCGACACCCGCGATAGGGCCCACTGCCGCACGCTGCTCCGCGCTCGGGGAGGGGCCCAGCAGCGCGATGGTCGTGGTGACGTCATGCGCCACCAGCGCCGCGGCAAGATCGGTCGCGTAGGTCCAGACGCCGCCCACCGCATCGGCTGTCATCAGCAGCTTCACGACGCGAGCGCCCGCGGCTGCTCCACGGCGATCGGCAGGTTGAGGCGGCGTTCTTCGGCAAGCCAGCGCGCCAGTTGCACCACGCCCTCGCGCCACCCGACCTTGGGGGCAAGACCCAGCGCCGCCTCGGCCGCCCGGGTGTCGGCGACGAAATAGCGCTGGTCGCCCGCGCGCCAGTCCGAGAAGGTGACGTCCACATCGCGGCCGGTGATGTGGCCGATGTGGCCGAGCAGCTGGCGCAGGCTGACCGCATTGTCGGGGCCGCCGCCAAGATTGAACGCCCGGCCGGCGACCTCGTCGATGTGCCGCCACGCCTGCACATAGGCGTCGACCGCGTTCGACACGTCGAGGATGTCGCGAACCTGATGGCCATCGCCGTACAGCGTGATCGGCTTGCCCTCGAGCGCGCGGATCAGGAAGTGGGCGACCCAGCCCTGGTCCTCCGTGCCCATTTGCCGGCGGCCGTAGATGCAACTCATCCGCAGCACCGCGGTGGGCACGCCGAAGCTGCGCGCGAAGTCGAGCACATACTGGTCGGCCGCGCCCTTGGAACAGCCATAAGGCGTGTGGAAGTCGAGCGGCCGCGCCTCGCCGATGCCATGGCTGCGCACCTCGCCGTCGGTCGGCACATAAGCCTCGTCCTCCAGCGCGAAGTCGAGATCGGCGAGGTCGCCATAGACCTTGTTGGTGGACGCAAAGATCAGCGGCGTGCGGTCGCCGCGCCGGCGCAGCGCCTCCAGCAGCGCGAACGTGCCGCCGATGTTGATGTCGAAGTCTTCCCGCGGGTCGGCCATTGACGTGGTGACGGCAACCTGCGCTGCGAAGTGGAACACCGCCTGCACGTCGGCCGCCGCCTTACCTAGCGCGGCATGGTCGCGGATGTCGGCGTGAACGAATTCAATGGCATCGCCGTGGTTGTTGCGCAGCCATTCCATGTTGCGCTCCACTCCCGGCCGCGACAGCGCGTCGAAGATGCGGACGCGGTGGCCGTCGCCGGCGAGGCGATCCGCGAGGTTGGAGCCGATGAACCCGGCGCCGCCGGTGATCAGCACGGGCCCCTGCGCACCGGCAGCGCTCACGCGACCAGGCCCCGTGCTTCGAGCTCGGCGCGCATGGTCTCGACCTTGTCGGTCGCGGTCTGCTGAGCGACCCATTCGGCGAGCTGGGCCAGGCCCTCGCCGAAATCCTGGCGCGCGCGGAAACCAAGCTGTTCGGCCGCGAGCGTCGTGTCGCAGAAGCAGTGCCGGATGTCGCCGATCCGCGCCTTGCCGACGATGATCGGGGTGAGGTCGTTCTTGCCCATCGCCCGGGCGAGTTCGGTGGCGACCTCGCTTACCGACCGGTCATGTCCCGAGCCGATGTTGAAGGTGCCGCCCACCGCCGCCGGCAGCGTGAGTGCGTCGGCAAACGCGCGGGCGACGTCGGTGACATGCACGAAGTCGCGCCGCTGCTCGCCGTCTTCGAAGATCATCGGCTGCTGGCCGTTGAGCAGCCGCGAAGCGAAGATCGCGAGCACGCCGGTATAGGGGTTCGACAGCGCTTGGCCGGGACCATAGACGTTGAACAGGCGCAGGCACACGCCTTCGATGCCGTAGGGCGCCGCCATGATGTGGGTGGTGCGCTCCTGCACATACTTGTTGAGTGCGTAGATCGACGAAAGGTTCGGCCGCTTCCATTCCGGCGTCGCGACCGGGGCGAGGGGGCGACCATCCTTGTCCACCGGCTCCCAGTTCGACAGGCCATCCTTGAGGCCGTGGCGCTCGGCATCTTGCACCAACCCGCCGTCGGCATCGCGGTACAGCCCTTCGCCGTAGATCGACATGGACGAGGCGGTGACCACGCGCCGCACCGGCTGGTCGATCAGTTTCTCGAACAGAACCGCGGTGCCGACGTCGTTGGTGGAGGTATAGCGTTCCACCTCGTACATCGACTGGCCGACGCCGACTTCCGCCGCGAGGTGAACAACGCTGTCCACGCCCTTGAGCGCGTCGGCGACCGCATCCTTGTCGCGCACGTCGCCGCGGATCAGCTCGGCCTCGGGATTGAGCATCTTCGAGCCGTCGACATCGCCGTGGACCTGCTCGATCAACGCGTCCAGCACGCGGACCTTGTTGCCGCGGCGGAGCAGTTCGTCGGTGACGAAGCGGCCGATAAATCCGGCGCCGCCGGTGATCAGAACGGTTTCGCTCACTTGGCCGCCGCCTTGTCGATGCCGTGCGCCGGCGTGCAGTTGGCCAATCGGCTTGACTTGGTCGTCCTCGTCCGGCTCATTCTTCGCATCAGCCCCTGTCGTCCGCCGCTGGAAAACCAGCTTCTTCTACTTTGTTCCTCCTAGACCGGAACGTCCCTCTTGCACAACCGGGGCTGCGCGTGACAGATCGCGCGACCTCGATTGGAGACTTTTCGGGCATTGGCGGCGACCATCCTTCTCGTGCGGCATGCCGTGCATACCCAGTACAACCAGTGTCTCAGCGGACGTGCCGCTGCCGTGCCGCTGAGCGAGGCGGGAAGGGCGCAGGCGCGCGCGCTGGCTCGCTACCTGTCCCAGGATGGGATCGCGCGGGTGGAGTGCAGCCCGCTCGACCGCACGCGCGAAACCGCGGCCTTTATCGCGGAGGCGGCGGGGGTGCCGCTGGTGCCTTCGGAGGCGCTGATCGAGATCGACATGGGCGACTGGACCGGGCGGGCGATCGGCAGCTTCGGCGACGATCCCGCCTGGCGCGCGTGGAACGAGCAGCGTGGCTCCGCGCGCATCCCCGGCGGTGAAAGCATGGGCGAGGCGCAGGACCGCATTGTAGGCCACATCGCCCGCATCGCGGCCGAGCAGGACGGGCGCACGGTGGCGCTGGTGTCGCATTCGGACATGATCCGGGCGGCGCTTGCCTGGGCGCTCGGGCTCGGCCTCGACAATCTGCTGCGGTTCGATATCGACCCGGCATCGGTCAGCCGGCTGGTGGTCGGCGAATGGGGCGCACGCGTGCTCAGTATCAACGAAAGGGTGCATTGATGGCGACGGCACTGGCCGGGAACTCCGGGCCCGAAGGCGGCGATGGCGCGCTTCGCCGCAAGGTGGAGGCGCTGGCGCCCTGGTTCCACAACATCGATCTCGGCAACGGGCTCCACACCGCGCCCGAGCATTTCCTGGGCGACTATCCCCGGTTCAAGTTCGCGCGCTTCGCCGATGCGATCCCGGCGGACCTGTCGGGCAAGAGCGTCCTCGACATCGGTTGCAACGCCGGCTTCTATTCCGTTGAAATGAAGCGGCGCGGCGCCGCGCGCGTGCTCGGCATCGACTGGGACGAACGCTATCTGGCGCAGGCGCGTCTGGCGACCGAAGCGCTCGGCTGGTCCGAAAAGGACGGGGGCGTCGAATTCCGGAAGATGTCAGTCTACGACGTTGCCGCGCTGGGTGAGAAGTTCGACCTCGTGATCTTCATGGGCGTGCTCTATCACCTGCGCCATCCGCTGCTCGCGCTCGACCTGATCCGGGAGCATGTCGCGGGCGACCTGATGCTGTTCCAGACGCTGCAGCAGGGATCGAACGACGTCATGGACGTGCCGGAGGACCATCCGTTCTACGTGCCGGGCACCTATGACCCACCCGCCTATTTCGACGATCCGGCTTACCCCAAGATGCACTTCATCGAGAGGTCCTTTTCCAACGACTGGACCAATTGGTGGGCGCCCAACCGGGCATGCAGCGAGGCGATGCTGCGGGCGGCGGGCTTCGCGATCGAGGCGCATCCGGAGGACGACGTCTATCTCTGCCGCGTTGCCGACGTGCCGTACAGCCAATGGGGACCGGCCGCCGTCTACCCCGCAAAGGAGTTGCCGAAGTGATCGAAGCGGCGATGATCTGGAACGAGCCCAACAACAAGTCGCATTGGGACCCGGAGCTCGATCCCGACTGGTCGGTGTTCGCCGACACGGTGTCGCGCGCGGGGGCCGCGATCCACGCCGTCAATCCGGCGGTGACGCGCGTGCTTGGCGGCATGTCCCCGATCGATCCCCTGTGGGTAAAGCGGCTGGAAGCGCACGGCTGCCTCGACGCGGTCGACGTGTTGGCGGTGCACGGCTTTCCGCTCGACTGGAACCTCTGGTCGATCCACGATTGGCCCGCCAAGATCGCCGAGATCGAGGCGGTCACCGACAAACCGGTATGGGTGACGGAGGTCGGCGTCGGCTCGTTCGGTGCGGAAGAGGTGCAGGTGTTCGGCATGCGCCGCACCGCCGAACTGCTGATCGGCCGCGTGCCGCGCATCTTCTGGTATTCGCTGTTCGACCTGCCGATGGAATGGGGGGCGACCACGCGCCACCGCGAGGCGGAAGGGTCGAGCTACTACCGCCATTTCTACATGGGGCTGATCCGCGAGGATGGCACCCCCAAGCCCGCGCTTGAGGATTACGCCAAGGTCGCGGGCGAGATGGGGCTGATGCAGTGGTTCCACTACCAAGACCCGCGGCTCGAGGATGCGGTCGCCTGGATGAAGCGGCTGGGCACGAAGAAGCTGCGGACCGGGCTCTCCTGGGCCGACAGCTTTCGGCCCAATGCGGTGGACTGGTTCGACCGGCAGATGGAGGCGCTCAGCGACTTCGACGTCACCGTCACCTTCTGCTTCACGCCCGAGCATCTCGGCCGCGGTGCGCATCACACCAGCCCGCCCGACGAACCGCAGCAGTTTGCGGACTTCTGCGCCTGGATGATCGACCGCTACGCACCGGCGATTGCCCGAGACGGCGCCGATGCGCAGCCGCTGGGGGTCGCCGCGTCGCTCGCTCAGCCGGCTGCCGGGCCTTTCTGAAGCGCGTCCAGCACATCGTTGGGGTCGACGTCCCGCTGGATTTCCTCGATCTCCGGCTGATCGGTGCGGATGTTCATGGTTCGCGCCATGGCCGCAACCAGTTCGGCGAGCTTGGTGAGTTCATGCTCCGCCAGCAGATTGATGTGGAGGTCGAGATCGGCGCGGCGGTCGGCGATCGCCTGCATCCGGTTCTGGCTGATCAGCACAAAGGTCGACAGGAAGATCGCCTCCACCGAAGCGACCATGGCAAGGGTGACGAAGCTGGGATCGAACTTGGGCGTCCCCCACAGGTTCCACGCCACCCAACCCCCGAACAGCAGCAGATGCAGCACGACAAACAGCATGGAGCCGGTAAAGGCGGTAATGGCGGCGGCGATCCGTTCGCTGAGCGGCGCATCGGCCTCTTCCCGTCGCCCCCGCGCGGACAGGGTTGTGATGTTGTCGCTCAGAGTCTGCTGCAGGCCGATCGGCGGCGGGGGGGCTTCGACCATGCGCCGTTAACGCGCGGTCCCAGGTGAGTTTCAATCGCGGAGTGAGAAAGTTGAGCAACACAATGCGGGCAGCGGTGCTGGAAGCGCCCGGCAGCATGCGCATCGACGATGTGGCGGTGCCCCAGCCCGGCGCAGGGCAGGTGCGTGTCAAGCTGGAAGGCTGCGGCGTGTGTGCGTCGAACCTGGAGCCTTGGGGCGGCCTGCCGTGGATCAGTTATCCCGGTGATCCCGGTGGGTTGGGGCATGAAGGCTGGGGCGTGGTCGATGCCGTGGGAGAGGGCGTCACGGCGCTTCAATCTGGCGATCGGGTGGCGGCCTTGTCGAGCAAGAGCTTTGCCGGCTCCGACGTGGTCGATGTGGCGATGGCGGTGAAGCTGCCGCCTGCGCTGGATGGGCAGCCTTTCCCGGGCGAGCCGCTTGGGTGCGCGTTCAACATCTTTCGCCGCGCCGACGTGCGCGCCGGGCAGGCCGTGGCGATCGTCGGCATCGGCTTTCTCGGTGCGGTGCTGACCAAGCTCGCCTCCGACGCCGGCGCGCGCGTGATCGCCATCTCCCGCCGGCAGGAGTCGCTTGACCTTGCTCGCCACTATGGCGCGGCCGAGGTGATCCCGATGGACGATCACTGGGCCATCATCGAGGCCGTCAAGCAGCTCACCCGCGATGCCTTGTGCGAGCGCGTCATCGAATGCGTGGGCAAGCAATGGCCCTTGGACCTGTCGAGCGCGATCGTCGGCTTCGGCGGCAAGCTGGTGATCGCCGGCTACCACCAGGATGGGCCGCGCCAGGTCAACATGCAGGATTGGAACTGGAAAGGCATCGACGTGATTAACGCGCACGAGCGCGATCCCGCGGTGCAGATCCAGGGGGTGCGCGACGCGATCGACGCCGTCGCAAGCGGCCGGCTCGACCCCGCGCCGCTTTATTCTCACCGCTACACGCTGGACCAGCTCGGCGAGGCGCTCGACGCCACGCGTGACAAGCCGCAGGGGTTCGTCAAGGCACTGGTGGAATACGCATGACCAAACCCAAGATCGGCTTCCTGGGCGTCGGCTGGATCGGCCGCCACCGCATGGAAGCGATGCTCGCCACCGGCGCGGTCGAGGCAGTGGCAATCGCCGACACCTCGCCCGAGATGGTTGCGGCGGCACGCAAGCTCGCGCCCGATGCGGCCGTGGTCGACGGCCTCGATGCGATGCTCGCGCTCGCCCCCGATGGCGTGGTGATCGCGACGCCGAGCGCACTGCACGCCGACCAGTCGATCCGGGCGCTGGAGGCAGGCGCGGCGGTATTCTGCCAGAAGCCGCTGGGGCGCGATGCCGCGGAAGCCGCTCGCGTGGTGGAGGCGGCGAGAGGGGCCGACCGGCTGCTGTCGGTCGATTTCTCGTACCGGTTCACGAGCGGCATGCGCGCGATCGCCGATCTCATCCGGCAGGGGGAACTCGGCGACGTGTTCGCGGTCGATCTGGTATTTCACAACGCTTATGGCCCAGACAAGTCGTGGTTCTATGACCGGGCGCAGTCGGGCGGCGGCTGTGTCATGGACCTGGGCGTCCATCTGGTGGACCTTGCGCTGTGGGCGCTTGGCTTTCCGGTGGCCGGCGGTGCGGTCACCTCCCAGCTGTTCGCGGGCGGCCGGCCGCTGACGGGCGAGGCGGTGGAGGACTTCGCGACGGCCAGCGTGACGCTCGACAGCGGCACTGTGGTGCGGCTCGCCTGCTCCTGGCGGCTCAACGCGGGCCGCGATGCGGAAATCGGCGCTGCCTTCTACGGGACAGCCGCCGGCGCGGCGCTGCGCAACGTCGGCGGATCGTTCTACGATTTCGTCGCGGAGCGCTATCGGGGCACAGCGACGGAAACGCTGGCGAACACGCCCGAGGAATGGGGCGGCCGCGCCGCTGCCGACTGGGCGCAGCAGCTGGCCCGATCGCGCGCGTTCGACCCGGCGGCGGAACGGCTGGTGGACGTCGCCCGCGTGCTGGATCGCATCTACGCGGGGTGCTGATCCGTGCCTTGTGACGAGGCGATGCGTCCGAACGCCGCTTCGGACGTTGAGCCGCCGTCACGTACAAGGAGTATCAGATGAGCATTTTCGGAGCGATCAAGAGCGCGATCTTCGGCCATCCCGCCGTGCAGGCGACACCCGCCTCCGCCCCGCAGACCACCCAGGCGGCGCCCACCCCGACGCCGGCGCCTTCGGCAGCGCCCGCTGCTCCGCAGGAGATCGACGCCGATGCCGCGCTCGCCAAGATCGCGCATTCCAAGGGCGATCCCGACCTCAACTGGAAGACATCCATCGTCGACCTGATGAAGCTGATCGGCATGGACTCCAGCCTCGCCAACCGTCAGCAGCTTGCCACCGAACTCGGCTACACCGGCGAGAAGAACGGATCGGCGGAGATGAACATGTGGTTGCATGACAAGGTGATGGAGCGGATTCGTACCGGCAAGTAGCAACCAGCGGCAGGGGCGCTGCGCTGCACGCTTCTGCCGGCTTGTCCCATCTCACGAAAGCACGACCATGCCCGACACAGTCCTGATCACCGGCGCCAGTGCCGGCTTTGGCACCGCCATGGCGCGGCGCTTCGTCGCCGGGGGCGCGCGGGTGATCGCCGCGAGCCGCCGGCTCGGCCGGTTGCAGGAGCTTGTCGTGGAACTTGGTGAGGACCGCGTGCTGCCGGTCGCTCTCGATGTCGGTGACCGTGCGGCGGTGGAACGGATGGTCGCCGACCTGCCGGAGCCGTTCGCCTCGGTGGATTGCCTGGTGAACAACGCCGGCCTCGCGCTAGGTCTCAACCCGGCGCAGCGGGCCGATGGCGACGACTGGGACGCGATGATCGACACCAACGTGCGCGGACTGGTCCATCTCACCCGCGCGGTGCTGCCCGGCATGGTCGAGCGTGGACGGGGCCATGTCGTCAACATGGGCTCTGTTGCCGGCACCTATCCGTATCCCGGCGGCAACGTCTATGGCGCCACCAAGGCGTTCGTGCAGCAGTTCAGCCTGAACCTGCGCAGCGATCTGATCGGCACGCCGATCCGCGTCAGCTGCATCGAGCCGGGCATGTGCGGCGGCACCGAATTCTCCACCGTCCGCTTCGGCGGCGATGCTGACAAGGCTGCGTCCGTCTATGCGGGCATGCAGCCGCTGACCGCCGAAGACATCGCCGAAACAGTATGGTGGACGACGAACCTTCCCGCCCATGTCAACATCAACACGCTGGAGGTGATGCCGGTGGCGCAGAGCTTCGCCCCGTTCCAGGTTGCGCGGGAGTAGCGGGTCAGCCGCTGCCGATCAGGATACCCGCCGCGACCACCAACGCGCCGCCAAGCATCACCTTGGCCGCGGCCGACAGCGGAGGCGTTTCCATGTAGCGATACTGGATCCAGGCGATCACCCCCAGTTCCACCAGCGCCACTGCACAGGCGAGCAAGGTTGCCGGCCAGAAGTCGCGGAGCAGGAAGGGCAGGGTGTGGCCGATCCCGCCCGCCATTGTCATGACGCCGCAGACCAGCCCGCGCATCAGCGGCGCGCCGCGCCCCGACAGTCTGCCATCGTCCGCCAGCGCCTCGGCGAAACCCATGCTGATGCCGGCGCCAATGCTGGCGGCCATGCCGACCAGAAAGGCGTCCCACGGCTCGTGCGTGGCGAACGCGGCGGCGAACACCGGCGCCAGCGTCGACACCGATCCGTCCATCAGCCCGACCAGCCCCGGCTGGACGATCTGCAGCACGAAACGGCGCCGCGCCTCGTCGTCCTCGTGTACGCGCGCTTCGCCGGGCAACCGCCGCGCCTCGATCTCGCCGGCCGTGCGCAGATGGTCCAGCTCGGCCGTGGCGAGGTCGCCGAGCAGCTTGCGCACGGCGGCGTCGGTGGTCCGCGTCGCCGCCTCGCGATAGAAGCGGCTGGCGTTGGTTTCCATGCGCTGCGCTTCGTCGCGGATTGCGTCCACGCCGCGCAGGATGGTCGAGCGGGGGCTTGCCGGGGCCGGTGCGCCGCGCACCTCGCGGCGGGTAATATAGGGGATGTGGCGGCCGAACCGCTCGGCATAGAGGTCGATCAGCGCCCGGCGATGACCGTCTTCCTCCGCGGCCATGTCGTCGAACATGGCGGCGCTATCGGGGTAATGCTCGCGCAGATATTCGGCATAGTCCGCATAGATGCGGCCGTCCTCCTCCTCATTGGCGATGGCGAGCGCCAGCACCTCGCGTTCGGTGAGTTCGTCGAACCTGCGCATGCCACTCCCTTCGCGGCGGACATGACGCAGGCGGGGGCCGAGGGCAACCCTGCGGCGCGGCGCCTCAGGAAAGCGCCGCCACGAAGGCGCGGGCGTTCTTGCCCACCTGGTCCGCGCTCATGCCGGGCTTGTAGAGTGCCGACCCCAACCCGAAACCCGCTGCGCCCGCTTCGCGCCATGGCGTCATGGTGTCGGGGGCGACGCCGCCTACCGGCAGCACGCGGATGTCCTTGGGCAGCACCGCCAGCATCGCCTTCAGCACCTTGGGATCGGACGCTTCGGCCGGGAACAGCTTCAGCGCACTCGCGCCTGCCTCCAATGCCGCGAACGCTTCGGACGGTGTCGAGATGCCGGGCAGCGACACCAGCCCCGCAACGGCGGTGGCAGCGATCACGCGGGGGTTGGCGTTGGGCGAAATCACCATCGCGCCACCCGCATCGGCGACGGCCTGCACTTGCTCAGGCCGCAGTACCGTGCCTGCGCCAACCACGGCCCGTTCGCCAAACCGGCGCGCCAGTCTGCCGACGCTGTCGAGCGGGTCGGGTGAGTTCATCGGCACTTCGATCAAGGTGAAGCCGGCGTCCACCAACTCGTCGCCGATCGCTTCCACCTCGTCCGGGCGGACCCCGCGCAGGATCGCAACAAGTGGGAGGGCGCCAAAGGCGGCATCGAAGGCGGCGAGATGGCTCATGATCATCCTTACGCGTTGTGAGCAGGCAAACGGCTGAGCCGGCCCTGTTGATCCGTCCAGCGGCGCGGCGGGTTGGTGGTTCCGTCAACGTCCGGATTTGTCCATTATCCTCGCGAGGAGCGCCACGCCATGACCAGCATCGCCCGCATCGAAACCTTTGTCGTGCCGCCGCGCTGGCTGTTCGTGCGGGTCGAGACGAACGATGGCGCGGTCGGCTGGGGCGAGGGCAGCCTGGAGGGCCATGCCGAGGCGGTCGATGGCGCGTTCGAGGGCTTACGCGACCGCTTCATCGGCCATGACCCGGCACGGATCGAGGACATCTGGCAGATCGCCTATCGGCTGGGCTTCTATCGTGGTGGGCCGGTGCTGATGTCGGCCTTGTCGGGGCTCGACCAGGCTCTCTGGGACCTGAAAGGCCGCCTGCTCGGGGTGCCGGTGTGGCAGTTGCTGGGCGGCAAGGTGCGCGATCGGGTGCCGGTCTATGCCTGGATCGGCGGCGACCGGCCGCATGAAGTCGCCGAAGCGGCGGCGGGGCGGCGAGCGCAGGGCTTCAAGGCGGTGAAGATGAACGCCACCGCCGATCTCGGCTGGCTCGACAGCCCCAAGGCGCTGGACGGAACGGTGGAGCGGGTCGCGGCGGTGCAGGCGCAAGGGATGGACGTCGGTCTCGACTTCCACGGCCGGGTGCACCGGCCGATGGCCAAGCAACTCGCCGCCGCCGTGGCGCCGCTCCGCCCCCTGTTCATCGAGGAGCCGCTGCTGCCGGAGCATGTCGAGGGACTGGTCGATTTCGCCCGACATTGCACGGTGCCGGTGGCGCTCGGCGAGCGGCTTTACAGCCGTTGGGACTTCAAGCGGATGTTTGAGGCGAATTGCGTGGATATCATCCAGCCCGATCTCAGCCATGCCGGTGGCATCTCCGAATGCCGGCGGATCGCGTCAATGGCGGAGGCGTATGACGTGGCGGTGGCGCCGCATTGTCCGCTCGGCCCGATCGCGCTTGCCGCCTGCCTGCAGATCGGCATCACCACGCCCAATCACGTCATTCAGGAGATGTCGCTGGGCATCCATTACAACACGGGCGGCCACGACCTGCTGACCTATCTGCGCGATCCGGCGGTGTTCGACGTCGCCGACGGCATGGTCGCGGCGCTGGAGGGGCCGGGGCTGGGCATCGACGTCGACGAGGACAAGGTGCGCGCGGCCGCGGGGCAGCGGGGCGAGGGCTGGCGCAATCCGGTCTGGCGCGGGCCCGACGGTGCCGCCCGCGAGTGGTGAAGCGCCGGATCGCGATCAGGGCCGACGGCTAAACGGTCGGCGCAGGAGGGCTGAGCACCGCGCACAAGCGGAAGGCGACGTCGGTTACCTCGTCCAGCGGGCGGGCATAGTCGCCGGCGATCCACGCCAGCGCCACCTGCATCACCGCACCGACGACGCCGATGGCGAGCAGCGGATCCACCGCCGTCGCCTCCGCTCCCCAGGTTTCGACGATCAGCCCGGCGACCCGCTCAAGCTCCCCGGCGAACACCTCGTCCACGCTGGCACTGACGCCGCGGATCTCCACCAAGAACACGCGCGCGGAGGCGGGGTGGCGGCGCAGCGTGTCGAAATAGGCGCGCAGCATGGCGCGCACCCGCAACAACGGCGAATTCTTGGCCTGCGCGGCCTGGCGGAGCTCCTCGACCAGGAAGCTCATTACCGCCTCTGCCGACGCGGCCAGCATCGCCTTCCCGTCGGCGAAACTTTCGTAGAAATAGCGTTCGCTTAGGCCGGCGGCTTCACACACGGCCTTAACCGTGGCGCCACGATAACCGTGCTCGCCATATACCGCGATCGCCGCCTCGATCAGCAGCGAGCGTCGGCGCTGGCGGCGCTCCGCTGCCGGTACGCCTTTCCATTGCCGCTGGCGCTGCACCTGTGCCTGATCGCTCATGCCGCCAATTGACATGGCGTCGTGTCAAATACAAATGGTGAAGGTGTTTCAGGAGCCGTGAGCATGGGTGCGATGAACGATGTGAGCGGTTCCGGCGCGCCCGCCGCCGATCTCGACGTGTTGATCGTCGGCGCCGGCCTGTCCGGCATCGGCGCCGCTGCGCACCTGCGCGAACGCTGCCCCGACAAGAGTTTCCTGATCCTCGAAGCGCGCGACGATCTTGGCGGCACCTGGGACCTGTTCCGCTATCCCGGCATCCGCTCCGACAGCGACATGCACACGCTGGGCTATCGCTTCAAGCCATGGACGGGGCGCAACGCCATCGCCGATGGGGCGTCGATCAAGGCCTATATCGCGGAAACCGCGGCCGAGCGCGGTATCGATCGCGACATCCTGTTCGGCCACCAGGTACTGCGCGCCGACTGGTCCTCGCAGAACGCGCGCTGGACGCTGCTGGTGGAGCGAACTGCCGACGGCGAGCGGCGGCATTTCACCTGCAATTTCCTGATGATGTGCAGCGGTTATTATTCCTACGCTGAAGGCCACCGGCCGACCTGGCCTGGCGAGGACCAGTTCGCCGGGCAGATCGTCCATCCGCAATTCTGGCCAGAGCAGCTCGACCATCGGGATAAGAAGGTGGTGGTGATCGGCAGCGGGGCGACGGCGGTGACGCTGGTGCCCGCGATGGCGAAGACCGCCGGCCACGTGACGATGCTCCAGCGCTCGCCGAGCTATGTGGTGTCGCGGCCGGGCGTCGATGGCATTGCCGAGCGGCTCAAGACCCTGCTGCCGGCAAAGGCCGCCTATGGCCTGACCCGCTGGAAGAACGTGCTGCTGGGGCAGTTCTTCTATGGCCTCGCCCGCAAGAAGCCGGCTCGGGTGAAGCAGCGCATCGTCGCCATGGCCCGCGCGGAACTGGGCGCGGGCTACGACGTCGACCGGCACTTCACCCCCAGCTACGACCCGTGGGACCAGCGCGTCTGCGCCGTGCCCAATGCCGACCTGTTCGACGCCATTCGGCAGGGGAGGGCGTCGGTGGTCACCGACACGATCGACCGTTTTACGCGTACCGGCATCCGGTTGGCGTCCGGCGAGGAGCTCCCGGCGGACATTGTCGTGACTGCGACCGGGCTGAAGATCAGCCTCGCCGGCGACGTCGCGTTCACCGTCGATGGCGCCGCCCTCAACTTCGCGGACACGATGAACTACAAGGGGTGCATGCTGTCCGACGTGCCCAATCTGGCGATGGTGTTCGGCTATACCAACGCATCCTGGACGCTGAAGGCCGACCTGGTGAGCGATTTCGTCTGCCGGGTGCTGCGGCGGATGGATGCGCGCGGAACGCCGATCGTGGTGCCGCGCCGTGATCCGGCAGTGGAGCAGGAGCCGTTTCTCGACTTCACCTCGGGCTATGTCCAGCGTGCGCTGGTGATGCTGCCCAAGCAGGGCGCCCGCAAGCCGTGGAAGCTGCACCAGAACTACACACGCGACCTGATGCTGATGCGGTTCGGGCGGCTGGACGACGGGACGCTGGAGTTCCGCCGCGCTCCCCGCGCCGACGAGTTGGCCGGCCGCGGCAAGCAGGCTGCATGACCAACGCGGCGGCTGTAGGCGCTTAGATCGAACAAGGAACACAGGATGGCACGAGTGGCGCGCCGCGCATGGCAAGTGGGTGGACTGGTGGCGGGCGCCGCGGCCGGACTCGCGGCATTCAGTTCCTGGAACGCACGCCGGGCGGAAAGGCTGGTGCCGCCCGATGGCGCGTTCATCGACGTCGAGGGGGCGCGGCTGCACTATGTGGACGTCGGTTCGGGGCCGGCGATCGTCATGATCCACGGGCTCGGTGGCCAGTTGCGCAACTTTACCTACGCCTTGAGCGGCAGGTTGCAGGGGCGTCACCGGCTGGTGATCGTTGATCGGCCGGGCTCGGGCTATTCCCGCTATGTAGGGGAGGGCGAACAGGGCTTGGCGGCGCAAGGAGCGATCATCGCCCGCCTGATTGACGCGCTCGGCCTGGAACGTCCGCTGGTGGTGGGGCATTCGCTGGGCGGTGCCGTGGCGCTGGCGCTGGCGCTCGATCATCCGGCAAAGGTCGGCGGGCTGGCGCTGCTCGCGCCGCTTACGCAGGCAGTGGAGGCGATCCCCCAGGCGTTCAAGGCGCTGGCGATCCAGTCGACGGCAGCGCGGCGGCTGGTCGCCTGGACGCTGGCGGCGCCGCTTGGTCGGCTGAGTGGCGAACAAGCGCGCCGCACCATCTTTGGTCCCGAACCCGTACCTGAGGGCTTCGAAATTGCGGGCGGCGCGGCGCTGACCTTGCGGCCTTCTGCCTTCGAGGCGGCGGCGGCCGATGTCGCCGCCAGCGCGCGGGAAATGGCGGCGCTTGCCGGCCGCTATGCCGAACTGTCGCTGCCGGTCGGCATTCTCTTTGCCCGCGGCGACCAGATCCTGCCGTTCGCACTGCATGGCGAGCAGACCGCCGCTGCCATGTCGCCGGCTGAGCTGACGCTGATCGACGGCGGCCACATGTTCCCGGTCACCCAGCCGGACCTCACCGCCGAATGGATCGCGCAACAAATGAACGCTTGAGCTGACCGGCAGATCAGGCGGCGAGCGAGAGTGGCCTGCCAAGAAGCTCCGCAATGGCCGTCGCGGTGGTCGGTCTGCTGATCAGAAAGCCTTGCGCGAGGTCGCAGCCGACGGAGGCGAGGTAGTCGAGGCAGGCGACACTCTCCACACCTTCGGCGACGACCTTGAGACCCAATTCGTGCGCCAGCTCGACCGTCGACCTGACCAGCACGGCGTCGCTCCGATTCTGGTGGGCGAACTGAACAAAGGATCGGTCGAGTTTCAACTCGTCGAGCGGAAGCTGCCTGAGGTACGTCAGGGTCGAATGACCAGTGCCGTAATCGTCCATGGAGATCGCGACACCCAACCGCTTGATCGCGGCAAGGGTATCCGCGGCGACCGCCGGATCATGCACCGCGGCCGACTCGGTGACTTCCAGTATCAGCCGATCCGGCTCGATTCCCGTCCTGCCGATCAGTGCGGCCACCTCGTCGACGAACTGTGCCGAACTGAGCAGCTTGGCCGAAATGTTCACCGCGCCACTGATCCGGTGGCCGGCAGCGTTCCAGGCGTGGAGGTCGGCAATGGTGCGTGCCAGGACATGCAGCGTCAGGCCGGTGATGCGATCGTTTCGCTCCGCCAGCGGGATAAAGACGTCGGGTCCCAGCAACCCGCGCGTCGGGTGCTGCCAGCGCACCAGCGCTTCGACGCTGGCGATCCGGCCGGTGCGGATGTCGAGTTTGGGCTGGTACAGAACCCTGATCTCGCCTGTATCGACGGCATGGGCCAACTCGCCAAGCAGGGAGATTTCGTGCGACAAGGCATTCGCCTCATCAGTCGAGTGCACGTGCCAGCCCGTTCCCCGGCTGCGCGCTTCGGCGGCTGCCAGGGCCGCATTGGCGAGCACCCCCGCGCAATCGGTGCCGCGCCCTGCGGCCACACCGATGGCCAGCGCCACGTCGGCGCGCCGACCTGCGACCTCGATCGGCAGCATCATCATCCGGCGCAGCTGATCGTACCGCACCTCCACTTGATCGAGGTCCACGGTCGAGCGCCAGGCAAGCACGCGATCCTCCACACGATAAATGGTCTGCCCGCCGCCCAGCACGCTGATGCGGTCGCGGACGCGGCACATCAGTTCGGCCATGCCGCTGCCGCCGAGCGCCGCCAGCAGCTTGTCGTAATCGCCAATGCGGGCGGTGGCGATCACCAGCCGTGCATCGTGCCTCAGGTCGCCGACCAGCCGCGCGCGGTTCGGCATGCCGGTCGGTTCGTCGTGCAGCACACGTTTCCGCCAGGCGCGCATTCCCCTGGTCATCAGCGCAGCCAGGCTGATCTCCGCCAGCGCGGCAAGGGCAGGGACGATCCGTAGATGGATGAGCAGAACCCATTCGGCCAGGAGCGAGGCACCGAATATCGCAAGCGGTGCGATCAGGATCGCGCCCGCCAGCAGCACCCGCGAGCGCGCGCGCAGGATTACCGGCGCCACCGCGAGCGCCAGCAGCAATGGCCATGCCCAACCGCCCTGCTGCGGCACGCCATTGATCAACGTTTCGGCTGCAAGCGCCTGGATGACCACGCCGGGAATGACGCCATAGCGAGGCACGGCATAGCGGTCGCCCGACTCCACAGCCGTGGCGCCGATCAGAACGTGCTTGCCGGCAATGGCGGCCGGGTCAAAATGCCCGTCGCGAATGTCGATAAAGCTGTGGCGCGGGATCGTCAGGGGATCGATGGCATAATCGATCGGGAAATCTTCCCCTGCGGCGCCGGCACGATTGGCGATCAGCGCCGACAACGACGGCCTGGGCGCGCCGTCGGTGATCAGGCCGAGCGGGGCCGACCGCAAGAGTCCGTCGGCGTCTGGCAGGATGCTGACGGTCGCGGCCATCGCCTGCGCACGGAGCTCGGGGATGGGCATGGCGTCAACGAATCCTGCCTTGCCGCCGCCGGCCGCCTGCCGCAGCGCAGGCAGGACCACCGTTCCGCCCGCGCGTTTCAGGGCGGCAGCCATGGCGTTGTCGTCGGCCGATGTCGATTGCGAGGAAAAGTCCACGTCAAAGACGATGGACGAAGCGCCGGCCCGGTGGAGGCGGTCGATGAGGTGTGCGTAGTTGCGCCGGGGCCATGGCCACCTGTCGATCGCGGCGATGCTCCGGGCGTCTATCTCGACCACGTGGACGCCGCCGCTCGCTTTGTGCGAGCGGACGGCGTACCGCGCGTCCTGAAACAGATGCTCGAGCCCGCTACCCGCCTGCGACAGGCCACAGGCGCTGCCAAGCGCGCCAGCGGCAACAACTGCGAGCGTGCGCCAGCGACGGCTGGCTGAAGCGAGCCACATGCCGCCAATCGTCAAGTCACGCGCCATCGTGATCCAAGCTGTAGCCGCCGGATGCTAACGGTCCGTCAATGTGGGGGCGGTCGAAAGGCAAGAGAACCGGCACCGCAGTCCGACTTATATAGGCCAAACCAACATGATAGGCCTGTCTGATTGCGGGTGATGTGAAGTCCGATCACTTTCCGCCTTTGCCCTTGCCCGCGTCCTTTATGGCATCCTTGGCGATGTCTTGAGCTTGGCCGGGCAGCGGCTTTCCGCTTTTGTCGTTCGCCTGCTCCGCAGCCTCCTTGGCGGCCTTCTCCGCGTCCTTGGCGGCTTTATCGGCGTCCTTCGCAGCCTTGGCCGCGTCTTCCGCCGCCTTTTTCTGGTCCTTGGCGGCATCGGCCGCCTTGTCCGCCGCCGCTTGCGCAGCGGCTTGCTGCGCTGCCTGCTTCGCCGCCGCCTTGGCCGCCTCCTGCGCCTGACGCGCGGCGTCTCGGGCAGCTTTGTCCGCCGCTGCCTGAGCGGCCGCTCGCGTTGCTGCCTGCTCAACTGCCGCAGCGGCTGCCGACTGCGCTTCCTGCGCTGCCTTCGCCGCTGCCAGCCTTGCGGCATCTTGAGCGGCTGCCTGCGCCATCGCCTGTTCGGCAGCCTGTTGAGCGGCGGCCTGCCTGCTTGCGGCATCGGCGGCTGCCTGAGCCTGTTTCGCTGCTTCGGCGGCGGCCTGCTCCGCCGCGGCTCGCTGTGCGGCGGCCTGCTGTGCCGCCTGCTGCGCCGCCTGCTGGGCCGCGGCGTCCTGGCTGGCCTGCGCTTCGCGAACCGCTTCTGCGGCTTGGGCTGCCGCGGCCTGTGACGCTGCCTGCTGGGCCGCCGCGGCTCGCGCGGCCGCCTGCGCAGCCGCGTCGGCAGCCGCCTTTGCCTGGTCAGCGGCCTGCCGCTGCGCGGCGGCCGCGGCCGCGGCGGCTTGGGCGGCAGCCTGATCGGCTGCCTGCTTTGCCGCCGTCTGCGCAGCGGCGTCGGCCTGCGCCTTGGCGGCGTCGGCCGCGGCCGAAGCCGCTGCCTGATCAAGGGCTGCCTGCGCTGCGGCGGCCTGCTGTGCCGCCTGCTGCGCCGCGGCATCGGCGGCGGCCTTGGCCTGACGCGCGGCATCGTCCGCCGCCTGCTTTGCGGCAAGGTCGGCTGCTGCCTGCGCTGCGGCCTGCTGCGCTGCCTGATCTGCCGCGGCCTGCTGCGCCGCCGCCTGCTCGGCAGCCGCCGCCTGCTTGCTGGCGGCGAGGTCAGCCGCCTCCTGCGCAGCGGTCTGCTTTGCTACGGCAAGCTGCACCGCCGCGGAGGCTTCCACCTGCCCCTCGTGCGCGAGCGCGAGCGCCCCTTGCGGGGTCTGGGTAACGGCCGTGCCGAGGCTCGCCAGGCTGGTCGACGTGGATAGCCCGGATGACGCTTGCGCCACCGGCGGCGAGCCCACCCAGTCGGCGACAAGGCCACCGGTAGCCTGCGCCAGCGACACCGGCGCTTCGCTTACAGGCGCAACCACGGCATTGCCCGCGTTCGCCGTGGTTGGCTGCTTGCCAAGTGGTGCCGGTACCGTGGCCGCGCCTGTGTCGGCCTTTGAGCGAACCAGATGGTCCACCCCGCCGACGTTCACGCGCAGGGCGAGCAGCCGCTCGGCGCCGACCGAGACACTGCCGCCAGGCCTGATCGTCTCGTGCGCGCCGCCGTCCACGGTGGCCACGTCCACCGCGCCTTCGAGCACCTTGACGCTGGCGCCGGTCGGGGAGACGTGGACGCCGAACGTGGTGCCTTTGACCACGGCGGCCAGATACGGCGTCTCCACCGCAAAGTGAGGGGTGGCCATCTTCTTGATCATGAAGATGACGTCGCCGGCTTCCTGAACGACCTGGGCGAACGCGCCCTTCCGTTCGGCAACCGGAAGGCGCAGCCGCGAGCCCGGCGCGACCAGCACGAATTCCTGCCCGCGCACCAGCACGGCGCGGGCGTTGGGGCCGGTGTGCACGGTGTCGCCCGGCTGCACCACCGCGTTGCGGAGCGCGACCTTGGTGATCCCGCCATGCACCACGCTGACCGACCCGGACGCTTCGCTGATCCGCCAGGCCGGAGTGCCGGCAATCGCCGTCGTGGACGACAGCGCCGCCATCAGTCCGATCCAACGATGGCGCATCTGTGATCCTTCCTGGCCAAGCTCGCAATGAGCGTGACCGGATCGGCTATAGGGCGTGGGTTACGATCCCATTCCCAGAATTGGTGAACGCGCCGACGTCGGGGCGGCAACGCTTCCTCAATACCTTGGAGCTTACGCCGCGCTTTTCCGACGGAGTTATCGATGCGCGTGCTGGCCAGATGCCTGCTGCTGTTTGGTGCGGCAATCACCGGCACCGCGGAGGCGCAGGTTGCCCCCGATCGCACCGACCCGGCGCTGATCACCCGCAGCCTGCCGGCACTCCCGCAGCAAGCCCCGGCGCTGCCGCGCACAACGCTGACGCCCGCGCCGACCTCGGGCGTTGTGGGGGTCACACACGCGGTGCTCGCTCGCCATATCGAGGTGTCCGGCACGACCATTCCGGCGGCGGCCTTCGCGCGCGCCACGGCTCCCTTCGCCGGACGCGCCTTGTCGCCAGCGGAGGTGAGCAGGCTCGCCAGCGTTGTTGCGGGCGTGGCGCGGGCTCGCGGGCTGGTCTTTGCCTCCGCGTCGGTCCAGCCGCAGTCGGTTGCCGAGGGTGGCCTGGTGGTCACGCTTGACGAGGGCCGGGTGGACGCGGTGCGCTCGCTCGGAGCGAGCAACGCGGCCGCCGATCGCATTCTGGCCGAACTCGTCACGCACGCCGGCGTGACCAGGGGCGAACTCGAACGCGCCATGCTGCTGGTGGGCGACATCCCCGGGCTGTCCGTGGTCAACGCCCGCTACGCGCGCGAAAACGGGTTCGGCATCCTGCTCGTCACGGTCGCGTTCGACCGCGCCAGCCTGTTTGTTCAGGCCGACAATCGCGGCACGGCAGAGATCGGGCCCTGGCGCACGACCGAACTGGGCAGCGTGCGCGGTATTGCGCGCGCCGGCGACGAGATCAGCATCGTTGGGTCACAGACCCCAGCCAACCCCAAGCAGTTCGAGTTCGTCAGCGGGCAGTACTCCCTGCCTGTGGGGCATCACGGGCAGATCCTGTCCGCCTCCGCCTTCTTTGGCTCGACTCACGCGGGCGGAGATCTTGCCTATCTCGACCTCACCGGCCGCAGCTATGGCGGTTCCATCGGCTACAGCGCGGTCCTGCAACGGTCGCGGCGGGCAAGCTTCTGGTTCGATGTCGACCTCAGGGTGATCAGGAACCAGCAGAACCTGCGCGGCGCGCGTTTTCGCGACGACAGCCTGAGCGTACTTTCGGGCACCCTGCGAACCGAGGCGACGGTCGCCGGCGGGACCTTGCGCGGCGGCCTTGCCACCGCCGTGGGGCTGCCGTTCGCCGGCGTCACGCATGAAGGCGACCCGCGTGCTTCGCGCGAAGACGGCGACGCGCGCTTCGTCACCAGCGCCGTGCAAGCAACGTGGCGTCGGCCGCTTGGCGGGCCGGTGACGGTGGAAGTGGCGGCGGCAGCGCAGGTCGCCTCCCGGCCGTTGCTGGCGACGTCGGAGATCAGCCTGGGCGGACCGACAATCGGCCGGGCCTACGATTACAGCGAGCGCACCGGTGACCAGGGCATTCTCGGCTCGGCGGAAATGCAGTTCGACCTGCGCCGCTATGCCCGGACGTCGGCAAACCAGTTGCAAGCCTATGTCTTCGCCGATGGCGGCACCGTCAGTAATCTGCGCGGCGGGGAGGGGGGCGGTAGCCTCGCCTCGGCGGGTGCCGGCCTGCGGATCGGTCTTGGCCGGTTCTACGGGGCGGTGGAAGTGGCCGCACCGCTCGCGGCCGAGCGACTGGACACCGGCAATCATGCGGCACGGGTCTCCACCCGCCTTTCGCTGCTGTTCTAACGGTTGCGGGCCCAAGCTGACTGGCGGAGTTAGGTAGCGCACTCGCGCGAGCGCCGCGGCGCAGGCTTGCAGTCCGGCGGCAGCGGCAACAAAGGTCGGCACCACCACTGCCGCCCTCCGCAGGATAGCCATGCGCCGCCTTTCGCTTCCAATTCTCGCTCTCCTATCCGCCAGCCTGCTCGCGATCGGGGCAGGGGGAGCGCCCGTTCGGCGAGTGGTGTCGCCAGCGGCGCTGCCGCCTTCGCCCGCCGATCTGTTCGGCGAGCTGTTTCGCCGGGTGCAGACGGCCCGGCTGTTCCCCGACAGCAAGACCTTTGTTGACGCCGTCCCGCGCCGTTCGCCGGCGGAAGTCATGGCGGCTTTCCGGCGCGAGGCTCCCTCAGACCGAGCAGCGCTGAAGCGGTTCGTGTCGCGCGAGTTCGTCCTACCCGCTGCGCCGCCCGGCGTCACACTGCCAGCGCTGTCGCTGCGGGCGCACATCGCCGCCGTCTGGCCTCTGCTCACCCGGCCACCGCTGGCGCCGCCCCCTTATTCCTCGGCGCTGCCGCTCGCGCACGCCTATGTCGTGCCGGGCGGGCGGTTCCGCGAGATTTATTATTGGGACAGCTATTTCACCATGCTCGGGCTGGTGCGCGACGGCCACCGCGCCGAGGCGAGGGCGATGGTCGAGAACTTCGCCGACATGGTGAAACGCTACGGTCACATGCCCAACGGCAGCCGCAGCTATTACCTGTCGCGCTCGCAGCCGCCGTTCCTTTATCTGATGGTGGGCTTGCTGGCTGCCGACCGGCCGAGCGCCTATGCGCGCTATCTCCCGGCGCTGGAGGCGGAACATCGCTTCTGGATGGCGGGGGCCGGCGCGCTTCGTCCGGGCGAGGCAACGGGCCACGTGGTGCGCCTTGGCGACGGAGCGCTGCTCAACCGCTATTGGGACGCGCGGGACACGCCGCGGGAAGAGTCCTATGCCGAGGACGTGGCGCTGGCGGCCGGCACGGGCCGGCCTGCGCGCGAGGTATATCGCGACATCCGGGCGGCAGCGGAAAGCGGCTGGGACTTCAGTTCGCGCTGGTTCGCCGACGGGCAGCGCTTTGCCTCGATCCAGACCACCGCATTGGCGCCCGTCGATCTCAACAGCCTGCTATTCGGGCTGGAACAAGCGATTGCCGCCGGCTGCGAGCGGCGCCGCAACCTCGCGTGCGCGCGCAACTATGCCAAACAGGCGCGGCGGCGCGGACAGGCGATCAGGCGCCACCTTTGGGACCCGGGCAGCGGCGCCTTCCAGGACGTGAACTGGGCGGACGGCCGCCGCACCGGAAGGATCAGCGCCGCCACCCTGATGCCGCTGTTTGTGGGCCTTGCCGATCGCAATCAGGGCGACCGGGTTGCCGCCACCGTCGCCGGCCGCCTGCTGCGCCGGGGCGGCGTCGCCACCACCAACGCTTCCACAGGCCAGCAGTGGGACGAGCCGAATGGCTGGGCGCCGCTGCAGTGGATCGCGGTGAGCGGGCTCGACCGTTATGGCCACCAGGCGCTCGCCGACACGATCGCCGCTCGCTGGGTCCGCACCGTCTCTGGCGTGTACCGCTGCACCGGCCGGCTGGTGGAGAAGTACAACGTCGACACCGGCTCGCCCGGCGGCGGCGGCGAATACCCCGTGCAGGACGGGTTCGGCTGGACAAATGGCGTCACCCGCGCGCTGCTCGACCGGCCTGGGGTAACGGCGGACCCTGAAACTGCCGCCTGCCCGGCCGGCGCTGCGGCCGGCTGATCGACGGGCGACGCTTCAGCCCTGGATTTGCGCGTAGACGGGGCTGTCCGACAGCAGGGAAGCGAGCAGGAACCGATCCGGGTCGTCCCCGGCCGGCAAGTCGAGCGCGGTATCGCCCCACCACTCGGCAGGCGGCGCGGCGGACGCGCTGCCGGCCAACGGCTCGGCACAATGCAGCGCGACGACGCAGAGCAGGGTGTTCGCCCCCGCCGAACGCTGAAAGGCCAGCACGTGCTCGGCGCGAGGGCCCCTGGCTGGTACCGGCCGGTAATCACCATTCGCGAACAAGGCTGGGTGCTGCCGCCGCACTTCGAGCAAGGCCGCGATCAGTGCCAGTTTTTCGCCGCCCGGCGCCTCCGTCGGGCGGGCGAGCAGCGTTTCGCGCAAGGCGTAATCGACCGGGCGCCGGTTGTCGGGATCGACCAGGCTGAAATCGGGCAGCTCGGTGCCCTGATAAAGATCGGGAACGCCGGGCGCGGTGTAGCGAAGCGCCGCCTGCACCAGCATGTTGGCGCGGGCGGGTGCGTCCAGATGATCGACGAAAGCCGTGAGGTCGGCCAGGAACGCCGACGAGCGTGCCGGGTCGAGCAGGGCCTCGGCAAGAGTGCGACAGCGACTCTCGTAATCCTCATCCGGCGCTTCCCAAGAGGAGCGCAGCTTGGCCTCGCGCAGCGCCTTTTGCTGCCAGTCGTTGATCCTCGCGGCATAGCTGCGCAGACCTTCGGCATCGTCCGTGCCGAGGCCGTCCGGCCAGGCGCCGAACAGCGTCTGCATCAGCATGTAGAGATCGCCGCCATCCACGCCATGGGCCAAGGGCGCTGCCAGATCAAACCAGCGCAGGACGTGATCGCGCCACAGGTCGGGAAGCTCGCTGAGCACGGCCAGCCGCGCGCGCACGTCCTCCCCGCGCTTGTGGTCGTGGGTTGCGGTGGCGAGCATCCCATGCGGAAACTGTTCTGCCCGTTTCACAGCAACGGCGTGGAAGTCATTCACCGTAGAGGAGAACCGCTCAGCATCGAAGCCGACGTCGTTGCGCGAGAGCAGGCGACCGTAGCGGTAGAAGGCAGTGTCCTCGACCGCTTTGGCGGCGATCGGGGCGGACAGTTGCTGGAAGCGGCGCACCGCGCGCGCCGCCAGCTCCGGATCGCCGGGACCCTCGCCCGCCAGCCAGTCTAGCACCATGTCCATTATGCCCGCTTCGCCCGGCGGCACGAAACGCGCCACCCGCTCTCGCGCGACGGCGCGGATGCGCGCGTCGGACGCGGGCGCGGCGGTGCCGAGCCCATAGGTGCGGTAAACCGGGAACACCCAAAGCAGGCGCTCGATCGCTCGGTGGAGCATGCCGGCGGTGATGGCCTCCGCCTCGCGCGTCGAGCGGGCCAGCGCCTCGAACGCCGCCACGCAGCGACCGAGCTGACCATGGAACTGCCAGGCCAGCATGTCCTGTCGCGCCTGCAGCTCTTCGGGTGCGAACGTCGGGGAGCGGCCGCTGACCTCGGCCCACAGCAGCCCAAGCGGTGCTTCGCCGCCGGGCGCGTGGAGTAGGGCGGCGACCTCCTCCATGAAGTCATAGCCGCTGGTGCCGTCCACGCCCCAGTCGGTCGACAGCGGCTCGCCGGCCCCGAGGATCTTTTCGATGACAATGTAGGCGGGACCGGGCGGCACGTCGGCGGGCCGCTCGATCCCGTCCAGCCGCTCGCGCAGGGTGCGGCAGTAGCCGGCAGGATCGGCGAGCCCGTCGACGTGGTCGACCCGGACGCCGTCGATCAGCCCTTCGCCGTACAAGCGGAAGTAGAGCGCGTGGGTAGCCTCGAACACTGCCGGATCTTCGGCGCGCAGCCCGGCAAGCTCGCTGATGGTGAAGAAGCGGCGCCAGTTGAGCTCGTCATTGGCGGTGCGCCATGACGCCAGCCGGTAATGCTGCCTGTCGAGCAGGGCGCGGAGCGTGGCCGGATCGTCGCCGGGCGTCAGGCCGCCGCGATCTTCCTCGCGGATCGGGAAGCGATGCTCGCCATAGGCGGCGATCACGGGCGCGCCGTTCTCCACCTCGAGCCGGATCGCACCGCTGGCGAGCACGGCGGACAACGGCTCGCCGAGCACCGGCAGGACGAGCTGCTCGCGCCAGTCGATGTCGAAGAAGCGGGCGTAGGGGCTCGCTTCGCCGCGTGCGAGCACGTCGTTCCACCACGCGTTCTCGCCGCCCGCGACCCCCATGTGGTTTGGCACGATGTCGATGATGATGCCGACGCCATGCGCGCGCAGCGCCGCGACGAGACTGCGGAAAGCCGGCTCGCCACCCAGTTCGGGGTTGATCCGGGTGGGATCGACGACGTCGTAACCATGGGTGGAGCCGCTGCGCGCCACCGTGATCGGCGATGCGTACAGGTGGCTGATGCCCAGCCGCGCGAGATAGGGGACCAGCGCCTCGGCATCGGCGAAGGTGAAGTCCTTGTGGAACTGGAACCGGTAGGTGGCGCGCGGGGTCATCGGCTTCTCGCGAACTGGATCAGGTCGAGGCGGGCAGCGACCTCGGGACGATCGAGCAGGGCAGGGGTGGCGTCCGGCATCCGGCGACGCCAGTTGGGATGCTCGTCGATGGTGCCGGGCAGGTTGGGTTGCTCCACCAGCCCGACGATGTCCTCCATCGGCAGGATCGCGATTTCGCAAGGCGTGCCGGCGACAAAGGCGACGGCGGCATCGACCACCGGCGCGGTGTCGCCGGGCGCGGGCTCGGCCGCATCGGTCACGCCTGCCGCGGTGAACGCGCGCCACAGCCGCTCGCGATCCTCTGCACGATCGGCGCGATCTTCGGCCTCGTCCTGCGCACGCGAGGTGCGGCCCAGGTCCCACGTCCAATCGATGTCGCGCCCCCGCCAATAGCCGGCGACGGTGGCGAGGTCGTGCGTGCCGGTCATCGCGGCGGCATCGGCGGACCATTCGGCGGGCGGGATCACGTCGCCATCCTCGTCGCGCTCGAACCAGAGCACGCGCATGCCGAGCATCCCCTTGGCCTCCATCGCGGGGCGGAAGCCTTCGGGCACGGTGCCGAGGTCTTCGCCGATCACCACCGCCCGCGCGCGCTGGGATTCGATCGCCAGCACCCGCAGGCTGTCGTCGAGCGGCATGGTCAGGAACGCGCCGTCCTTCGGCGACGCGCCCTCGGGAACCACCCAGAGCCGGCGGAGGCCCAGCGCGTGGTCGATGCGGATGCCGCCGGCATGGTCGAGCGCGGCGCGCAAGGTCGCGATGAATGGCTCGAACCCCGTGCGCCGCAGCGCCTGGGGCGCAAAACTGGTGATGCCCCAGCTCTGCCCGTCGGGCCCGAGCAGGTCCGGCGGCGCGCCGATCGACAGGCCGGTGAGCAGGTCGTCGCGCCGGCTCCAGGCGTGGCTGCCGCCGCCGTCCATGCCGACTGCGAGGTCTGCGATCAGGCCGATCGCCATGCCGCTCTCCTTGGCGGCGTTCTGCGCGGCGTCGAGCCCTTGTTTCGCCAGCCATTGCAGGAAAAGGTAGAAATCGACCTGATTGGCGTGTTCGGCGGCGAAGCGGGACACCGCCTCGCTTGCGGGATCGTGGTATGCCGCCGGCCAGCCCTGCCAGCCGGTCGCGCCGCTGGCGGCGAAGAAATGCGCGTGGAGAGCGTCGAACCGGGCGTGGCGCTGGAGCTCTTCGCCGCCCTTGTCCGCATAGGTCGCGACCGCATCGCGCACCGGTTCGCCCCGCGCATCATAGGCCTTGCGGAGCAGGCGAAGGCGTTCCGGGATGGCGTCGGTCCATTCGATCAACTCGCCGCCCACCTGAGCAGGAACGGGCAAGCCCGCGAGCGCCGGATCGGCATACAGGATGTTGAGGAACAGCCGGCTGGACGGCGCATAAGGGCTGTAGCGGCTTGGATCGGCCGGAAACAGCGCGTGAACGGGGCTGATCGCCAGCGCATCCGCACCGCGCCTGGCAAAGGCACGCGCGGTATCGGCCAGCGTTCCGAAGTCGCCATAGGCGGTGGTGCGGCCGTCGCGCAGCCCGGCGATCTGCACCGCCGGTCCCCAGATGCGCTTGCCCGGTGCCGCGTCGCCCACCCCGAAGCAGCGGGATGGAGCGATCGCGAGGCGGATGTCGCGGTTGGCGACGATCAGGCGATGATAACCGACGGCATCGATCGGGGACAGGGTGAAGCCGTCGGCGCTCGCCATCAGTGTCACCGTCCGCCGGCTGCCGTTCTCCAGCACCAGCTCCGCCGCGCCCGCAGCGCCGCACGCCCGGGGCAGGGGGACCGGCTCGCCCGCGTCGCCCGACACGAACGCGCAGTCGCTCTCGTCCTGGGCAAGCTTGTTCCGGCTGTCGGCGATCGCATGGCTGCTGTCGGCGGGCAGCCCCAGCGCAGCGAGGATCGCGCCCAGCGCATCGTCGCCGGCGCGCTGCGTCTCGCCCATCGCATCTTCCCACTCGATGTGCAGGCCCGCCGCGGTGGCGAGATCATGAAGCTCGGTCATGGCTCGATCCAGACGGCGACGCTGCCGGGAGAGCCCGGCGCGCCCTCGGCGAAGAGAGGCGTTGCGGATGCAGGCGGGAACGCAACGTCTTCACCGCCGAGATTGATGGCGATCGTCAGCAGGGCGCCGTCCCCCATCCGCCAGCGGGCCGCAACCGCGGCCTCGCCGATCGGCTCAGCGCCCTCGCTGCGTGCGCCGTTCAGCCGCGGGACGATGGCGTCGTGACGCAGCTTCAGCAGTTGCCGATAGAACGAGCGCCAGCCTTGCGCATCGGGACCGGGCTCCGGCCGGGAGCGTTCGAACGTCTCGACGGCATTGGGGTCGGGGATGCGTTCGCGTGCCGCGGGGTCCGCGAATGCGGCGAACTTAGCGAACTCCTTGCGCCGGCCTTCGCGCACCGCGTCGGCAAGCTCGTCATGGAAATCGGTGAAGAACAGGAACGGCGCCTCGCTGCCCGTCTCGTCGCCCATGAACAGCAGCGGGATCTGGGGGCCGAGGAGCAGCAGCGCCGTCGCCGCACGCAGCTTCTGCCCGTCGGCGAGCAGCGTCAGCCGCTCGCCCATGGCGCGGTTGCCGATCTGGTCGTGGTTCTGGAGGAACGCCACGAACGATGTCGGTGGCAGGTGGCCGCTCGGCCGCCCGCGCGGGCGACCGCCGTGGTTGGGCGAGCCCTCGCCCTGGTAGATGAAGCCTTCCGCCAGGCAGCGCGCGAGGCGCTCGGCCGGGCGCTCCGCGAAGTCGCCGTAATAGGCACTCGTCTCGCCAGTGAGCAGGACGTGAAGCACGTTGTGGAAATCGTCGTTCCATTGCGCGTCGTAAGCACCGTCGCCGAGCCGTTCGGCGTCGTTGCTCTCGTTCTCCAGCACGAGGTGGACCTGCCGGTCCGGGCCGATCGCCTCGCGGACTTCGCGCGCCATCGCATCCAGGAACCGGTTGTTGGCGATCGCGTGGACGGCGTCGAAGCGAAGCCCATCAATCCGGTATTCCTTCGCCCACATCAGGGCGTTGTCGACAAAGAACCGATGCACCGCCGGCATGTCGACGGCCACCGCGCCGCCCCATGGCGTGTGCACCTCCGGGTGGAAGAACGCCCCCGCATAGGCGCCAAGGTAGTTACCGTCCGGCCCGAAGTGGTTGTAGACCACGTCGAGAAACACGCTGATCCTAAGCTCGTGCGCGCGATCAACGAGCGCCTTGAGGTCGTCGGGGCTGCCGTAGCTCTCGGCGGGCGCATAGGGGAGGACGCCGTCGTAACCCCAGTTGCGCGTGCCGCCGCAGGCGTTGACCGGCATCAGCTCGATCGCGGTGACGCCAAGATCGGCGAGACCCGAAAGCTGTTCTGCGACGCCCGCAAAGCCGCCGAGCACGCCGGCATGGACCTCCTGGATCACCATCTCTTCCCACGGCCGGCCGCGCCAGTCGGCCGAGCGCCAGCGATAGGCGTCGACGTTGACCACAACGCTCCAGCCATGCACGCCGCCATGCTGCGCGCGCGAAGCGGGGTCGGGCACGGCAAGGTCGTCCAGCTTGAAGCGATAGCGGGTGCCGGCGCCCACCGGCGCCTCGGCGGCGAACCAGCCGCCACCTTCGTGCCGCATCGCGACCGGCTCGGCGCCGTTGATCTCCAGCAACACCGCGTCACGATCGGGCGCCCACAGCCGAAAGCGCGTGCGGTCGGCGGCGAGCAAGGTGGCGCCCCAGTCGCTCATGCGTCCTGCTCCTGAGGCGCGGCATCGATCGTCCAGCGCAACAGCGCCGCGCCCTGCGGGCCGACCTCATAGCTGTTGCCGATCTCGAACGGCGCTTCGTCCGGCCGGGCACTGTCGATCAGCACCGTGCGCGCGACGTCGGGCGCCGGCAGCGCAAAGGTCAGCGCGTCCTCCGACCCGTTGATGAGCAGCGTCACCGCCTCGACGCTGCCGTCGTCAAGCTGCCGCGCGCGCCGCATCACCAGCGCCCGCCCGTCCGGATTGTCCCAATCCTCCGGCGAGAGCTGTTGCCCGCGTTCGTCCCACCACTCCAGGTCGTTGAGCCCGCTTGCTGTGGCCTCGCCGTAAAGAAAGCTGTTGGCACGAAGCAGCGGGTGCTCCTTGCGCAGCGCGATCAGCCGCGAGGTGAAGCGCATCAGCGCCTCGCCTTCGGGCGTCGCCAGCTTCGACCAGTCGACCCAGCCGATCTCGTTGTCCTGGCAGTAGGCGTTGTTGTTGCCGTTCTGCGAGCGCCCGAACTCGTCGCCGGCCAGCAGCAGCGGCGTGCCGAGCGAGGTGAACAAGGTGGTGAGCATCGATCGCATCACCCGCTGGCGCGCGTCGTTAATGGCGGGGTCGTCGGTCGGTCCTTCCGCGCCCCAGTTGCGGGAATAGTTCTCGCTATGGCCGTCGCGATTGTCTTCCTGATTGGCCTCGTTGTGCCGTTGTTCGTAGGCAACCGTATCGGCCAGCGTGAAGCCGTCGTGCACGGCAAGCGCGTTGACGCTCGCCCACGGCCGCCGGGCGCGGCGGTCGAACAGGTCGCCCGAGCCGGCCATGCGTGCCGCAAGCTCACCGCGCATGCCGGGATCGCCGCGCCAGTATTTGCGCACGCCGTCGCGATACTTGTCGTTCCACTCCGCGAAGCCGGGCGGAAAGTTGCCGAGCTGATAGCCGCCGGGGCCGATGTCCCACGGCTCGGCCGAGAGCTTGAGCTTGCCCAGGATCGGGTCCTGACGCAGCACGTCGAAGAAGGCGGCGCCGGGATTGAATCCGTGTTCCTCGCGGCCGAGCGTCAGGCCGAGGTCGAAGCGGAAGCCGTCGACGCCGAACGACGTCGCCCAGTAGCGGAGGCTGTCCGCCACCATCTGGATCACACGCGCCTTTTCGAGGTTCAGCGTGTTGCCGGTGCCGGTGTCGTTGACCGCATAACGCGGCTGGTCCTTCACCGCCCGATAGTAGGTCGCATTGTCGAGCCCGCGCCACGACATGGTGGGGCCGCGCTCCGACCCTTCGCAGGTGTGATTGTAAACGACGTCGAGGATCACCTCCAGCCCGGCGGCATGGAGGCGGCGGACGGCGAGGCGCAGCTCGTCATGGCCTTCACCGGCGAAATAGCTCTGTTCGGGCGCGAAGAACCCCAGCGTGTTGTAGCCCCAGTAATTGCGCAGGCCCTTTTCCTGCAGGAACCGGTCCTGCACGAAGCTGTGAATCGGCATCAGCTCGATCGCGGTGACGCCCAGCCGCTTGAGGTGGTCGATCACCTTGGGGTGGGAAAGCGCCGCGAACGTACCCCGTTCCGGCGGCGACACCTCCTCGAACAGCTTGGTCAGGCCCTTGGCATGCGCTTCATAGACCACCGTCTCCGACCACGGGGTATTGGGCTTGATGTCGCCCGACCAGTCGAAGGCGCCGGTGGTGACCACGCCCTTGGGCATGGCGGGGGCACTGTCGCGCGCGTCGTAGCTGAGGTCCGCCTTGCGCGATCGCACGCGGTAGCCGTGGAGTGCATCAGTCCAGCGCACCTCGCCCTGCAACTTGCGGGCATAAGGGTCGAGCAGCAGCTTGTTGGGGTTGAACCGATGCCCTTCCTCCGGCGCGTAGCGGCCATGGGCGCGATAGCCGTAGAGCAGGCCCGGCCGCGCTTCGGGCAGATAGCCGTGCCAGACCTCGTCGGTCCATTCGGGCAGTTCGTACCGCTTGATCTCGCGCCGGCCGGTCGGTTCGAAGATGCAGAGTTCGATCTTCTCGGCATTGGCGGAAAAGACAGCGAAATTGACGCCAAGCCCATCGAACGTGGCACCCAGCGGATAAGGCGAGCCGGCCTCGAGCCGGTCGGGTAGGGAATTCAACGCTTTAAGCCCCCTCGAAGCGCAAGATCACTGCGCCGAGTGGCGGCAGGACGACGTCGGCGCTGGCCGGCTGGCCATGCGCTGGCGTCGTGGAAGCGTTAATCGTTCCACCGTTGCCGATGTTCCCGCCGCCGTAAATGCTCGCGTCGCTGTTGAATATTTCCTTCCACGCGCCCGCGCGCGGCAGGCCGATCAAGTAGCCGTGACGTGGCTCGGGGCTCATGTTCAGGCACACCACGCAAGGGCGGCCGCCGCCACCGTAGCGGGCATAGACGAAGATGCTGCCCGCCGCGTCGTCGCCCACGATCCACCCGAAGCCGCTGGGATCGGCGTCGCCCGCGTGCAGCGCAGGCTCCGCAGCATAAAGGCGGTTGAGGTCGCCGACGAGGCGCTGGATCGCCGCATGTTCCGGCCGGTCGAGCAGGTCCCACTGGACCTGCGCGTCGTGGTTCCACTCCTTCTCCTGCGCGATCTCGCAGCCCATGAAGAGCAGCTTCTTGCCCGGGTGCGTCCACATGAAGCTGTAGTAGGCACGCAGCGTCGCGAACTTGCGCCACGCGTCGCCCGGCATCTTGCCGAGCAGCGAGCCCTTGCCGTGCACCACCTCGTCGTGGCTGAGCGGCAGCACGAACTTCTCCGACCAAGCGTAGACCAGGCCGAAGGTGAGTTCGCCGTGGTGCCAGCTGCGGTACATGGGGTCACGCTCGACGTACTGGAGCGTGTCGTGCATCCAGCCCATGTTCCATTTGTAGTTGAAGCCGAGGCCGCCCTGGACGACCGGCGCGGTGACGCCGGGCCAGGCGGTGGACTCCTCAGCCAGCGTGATCGCGCCCGGGCAGCGTTCCGCGACCAGCGCGTTCATGCGCTTGAGAAAGTCGACCGACTCCAGGTTCTCGCGCCCGCCAAGGACGTTGGGCACCCACTCGCCCGCGTTGCGGCTGTAGTCGCGGTAGAGCATCGACGCGACCGCATCGACGCGCAGCCCGTCGACGTGGAACGTCTCCACCCACCACAGCGCCGAGGCGAGCAGAAAGCCCGCCACCTCGCGGCGGCCGAGATTGTAGATCAGCGTGTTCCAGTCCTGGTGGAACCCCTCACGCGGATCGGCATGTTCGTAGAGGTGGGTGCCGTCGAAATGCGCAAGCCCGTGCGGATCGGTGGGGAAGTGGGCCGGCACCCAGTCGAGGATCACGCCGATGCCCGCGCGGTGGCAGGCGTCAACGAAGCGCGCGAAATCCTCCGGGCTGCCAAAGCGTGCCGATGGCGCGAACTGCGACAAGGGCTGATAGCCCCAGGACCCGCCAAACGGATGCTCCATGATCGGCAGCAGCTCGACATGGGTGAAGCCCATCTCGACGACGTAAGGGATCAGCCGCTCGCCCAGGCCACGCCAATCAAGCGTTCCGGCCGCATCGCCGTCCGGGCGCAGCCACGAGGCCGCGTGCACCTCGTAGATCGACATCGCCGCGTCGGGCCGCTGGCGCGCCCCGCGCTCTGCCATCCAGTCCTCGTCCGTCCAGCGGAACTCGGGCTGTGCGGCGACCACCGAGCAGGTCGCCGGCGGCCGCTCGGTCTGACGCGCCAGGGGATCGGCCTTCTGGACGATGCTGCCGTCGGCGCCCAGCACTTCGAACTTGTAGGGTGCGCCGGGCCCAAGACGCGGCACGAACAGCTCCCACACGCCGGGGCCGTGGTGCAGCCGCATCGGGTTCCGGCGGCCGTCCCAGCCGTTGAAGTCGCCGATTACCGACACCCGGCGCGCGTTGGGCGCCCAGACGACGAAGGACACACCCTCGACGTCGTCCACCACGCGCGGCTGCGCACCGAAGACGCGGGGGAGGTCCCAATGCCGCCCTTCGTTGAACAGGTAGAGATCGAGATCGCCGACCACCGGCCCGAACGAATAGGGGTCCTCCGTCTCCTGCACCGCCCCGCCGGGCCAGGTGATCCGCAGGCGATAGGGAACACTCTCCGCCAGCGGTCCGACGAAAAGCCCGTCGCCCTGTTGCTCCAGTTCCCCAAGCGCACGCCCGTCCTCGCGGGCAACCAGCGTCACGGCCTGCGCGCCCGGCTGAAAGGTGCGGACCACCCGGCCGTCACCTTCAGCGTGGACGCCAAGAACCGAGAACGGATCGGCAAGCCGTCCGTCGAGGAGGGCAGCGGTAACAAAGTCCATGTTGTGCTCGCTCACGCGGCATCCCCTTCCAGCAGGCGTTGCGCGGCGCGGGCGAGCCCGGCGACCGGGACGCCAATCCATTGCGGCCGGTTGGCCGCCTCATAACCGATCTCGTATGCCGCCTTTTCCAGGATGAACAGGTCGAGCAGCGGCTCCACGCCAGCATCCTCCCGTCCGGTATAGCCTTGCAGGAACGCGCGAACGGCGCTGTCGCGAAAGGCGGCGTAGCGTTCACGGGCGCGGTCCTGCCGGGTTTCGGAAAAGGCGGGCAGGTTCTGCTGTCCCACCGCCGCGGCGTAATCGAACGAGCGCAGCACGCCGGCCACATCGCGCAGCGGGATGTCCTTGTCCCGCCGCCCGGCGAGCGGCTTGGCGGGCTCCCCTTCGAAGTCGATGATCATCACGTCGCTGCCGGTCACCAGCACCTGGCCGAGGTGGAGGTCGCCATGGATGCGTGTGCGGGTGCGGCCCTCTGCCCCACGCGCGGCGGAGCGGACGCGGTCCATCAACCGCTGCCGGTTCTCCTGCAGAAAGGCTGCCTGGCCGCGCGCCTCATCGTCGTCGAACGTGGCACCGGCGAGCAGGCCGAGCGCCCGGTCGAGCTGACCTTCGATCCGGCCCGACAGCTTGTCGGCCTCGGCGAGCGTCACCGGGTCGGGCGCAAAGGCGGGATCCTCGCTCGGCATGGCAAGAACCGCGTGCATCTCCGCGAGACGGCGGCCGAGATTATTGGCGAAGTTCTCGTAATTGGAGAAGCTCGACTCATCGTCGGTGGCGAGCCGTTCGAGAATGCCCAGCGTCCAGTCCCAACCGTCGCCCTGATTGTAGACGAAGCGCTGCACCAGCATCATCAGGCTGGTCTCGCCTTCCAGTTCCAGCCGGACCTCGCCGAGCACGGGCGGGGTGTTGGCGAAGCCGTGATCGGTCAGGTATCGCACCATCTCCGCATCCGGGTGGATGCCCGGCTGGATCTTGCGCAGCAGCTTGAGCACGGCGCGCTGGTTGAGGATCATCGAGCTGTTCGACTGTTCGGCCGACAGCCATTCGGCCTTGGCATCAGGCTCGATGTCGAGGTCGGGCGTGCCGACGAAGTGCAATGCGCCGCCATCCACCGCCACGGTGGCATTGCTGCGCAGCGCCGCGACCACGGAGGCCGGGAAGCCCGCCAAGGCAAAGCCGTCGGTGAGCAGGCCGACGATGCGCCCCCGGCGGATGCGCGCGATCGCGAGGTTCGACGCGAACGGACCGTGCGGCTCGCCTTCCCAGGCGATGCCGAGCGGCAGCAGATAGGTCGCCGTGCCGCTCTGCGTGGAGACCGCCAGCTCGGTCAGCAGCAGGTCTTCCGCACCCGGCATGGCGAACACCCGCGCGACGCTGACGTTCGTGATCGTCTCGTCCTTGGCGCCGAACCAGCGGCGCTGCGCGACATAGGCCGGCAGGATGTCGCGTTCGAAAACAGTGCGGTTCTGCCCCTGCGCGACATCCGACAGGGCAGGGCGGAGCACGAAGGTGTGCCGCTCGACATCCGCGCCCGGTGCGCCGCTCGACCAGGCGGGCGAGGTGTCCGCCTCGGAAAGGCAGAACCACGAGAATCCGTAGGGCGGCAGCGTCAACAGGTACGGCAGCTGGCCGACTTTCGGGAAAGCGGTGCCGCCCGACAGCTCGACGGGGGTGCGGCCTTCGAACTCGGAAAGGTCGAGCTCCACCGCCTGCGCGGTGCGGCCGAGATTGGCGACACACAGCATCGTCTCGCCGCCATGCTCGCGCAGATATGCGAGGATCTTGCGGTTGGCGGGGCGCAGGAACCGCTGCGTGCCGCGGCCGAACGCCTGATGCTCGCCGCGCACCGCCAGCATCCGCTTCACCGTGTTGAGGAGCGAATGACGGTCGCGTTCCTGCGCTTCCACGTTCACCGCCTGGAAGCCGTAGAGCGGGTCCTGGATCGCCGGCAGCGTCAGGCTGGCCGGATCGGCGCGGCTGAAGCCGCCGTTGCGATCGGGCGACCATTGCATTGGCGTGCGGACGCCGTCGCGGTCGCCGAGGAAGATGTTGTCCCCCATGCCGATCTCATCGCCGTAATACAGCACCGGCGTTCCCGGCATGGTGAGGAGCAGCGCGTTCATCAACTCTACGCGGCGGCGGTCGCGCTCCATCAGCGGCGCGAGACGGCGGCGGATGCCTAAGTTGATCCGCGCGCGCTTGTCGGCGGCGTAGGTGTTCCACAGGTAATCGCGCTCGGCATCCGTGACCATTTCGAGCGTCAGCTCATCATGGTTGCGCAAAAAGATGGCCCACTGGTTCTCGGGCGCGATCTCCGGCGTCTGGCGCATGATGTCGGTGATCGGGAAGCGGTCCTCCTGTGCCACCGCCATGTACATCCGCGGCATCAGGGGGAAGTGGAACGCCATGTGGCATTCGGGCCCGTGGTCGCCGAAATACTGCTGTGTATCCTCGGGCCACATGTTCGCTTCGGCGAGGAGCATGCGGTCAGGATAATGCGCATCCAGATCGGCCCTGATCTTGCGCAGGACTTCGTGCGTCTCTGGCAGGTTCTCGTTCGACGTGCCGTCTCGCTCGATCAGATAAGGTATGGCGTCGAGTCGGAGCCCGTCGACTCCGAGGTCCAGCCAGAAGTGCATCACCGACAGCACGGCTTCGAGCACCTTGGGGTTATCGAAGTTGAGGTCGGGCTGGTGCGAGTAGAAGCGGTGCCAGAAATAGGCCTTGGCTTCCTCGTCCCACGTCCAGTTCGACTTTTCGGTGTCGAGGAAGATGATGCGCGTGCCCGAATACAGCTTGTCGTCGTCCGACCAGACGTAGAAGTCGCGCTCCGGGCTGCCGGGAGGCGCCTTGCGTGCCGCCTGGAACCAGGGGTGCTGGTCCGACGTGTGATTGATCACCAGTTCGGTGATCACGCGGATGCCGCGTGCATGGGCGGCGTCGATAAAGGCGCGTGCGTCGTCCATGGTGCCGTAATCCGGGCTGACGTCGCGATATTCCGCGATGTCATAGCCGTCGTCTCGGCGCGGCGAGGGGTAGAAGGGCAGCAGCCAGATCGCGTTGACGCCAAGGTCGGCGATATAGTCCAGCTTGTCCATCAGCCCGGCGAAATCGCCGATGCCGTCATTGTCCTTGTCGAAGAAGGATTTGACGTGAAGCTGATAGATGACCGCGTCCTTGTACCAGAGCGGATCCTGGTTGGTCTGGGTCATGCGAAATCTCCGGGGGCGATGCGCCAGATGCGATAGGGTTCGTCGGGTTCGAGGCGGATGTGCTGGGTCTTGCCGTGCCAGCGGAAGCGATAACCGCCGGCGAGGTCCTCGACGGCCACGCTGTCATGGTCGGCGAGCCCGAACTCCCACAACGGCACCTCGAAGTCGCATTCCTGGCCCGAGTGCGGGTCGAGGTTGACCATCACCAGGATAGTGTCCGTCCCGTCGGGCGCAGGCTTGGCGTAAAAGAGGATATTGTCGTTGTATGCCGGGTGGAAGCGCGTGTTGAGGTGCGTCTGCAGTGCCGGGTGCGCGCGGCGCAGGCGGTTGAGCAGGGTGATGTCGGCGATGATGTTGCCCGGCGCCTGCCAGTCGCGCGGCTTGACGATGTATTTCTCGGAATCGAGATACTCCTCCTTGCCCGGGATCGGCGCCGCCTCGCACAGCTCGAACCCCGAATAGACGCCGAACAGGCCCGACAAGGTCGCCGCCAGCACCGCTCGAATGCGGAAACCGGGGCGACCCGATGTTTGCAGGAACACCGGATTGATGTCGGGCGTGTTGACGAAGAAGTGCGGGCGGTAGAACTCCTTGGGCGCGGTGGTCGTCAGCTCGGTGATGTACTCGACCAGCTCGTCCTTGCGGTCGCGCCAGGTGAAATAGGTGTACGACTGCGAAAAGCCGACCTTGGCCAGCCGGTACATCATCGACGGGCGGGTGAATGCTTCGGCAAGGAAGATCACCTCCGGGTGTTTCCCACGCACCTCGCCGATCATCCATTCCCAGAAGGGCAGGGGCTTGGTGTGGGGATTGTCGACGCGGAAGGTCTTCACGCCGTGTTCGACCCACATCAGGATGACGTCGCGCAGGGCGAGCCACAGGCCCGGCACCGCGTCCGGCCCGTAAAAGTCGACATTGACGATGTCCTGATACTTCTTGGGCGGGTTCTCCGCATATTTCATGGAGCCGTCGGGCCGCCAGGCGAACCAGCCCGGATGCTCGGTCAGCCAGGGGTGATCGGGCGATGCCTGGATCGCGAAGTCGAGCGCGATCTCAAGCCCCTGTTCGGCCGCCGCCGCGACCAGCCGGCGGAAATCGTCGAAGCTGCCGAGTTCGGGGTGGATCGCGTCGTGGCCGCCATCCTTGCTGCCGATCGCGTAAGGGCTGCCGGGATCGTCCGGCCCGGCGACCAGCGTGTTGTTGGGGCCCTTGCGATGGGTGCGGCCGATCGGGTGGATGGGCGGGAAATAGAGCGTGTCGAACCCCATGTCGCGGATCGCGGGCAGGCGGTCGATCACCTCGGCGAATGTGCCGTGACGCGCGGCATCGTCGGTGATCGAGCGCGGGAACAGTTCGTACCAGCTCGAAAAGCGCGCCTGCAGCCGCTCGGCATCCACCGGCTGGACGGGCGAGCGGAGACGGTGGGGTTGATCGTCCGCGGCGTCCATCGCCGCCGCCAGTTCGGGCGACAGCAGCAGGGCCGCGCTGTCTGCGTCGTCGCCGGCGGCAGTGAGCCGCGCCGGCCAGTCGCCAAGGTCCGCTCCCCGCGCGACCGCCGCCTCGACCAGCGCGCGACCTTCGGCGTGATCCACCCGCTGTGCCACCCCGGCGTCGAGCTTCTTGCGGAAGTCGCGGCGGAACCCGCCAAAACGATCAAGCCAGGCCTGCACGGCAAACTCGTGCCGGCCGAGCCGTTCGAGCGGAAAGGAGGCGCGCCAGCCGTCGTTCGGCAGCTGCTCCATGCGAACCGCGTTCCACGCCTGCTCGCCCGCCGCGCGCCACAGCAGGTCGGCGGCAAGCTGCTCGTGCCCGTCCGCGAATACGATCGCCTCCACGGTGACGCATTCCCCGACCACCCGCTTGACGGGAAAACCACCCTCGACATGCGGGCGTACATCCTTGACCACCAGCCGGTTGGCGGCGCCCGCATCGGCGGCACTGTCACCCCCGGTCGCGATGGCGAACGTAATCGGCTGGCTCCGCGCCGCCTTAAGCACGCGCACCTCGCCGCCCACCAGCGGCGCGAACGGCGCGGCTGTTCCGTCGATCACCTCGAACCCGCCGAATTCGGCGCCAGCTGCGGGTAGCAGCAGCGAAGGATCGGGCGCTGGCTGGGGCTTGAGGTCGGTGTTGATCAGCACCAACAGCGCCTCGCTCGCGTTCCTGACGTCCGGCGTGTCGGCTCGCAGCAGTGCGGTGACCGGGGAGGCGGACCCACTGAGGCGCCGCATCTCGCCGCGGAACTGGCTCGCGGCACGGGTGACGTCCAGCGCCCCGCGGATCGCGTCGCCCGTCGCGTCGCCAGCGCTCAGCAGGCTGGCGGGCACGATCAGCCCATCGCCGACCGCGGCCGCGGCCAGCAGCTGTTGCGCGACAAGCGCCGGATCGTCGGCGCGCGCCAGCGACGCCGCCCGGATTTCCGCGATCAACGGCGCGACGTGGCGCAGTTCCTCATATTCCTCCACTAGCCACGACGCCCGCAGGTCCCACCACGCGAATGAGGAGACCAGCGCGTCCAGACCGGCACCGGCGAGTGCCCGTGCCTGCGGGCGCGACAGGTCGGGCGAGCCGGCGATGAACAGCACGTCGGCCGCGCGGGCGCGCACCGCCGCGATCAACTCGCCCACGAAGGATGACGCCATGCGGTCGGCGCCCGAGAGGCAGAACCCGCCGACGCCGCGCGTGACCATCGCCGCCAGCGCCTCCACGAGCGGCTGGCGGAGCAGGTCGGCCGTCTCGCGCGACCGCAGCCGGGCCCGCGCTTCGCCGGCGATGATGAGGGGCGCTCGGGGATCAATCGCACCTTCGCGCGTGCCGGAACGCCGCACGGCGAACGCATCGGGGTGGCTCGTCACGATTGGGTGGTCGAGCGCGAAGCGGCTGAGGTCCATGTCGACGATCAGACGCAGTCCTGCGTCCCTGCATTTGGCCACCAGCGCGTCCGAGACCGCCTGCGCATCGAGCGGCGGACGATCGGTCTGCCAAAGCGCGGCATCGAACCCTACGCCAAGCGCCGCTGAAAACGTCCGCTCGGCTGCTTCGCTGGTCTCCGCGTCGGAGCCGAGGGAAAGGATGCGAAGAGCGCGCTGCTGCAAAGGTATCTCCATCGGTGTACGGGGAATGAACCGATGCACCCCCGCATCGTTCCGCTGCGACCAGTCGTCCGCCGCTAACCTGCGTAAAGCACCGAAGTCCGGCACCTTTGGCCGTTCCGTGGGTTTAAGCTGAACAAACCGTTCAGGAAGAGGGCGCATGGGCAGGCTGGTGGTGGTGTCGAACAGGGTCGCGGAACTCGATACGCAGGGTGAAGCGTCCAAGGGCGGGCTCGCGATGGCGCTGTCCGCCGCGCTGCGCGAACACGGTGGCCTGTGGTTCGGGTGGAGCGGCCGATCGACCGAGGGACCGGCGGCGGCCGCCACCGTCCACAACCATGGCGGCATCGAGGTCGCGACGCTGGATCTCGAAACCCAGGACGTGGAGGAATATTACGACGGGTTCGCGAACCGGACGTTGTGGCCGCTGTGCCATTACCGCCCCGACCTGATCGTGCACGAACGCTCGTTCGGCACCGCCTATCGCCGCGTCAACGAGCGCTTTGCCGACGCGCTGATCCCGATGCTGCGTGAGGAAGACACGCTGTGGGTCCACGATTACCATCTGATCCCGCTCGCCCGCGCGCTGCGTGAACGCGGCGCACGCAACCGGATCGGCTTTTTCCTTCACATCCCCTGGCCCGCGCGGCAGGTGCTGTCGATGCTGCCGCGGCACCACGAACTGGTGCAGGCGATGTTCGATTATGATCTCGTCGGGTTCCAGACGGAGGGCTGGCTGTCCGCGTTCCAGGACTATGTCACCGACGAGTTGAAGGGCGAGGTGCGTGGCAACGGATCGGTGACGGCGCTGGGCCGCACCATCCAGGCCGGCGCCTATCCCATCGGCCTCGACGTCGCCGAGATGCGCGCGCTGGTCGCCTCGCAGGCGGCGCGGGATACCTGCGCTACGATGAAGCCGTCGGGGGACCACAAGCTGCTGATCGGCGTCGACCGCATTGATTATTCCAAAGGGCTGCCGCAGAAGTTCGCCGCCTACGAGCAGTTGCTCCTCGACCACCCGCAATGGCGCGAGAAGCTGACGCTGCTTCAGATCGGGCAGCCGAGCCGCACCGATGTGGAGGCGTATCAGGAACTGAACGACAGCCTGCTTGCCGAAGCGGGCCGCATCAACGGTGCGTTCGGGACGCTGGACTGGAGCCCGCTGCGCTACCGCTCTCAGTCCATGCCGCGCGACGTGCTGACGGGCGCGTATCGCGCCGCATCCGTGGCGCTGGTGACGCCGGTGCACGACGGCATGAACCTTGTCGCGAAAGAGTATGTCGCCGCGCAGGACCCGCAGGACCCGGGCGTCCTGATCCTGTCCCGCTTCGCCGGCGCCGCGGCGCAGATGCGCGAAGCGTTGCTGGTCAACCCGAACAGCCGCGAGGACCTGGCCGACGCCATCCGCCGCGCGCTGGAAATGCCGCTGGGCGAGCGCATCGCCCGGTGGAAGGCGCTGTATGCCGGCGTGGTCCGCGAGGACCTGACCGCCTGGCGCGAAGCGTTCCTGCGCGACCTGCTGGCGAACCAGCCGACCGGCCGCGACACGCAGATGCGCCCACCCGCCATCGCGCGCTGACACGCGCCGGCACGGCACGGCGCGGCGCGGCAGGCCGAGGCGCCTAGGCGGGAGTCTTGCCGGCCTTGCCCCTCGGGCTGCGCGTGGCCGCTGGCTTGGCCGCTCCCTTTGCGGCACGCTTGGCGCGCGCGGGGGCCGGGGGAGCGGTCTCCGCCGCTGACGATGCGGCCGCAGGCTTGGCATCGGCAGTGCGCGCCGGCTGAGCCTCGCCCGTGATGAACGCTCCGGTGGGCTGGTCAGCCATCTGCTCGTTGATCTCGCGCACGGCACGATCCCAGTGCTCCTGGTCGCATCCGGCCGGTCGTCCTTCCGCGTCCCAGATCACATAAGCCCGTTCGCGGATCAGTTGCTCGCGATCCATCATCGTTTCTCCAATCATCTATTTCCCTTAGCCGTGCCCGGTAAACAATCCGGAACACCAGCCCAGCGGCATCGAATCGCCTGTTCCGGTTGATCCAGTGCCTGGGGGCAGAACCATGAGGCGCACGTTGTTGAGCCCATCTGGTCGGCAAGCGGCCAGTGCCGTCTGACCTGTCGTCTAAAGCCAAGACGGGCTGAGGGAAAGTGCCGCCGAATCAGCGCCAGAACTGCCTGGTCTCCGCAAACTCCCGATGAGCGTTGGCGGCCTTGACCAGCAACGCTGATCGCTGGCCGTCACTCGGCTGTCCGCCACCCTTAAGGCCGAGCCGGGCGAGCACCAGCGGCCCGGTGGCGAGGTCGTTGAGATCGCCGAGATGCCCTTGAAGCTTCTTGAGCGCGTCAAGGAATGCCGCGTGGCGCTTCTTCGCTTTCTCGCCGGGGAACAGGCCGGCGAAGAAGTCGGTGGCGTAGCGCAGCTTCTTGGCCTCAATCCGGACGCGGTGGCGCTGTTCGTCGCTCAGCGCGAGGAGATCGCGCCCGCGCCGTTTCACGCGCCGACGCAGCCGGTCCAGCGTTGCGGCCGCGAATGCCTCGGCCGGACCGGTCGGCAGCGCCACATCCGATGGCTCCGTTCGCCACGCGCCGAGCGCCGCCCATTGCGCAAGATCGATCATCAGCCAGCGCGAACGCACCGACGCGAGCGCTTCCATCACGCGGGCATAGGCATCGTCGCGCGCCGGGCCTATCCGCTCGGCAGCGGCCGCGTCGGAGCGCCCCATCAGCACGTCGAGGTCGCGTGCCTCGCCCAGCGTCGCCGCCAGCCAGCGGCAGTCGTCGCGCAGCCGGGCGAACTCGCCATCGTCCACGATCCGTCGAAAGATCGACAGCGCCGACCGCAGCCGCCGCAGCGCCACGCGCGCCTGATGCAGCGCCTCCGGACAGGCATCGCGGCGCAGCAGGTCTTCGTTGAGCCGGAACTGTTCAAGGCAATTGGCGACGATCGCGGCAAAGGCGCCTGCCGTGCTGGTGCCGGGCGGCAGCGTCAGCGGGGTCGGCTTGAACGCACCGCTATCGCTGCCGGCGAGCAGGCGATAACCGCGCTCCGACTTGGCAAGCATGCCGAGCCGCAGCGACATGGACCTGCCCAGCTCCCGGGCCAGCGCGAACAGCGCCGCCGGTGATCCTGATTTCAGCTCCAGCTCGATCTCGCACACCGGCCAGCTGCGGCCGTTGGCGGCCACCTCGCCCCGGTCGGCGACCAGCTCGATGTCGGCGCCCTGGTGAATCAGTTGCCACTGCCGGCGCGTGACGATGACCCGGAACGCCGGCCGGATGCGCTCCAGCACCACATCGGGGAGCAGCGTGCGCAGCGGCATCTGGCTGTCCGCCTCGGGGTCATCCAGCGCCGGCTCGTCGACGGCAACCTCCCGCTCCCATTCGGAACGGGCGAACAGGCCCGCCGACGCGCCGTTGTCCGCCTTCAGCGTTTGCACATACCGGCCGCCTGCATGACGGACGCGCAGCGACAATCCGGCGCTTCGCAGATCCTGCGCGGGCGTATCGTAGTAAGTGGCACGCTGTTCCAGCTCGACCGCGGGCGTGTCGCACAGCGTGATCGCGCCGGTCAGCGCGGCCATGTCGGATTGATCGACATCGAGTTTCAGCTCGATCTCGCTGTTGGTGATCGCCACACGACCTCTCATGCTCGCTGCTGTGCCCATGGAGAACCCTTGGCGGCCGCAAGCGATCCCCAGGCGATCCCCAGGCGATCCCCAGGCGATCCCCAAGCGATCCGTCGTGCTTGCAACCGTGTCTGCACCTGATCTGCACGGCATCTCCACCGAACCCGTCACGCCGGTCCATCAGGGCGTGACCGGAGCCAGATAGAGCCGCAGCTCCAAAAACAGGAGCGGCCATGAGGCACGGTTTTTTGATCAAGAGCGCAATTGTCACGGGTCTGGTCGTGCTGTTCGATCGGCTGTTCCCCGATGATGTCGCGGGCGCCGGCATCGGCGTGTTCGCGGGTGCGTGGCTGTTCGGAGTGCTTGCCGGTCGGCCCGACGTCCGGCGGAGCCGAATGGCTGGGGTTGCCGTTGCCGCGGCGGGCGTTTTCGCCGTCGCGCTTTTCTATGATCCGGGCCCGCTCGCCTGGATGATGTTCTGGTGTGCGCTGTCGCTCGCGGCGCTGATGCCAAAGGCGGCGGTGTTCGACGATGCATGGCATTGGGCCATCCGGCTCGCGCTCCACGCCCTCACCGGCACCGCCAAACCGCTGGGTGATTTCGCGCGTCTTTGGGGGCGCAGGCACTGTGGTCGATCGGACCCGCGCACGGTGGCGGCCACGCTGGCGCTGCCGCTGATCGGCGGTGCGGTGTTCGCATTTCTGTTCGCCGCCGCCAATCCGCTGATCGAGCAGGCGCTGGGGTCGATCCAGCTTCCCTATATAGGGCCCGTCCTCGTCTGGGCGGCGGTTGCCCTATGCCTCTGGCCAAGCCTGCGGCCGCATGCGGCCGCCATGCGGTTTGCCGGCAGGCTGCCCGACACCGTGCCCACCATTCCGGGCACGTCGCTGGCATCGGTGCTGATCGCGCTCGCCGTCTTCAACGCGCTGTTTGCCGTGCAGAACGCACTCGACATGGTATTCCTGTGGAGCAGCGGCGCGCTTCCGGCAGGGATGACGCAGGCGGAGTACGCCCATCGCGGCGCCTATCCGCTGATCGCCACGGCCCTGATCGCCGGCGCGATGACGCTGGCGATGCTGCGGCCGGGAAGCGTGAGCGAGCGGCATACGTGGGCGCGCCGGCTGGTCACGGCGTGGGTCGCGCAGAACCTGGTGTTGGTCGCCTCCAGCGCGCTGCGGACGATCGACTATATCGAGGCATCGATGCTGACCGCGTGGCGGATCGCTGCGCTCGCCTGGATGGCGCTGGTGGCGGTTGGGCTGGTGCTGATCTGCTGGCGCATCCTGCGGGGGCGAAGCGCGCGGTGGCTGATCAACTGGAACGCGCTGGCGGCAACAGCGGTGCTGGCGATCTGCACCTTTGTTGACCTCGGTGCGATGGCGGCGAGCTGGAACGTGCGCGCCCGGTTCCCGGAACGGATCGACCTCTGCTACCTGCGTCACGTCGGTGACGGCGCGCTCAACCCGCTGATCTCGCTGGAGCAGCGGCCGATGGACGCCGGCATGCGCGATCGGGTGCGCTTTGTGCGGCAACGGCTGCTTGCCCGTCTCGAGGCGCGGCAGGGCAGCTGGAGCGAGTGGACGCCGCGTGGCGCAAGGCGGCTTGCCGAAGCGCACGCCCGGCTCGGCGAGCATCCGGCACAGCCGGTGCCGCTCGCCGCACCCGCCCGGCGCACCTGCGATGGCTCGGTCCAGCGTTCACCCGCGACGCCGGGTCAGCCTTGACCGGAGGGGCAGCAACCATGATCCAGTGTCCCATGCCCCGCACCATCCTTCTTGCCGACGATGACCCGCACATTCGCCAATTGCTGGCGTTCGCGCTCGCCAAGGCCGGGCTCGACACGATCGAGGCGGAGGATGGCGAGGCGGCGCTGGCCGCGGCGGAGAGGCGATCCCCCGATCTGGTGGTGCTCGACATCAACATGCCCCGTATGGATGGGCTCGAGGTGTGTCGCCGGCTCCGCGCGACCGGCGACCTGCCGATCCTGTTCCTGTCCAGCCGTGACGACGAGATCGACCGGGTGCTGGGCATCGAGCTGGGCGCGGACGACTATGTCACCAAGCCGTTCTCGCCGCGCGAGGTCGTCGCCCGCATCATGGCGATCCTGCGGCGCACGGCAGCGCGACCCCCGGCCGTCGCCGAGGCGGCGGCGCCGATCAGGCATGGCCGCCTGATCCTCGATCCGGACGGCTGGCAGGCAAGCTGGGCGGGCGCACCGGTGGCATTGACCGTGACCGAGTTCGGCATCCTCCGCACGCTCGCCACCATGCCCTCCAAGGTGTTCAGCCGGGACGCGATCATCGACCGGCTGCACGGCCCAAGCTTTGCGATCACGGACCGCACGATCGACAGCCACGTCCGTAACCTCCGGGCGAAGTTCGCGCAGGTGGGGGCGGAGGACGTGATCGAAACGCGCGCGGGCGTCGGCTACCGGCTGGGCGCCTGCGGGGCCGGATGATCGAGGGCTTCAAGCGCGTCGTCCGGCGTCACTGGCCGTGCCTCCGGCTGCGGACGATCCTGCTGCTGACCTTTGTGTTCGTGGCCGCCTTGCCCGGCGTCGGCGCGCTGTTTCTGCGGGTGTATGAGAACACGCTGGTGCGCCAGACGGAGGCGGAGCTGATCGCGCAGGGTGCGGCCCTGGCGGCCGCGGCGTCGGTGGAATGGTCGGCCGACCAGGCGCCTGCGGTGGTGCCCGCTTATGCTCCCGAACCTCCGTCGCTGGACCTCAGGACCGCAAGGATCCTGCCCGAGCGGCCGCCGCCGGGCCCGAGCGACACGCGGGAGAGTCCTCGGGTTCTTGCCTGGAGCAATCGGCTCCAGCCGATGCTGAGGCTAACCATCCGTACCACGCTGGCGTCGATCCTGCTGCTCGACGCGCACGGCCGCATACTGGCCGGTCCCGACGCTGGCGCGACCTTTCAGGCGCTGCCGGAGGCGCGATCGGCTCTGGCCGGCCGGCCCACCACGACGCTCCGCCACAACGACGCCTACCTCCCGCAATATCCGTTCGAATGGCTCAGCCGCGCGTCGAACCTGCGCATCCACCATGCCCGGCCGATCGTGTCGAACGGGCAGGTCATTGGCGTGCTGCTTCTGTCCCGGTCGCCCCGCGCGCTGTTTGTCGGCATCTACGAGGATCGCGGCAAGATCGTCCTTGGCGTGGCGCTGATCTTCGGCGCTCTCGTGGTGCTCAGCGGCCTACTTTCGCGTGGCATCGTTCGCCCCGTGGAGGCGCTCGGCGAGGCGACGCGCGGGGTCGCATGCGGCGGCGGGACGGTGCCCCCGCCGCCGACCACCGCTGCCGTCGAGATCCAGGCGCTTTACCGTGATTTCGGCGCGATGGCGGAGGCGATCGATCGGCGTTCACGCTACCTGCGCGACTTCGCTCACGCCGTCAGCCACGAATTCAAGACGCCGCTCGCGGGCATCAGTGGCGCAGTCGAGCTGCTGCAGGACCACCCCGACATGCCGCCGGCTGATCGTGAGCGTTTCCTGGCGAACATGGCAGCGGACGCCGCTCGCCTGGACCACCTCGTCAGCAGGCTGCTGGACCTAGCCCGCGCTGACATGACGGCGGCGGCGGCCGTCGATGCCGCCGACCTTGCCCTGCCATTGCGACGGGTCGCGGACGCCTGCCAGGAAGACCGGCTGGCCATCCGTGTGGAGCTTCCCCCGTCGCTTGCCCCTGTGATGGTGCCCCCCGCGGTGGTGGAGGCATCGGTCGCCTGTTTGATCGAAAACAGCCGGCAGGCGGGCGCTTCCGCCGTGCAACTGTCCGCTCGGCGGGCAGCGGAGTTCGTCGAACTGACGGTCCGCGATGATGGACCGGGGATCCCGCTCGGCGACCGGGAGCGCATCTTCGAACCGTTCTTTACCAGCCGTCGCACCTCTGGCGGAACGGGGCTCGGCCTTCCGATCACGCGGTCGCTGCTGCGCGCCTACGGTGCCACGATCGAGTTGGTCGGGGGCAGCCCCACCGGCGCCACCTTCCTGCTCCGTCTCCCTGCGTCGGGCCTGCTCGACGCGCCATCGGGTCAGCGCATGTCCCGCCGGCATGCATCCGCCTGACGTCCGACCCGACCTGCCATCCGCCTGGGTCCCAGCTCCGCCCGGTTCAGGCCATGATGCGTGCAGCCTGAACGTTGCGCACAAGGAGATCGGCGTTCAGGCTTTAACCTGATTTCTCGCGCTGTACGTGACGCTCGAGCCGGAAATTCGTAGAGGATGGATCGTGGCTGGCCCGGCCCCTTGGCGGCGGGATTCAACCGTCCCCGGCAACCGATTGGGGGCCGGGAGGGAGCATAACACGGACCCTCGCGTTCGCTTTCCAAGTTCAAGGAGTAGTTAGTGCGCGTGTGTCTTATCGCCGCCCTGTTGGCGGGAACGTCAGTGCTGTTGTCGGGCTGCAATGTGCGAACGGAGAACGGAAAGAAGCAACCGGCTGCAGCGGCCGGCACCGGGCAGGCGCAATGGAGCGCCACCACCACGCGGCAACTGCGGGATGCGATCGCGGCGCGGGCCGCGCATGGCCTCGACCACCAGTCGTTCAGCGCCGGGGGAGAGCCGGGCGGAGCGGATAGCGACGCGGCACTCAACCGGGCGGCGCTCGCTTATGCGGCGGCGCTGGCGCGCGGCGCCACCGATCCGGCCAAGCTGTACGACGTCTACACCGTGGCCCGACCGCAGCCGGATCTGAAGCGCGGGCTGGCCCAAGCGCTGCGCGCGGGCAAGGTGGGGGATTGGCTAGCGAGCCTCGCGCCGCAGGACGCCAACTACCAGCGTCTTTCCAGGGCCTATCTGGCGTTGCGCAAGACCAACATCGCGCCGACGCCGGCGATCCCGGTGACCGACGAGGCGATCAAGCCGGGCGCGACCGATCCGCGGATGCCGATGATCGCGCAGCAGCTGGTTGCGGCCGACTATCTCGACAGGCAGGCGGCGGCGGGAAACCGCTACACGCCGGCGCTGGTCGCTGCCGTGAAGGCGATGCAGGCGGACCGTGGCATCAAGCCGGACGGCGTGATCGGCAGCGATGCGCTTCGCATCCTCAACCTGTCGGACGCCGATCGTGCCCGCGCGATCGCCGTCAACATGGAGCGGCTGCGCTGGCTGGAGCGGACGCCGCCCGCCACGCGCATCGACGTCAACCTTGCCGCGGCGAGGCTGAGCTACTGGCGCGACGGCAAGCTTGTCGACAGCCGCAAGGTCGTGGTCGGCGAGCCCGACAGGGAAACGCCCCAGCTCGGCTCGCCGATCTTCCGGCTCGTCGCCAACCCGACTTGGACGGTGCCGCGCTCGATCCAGGCCAAGGAATTGGAGGGCAAGGGCGCCGCCTATATGCGAGCCAACAACATGGTGTGGAAGGACGGCTGGATTGTCCAGCAACCCGGCCCCAAGAACTCGTTGGGCCTGGTCAAGTTCGACATGAAGAACGAGCACGCGATCTATCTCCACGATACGCCCGCCAAGGCGCTGTTCGGTATGGTGCAGCGCCAGCGCAGCCATGGCTGCGTGCGCGTGGAGGACGCCTTAGGCTTCGCGGAGATGCTCGCACGGGATGAGGGCATTCTGGACAAATGGCATCAGGCGCGCGACACGGGCAAGGAGACATTCGTTCAGCTGCCGCGGCAGATCCCGGTACGCCTGCTCTACCACACCGTTCTTTTTGACGAGGGCGGCGAGCCTATCGTTCGGAATGATCCCTACGGCTGGGACGACCGCGTCGCGGCGGCGCTCGGCTTTCCCAACTCGTCTGCGTTGCGGGTGAGGACCGATTGGGCGGATGTTGGGCCCTGAGTGCCATGACCGCTGATCGCGTTCGGCCCGATCGCGGTCGCCGTGAGAGCTGCATCAGTGCCTGTGCCGGCGACCGCCTCCCTTTTTCCACTGTGGTGACTACCAGGCCGCGCCTGACGAGCCGCTCAAGCTGACGGTGCGCGAGGGCTTGCATGCCTCCGCGGCTTCGCTGCCGGTCGTTCCCGAAGGGGCAGGTGCATCCGGGCGCTCTGCGGCTGCTGGAGCGCCACGGCTATCGTACCGAAGGGCTGCGTTCCAAGAGCTGGGACGGGTTCGCTGGCGCGGATGGCCCGAACATCGATGTCGTCATCACAGTCTGCGACAATGCGGCAGGCGAAGTCTGCCCCACCTGACCGGGCGCCCCGATCAAGCGCGTTGGGGTCTGCCTGATCCTGCCGCGGTCACCGGCTACAATGCCGTTATCGACCGCTATTCCGAGCGGAAGGAAGTTGGGGTGCCGATCGATCCCGCGACCGATCGGTCCGCCATCGCTCTTCGCCAGGGCAGCGCAAGCTAGCCATGCAGCTCGTCGTCGTCGGGGAACGGGAAGACACGACGGTCCAACTTGGCCGAAGCCTGGCCAGCGCGGCGGCCGGCCTGTTCCGGTTCGATCCGTCCAGTGTCCGCATCGTGCTCATGGCCGGCGTAGCGGCGGGTTTAGGCGCGGTGTTCGCGCTGGAGGTGCTGGCGGTCGGCCGCGTCGACTATGTGGCGCTGGTCCCGTGCCTGCTCGCCCCCCCCTGGTCGGCGACCGTACCTGCCACGCCTGGGGCATCCACCATGCCGCTACTGCGCCGGCCTTCTGTTCGAGCCGGCCCTGCTCGACCCATCGTGGGCGGCTTGGCCGTTATCGCGCTCGCTTACCTGCTCGGTACGCGTGCCCACCTCGGCTTTGGCGTGTGGAGCGCGATCCCCGGTGATCCACCATCGCCGGCTTCGTTCAGTTGGGCATCGATCGATGGAGGGGAACGACCGCACCTGACGACGTGCGTGGAGCTGATCGGACAGCGCGAGCAGCTTGAGCGTTTCTGCCGTGCGCATGGCGACGTTCTCGCCAGCAAGGTGATCGTCTACAAGCACCTGGAATACTGGAGCATCGAGCCGGCGGGGCTTCGGCACGACGATCTCCACGCATCCGAACTGGCCCACCGCCGCTGATGCCGCCTTCGTCGCGATCACCTGACGCTCCGGTCTGAAGATCGACGGGGTATCTGGCTGGAAGCGGATGCCGACGATAGCCCTGCTCCTGCGGCGGATCGGAAGCGGGGCGGGTCGCGGCTGTTCTCTCCGCCATCCAGACACGCTGGTCGTACCCCGGGGAGGACGCGACCGACCCGGCAACGCCTAGGGTCAGGACTCGTTGATCACAGCCAGAAGATTACGGTGGCAGCGAGGGCGACGGCGGAGAAGAAGACGGTCGGGCAGCGATCGTAGCGGGTGGCGACGCGTCGCCAGTCCTTGAGGCGGCCGAACATGATCTCGATGCGGCTGCGGCGCCGGTAGCGGCGCTTGTCGTACCTG
>Ga0210040_10000297_pt1 | contig 86083 bp, 79 predicted proteins | sample CryGeyCG12114_NA_FD_185462 | JGI IMG/M metagenome (GOLD analysis project Ga0210040, IMG submission 185462) | Groundwater microbial communities from aquifer - Crystal Geyser CG19_WC_8/21/14_NA (SPAdes) (version 2) | ecosystem: Environmental > Aquatic > Deep subsurface > Groundwater | place: USA... | reverse complement strand
CTCACGGGTAACGCCCTTGCGGCTTGCTAATCGGCTTCACCAACTTGCCGATAAGGGATTTGCACCCGCTGGATAATCTGAGTATATTCATTCCAGAATATAGCTTGCGCCATGCTGGGCGCACACAAAAAATATAGTGCATTAAAACGCTTTTTAGCCAAGCCGTTAGACAATAGATAAAACAAGGCCTTTGCACTCAGTGCCTTTAGTTCAGTTATCTGCTGCTGCTTTTAGTACACTACAGTTAAGTTAATCTTTTCATGAAAACAAAACTACTTTTTTTCAAAGGACTGCCAAAGCTATGCGCCCTCCCGCTTGTTACCACTGGCACCGAAGCGGCACACTAAAATATAAACCTCAAGCACGCGTTAAAGAGGCAGGCCGGGCAGCAGGCGTGATACAAAACATAAGCTATAGCGCATAAAAGTTTAATGCTCAAGGGGTAATAATTTAACATTAAAGCTTTTACTTATCGAAAAGTCAGATTACCTTTGTGCCCCGAAAATCTGGAACGTTTTAGAGTGTTTTCTGGCTTTTTCAAAGGAGAATGTAACTTATTATTAAATTTATAAAACTAAACAAGTGACTAAAGCAGAAGTAATATCAGAGGTTGCTGATAAAACAGGAATCGATAAGGCGGATGTACAGGCTACAGTTGAGGCTTTCTTCAAGGTGGTGAAAGACTCAATGGCTGATGGCAACAACATCTACGTGCGTGGTTTCGGCAGCTTTGTGAACAAGAAACGTGCGAAGAAAGTAGCGCGTAACATTTCTAAGAATACCTCTATCATTATCGATGAGCATTTCATCCCAAGTTTCAAGCCATCCAAAACCTTCATCCAGAAGATCAAAAACAGTAAAAAAATCAAAGAGTTAGCGCATTCCTAATTCTTTCGTATCTTTGCGGTTCTAATTTTATTAGTAGTTCATAAACAATTGCTTACGCAGGAAGAATGTCACGATCACAAATACTGATAGTTGTAGCTGCCATTGCTTTGATGGCCGCTATGTTCTTTTTGCCCAAAGTAATTGTGAATGAGAAGGACAAAGAAACTTTTGCTACAACTCAGGGAGCCGCTCCGGCAGAAGGGCACACAGCAGGCGATGGACATGAACACGATGCAGAAGCGACAGCCGCCGACGCTCATACAGAAGCCTCGCCCGAACAACTGATGGCCCTCACCACGGCAAGAGCCAAATACAATAAGGCGACTGACGCGCAGGCCCGCGCAAAAATGGCTTCGCAGCTGGCGGAGGCCTATTCCGGAGCAGCTAAATATGACAGCGCCGGTTATTACTATGAAGTAGCAGCGGAAGCACGGCCAGGCGAAACGACTTATAAGAAAGCCGGAGATAGTTATTACGAGGCCTTTACGTTCGCTCCCACACAGGAGCGTGCCAACGAGCTTGGCGCCAAAGCCCGCGACATGTATGAGCAGGTGCTGAAGAATAACCCGTCTAACCTGGATGCCAAAACAAATGTAGCCATGACGTACATTGCTACTACCAACCCGATGCAGGGCATTACGCTGCTGCGTGAGGTAATTTCGGCAGACCCTAACAACGAGAAAGCCCTGTTTAACCTGGGGGTTCTTTCGATGCAGTCTAACCAGTACGACAAGGCGGCGGAACGTTTCCAAAAGCTTGTTACCCTTAATCCAGAGAATGTAGAAGCTACCTTCTATCTAGGAGTATCGCTGGCCAAGACGGGGCAGCCCGAAGAAGCCAGAGCACTTTTTAATAAGGTGAAGGGAATGAGCAAAGATGCGGCACTGATGGCCTCAGTAGACGAGGCACTGGCAGCGCTGAACAAGTAGAAAAAGAAATTATTAATTTATAAAAAAACAAGACTATGCCTTGCGGAAAGAAAAGAAAAAGACATAAGATCGCTACACACAAAAGAAAGAAGCGCTTAAGAAAGAACAGACATAAGAAGAAATAATTTCTTCTTCGCGATTTGAGGCCCACTTTGCCCAGGCGATAGTGGGCTTCAGTCTATACATCCAACTAATCTTTGAGAGAAATTGAGTAACGAACTAATTATCAATTCTACTCAGGATGGCGAACGCATTGCGCTTTTACAGGATAAAAGGCTCGTAGAGTATCACTTCGAACGGAAGGACACGAATTATACCGTGGGTGATATTTTTTTGGGCACCGTAAAAAAGGTAATGCCCGGACTAAATGCTGCTTTTATTGATATCGGTTACCAAAAGGATGCTTTTCTGCATTACCATGACTTGGGAGCCAATTTCAGAACCCTGAACAAGTATGTAAAAGTAGTACAGACACAGAAGAACGCAACACCCAAACTCAACCAGTTAAAGTTTGAGCCTGAGATAGACAAACTGGGAAAAATAGCCGATGTCCTGAAAAAAGGACAGCAGTTGCTGGTCCAGATTGTAAAAGAACCTATTTCTACGAAGGGCCCGCGCCTTTCCTGCGAAATCTCCCTGGCGGGGCGATACTTGGTGCTCGTACCGTTTTCGAATACGGTAAGTGTATCCAAAAAAATCGTCAGCAAAGAGGAGCGCACACGTCTCAAGCGCCTGATAACAAGTATAAAGCCGGAAAGCTTTGGCGTAATTATCAGGACAGTGGCCGAAGGGCGTGAAGTGGCAGAGCTCGACAGAGACATGCGCAACATGCTCGATAACTGGGAGGAAGGGTTTAAAACATTGCGCGTAGCTAAACCTAACGACAAAATCATAGGTGAGCTAAATCGTTCTTCTTCCATTTTGAGGGATTTATTGAACGAAAGTTTTGACAACATAGTGGTGGATGATACCGCGCTCTATGACGAGATCAAAACGTACATCGGCAGTATTGCTCCGGATAAGTTAAATATTCTGAAGCATTACACCGGCAAGACCAAAACCTACGAACACTTTAACATCGAGAAGCAGCTGAAGGCAGCTTTCGGCAAAACGGTAACTATACCAGGCGGCGGCTATTTGGTAATAGAACACACCGAAGCGCTGCACGTGGTGGATGTTAACAGTGGGAACAAATCTAATACCGAAACCGATCAGGAGGCCACAGCGCTGAATGTGAACATGACGGCGGCCAAAGAAGTGGCGCGCCAGCTTCGCCTCCGGGATATAGGTGGTATCATTGTAATTGACTTCATTGATATGAAGTCGCCGGAAAACCGCCAGAAAGTTTTTGAGGTGGTAAAAGAGGAAATGCGGAAAGACCGATCCAGGTCTACCATACTTCCTATCTCCAAATTCGGCCTGATGCAGATTACCCGTCAGCGCGTGAGGCCGGAGCAAAATATTGTTACCGGCGAAGTATGCCCTACTTGTAACGGTACCGGTAAAATTACTGCCAGTATACTGGTAACAGACGAAATTGATGCAGCGGTAGACGACCTGCTGACGAGCCACAACCACAAAAGCTTATCTATATACCTGCATCCCTTCGTGCATGCCTACTATACCAAAGGCCTGTATTCGAAGCAGGTGAAATGGTTCTTTAAATACTTTAAGTGGGTAAAGCTGGTGAAAGATACTTCACTCGGTATCACTGATTTTAAAGTGATGGATGAAAGAAGCGAAGAAATTGAATTACGTGCGGCACTGGCAGACGTAAGTGTTGTGCCCGATACAGACGAAGATTAGCAACAATAGCATTTTAAACAAGAAAGCCGCTCCGATAGTTATCGGAGCGGCTTTCTTGTTTAAAATGCTATTGTTAGAACTTCACGCCAAAGTCGAGCGATACGCTGTTATTCTTCAGCGCAATATTTTTATCGCTAAGCAGCTTTTCATAATAGTCATCAATATCGGTAAGACCGCGGTGATAAGTGAGGCCGGCAAAAATCTTTGTGCTCTGCCCCATCTGATACTCCACACCGCCTCCAAGCAATACATCCAGCTCAAAAATGTTAAAGCGCTTAAGCGCCCGCTCGCCGTCAATTACTTTCCGGTCGTTTACTTTGGCAGCCACTTTGGTGTTTAGGGAGCCTCCTACCTGGAAGTATGCAACAGTGCCTGGAGCTACTTCGTTGGTAAAAAGCTTTAGCGTAACAGGCAGCTCAATGTATTGCAGTGAAATATCATCATTACCCTGGGGGGGAGTGGCAGCGCTATAGTTATACTTTACCTCACTGCCTTTGCCGCGGTATAGCAAACCAGTGCTAAAGGCATAATTTTGTGCAAAGAAATAATCGGCAATAACGCCAACACCTAAGTGCAGGCTGCTGCCCTCTTTTTCAAGGTTATACTTATCTTCGGCCACAAAGCGGTTGCCTGCTATGGTAGGCGATAACATTAAGCCGATTTCAATTTGCGCCATTGACGTGAAGCCGGCACATAAAAAAATAAATAAAAGTGTAAGTTTCTTCATCTGCATAATTAATTAAAAGCAATGGTGTTACCCTATTACGTAACAACCGTCTATTTTTGTACAAAAATATAAACAAATGTATTACAGATTATCCATACTTGCTATACTACTGTGCTGCCTTGGCTGCCGGAAAAAAGGCTGCAACCTACCCGATAATATCGCGAAAGTGCCTGTAAACGTGAAAGTTGAGAGATTAGAAAAGTCTTTTTTTGCTGCCGATTCTCAATCGGATATCACTGTTTTTTTACAGGAGCACCCTTTATTTGCAGAAAAATATTTGCAGCGAAAGCAGTATCCTTCAGACTCCTTGCTGCTGAACCCGCTGTATGAACTGGCAACTAACCCGGCCCTAGACACGCTGGAGACGCAGGCGGAGCAAACTTTTGCCAACATGAGCCACGAAGAGCAGGAACTGGAAACAGCATTTAAAGTTATTAAGTACAACTATCCCCATTTTTACGTGCCGCAGGTGAAAACATTTGTAACCGGCCTCGGCAGCATGGGCAGCGACCTCTTTGTGTCGGATAGTTTGCTGGTGTTCGGTCTGGATTATTTTATCGGGCCCAAAGCGAAGTACAGGCCGCAGGTATACGATTACATCCTGAAACGCTATCAACGCGAAGCCATGGTGCCGGCCACCATGCTGCTGCTCTCCAACCGCTTTAACAAGATCGGCAACCAGGATCGTAACCTGCTGGGTGAAATGATTAGCGCCGGCAAGGCCTATTATTTTGTGCAAGCCGTGCTGCCCTGCGCCCCCGACTCTGTGATTATCGGATATTCCAAACAGCAGATAGCGGATACGAAGTATAACGAAGGCCGCATTTGGGCGCATTTCATTGAAAAAAGTCTGCTGTATGAGAAGAGCCCGTTTCTGATGAACAAATACATTGGCGAGCGGCCTAACACGCCTGAAATTGACGCTAAAGCACCCGGGCGCATTGGTGCATGGGTAGGCTGGCAGATTGTGCGCCAGTACATGGAGCGTAGCCCTGATATTACATTGCCCCAACTAATGGCCGAAACAGATTACCAGAAGATTTTCAGCGCATCGAAGTATAAACCCGAACGGAGAAGGTAATTGTTAATGGTTAAATGGCTAGATCATTGAAGTTTTAGTGAATTTCTGATTCTGGAAAGGAGCACATATCTGAACAACAATTTAACAATGCAGCCATTTAACAGTTAACAGCCAACAATCAGAGATGCATATTGCTATACTAAACCAGCACCACCACAACCCTGATTGCCCTGCTACCTGCCGTCACTATACTTTTATGGAGCAATTGGTACAGCGGCACCGTGTAAGTCTGGTGGCCAGCGACGGCTGGCGGCGCACCCAACTCACAGAAAAGTATAGCTGGATACCTGAAGGAGTGGAACTGCACGAGTGCCAGGTGCCTTATGCCAATAAAATGAGCGTGCTGCAGCGGCTGAGATCATTTACAGGATTTGCAGCTTCAGCTTTTAAGAAAACAATGCAACTGCAGAAGCCGGATGTGCTGTGGGCGGTATCTACACCGCTGAGTACGCCTTGGGTAGCGGCGCAGGCTGCCCGGCTTCGCGGGGTACCCTGGGTATTTGAGGTGCAGGACCTGTGGCCCAGCTTTCCGATAGAAATGGGCGCGGTAAAGAGCAAATGGCTGCAGCGGCGCCTTTATAGTATGGAAAAAAGCCTGTACCGCAGCGCCAGCCACATCATTACCCTCTCCCCAGATATGACGGATTATGTAGCTAGCCTTGGCATCAGCCGCGAAAAAATTACGACCAACTACAACGGCACCGACCTGGAACGGATAGCAGCCACACGAACTGCAGACGTGGAGGCACTGCGCCAGGCGTATAAATTAGCAGGCAAGCAAACTGTACTTTACGCCGGCACCTATGGCCGCGCCAACGGCATCCCTGCATTAATGCAAACAGTAGAAAGCATGGCAGCAGACACCAGTATAAGTTTTGTATTTGCCGGAAGCGGATATTACGCGCAGCAGCTTCATGATTTGGCGCAGCGCGTCCCCAATTTACTTCTATTGCCGCCGCAGCCGCGCCACGAGGTGTTTAAATGGTTCCGGCTTGCAGATTTATCGCTGGTAACGTTTAACGACTTGTCGGTGCTGGCAACCAACTCGCCAGCCAAGCTTTATGACAGCCTCGCCTGCGGCACGCCCGTTGTCGTAACAAATCCCGGCTGGACAAAAAACTTTGTAGACAAGTATAGCTGCGGCTGGTATACACCTGCCGGACAATTGGATGCGTTGGCGCAAACCATAAAAGCAGCACTGGCACAGCCGCAAGCACTACAAGAAGCAGGTGAGCGGGGAAAAGCAATTGCCAGAGAATTATTTGACCGGCAAAAGCTGGTAGCACAGGTGGAGGAGGTACTGCTAAGCGTGGTGTGTAAATAAATCTGACCTAAAGCAAGTATCAGCACATGAGGCAAAAGGCTGCTTTGTTTTTTTCTATAAAAGAGGCAGCAGGAAGTGCTAAAACAAGCTCCTCTTGCATCAAACTTACCTATTCTCTCTTAGGCATTTCTAAATATCTTAGTCTTACAGATTAATTTTATTTTTCGGATAAACGCTTTATCCTGCCCTTTTATCTCTATACTGCTACCTGCAATTTTATATTTCAGCTTCTAATATATTTTTGGCACATGCTTTGGTATTGTAATTCCGAAGCGGAAAAATCAGGCCTTATACTTCGCTTCGCTGTAAAATCAATCACAGTCTTGAAAAGAAAGAAATCCATGAAAAAAATTATTTTAGCCTTATCCATAGGCATATTGATGGCAGGCAGTTCGTTTGCACAAAGCGCACCGCAGCAGGAAAAAGAACTTCGCACAGAGCATCGGCTGGTAAAAAAGAAAGGCGATAAAAAAAGTCCGGAAGAAAGAGCCGCTCAAAGAACGCAAAAACTCAGCAAGCAACTTGCCCTTAATGAGTCGCAGGAAAAGAAGCTGCTGGCCCTTAACCTGGAACAGGTTCGGGAAATGCAGGCGCAGCGTGCAAGCCACGAAAAAGGTGACCGACGCAACCCGGAGCAACGCCAGGAAATGAAAGCTTCCAGAGAAAAGTGGAACAGCGGATTAAAAGATATACTGACGAATGAACAATATGCACAGTATCAGCAGCAGCGCCAGGAAATGAAAGCGCACCGCAAAAGCCAGCACCAAGGTAATCAGGAGCATAGCCAGAAGACAAACGGCTAACGCATAGTTTTATTGATAACAGAAGAGGCAGGCCGTTAAGGTCTGCCTCTTCTGTTTATACTTGATGCCCTTGTTGGCATTCTCTATCGCAATCAGATTAAACTAAGTAGACCTGTTTAAGATATTGCGGTTTATACTTCTATTTCGATAGTTGCAGGCTGCGAGGGCTATACCTCCGGATGAGTAACAGGACAGAAAACCGCCCTTACATCCTTCCGGCTTCTGGTTTTATACTTGGGTTCTGTTACTATTTGCCTATCCGGGAAATATTGCCGGCAACTCCCCTACTCTTGCCATTAGTAATGGGTGCTGTATAGCTGATTATTCTGCAAAGTATAATTCGCATGGTTATCAGGCAAATTGGTAGCGAAATTGTGTACTAGTGTTTTAAGTTTTATTTATATCATAAAAGCAAGTATATTCTTATTTTTTATTATCATTACATATAAATAAAAAGATGTTCCTGCAGATCTTGCTTCAACAAACTTGGTATAGATGAAACATACGCTTATCCTGTTTCTGGGCTTTTTTCTAGCCCCAATCTTATCTTTTTCACAAAATCAGAAAGGCGAGATAAAAGGAAAGCTGCTGGATGCAACCTCTAAAGAAGCGCTGCCTTACGCTACTGTAGCGGTTTATACTGCCTCGGATACTGTAATGGTCACCTTCAGGATGAGCGATGAAAAAGGAAGTTTCCGCGTTTCCAGCCTGCCTTTAAACCAGCAGCTCCGCGTACTTGCAACTATGATGGGTTTTGCCGTATACAGAAAGGAATTTACCCTGACATCGGCACAGCCTGAAATAGATTTCGGGGAAATAAGTATGACGCAATCTGCCAGCCTGCTCAGTGAGGTGCTGATAACAGCCGAGATGCCGCCCGTACTAGTAAAAAACGATACGCTCGAGTTTAATGCCTCTTCCTTTAAAACGCTGCCTACTTCTCTGGTAGAAGATCTTTTAAAGAAGCTACCTGGTGTTTCGGTTAATACGGCGGGTGATATTACGGTAAATGGAAAGCCAGTGAATAAAATACTGGTAGATGGCAAGGAGTTCTTCGGGAGCGACCCGAAGGTAGCGAGCCGCAACCTGCCGGCAGATGTAATAGAGAAAGTACAGGTGATGAACGACCCGGAGGCTCTTCTCCGAGATCCGGATATGCCGGAGATCGATATCCCGCAGGTAATCAACCTCAAGTTTAAAAAAGGCATCAAAAAAGGAATGTTCGGCAAACTGTATGCAGGCGCCGGAACGCAAGATAGGTACGAAGGAGGCGGCATCCTGAATATGTTCCGGGATACGACGCAGGTAAGTATACTTGGTTACTCTAACAACTTAAACCGCCCCGGCTTTGGCTTTGAGGAGATTTCCAGGATTGGCGGGTTTAGCCGTAGCGGGTTCAATTCGATGATGATCAGGAGCGATGGCGGCTTTGCTTTAAATGGCATTTCGTTTGGCGCAACCGGTGAGGGAATCCAGCAGTCGTCGGGCGGCGGCGCTAACTTTAATACGGTATTCAAAAACGGCATCAAGCTAAACTTGCAGTATTTTTATGGCGGCATCAATGCTGATCTGAATCAGATAGTAAACTCAGAGCAGTTTCTGGAGCAGGACACGATTAACACGCGCCGCACGAGGGACGAGTATAGCCGTAACCAAAGCCACCGCGTAGGCGGCAAACTGGAATGGAAACTGGACTCTTTAACAGATTTAACGATTACACCAAGTATAACTTTTACCCGCCAGGCGTCTGATCAGTTATCTCTGACAAATACGCTACTGAACTTTGCCGAGCGCCTGAACGAAAGCACTAACCAGCAAAGTATACATGATAATGCTACCAATTTCTCAAATACTTTGTCTTTGGATCATAGGTTTAGGAAAAAGGGACGGAGCTTTACGTTTTATGGCTACTATGACTATAGCTCAGGCCTGCAGAACCAATACAACGATGCTGTTAATTACTTTTACGAACCCGACAGCTACACTACTTATCTGGATCAGTTAAGAAATGTTGATAGAACCGGCCTCTCTTTAAACAACTCTGCTTCTTATACCGAGCCTATCCATAAAAATTTAAGTGCTGTTGTAAGGCTTAATGCGGAGTATTTTAAAGACGAAAACACGCTCCGCACTTTTAACGCAGCGGAGCAAAACGGCGACTATACCGATGAGGTGCCCGACTTATCAAACGGCGTGAACCGGCGCGGCTGGCGGAACTATCTGACAACGGGCATCAAATGGAAAATCAAGGATGCCACTGTGCAGCCCGGAATCCGGTTTACTTCCTTAAGCATCAAAAACAGCTTCCTGAAAAATCCGGATATCAAACAAAACTACTTTTATATTTACCCATCCCTGAACATCAACTGGAAGAATTTATATTTCAGCTACGACGTAAATGTAGAAGAGCCCAATGCTGTTGATCTGCAGCCGGTGCAGGACAATTCTAACCCCTTGTTTATCCAGTATGGCAACCCAGAACTGCTGCCTACTATTTCAAACTCCTTCAACCTGAGCTACCGAAAGTATGATACAAAAAGATCTATTAACTACAACGCTTATGCCTATGGCTCCATTAGTAACGATGCCGTAACGCGGGAGCGCACAATAGACGAAAATGGCGTGCAGACTTCCCGGCCGGTAAACACAGACGGCAATTGGAATATAAACGGCAGCGGGCGTTTTATGAAAGATTACAAGTATGACAACAACCGACAGTTCTCGCTGGGCGCAGCCATGCGTGTTTCGTACAGGCGCACGCTTATCCTGCTGAACGGCCTTGAAAGCTATAGCAGGACATGGGCCTTGTATCCGTCGCTGGAAGCAAGAGTAAACCTGAATGATAAACTGGAACTGAACCAGACTTTTTCGCTGAGCCACCAGCGCAGCGCTTATGAGAACGATATCTTTGATAACCTGCAGTTCAATACCCGCGAATCAGAATCCGGTATTGTGATCCGAATGCCGCAAAAGCTGGTTTGGGAAGCTACCTTCGATTACTGGTACAACTCCAACACTGCCCCGGGGTTGCAGAAAAGCTATGGCCGGCTGAATGGCGCCGTTACCTTCCTGTTCATGAAGAATGATCGCGCCCAACTGAAGCTCTCTGTTTTTGATTTGCTCGATCAGAACATTAGCGCCTACCGCAGCATCCGCGAAAACCTGATAGAAGATTACCAGACCATGGCGCTGAGCCGCTACGCCATGCTCACTTTTACCTACAACATCCGCAACTTCGGCAGCAAAGTAGGCGGCACCAACCCGATTTTCAGGTTTTAGGGGAGATGATTAAAGAAGATTGGCGTGTAAAGTGTTTGATTACTGCTTTTTGTCAACGGCCTCGTGCATGAGGTGTGCAAGGCCGTCGGCCGTAGCATGGCTTATGCACAATGTTGGCGCATCGTGCTTTTTTAATTCTTTAAGATTGATGCTACTTTAAATAGTTTCTGCCCTCTGCCCAGAAGCACTGAATTATATTTTACGTTGAAAAAGTCTCTTAAATGGTCCCAGTCACTTGCATTCATGCTTCCGTTCCCATTTTTGTCAAGGTTGTCAGCTATGTCCAAGTTTCCGATTAACTCAAATTTATCTCGAAACTTCAGAAAGTCTTTCCTCCATATTGTCAGTCCGTAAGAACCTAAGAAGTATGGTTTAATTTCTGGATGAATCGACCACATTCTATCCAATTCTTCTGCGGGGTATTTGAAGTATTCATTCTTTGTGTTTCCAATCCCGAAAAATTCGCTTTCGATTATTCTTTGTCTTGTCGGTTTTTCCTGTTCGTCAATCGTTAATGCAGCAAACGTAAAACTCTGAGGACTTTTATCCTTATAAGTGCTTGTACACAAAAGCGCTTTGAATCTTTCGTCGCCTGCTTTGAAAGTTAAAACGTCACCTTGATTTATATCCTTAATTTTCGTTTTCATTTTTTGCATGTGCGCCAACTACTGGATAGCAGGAACTACTCCCGCTATCTGCACTATCTATGGGGGCTAATCAACCTGCCATTCAGGAACTAAAAGCTTCTCCACCTTTTCCGAATATTCTTACATTGCGCATACTTTATACAAGATATGCAAAAAAGTCGGCGCTTAACAAGGAGGCTGAAGAAATAAAAACAACTGCTGCCAGCAAAAGAAATCACAGGCTTTATCAGGTTAAAAGCTCAACCACCCTTGTTCCTTTTAATGCCAACAAAACATTAATTTGCCTGTTCTTCTGAATCCTGCTATCAACACCAGGTATAAACCAACGCTGTATGCAAGCCCCCGATTACACTTACTTTGCCCGCACGCTCCTTAACTGGTATGGGCAGCACAAACGCAGCCTGCCCTGGCGCGATACCACCAACCCCTATTTTATATGGCTCTCGGAGGTAATTTTGCAACAGACACGCGTGGCACAAGGGCTGCCCTACTATCATAAGTTTGTGCAGACCTACCCTACCGTGCAGGCATTGGCGGCTGCGGCCGAAGATGAAGTGTTGCGGCTGTGGCAGGGGCTGGGCTATTATTCCAGAGCCCGCAACATGCACCACACGGCAAAGCTGGTGGTGGACAAGTATAATGGCCACTTCCCGGACAAGTATAGTGAGTTGCTGAAGCTGAAAGGCGTGGGCAGCTATACCGCCGCAGCCATTGCCGCCTTTGCCTTCCGGGAGCAGGTGGCGGTGCTGGACGGCAACGTGTTCCGGGTGCTGGCGCGTGTGTTTGGCTTAACAGATGATATTGCCGCCCCCGCGTCCAGAAAGGTTTATCAGCAGCTAGCAGATAGGCTGGTGCCCGCCGAGGCACCAGATACCTACAACCAGGCTGTTATGGAGTTTGGCGCCATCCAGTGCACGCCCCTGATGCCCGACTGCCTGTTTTGCCCGCTGCAGCAAAGCTGCTTTGCCTTTAACCACGGCATGGTGCAGGAGCTGCCCGTCAAATCAAAGGCGAAGGCGGCGCGACCCCGTTACTTCCATTACATCGTGTTTGCGTTTGAGGGGAATTATTACCTGCGCAAGCGGCTGGAGGGCGACATCTGGCAGGGCCTGTATGATTTTTACTTGTACGAGAGCGACGACAAAAACCTGCGGCCGGAAGCGCTGCTGCAGGAACTGGCAGCAGCCGGCATACCGGTACAGGAAGAGCAACTGCAATTACCGCTCAAAGACTATAAACATACCCTCACTCACCAGAAAATCACGGCCCGCTTTTATCAAATCAGGCTCAATACTCGTTTAAGGGAGCAGGTGCTGCAGGAAAGTCGGCTGACCCTTTACAACCCTGAAAAAATAGAGGAATTACCAAAGCCGGTTCTTATCAGCAGCTATTTGAAAGATGCAAAAGTTTTAGTAAATTTATAGACTGAACTTTTCTGAAAGCCAAAGCATTCAGATACACAGTACGCCATATTGCCTCCGGCTAAGTTGCCGGAGTAGCCCAAATAAATTTAATACTAACGACAAGAAAGCATGGCAAGTGTAAACAAAGTAATTCTGGTTGGGAACTTAGGTAAGGACCCCGAAGTACGTCACCTGGAAGGCGGCGTGGCAGTAGCAAGATTTTCTCTGGCTACTTCCGAATCTTTTAAAGACAAAAACGGTCAGAAGCAGGAGCGCACCGAATGGCACAACATTGTGTTGTGGCGCGGGCTGGCCGAAGTAGCGGAGAAATACCTGCGCAAAGGCCAGTCGGTATACATCGAAGGCAAAATACGCTCCAACAATTACCAGGACAAAGAAGGCGTGCAGCGCTACAGCACCGAAATTGTAGCCGACAACATGACCATGCTGGGTAGCCGCAGCGATAACAACGGTGGCGGCAGCGATAACGCCAGTGGCAACAGTGGCAATTACCAGCAGCAGCCTGCTGCTGCTTCGGCTTCGGGCAACTTTGGCGGCGGCTCCGCCTCCGCTTCATCCCAGGGCAATGCCTCCGCTTTCCAGAACGACGAGCCGGACGACCTGCCGTTCTAACCTATGTTTAACTAAATCCATTTATTTTGGAAAGTACAGATTCCGGTGACCCCCTGAGTTATAGTTTACTTCAGTTACTCCAGAACGATTATACTTTGCAGAGTATAGAATATCTGGCTGCTATACTTATAGGGTTCCTGCTTTTGCTGCTCTCTGCCCTCACCTCGGGGGCAGAGGCAGCTTTTTTTTCTCTAAGCGAGCAGGAGATAGCCCGGTGCCGCACGAGCAACCGCAAATCCGAGTTGCTGGTATACAGCCTCCTGCAAGACCCGCGAAAGCTGCTCACAAACATCCTGGTCCTCAACAACGGCATCAATGTCAGCCTCATTATGCTGTTTGCATATGTGGCTTGGCTGGTGTTTGGCACCAGGTCGCTGCCAGCTCCTATAATTATTAGTGGCGCATTATTGCTTACTTTTTTGATTGTGTTCTGCGGCGAAGTGCTGCCTAAAGTATACGCTCAGAAAAAGCGGCTTGATATTGCCCGGCGCACCGCTCCTTTCCTGCGGGCACTGCAAACGATTATAAGTCCGCTGTCGTGGGTATTGATCGGCATTAGTGGCTACATCGAGAAGCACCACATGATCCGGGGCTATAATCATACCATCGAAGACCTGCACCACAGCCTGGATGTAGCCCTTACCAACGAAGATTCATCGCCGGAGGAGCGGCGGATTTTGCGGGGCGTAGTTAACTTTGGCTCTATTAACGTAAGGCAGATTATGCGGCCGCGCATTGATATGGTTACTTTTAGCACCCAGGCTACACTGCCGCAACTGCTGCCCCTGATTGTGCAGTGGGGTTATTCCCGCATTCCGGTCTATACTGAGAATACCGATAAAATTGAAGGTATATTGTATATCAAAGATCTATTGCCCCACCTGACAGAAGGTGCTGACTTTAACTGGCAGCAACTGATAAGGCCGCCGTTCTTTGTACCCGAAACACAGCGCATCTCCGACCTTTTCCAGAACTTTAAGGAAAAGCACGTGCACATGGCCATCGTGGTGAATGAGTATGGCGTCACCTCCGGCCTGCTTACCCTGGAGGATATTGTGGAAGAGATTGTGGGAGAGATCAATGATGAGTTCGATGACGACGATGACATTATCTACTCTCAACTCGACGAAAATACTTATATCTTTGATGGCAAGACTTCGCTGCATGACTTTTGTAAAATAACGGAAGCGCCCTTTGATGCTTTTAACGAAGTGAAGGGCGACAACGAAACAGTAGCTGGCCTGATGCTGGCGCTGTTCTCCCGTATTCCGCGCGCAGGCGAAAGTGCTTCTTATGGCCGTTTTAATTTTACGGTCGAGTCGGCGGACTTAAAGCGCGTGAAACGGGTTAAGATAAATGTTGCGACAAAAAAGGAACACTACAACAAAGTTGGCTAAGCTGCAGGTATGGCTATGTTTTGGTTTAGCGGCTGCTGTGGCCTCCTGCAGTGCCGAATATACGCCCAAGCCCAAAGGCTATAATCGCATCGATTTGCCTCCCACTGCCTATCAGCAGCTACCAAATCAGCATCCTTATACTTTCGAATATTCTAAGTATGCCAAAATCCGCCCGGATTCTTCCGGCATTGCACAGCCGCACTGGATAAACATTATTTACCCTTCCTTGGGCGCAAACGTGCAGCTCACCTACAAAGCCATCGGCCACAGCGACAAAATGCTGAACGACCTGATAGAAGACTCCCGCAAGCTCGCGTCCAAGCACCAAATAAAAGCTTATTCTATAGAAGAGTCCGAAATAAAAACACCATCCGGCGATGTAGCTTCGGTGTTTGAACTGACCGGCGAAGTGCCCAGCCAGTTCCAGTTCTACGTAACCGACTCCACAGAGCATTTCCTGCGCGGCGCTTTATACTTCAACACCGCCACCGCCAACGACTCACTGGCTCCGGTGATAGAGTATGTAAAAAAGGATATTGTGCACCTGCTGAATACGTTGGAGTGGCGGGACAAGCAATAGCTCCGAAGACCTCGCAGCGTGCGCAGTTCCTGCGGGCGTCTGGGTAGGATAGCTGTTATTGAGGCGCCTGCGGCCGATCCTTTTTAAGAAAAGGTAGCATAAAGAATAGGATATGAACAATAAATACCTAAGCTCAAAATATATAGTTCCTATTATTGCAGCTTTAATATTGATGTATATCTTAATTCCAAAGTATGATTTCACCTATTACAAGCTTCCACCTGAAGGCACCTACGTCACCAAAGTAGAGTACAGCAGCATTTTTAAAGGAAACTATACTTATTTCACTGCAGGTAAGTACAATAAATGGGCGATTCCTGAAAACTTTGTACATCCTGTATATTCCGGGTGGACTGGTGCTTATGATGTCTTTCTTTCATCTACTAACGGAAACATAAAAATATATGGGTTCAACGGTTATTTTGAGACTGCTAACCTAAGTAACTACTTTAGTTTTGAAAAAGTTAGCACCGATCGGCAAGGTTCGAAGCAATGGGCAAGTATGAAGACCCGCCCTCAGAAGTACATTTATGTATCTAGTGGGGATTAATGGAACAAAAGGTGCGGTCTTACATTTGATACTTCTTTTCAGCCCTTCTACCGCAAGTTTGAGCATAGCGGCAACTTGTGGAATATATGAAGCAAGTTTGTAACTTGCGGAGTAGTATACTGAGCTATGCAAGTCATAGGGGTAGCTTACCCTGTAAGTATTAAATCTACAATAACATTCGTTGATTTAGTAGAATACAATAGAAGCTATGACTCGGCAAATCTTAATACAGCAGACGATAGATAATCTTTCGAAGCTTCCTGACCAGAAACTTAAAGAGGTTGCAGATTTTGCTGAGTTCCTGTTAAGCAAAATTGATGATAAACTTATAACAGAGGGAATTCAGAAACTGACTTCAGACTCTACCTCATTTAAATTTCTGGAAGAAGAGGAGGATTTGTATACTGAAGCTGATTTAAAAGAAAAGTATAAGTGAGAAAAGGAGATATTTTACTTATACCATTCTCTCTTCCATATCCCGCCATTTGTGTTTTGCCTAGCAACTAATACCTTGTACAACATTATTGGTGATAACGCCAACAAAGACGGAAATTACAAGGTGGATTTGCTATGATAACATTAAAGATTACTTTTTTGAATTCACATTTTAAATTAGTTACATTTGTTACGTCTCGTAACTAAATAACAAATACTAAGCACATATCTAAAAGATATGTGCTTAGTAAGAGGATGTCTATATTAGTGCGCTAACACTTGATATAGTTTGTAGAAGGAAAGAATAAGTGGTGGGATTTGCGCTAACAAAATCACCGCTTCTGTAAGAGTTCGAATTGAGAAGTAATAACTCTTACACTTGGATAAAGGGTGTGACTTCTTCACACCCTTTTCTTTTAAAATATTCATTTCTCAAATATAAAAGAAAGGACTTAAAATCAGGGGCGAAAGTTGTTCGATTTATGCACACTTTTATAAGCGTCTGTGTGCCTGCAGCTTAAGGGCTAACATACATATTTTTCAACATTGTTGGTAAGCTATATTAATAAACAATTATTTAATTTAAGATTTTTAAATCGCTTAATCTGACACTTCTGACTGCTTTGCAGCAAGAAACCTACGTTTAAGCGCATGTATTTTCTTGCTGATATCCACATATAAACATCTTACCTTTTTATACCTCATCTTATATAATACCGTTGTTGGCGCTCTTGACCATAGCAACAAAGTACAAAAGCCCTGACAGCACTTATACCTGTCGGGGCTTTTGCTTATTTTTGTAATCTATACTTGCCATACTTCATACTGAATCAATAGCAAAAACCTTGAGCAACTTTTTCCATACAAAGCTGGAGTTCCTGAAAGGCGTGGGGCCGATGCGGGCGGAGCTGCTGCAGAAAGAGCTCAACATCTTCACCTACGGCGATCTGATCCAGCATTATCCGTTCCGCTACCTCGACCGCACGCAGTTCTACAAAGTAGCCGAGCTGGACGAAAGCATGCCTTATGTGCAGGTGCGCGGCCGCATCCGGGGAAAAGAAGTGCTAGGGGAAGGACGGAAACAGCGCTTGGCGGCTACGCTGGTAGATGAGGACGGCGACCAGTTGGAACTGGTATGGTTTAAAGGCGTGAAGTGGATGCAGAAAACGCTGAAGAACCACACCGATTATATCGTATTTGGTAAGCCAACCGAGTTTAACGGCCGCTATAGTATGGCGCACCCCGAGCTGGAAGAACTGGCCGAGGAGAAGCAGGTAACTGCTTTTCTGCAGCCGGTCTATCATACTTCCGAAAAGATGAAAGCCCACCGCATCGACAGCAAGGTCATCAGTAAGATGATGGAGCACCTGCTGAAGGTGGCGGCGCCCAACATCCAGGAAACGCTATCAGAAGAGCTGATCGACCATTACCGGCTGATGGATAAACGGAATGCGCTGCTCAACATTCACTTCCCGGAGTCGGCGGAGAAGTATAAAGCGGCTGTATTTCGGTTAAAGTTTGAGGAGCTTTTCTACATACAGCTCCGCTTGTTCCGCCAGAAGCTGGTGCGCAAAGCCGACCTGAAAGGGCAGGTATTTAACCAGGTACCGACGCTCACGGAGTTCTATAAAAATCACCTCACCTTCGATCTCACTAATGCCCAAAAGCGGGTGGTAAGGGAAATCTATAAAGACCTGACCGCCGGCAAGCAGATGAACCGCCTGCTGCAGGGCGATGTAGGTTCGGGAAAAACCATTGTGGCCTTTATCACCATGCTGATTGCGGCTGACAACGGGGCACAATCGGTGCTGATGGCGCCTACTGAGATTCTGGCCGATCAGCATTATGTGGGCCTGAAGAAGTTTGCCGACAGCTTAGGTATACATTTGGGTAAACTCACCGGCTCCAGCAAAACCAGCGAGCGTAAAATCCTGCACGAGCAGCTGCGCTCCGGTGAGATGAAAATGATTGTGGGCACGCACGCGCTGCTGGAAGACGTGGTGCAGTTTCAGAACCTGGGCCTCTGCATCGTGGACGAGCAGCACCGCTTTGGCGTGGAGCAGCGTTCGAAACTGTGGCGCAAGAATCCGCGCATCATCCCGCATGTGCTCGTGATGACGGCCACCCCTATTCCGCGCACGCTGGCCATGACTTTGTACGGCGACCTGGATGTGTCGGTGATAGACGAGATGCCGGCAGGCCGTAAAGATATCATCACGGTGCATCGCTTCGACTCGCACCGTCTGCGCGTGTTTCAGTTTCTCCGCGACCAGGTAAAGCTTGGCCGCCAGGTATACATGGTGTATCCGCTGATTGAAGAGTCGGAGCAGATGGAGAATTACAAAGACCTGATGGATGGTTACGAAAGTGTAAAACGCGCTTTCCCGGAACTGAAAGTAAGTATGGTGCATGGCAAGATGAAGTCGCAGGACAAGGACTTTGAAATGCAGCGCTTCGTGAAGCACGAGACGCAGATAATGGTAGCTACGACGGTGATTGAGGTGGGCGTGAACGTACCCAATGCTTCAGTGATGGTGATAGAAAGTGCAGAGCGCTTTGGCTTGTCGCAGCTGCACCAGCTGCGCGGGCGCGTAGGTCGTGGTGCCGAGCAGAGCTACTGCATTCTGATGACAGGCTACAAACTGAGCAAAGACAGCAAGACCCGACTGGAAACGATGGTGCGCACCAACAACGGCTTCGAAATCGCTGACATCGACCTGAAACTACGCGGCCCCGGCGATTTAATGGGCACCCAGCAAAGCGGGGTACTGGATTTGCTCATTTCCGACCTAGCCAAAGATGCTCCCATACTTCAGGAAGCGCGGGCAGCGGCGCAGCGTGTACTAGAAGCAGATCCGCAACTGGACCAGCCATCAAATGCTAATATCCTGAGGCATATTAAATCCCTGAGCGCGAATGCCGTGAACTGGAGCCGGATTAGCTAAAGTTTTGGCTTTGCCAGGTATAAGCTTATAGCAAACTTTATGGAAGCGCGCCTGTGAAAGAAAAAGGCATGATTTCACGCGAAACCATGCCTTTCATACTATACACTTGGTGTTATACTTGCTTCATACAGGCCTATACCTGTAAATCAGAATACGTATAGCTTGTCGTTTGCTGCCGTTCATGTCGCAATTTCCTGGTAAAAGAGGCGAGCTGCAGCATCATGTGCGAGAAACCTACATACGACACAATATCTACGTACATTTTAAACTCCTGCACGGATCCGTCGATTACACCCAGTTTATCTACTTTATAGGTATTAATGGCCGACCACGGCATCCAGCGTACCACTTTGTGGTGGCGCAGCATGTAGCGGTTAATCGCCACCTCCAGCTGATAGCATTTTATAGGATCATACAGCGCCCTCTCCAAATCCTGTTTGCGGAGCAACCGTTCGCCCGAAAGCAGAATATCGCTGCGATACCACTTCACAAACCACGGCGCATTAATCCGCCGAAGTATAAGCATATTCACAGAATCCGCATGTAAAATATACGCTTCAATAGCAGCTTCGAGTTCTGCTTTGTTGATGTCCTGCAGGTCGGCATCTATCAGCAACAAATGCTTGCTTCTGACATGTCTTAAACCATACTTTACAGCGGCGGCTTTTCCCGCATTTTGCGGCAGCCGCACAACCTCCACGTCCGGCCAGTGCTGTTGTATAAACTCAGCAGTTCCGTCGGCAGATCCATCATCGATGCACAGCACCTGCGAAATCTGACGCATCGTTGTAAGTACTTCCAGGACTGGTGCAATGCGCTCCCGCTCGTTATAAAAAGGGATCAAACAGGTTATATCCATACTTCTATCTTCTCTTATTCAGTAATGTTTGCTATCCTCTTACGTTAAAATTATTTTCTTTCCTTTTTTCACTTTTGCTTTAGGCTCCAAAAATATCACATCTCAAACTTGAAAGAGACCACTTCTTAAAGAAATGGCCTCTTTTATTTATAAACGTTCAAAAATTAATAAGCATATTCGTTTGCTTCAATTAATCTCGCAGCAATACGACGACGCGCTTCTTTGGTATTATACAGATCTTTTTTAGTAAAACGTTTCAGTCCCATGAATAGCAGGCGCTGCTCGTCGCCTTCAGCCATAGAAGCAATGGCCTCTTTTCCGGCAATAAAGGCGGTGTCTACGGCATCATTTACTGTCACGCGCGCAATGTCCATTTCATTGGCCACGGCCTCCTCGCCTTTCATACTTACCAGCTTTTCTACGCGCAGCAGCGTAGACTCGGCCACATACGTTTTGATGGCCATGTCAGCGATATTCATCAGGATTTCCTGCTCTTTGGCCAGCGAGTTCATATACTTCTGCACGGCAGTGCCCGCTACAAGCAAAATTGCTTTCTTCAGATTACGGATAGCTTTATTTTCTGCGGCAAATAGCCCTTCTTCCTCAGCTCCAAAATCCGGAATTTCCATCAGTTCCTGCTGTACCGCCTGTGCCGGGCCCATCAAATCCAGTTCGCCGGTCATACCTTTTTTCAGAATCATGTCCACTATCAGCATACGATTTATTTCGTTGGTGCCCTCAAAGATACGATTAATACGGGAATCGCGGTAAGCGCGGTCCATCGGGTAATCGGCAGAGAAGCCATAACCACCGTAAATTTGCACACCCTCGTCTACCACGTAATCCAGCGCTTCAGAACCTTCTACTTTCAGTATCGCACACTCTACGGCGAACTCACGGGCAGCACCCAAAAGCGCCTCGTTCTCGCCTTTGCCGGCAGCCAATAGCGCCTGCTCCATGCGGTTAATGTCCATACCGGCCCGGTACAGCGCTGATTCCAAGCTGAAGATGCGGATTGCCTGCTCGGCCAGCTTATACCTGATGGCCCCAAATTTAGAAATGGGGATCTTGAACTGGATACGCTCGTTAGCATACTTCACCGATAAGTCGGCAACGTGCTTGGCAGCGCCTAAGGTGGCAGCTCCCAGTTTAATGCGGCCAATGTTCAGGATATTAAAAGCAATCAAGTGGCCTTTGCCAATTTCGCCCAGCACGTTTTCTTTCGGCACCTGGCAATCTGAGAAAAATACCTGCCGTGTAGAGGAGCCTTTGATGCCCATTTTGTGCTCTTCGTTGCCAAGGCTCAGGCCAGGATAACCTTTCTCCACAATAAAGCCTGTAAATTTGTCGCCATCTACCTGCGCAAACACAATGAACACATCCGCAAAGCCTGCGTTCGTGATCCACATTTTCTGGCCGTTCAGGATGTAATGCGTGCTGGTCTCATTTATTACAGCCTTCGTTTTTGCCGCCAGCGCATCCGATCCGGAACCAGGCTCTGTAAGGCAATAAGACGACATCCACTCGCCGCTCACCAGTTTGGGGATATACTTTTGCTTCTGCGCTTCGGTACCGAAGTATAAGATAGGCAGCGTACCAATACCCGTATGCGCGGCAAAAGCCACAGGAAACGAGTGGCCGCCACCTACCGATTCTGTTACCAGTAAAGCTGTGTTAAAGTCCATGTTCAGACCACCGTACTCTTCCGGGATAGACACAGCAAACAGGCCCAGTTCTCCCGCTTTTTTCATCAGGTTTTCCATCAGGCCTTCCTCGTGGTTATCTAGGCGGTCGAGCAGCGGCATCACTTCGTCCTGCACAAAATCCTTGCAGGTCTGGGCCATCATTCGTTGCTCTTCGTTAAATTCGGCAGGTATAAATACGTCCTGCGGATTAGTTTCCTTTATCAGGAACTCGCCACCTTTGATGGCAGCTGTTTGGTTGGTTGCGTTTTCCATTATTTTCAAGATTTTAGATGCTGGATTTTAGACGTTAGACTTTTTTATCGATTAAAGTATTTTTAAAACTATTAATCATTTTCTGAATGGGGTCTAACTGACTTAATAGAGTTGCCAATGTCTCACTAGTGATGAACCCGAATGATTCGGCCAGGTATAGTTGTGTTTCTAATTCAAAGGCAGACCCTAAAGTTATACTTAAGAACTGAGAGAATTCTTTTGATGAACTGCGCCCCGCTCCCTCAGCAATATTAGATGGAATAGATACCACAGAGCGATTGATTTGAGATGTTAGACCATACTTCTCGCTCGCAGGAAACTGTGCTGTAGTTTCGTAAACCAGCTTTGCAAGCTCCATAGAACGCTGCCATATTTTCAATTCTTTGAAATTATGCATGGCAAAAGTCTAACATCTAAAATCTAACGCCTAGCATCTATTTCAAAAGCTCATAAACCCCGGCCACGCCCTGTCCACCGCCGACGCAGGCAGTTACCAAGCCATACTTGCCACCGGTGCGGCGCAGGTCGTGGAACTGCTGAATGCTGAGTTTGGCACCTGAACAACCCAGCGGGTGACCGAGGGCAATGGCACCGCCGCTGATGTTCAGCTTGTCAGGGTCGAAATCGAGATGGCGCATTACGGCAATAGACTGTGCGGCAAAGGCTTCGTTCATTTCAATCAAGTCGATATTGTTAAGTGTCATACCAGCGTGTCTCAAGGCCTTCGGCACGGCCGCAATCGGGCCCATGCCCATGATGCGCGGGTCTACGCCGCCGGTTCCGTAGCTGACAAGGCGTGCGATGGGGTCTAGGTTCAGTTCTTTTATCATGCGCTCGCTCATCACAAGCACAAAGGCAGCACCATCAGAGGTTTGCGAGGAGTTACCGGCTGTTACCGTGCCGCCTGCCGCAAAAACCGGCTTCAGGCGGGCCAGCGCCTCCAGCGAGGTATCGGCACGCGGACCTTCATCGGTATCGACCACGTAAGTCTTCGTTTTCTTTTTGCCGTTTTCATCCAGATAAGTTTCCTCTATGGTTATCGGCACAATTTGCTCTTTAAAGTAGCCGTTCCGGATGGCGTTGATGGCTTTCTGGTGCGATTTGAAAGCAAATTCGTCCTGGTCATCACGTGAAACATTGTAGTCTGCCGCCACTGCTTCGGCTGTGAGGCCCATGCTCAGGTACCAGTCGGGGTTGTTTTTAGCGATTTTATAGTTAGGCGCTGTCTTCCAACCGGCTGTCGGCACCAGCGACATCGATTCGGTACCGCCCGCCACAATGCAGTCGGCCATACCTGCCGAGATACGGTTGGCAGCAATGGCAATGGTCTCCAGGCCGGAGCCGCAGTAGCGATTCACGGTCATGCCGCTCACCGACATAGGCAACGCCAGCAACGAAATCATACGGCCAATCTGCAGGCCCTGCTCCGCCTCGGGTACCGCGTTTCCCACAATCAGGTCGTCTACGCGCTCCGGGTCCAGTGCAGGCACCGTGCTCATTAAATATTTGATAACATCCGCAGCCAAATCATCCGGCCGGGTAAACCGGAATCCGCCACGGCCTGCTTTGCCCACAGCGCTACGAAATCCGGCTACGATATATGCATTGTTCATGTTGATGCTTTTTATAGTTGATACTATACTTTAATTCCGCAGCGGCTTGCCGGTGGTCAGGATGCTTTGGATGCGCTCCAGCGTTTTGCGCTCGCCGGTCAGCGACAGGAACGCCTCTCGCTCCAGGTCCAGCAGGTACTGCTCGCTTACTTCGGTAGGCGACGATAAATCGCCACCGCACATCACCCACGCCAACTTGTGCGAAATTTTCTTGTCGTGCTCCGAAATGTAGCGGCCCGTGTACATGGCGTTGGCACCGGTCAGGAACATGCCCAGCGCACCTTTGCCCTGCACTTTAATGTTGGTTTTGGGCACCGGTTTAGTGTAGCCTTCTTCGGCCAGCAGTATAGCCTGCGCTTTGGCATCGGCCAGCAGACGATTGCTGTTGATGGTGATGCCGTCGCTTTTGTGCATATAGCCCAAATCCTGTGCTTCTTTGGCCGAAGTAGATACTTTGGCCATGCCAATGTTGAGGTACACATTTTTGAGCGTGTTGTACTCTATATCACCTTCCTCATAACGTTCGGATGCACGCAGCGTCATTTCCTTGGTACCGCCACCGCCCGGAATCAGGCCCACACCAAACTCCACGAGGCCCATGTACGTCTCGGCCGCCGCCTGCACGTGGTCGCAATGCAGGTTTATTTCGCAGCCACCACCCAGCGCCAGGCCGTGTGGCGCGCCCACTACCGGAATGGCCGAGTAACGCATCCGCATCATGGTGTCCTGAAACTGCTTTATCATGAAGTTGATTTCGTCATACTCCTGCTCCAGCGCATACATGTATACCAGCGCCAGGTTCGCGCCCGCCGAGAAATTAGCCGCATCGTTGCCCAGCACCACGCCCCGGAAATCCTTTTCAGCTATCTCGATGCCTTTGTTAAGGCCGGCAACAAGGTCGCCGCCCATGGTGTTCATTTTGGTGTGGAACTCGATGTTCAGGATGCCGTCGCCGAGGTCAATCAGGCTGGCACCACTGTTTTTCCACACGGTTTTGCTGCCGCGCAGGTTATCGAGAATAATAAAATTCTCTGCACCAGGTATGGCTTTATATTCTTTGGTCTGGATATCGAAGTAGCAACGGCTGCCATTCTCCACAATGTAAAAGGATTCTTTGCCGCTGTTGAGCATTTCCTCTACCCAAGCCGCCGGTTTGTAGCCGTTTTCCAGCATCCGCTGCACACCTTCGCGGGCACCGATGGCATCCCAGTACTCAAACGGACCCAGTTCCCAGCCAAATCCGGCGCGTAGGGCATCGTCTATTCGGTAGAGCTCATCTGAAATCTCAGGAATACGGTTGCTTACGTACTGGAACAGGCCGAAAAGCGTTTCATTGAAGAATTGCGCGGCTTTATCAGTTTGCTGCGAGAACACTTTGATGCGCTTGCGCAGGTCGTCAATAGGCTTGAGCGCTTCGAAGCTCTGAAATTTCACCTTTTGCTTTGGTGCATACTCCATCGTGTTCAGGTCGAGCGTCAGGATTTCGGTTTTGCCTTTGGCGTCTTTGGTCTTTTTATAGAAGCCCTGACCGGTTTTATCGCCCAGCCATTTATTCTCTACCATCTGTTGTACGTAGGCCGGGATTTTGAACAGCTCCCGCGACTCGTCCTGCTCGCCTGCCTGGTACAGCCCGTTGGCTACATTTACCGTGGTATCCAGCCCCACCACATCCAGCGTGCGGAACGTGGCCGACTTTGGACGACCCACCATGGGGCCTGTAATTCTGTCTACTTCATCTATACTTAAACCGGTTTTTTCCATGGCCGCAAGCGTCTGCATAATGCCGTAGATACCCACGCGGTTCGCAATAAAGGCCGGCGTGTCTTTGGCCAGCACGGTGGTTTTGCCCAAGTATAAATCGCCATAGTGCATCAGGAAATCTACTACTTCCTTGTCTGTTTCCGGTGTAGGAATGATTTCCAGAAGTTTGAGGTAGCGCGGCGGGTTGAAGAAGTGTGTGCCGCAGAAATGATTTTTAAAGTCGTCAGAGCGGCCTTCCAGCATCAGGTGAATCGGAATGCCAGAGGTGTTGGAGGTGATGAGGGTGCCCGGTTTGCGGAACTGCTCTACCTGGTCGTACACCAGTTTTTTTATTTTCAGGTTCTCCACCACCACTTCTATCGTCCAGTCGGCGGTGGCAATGTCCTTCATGTTATCGTCAAAGTTGCCCGTCTGGATAAGGTGCGCGTCGGATTTGTGGTAGAGCGGCGAAGGGTTGGAATTGATAGCGGCCTGCAGGTGCCCGTTTACGAGGCGGTTGCGCACAGTTTTACTTTCCAGCGTGAGGTCTTTTTTCTCTTCCTCGGGCAACAGCTCTTTCGGAACGATGTCGAGCAACAGCACCTGCACGCCGATGCTGGCGAAATGGCAGGCAATGCGCGAGCCCATCACACCCGAGCCAAGCACCGCTACTTTTTTAATGATTCTTTTCATAGAATAGCTATGGTTGTCTATGGTTTTAAAAGATTGCTTTACTTTCTATCATGCCCTGAATGCGGCCGCATACTTTAAAGAACACGTCTAGTTCTTCCTGCGGTATCTGCTGGCGCACTTTGTTATTAAAATGCTTGACTGTGAGTCGCGACACTTCTTTTTTCTCCAGCCCTTTTTCCGTCAGAAAGATGCGCACCAGGCGCTTGTCGCGGTCGTCGGATACTTTATAGGTAAGCCCCTGCTCTTCCATACTCTTAAGGATGCGGGTGAGGCTTCGTGCTTCCAGGCCAAGCAAAGGGGCAATTTTGGTGGCAGGCGTCCCGTTTTCCTGGTCGATGTTGAGCAACACAAACCCAATGGAGGTGGTAATGTCGTTCTTGGCTGCCTCGGTGTTATACATCCGCGAGATGGCGTGCCAACATACTTTAAAGTTATAGTCTACTGTTTCTTCCGGCTTCATGTACTGCTGTTGATGTATACCAAATATAAGTAAATTTGTTATGCTTGCATACTATTTCGGAAAATATTTTAGCTGCTTGCATACTTTTAGTACGAAGGTTTTAAAAAATCATGTATGGCAAGTATAACGATGCGTTAAAGTATAAACATAAATCCCCTGCCGGTGTGGCAAGGGGATTTATGGATTTTATACCAAGACATCTCAGTGTCTTTCAGACGTGTGAGTCTTTCATGCCACAAAGCAATTGTCTGAATCAGGATTTCCGGGATAGCTATACTTTAGATGAAAATCAAATCAGCCATAGTATAACTTTATACTTTGACAATCTTGATAATTCTAAAATCCCGCAAATCCTGATCCAGACACGCGCGGGTCTGAGAGACACCGCAAAGCCTTTGCAGCCGCTTAATGCTTAAACATACTTTCAATCACATCCTTATAGTTAGCGCTGATGACTTTGCGCTTCACTTTTAGGGTTGGGGTGAGTTCGCCGCTTTCTACGGTCCACATGTGGGGAATGAGCCTGAACTTTTTGATGGTTTCGTACTGGGCCAGGTCCTCGTTGGTTTTGGCTACCTCGCGTTTATACTTCTCCTGCACTTCCGGCTTGGTGAGCATGTCGGCATCTGAAGTATAGGGTACCCCTTTAAAAGCAGCCCAGTCGCGCAGGCCCGCAAACGAGGGCACAATGAGCGCGGCGGCATACTTTTCGCCTGCGCCCACTACCATAGCCTGCTCTATCACCACCGACTCTTTGAGCTTGTTTTCGATGGCCTGCGGCGCGATATACTTGCCGCCGGAGGTCTTGAACATCTCTTTTTTGCGGTCGGTTATCTTCAGGTATTTGCCTTCAATCATCTCACCAATGTCGCCGGTATGGAACCAGCCATCGGGGTCGATGGCTTCGGCAGTTAGTTCCGGTTTGTTGTAATAGCCTTTCATTACATGCGGGCCGCGGGTCAGCACTTCGCCGTCGGCTTCGGCTATTTTCACTTCTACGCCATCTATCGGCAAGCCTACGGTGCCAATCATGTTATTCTCCGGCTCAAAGCGGTTCACCGTAATCACAGGCGATGTTTCAGTTAAACCATAGCCTTCCATTACCCGGATATTAGCAGACCAAAATACACGCGCCAGGCGGGGCTGCAATGCTGCGCCGCCCGATACAATCGTAATCACATTGCCGCCTAGTGCTTCGCGCCATTTACTGAAAATCAGTTTGTTTGCCAGCGCCAGCTGCTGGTTATACCACCAACCCTGGTCCTGCTGCGTGTCATACTTCAGGCCAAGCTCCAGCGCCCAGAAAAAGAGCTTACGTTTGGCACCGGTCAATTCCATACCGGTGGCCACAATCTTGTCGTATATCTTTTCGAGCAGGCGCGGCACCGTGGTAAACAGGTGCGGTTTTACTTCTTTCAGATTTTCGGCTACCTTCTCTATACTTTCGGCATAATAAATAGACACGCCAATACGGAAGTATAAGTACAGCAGCATGCGCTCAAATACATGGCAAAGCGGCAAAAAGCTTAATGCCCGGTGCGTATCATTAACAGGCACGTAAGGCATAGTTCCCTCCACATTACTCACCAGGTTGTTATGCGTCAGCATCACACCTTTGGGATTGCCGGTGGTACCAGAAGTATAAATAATAGTCAGGATATCACCGGGCTGCACGGCGGCTTTCAGCGGCTCCAGTTTTTGCGCATCTTCGCCTTTGCTCAGTTCCAGCACCTCCTCCCAATGCTTTGCACCATCCACTTTATCAAAAGTATAAATAGCCTGTATACTGTCCATCCCTTTCGTGGCGGCTGTTACCTTCTTGTAAAGGCTTTTATCAGATACAAAAATGGCTTTCACCGCTGCATCGCCGAAAATATAGCGGTAATCTTCTTCCGTAATAGTCGGGTACATCGGCACGCTGACAGCGCCTATCTGCTGAATACCAAAATCAACCAGCACCCACTCCGGGCGGTTAAATGAAATAATCGCAACTTTATCGTTTTTGCCTACACCCAGTTTCAGCAGCCCGAGGCTCACCTTATTGGCATAGTCCTGCACATCCTGTGTACTGTACTTTACCCAACTACCATTTACCTTGGCAGCCAGGCAGTCGGGCTGCGGATAATGCTGAAGCTGGCTGTGAAGCAAATCAAACGTACGGCTGATATTCATACTTATAGGTTCATGAAGGTGGAGTGTTATACTTTAAGTAAAAGAACAGATCAGCATTTATATTTTGCCTTATTGCTGATGCCATTCTTCTGTAACCAGGTGTTTATACCTGTAAGCTTTATATCTGATGTTTTTATACTTGCCAAACTTTAGTTCTTGCGCCTGAACAACTCAGAAAAGCACCTTAAGTATAAACGGGAGTTCGGGCAAATTATAGCGCCTTTACTTCCAACGTTTTTTATGGTTTAAGCCTGTAATTCTTCATGCTTTCTTCTGCCCAGTTGCTTGTAGGGCTACTTCAGCGCTAGAGTCATTTTAAATGCATTTTAACCATTTTTTTCAAGTTCTGCCATTCAGACAGGTAGAAATATTTGCCTGGAATTATATTCAGCACCTATCGCCAACAAATAACTACCGGCATCTTATGAAATCTTTGTTGCTGCCGTATTTTTATTATTTTTGATTTCCAGACAACACCACATGAATCTTGCGATATTTTTTGAGCCCCTGAACGAGGATGTTTTTGCCAATTTTAACAAGCCGCGCACGCTGGGCGCTTACACCAGCCGCTTTGTAAGCAAGCTCCCTGACTGGCGCGGGGCTGACATTGCCCTGATAGGTATAAACGAAACACGCGGCCGCCACACAGCAGCACAGGAGCCGGAGCAAGGAGTGCCCCCGGCGCGCACTATCCGGGAAAAGCTGTACAGCCTGACAAAAGGCGCAGGCCGCTGTCAGATGGTAGACCTTGGCAACCTGCGCCCAGGCATTACGCTGGAAGATACTTGTTTGCGCCTGAAAGAAATAGTGGAAGTACTGATTTCGCATAACACCATTCCCGTGATTATCGGCGGATCGCATGATTTGGAGTATGGCCAATACCTGGGCTACGAACACCTGAACCGCGCTGTGAACATGGTAACTGTAGACAGCAGCGTGGACATGACTGAAGACACCGACGCCGCGCCCAACAAAAAGCAGCTGCGCCAGATACTTATGCACGAACCTAATTACCTGTTTAGCCTGGGCCAGATTGGCTATCAGTCGTACCTGGTGGAGCCGGAGGTGATGGCGACACTAGAGAAGCTGCACTTCGAGGCGTTCAGAGTGGGCGAAGTGCACCGCAATGTGCAGGAAATGGAGCCGGTGGTGCGGGTAGCCGATTTGCTGACCTTTGATATATCCGCCATCCGCCATCAGGATGCACTTGGCTATGAACCAGCTAACCCCTTTGGGCTGACGGGTGAGGAAGTCTGCCAGCTTTGCTGGTACGCCGGCCTAAACGACACGCTTACTTCGCTGGGCATTTATGAATACCAGCCGGAACTGGACGAGCGCAATCTTACGGCCATGACCATCGCCACCATGATCTGGTACTTTATTGAGGGCTTCTACCATCGCAAAAACGAACTGGATTTCAGTAGCAGACAATTCACCAGGTATGCCGTACCATTCCATGATAACCCGGATCGGATGATATTTTATAAAAGCAAACAGAGTGAGAAATGGTGGCTGGAAGTAGAGCCGCTGTCGACCGGCGACAAAGGCAGCCGCGTCATACCCTGCAGCTACGAAGATTACCTGCAAGCCACCAAAGGCGAAGTGCCTAACCGCTGGATTCTGACGCAGGCAAGAATCGGATGATTGGGAATTTTGGAAATTTGAAGATGCGGAGTTTGAGAGTTCAAGCCTTTTTTTGAATGTATGATAAGGTAGCAAGCTGTCTTTTCACGCCTGTCCCTATTTCATTTTCAAATTTCCACACCTTCAAATCTTCAAATTCATGAAGCTACCCGAATATACTTTACAGCAACTCGCCCTGCGTAATGGCCAGGACAGGGATGAAATCTGGATTGCGTACCGGGGCGTGATTTATGATGTAAAAAAGTCCAGGTTGTGGCGCAATGGCCGTCACTACGAGCATTGGGCAGGCCAGGACCTGACGGCAGAGTTACAGGATGCGCCGCACAATGCCAACGTGTTTGACAAATTTGAAGCCGTTGGGCTTGTGAAGCACTACTTAAACAAAAACAAAGTATAAAGAAAGGACATGCCGCTTGCCCATTTGCAGGAGCGATGCATGACCAGACACTTAAACTATAGTATACTTATGATTCTAATAGCTGATAGTGGCGCCACAAAAACGGACTGGCGCCTGATGAACGCCGACGGCATGTTGGAGCAGGTTTATACAGCCGGCATCAACCCGCAATACCTGGACGCAAACCAGATCTACACCATCTTTGAGGATGAGCTCCTTCCAAACTTACAGTATAAGAACCCTAGTATTGTTTATTACTATGGCGCCGGGTGCAGCTCCCCTGACCGGAACCTGCGCGTAGAACAGGCGCTGCAGAAAGCTTTTCCGGACAGCGCTGTACATGTAGACCACGACCTGCTGGCCGCAGCCCGCGCCCTTTGCGGCCATACACCGGGTATTGCCTGCATTTTGGGCACCGGCTCTAACTCCTGCCTCTATGATGGCCGGAATATCACAGATAACGTGCCTTCGTTGGGCTTTCTGATGGGTGACGAAGGGAGCGGCGCTTACCTGGGCAAAATGCTTATCAGGGCTTTCCTCTACCGCGAATTGCCGGACGAGTTGGCAAGCTCACTGAAGAAAGCACATAACCTGACCAAAGATAGTATTCTGGACGCTGTTTATTACTCTGACATGCCCAGCACTTATCTGGCTACTTTTGCTAAATTTTGCCACGAAAAGCGCAAAAACCCCGTTATACATGCCATGATTTATGAGAACTTCTCGGAATTTTTCGAGCGCCATGTGAGCAAATATGAGGGCTTTATAGATCTGCCGGTACACTTCGTAGGTTCTATCGCTTATCACTTCTCCGACACATTGCAGCAGGTAGCCAAGAAGCATGGCGTCCATGTAGGCAAAGTACTCGCAAGCCCGAGCGAGGGTTTAATTCATTATCATCAGGAACTGTTGGCTACCACTGGCGAGAAGTAAGTATCTGTAAGACAAAACAGAATTACATTTTCTTGCAGATATTCAGACCAGCGTAAGCCCATTCGTCTGCTTAAATAAGCAGCAGCAATATTTGCAGATAAAGTAATGGTTGCCTATCCGTTAACTCAGAAAATGAAAGACCTATGCTGTCGTTTAGAAATGACAGCATAGGTCTTTCATGTTTCAGGTATGTTTGCACTTTAGGAAAAAGCGTTTCCGCTTTATCTTTATATATGCTGTAATCTTAAAACAGCTGTCATTTATACTTACTCCGGCACCGCCAGCCTCTCCATTAGCGCCGAAGCGGCTTCGCTGCTGGGCACATAGTAATCCGCTACCGACCAGGGATAGGTAAGCTTAAAGCGATTGTCGCTGAGGTTATACAGCACCTTTTTTCTGTAGTCTTCCAGCGGTTCCAGCCCAAGTGCTTCACGCTGCGCAGCCACCTGCTCCTGCTCTGTTTCGCTCCTGTTTTCAAGCAAGTACCGGCCCAGGTACTCCGGTTTGTTCTTGTCATCTTCACAGGCGCTGCAGTTAACCCGCACAAACGCTTTAGCCCCATACACGCTCCTGCCCGCCTGCTGCTCCAGCAAGTAACCTGCTGCCTGCGGCGCCAATTTCCCCTCATGCACGGCATTACGCAGCAGAGAGGAGAAGTCATACCCTTGGCGTGCTTTGGTTTGCCGCTGAATAGCAATAGTGAAGCGCGGCAACTGCTCAAGTGTATCGGCCAAGCCTATCAGGTCTTCGCCGGGATAACCATACTGATCCACCCAATCCAGTAGTTGCTGCACGTTGGCGGCCTCTATTTTGCGGAGCGTATCGCCGTATACGCGCAGGCCGCCTGCCGCCTGCCGGAAGTATTGATCCCGGGCATACAGTTCATCTAAATCGGCACGCAGATCCAAATTAACCTGCTCCTCATAGGTACGACGACGCTTTTTATACCTACGCTTAAATTTTTTCCAGTGCCTGGTACCTGCCAGCGAGTCTAGCAACGGCTGCTGCGCCAGGTAATCCAGGCTCACGCCCTTTGCTACCAGCTTCTCCAGGTATTGGTAAGTTTGCTTCTCGTCCTGCAACAGCAGGGCGCATATAGCGGCGTTGTAATAATCACGGGCAAAGGGCGAGGACACGGCGGCAAAGGCATACTGGTAAGCATTTAGTGCGGCTGTATAATCCTGTTCTGTTATACTTAGCTCCGCCTCATTTATTACCGGATAATAGTCTGTTACATAATCAGGGGCCGCCGAGGCATGTGCGGCATTTACTAAAACCAGGCAAAAGCCCAGCAGCAACGAAAACAAATGAGACCGCCGGATAACGGGGAAAGTGTTGGAAGAGTGTGAAAACATGATTTGAAACTAATAAGCTGCAAGTATAACGAATATCTTACCGATAAAACGTATGGAGGAAGCAAAGCATTTCGCCCATGTTGCGGGTTATTTATACTTCTGAAGCAGGCCTTGCTGCGGAACGGTTTGCCTTTACCGGCTGTTTTTGAGAGATAATAAGCGTTTTTCAGGTGAAAAGCGCCAACTTTACAACAGCTTCAGAGTACAGCAAAATTAAGGTAAAACCGCCTTCTCCAGACTGAACCTTTATGCATACGATAGAACCCTTTTATAACTGGCTTGAGCATTACGAGTCTTCCGAAGATCCCCGTTCACCACTTTACGGAGCTGAGAACAGCCTCACGCAATACACTAACACCATTTATGGTTACTATATTCATCCGCAGTGGGACGATATGGACTCTGAGACACTGTTCCTTAAAATCCTTTTTACTGATTATGACCTGCGCTTTACAGTGATAGAGTTTATAGGCGAATGGAATGATGCGCTGCACAACGATATTATGATGCTGAAGCGCAACATCATCGACCCGCTGCTGCACGAAGGCATCAAATACTTTATACTTATTGGCGAAAACGTTTTTAACTTCCACGGTTCCGAAGACGACTATTACGAGGAGTGGTTTGAAGACGTGGAAGACGGCTGGATAGCAGCTCTCAACTTCCGGGACTTTGTGCTGGATGAGATGCGCAACTATAACCTGGATTCTTACCTGAACTATGGTGGCACCCTGGATGAAATCCACTGGCGCACTTATACACCCAAACGCCTGTTTGGCCTGGTTAACAGTATGATTCAGAAACGGCTGGGCCCTTAAGCAGCATAAAAGAAAAGAGCCCGGCGCAAGCCGGGCTCTTTTCTTTTATAAAAATATAATCAACTATTCTATTACAGCTGTAGTGTCCATGTCGTCAGCGGCTTCTTCCATAGCATCTGCTTTGTTTTCTGCTGCGTCTTCGATGGCTTCTCCTCTTTCCTCGCCGGCTTCTTCTACTTGATCAGCGTTTTCTTCTGCTCTGTTTTCAGTTGCAGACTCGCAGGAAGAGAATGTTGCCATACCAAAGGTAAGCAGACCGGCTGTCAGAAATAAATAGATTGGTTTTTTCATGAGTTTTTGTTTAGGTGATTATAAAAGTTAATATCGGAATTGCTGAAGGCTTACGCACCTGAAGCGGCGCGAAAGGTATGACAACGAATACGGAAATATATACATATAGTTCAGAAACCATAAAATAAAGTGAGAGACAACTGTAAAGTTGTCTCTCACTTGTTCCGGCCATACGCCGTTTTTTTGCTGATTACTGGGCTACAGCAGCAGTATCCACTGGAACAGTGGCTGTGTCTACTGGCATAGTAGTAGTATCAACTTCTTCTGTTGGAACTGTTTCGTCTATTACAGTTTCAGTAGTTTCAGACTCTGTAGAAGCCTCTTCGGTGTTGTTGCAAGATGCGAAAACGAAAAGACCGGCAACGAAAAGCAAACCAAATACTTTTTTCATGTTGTTTTGATATTTTTAAATGAGGCGCAAAGATACTACTATATCTGAATGTCTCATTTTCTTTAAAAATTATTTTTTACGGAAGACAAGCTTCACCGGCACGCCTGTAAAATCAAAATGCTCCCGCAACCTGTTTTCCAGGTAACGTTGGTAAGGCTCTTTAATGTACTGCGGCAGGTTGCAGAAAAATGCAAACGTAGGATTGTGCGTCGGCAGCTGCGTTATATACTTAATCTTCACCAGCTTACCTTTAATGGCCGGCGGCGGATAACGTTCAATATCGGGCAGCAATTTGTCGTTTAGCCTGGAGGTAGAGATCTTTTGCGTCTTTTTATCATACACATCCATCGCCACTTCCACAGCTTTATGTATGCGCTGCTTGGTGAGCACTGAAGTGAAAATTACCGGCACATACTTAACAGGCGCGATTCGCTCCAGAATATCCTCCTCAAACTTTTTGGTGGAGTGGGTATCTTTCTCTATCAAATCCCATTTGTTCACCAGTATCACGATGCCTTTGCGGTTCTTTTCGGCTAACATGATGATGTTCACATCCTGCGCCTCAATGCCACGGGTAGCATCCAGCATTACAATACACACGTCAGCGTCTTCCAGGGCACGTACCGAGCGCATTACCGAGTAGAATTCAATGTCTTCGCTTACTTTACTTTTGCGGCGCAGCCCGGCGGTATCCACAATAATAAACTCTTTGCCGAAGGCGTTGTAGCGCGAGTCGATGGAATCGCGGGTAGTGCCGGCAACATCTGTTACAATATTACGGTCTACGCCCAGCAGCAGGTTGATAAACGAAGACTTGCCCACGTTCGGGCGGCCTAGCACAGCAATCTTCGGAATGCCTGCATCCGGGTCTTCTATACCTTCGTCTTCAAAATGCCGCACAACCTCATCCAGCAGTTCGCCGGTGCCCGAGCCGCTTTGCGATGAAATCGGGTAAATCTCCTCGCCTATTCCCAAAGTATAAAACTCGTTCATCTGTTGTGCTCGCGCGGTGGTGTCGGCCTTGTTAGCCACTATCAGGATGGGCTTATCGCTACGGCGCAGTATGTTGGCAAACTCTTCGTCAAGACCTGTCAGGCCGGCATCTACGTCTACCATAAAAAGTATCACGTCTGCTTCCTGTATGGCCAATTCTACCTGCTTGTTTATTTCGCTTTCAAAAATATCATCGGAGCCGTGCACGTAGCCGCCAGTATCAATCACAGTAAAAAATTTGCCTACCCACTCGCCGTGGCCATAGCTCCTGTCGCGGGTTACGCCACTCTCGTTGTCCATAATGGCTTTGCGCTTACCTACCAGGCGGTTAAAAAGGGTGGACTTGCCCACATTCGGGCGGCCCACAATGGCAATAATGTTCGACATCAGTAATAAATAAAATAGTTAAAGTGCCCCCGGAGCGCCTTGCCCCGAAGCTTTATGCAGTGCGCCTACTTACTCGTTGTAACCGAAGCGGCGTAGCAGCCGCTGGTCGGTTCGCCAGTTTTCGTTCACGCGCACATACAACTCGAGAAAAATCTTTTTCCCGAAAAATTCCTCCATATCTATGCGGGCTTGTGTGCCTACTTTCTTCAGCATCTCGCCTTTGTGCCCGATCACAATGCCTTTCTGGCTTTTGCGCTCTACACTTATTTCGGCACGGATACGGATAATGTCCTCTTCTTCTTTAAATTCCTCTATCACCACTTCGCAGCTGTAAGGAATCTCTTTTTTATAGTTGAGTAGTATTTTTTCACGAATGATTTCCGACACAAAGAAACGTTCGGGTTTGTCGGTCAGTTCATCCTTCGGGAAATAGGCCGGATGCTCGGGCATGTAATGCAGTAAACGATCAAACAAATGATCCGTGTTGGTGCCATGAAGGGCAGAAATCGGGAGCACTTCTGTCGGGTTCATTTTCTCTTGCCAGTAAATCATCTTGTCCTTCACGTCTGCTACAGTGGCCTGATCTATTTTGTTGATAAGCACCAGCACCGGCACCTCCGCGTGTTGCAGCCGCTGGATAACTTCTTCCTCATCGTGCTTTTCGTATATATCGGTCACAAAAAGTATCACATCGGCATCTTCCAGCGAGGTGCGCACAAAACCCATCATCGATTCGTGCAACGCATACTGCGGTTTGATAATACCGGGTGTATCAGAGTACACCAGTTGAAAGTTCTCGCCGTTCAGGATGCCCATGATGCGGTGCCTTGTGGTTTGCGCTTTGGAGGTAATAATGGACAGTTTCTCGCCCACCAGCGCATTCATCAACGTAGACTTGCCTACGTTTGGCTTGCCCACTATACTTACAAACCCGGCTTTATGCGGTGTCTCGGCCATACGTTTAAATTTGAGGTTGCAAAATTACTTCTTTTTTACGAGACGGCAGCCGGAAGTGTGAATTATTGATTATCAGAAAGATAAGTAAAGAGACACCAGACCTGCTTGTAGCGGATAAATGGTTATGGCGGATGGAGGTTCTTAACTCACGAGTTATACTTATAAAGGCTATATTTGCTGCGCTGGAAACAACCTGCTTAACTGGCCACATTTTAGAACAGAGAGGCAAAGCAGGCATAACTCTGCTTACAGTTTCATCCAGCGTTGTATTTCTTCATCGGCAAATCTCTCGTTGCGCCAGCCTACAAATTTTGTATGGGCGGCAGGGTTATAGTGGGTAAACCAGGTTTGCAGAATGGTTTTTATGCCCGGATACTGTTTGCTGAAGCTGGCAAAGTCGGTGGTGGAAATAAGCTGCTCACTAGGGCGTGCCGGTACAGCCACAATAATATGTTCCAATTCACCGGCTGTTTCCAGTTGCAGCACACCCAGCGGAATCACCTCCATCACAGTGCCCGGTTTGCGGCTTTCGGCTATGACCAGTACTTTCAGGCCATTACCGTTGCTGCTTATCTCTGTGGAAGGTATAAACCCGAAGTTAGCAGGGTAAGGCAAAAACGGAACAACACGGTCTTTACCGGCTTTCTTATCGTTCACAAATTCCTTTTTTTCGCTGTTATAGACCAGTCGGTGGCTGCTGCCGGCCGGAACTTCTATCACCGCCTGCAATTGCCTGGCACCGGAATAAGTTGGCAGGTTGGTATAGTCTGTTTTGCAGCTGGAGAGCAGTGCGAGCACGGGAATCAGCAGGTAAAACAGCTTCTTCATCTTCAATTCTTTTGCAGGATAAGTATAAATACCGGCGAACTAAGTATAAACGAAAAAGAGGAACTGCCAAAGCAGCTCCTCTTTCACTCCATTTATAATAACAGGTATTATTATCTTCTTTCTTTGATACGGGCAGCTTTGCCTTGCAGTCCTCTCAGGTAGTAAATTCTTGCTCTTCTTACTTTACCTCTTCTCACCAGTTCGATTTTCTCGATAGAAGGAGAAAGAAGCGGGAAGATACGCTCAAGTCCGATTTGGTTGGATACTTTTCTGACAGTGAAAGTTTCACCGTTTGTATTTGGGTTTTTGCGCTGAATCACAACACCCTGAAACTGCTGAATACGCTCTTTGTTACCTTCACGGATTTTTACGTGAACGTTGATGGTATCACCGGCCTGGAACTTAGGGAAAGAGGCGCGTTTTTCGGTAGATTCCTGCTCTAGAAATTTAATTAGCTCGCTCATGATGGCTATGTTCTTAAAAATATCTTCTTCAAAATTCGGACTGCAAAGATATGTAATTATTTATTACATAGGAACCTTTGCTGAAAAAAAATATATCAGATTGTTTTCATCTGCTTTGCTGGCTTGCAGGCGCGGCTTATTTTAATACTATCTTTTATACTAACAGGACTTACGGAATGAGAGAAATTCTCAATAAAAGCTGGCCCTTGTTGTGTGTTTAAAATAACTTATTTTAGCCGGCATTTAGCTTGTTGGTCAGAAGACGCAACAAGGGTGACTTTGCGTAAATTAACTAACACCAGCCGTTACTCACCAAGCAGGTCGGGGCGGCGTGCTCTTGTACGCGCTACAGCCTGATCAAAGCGCCACTGCTCCACTTTAGGCAAATCGCCGGAAAGCAGAATATCGGGCACTTTCAATCCGTTGTACTCAGCAGGGCGGGTATAAACAGGAGGCGCCAGCAGCCCATCTTGGAAAGAATCTGTTAGCGCTGAAGATTCGTCGTTAAGTACTCCCGGAATAATACGGATAATGGCATCGGCAAGCACGGCCGCGCCCAACTCACCGCCAGACAGTACATAATCGCCTATGCTGACTTCATGGGTGATAAACAGCTGTCGCACACGCTCGTCCACACCTTTGTAGTGGCCGCAAAGTATAACTACATTTTGCAGCAGCGAGAACTGGTTTACCATGCGCTGGTTAAGCGTCTGTCCGTCGGGTGTCATGTAAATAACGGCATCGTAAGTGCGCGCTGCTTTCAGTTCCGAAAGGCACTTGTCAATCGGCTCTATCATCATCACCATGCCGGCCCCACCACCAAAAGCATAGTCATCAATCTGGCCGTGCTTGTTAATGGCATACTTGCGCAAATCATGCACATGCACCTCCACCAGGTTTTTCTGCTGTGCCCGCTTTAGTATAGAATGGCTGAAAGGACTGTCGAGCAGGTCCGGCTGACAGCTGATAATATCAAAACGCATTATTGTTGCTCCTCCGTGTCCGCATCATCGGCCTCGTCGGGGTTTGCAGGCTGGGTGTATACTTCAAGCAATCCTTCGGGCAGCTTTACGTGCAGTTCTTTGGCCTCATGATTGGCGCGCAGCAGAATTTCGCCCATAACAGGTATCAGCATTTCCTGGTCTAAATAGTTCATAGACATCAGTTGCTGTTGCGGCAGATCATAGAATTCTTTCACAGTGCCAAGCCGCCCGTGGTTTTCGTCTACCACAGTATAGCCAATCACATCATGAAAATAAAACTGATCGTCCTCCAGTTCCGGAAGCTCGTCGAGGGGCAGGTATAAGGCAGTGCTACGCAAGGTTTCGGCCTGCTCCATCGTTTTGATGTCCTCAAAACGAATGATGTAACGACCTTTTGGCTGCGGCTCCATGCTGTCAATAAAAAAAGGAACCAGCCTTCCCTGTTGTTCCAGGAAGACTGATTCCAAATCATCATAATCCTCAGGATAGTCTACGTCAAAAAACGCTACTACCTGACCTTTTGTGCCATGTGTTTTCACAATATGTCCCAGCAAAAAGCAGGCATCCTGGTTCATGGCACAAAAATTTATGCTTGTTCTTCTGTAGTAGCTTCGCCTTCGGCAGCAGGAGCTTCTTCAGCAGCCGGAGCTGGTGCATTAGCTGCAACTCTATCGGCATCACGCTGGCGAATAGCCTCTGCACGTGCTTCTTTCTTCTTTGTTTCGGCTTCCAGAGCAGCTTTACGCACTGCATCTTTTGCAGAACCAACATCCTGGCGCTTGCCTTCGATTTTAGCTGTTTTCGCCTGCTTCCACTCTTCAAAACGCGTATCAGCTGTTTCCTGTGTAATAGCGCCTTTCGCAACACCTATCTGCAGGTGTTTTTTGTACAGCACACCTGTGTAAGAAAGCATCGCTCTTACAGTATCGGTTGGCTGCGCGCCATTCATCACCCACTGAAACGCCTTCACCTCATCAAAATTGATGGACGCCGGATTGGTATTGGGATTGTAGGTACCTAATTTCTCGATGAACTTACCATCACGTGGTGCTCTCGCATCAGCTACTACGATGTCGTACATAGCTGATTTTTTGCGGCCTCTGCGGGCCAGCCTGATTTTTACTGCCATTTGCTTATATAAATTTAAGTCGGCGGAACCCGTCCGCCATTTTTAGAACCGCAAAGGTAAAGATTTATTTGAGTTAATACAAAGTTTTTAGATGCGTAAATAACACAATTAACAGCCGCTGTTCTTAGGCTCTTCACAGTAAGAAAGCTTGCCAGGCCTTAAAGTATAACGTATCAGAAGCTGGCTCCTTTCTAATAACGCCAGGTATGCCTGACTTCCGTAGCGCACCACATCATAAGCAAAAGCAGCCATAATTATACTTAGCCTCATAATTTCAAAACATTTCTGATGCTTCCTGCTTTTACAATTCCAGTAGCTTCTTTATCGTTTCCGGAAATTATACGTCAACATTTTACGCCTTATATCTGTATCTTTGCAGTAGAAAAGCACTTATACTTAAATGAGTAAAAAAGCCCAAGGTAAGATTGGTGTTTTGCTGGTAAATCTCGGCACACCAGACACGCCCAACACCCCGGATGTTCGCAAATACCTGCGCGAGTTCCTGCTCGACAGGCGCGTGATTGATATACCTGCCGTGCAACGCTATGCGCTGATCAATGGCATTATTGCACCGTTCCGGGCGCCTAAATCTGCCAAAATATACAAGCAGCTCTGGACGAAGCGCGGCTCACCCCTGCTCTACCATGGACTGGATTTGCAACAGAAATTGCAGGCGGCGCTGGGTACGGACTATTATGTGGCTTTCGGGATGCGTTACCAGAGCCCAAGTATAAAAAATGCTTTAGAAGAGCTGCGCGCGCAAAGTGTGGATCGAATTATTGTGCTGCCGCTATTTCCGCAATATGCTTCCGCCTCTACCGGCTCGGTGCACGACAAGGTAATGGAGATTGTAAAAGACTGGTGGATTATTCCGGACATCAAATTTATCTCCTCCTTCTGCGATGATCCCGGTTTTATACATGCCTTTGCCACACTGGGCAAACAGCACATGGCTCAAGATGATTATGATTTTGCGGTTTTCAGCTACCACGGGCTGCCGGAGCGCCACATACTGAAGGGCAGCGACCACGGCTACTGCCAGTTGGGCGCCTGCTGCAACAGCTACAACAAACGAAATAAATACTGTTATCGCGCTTCCTGCTTCGAAACGTCGCGGTTGCTGGCCGCTGAGTTGGGCCTGCGCGAAGATCAGTACACGGTTTCCTTCCAATCCAGGCTGGGCAGAGATCCGTGGCTAAAGCCTTACACCGATTTTGTTCTTAAAGATTTGCCGGCCAAAGGCATCAAAAAAATATTGGCCTACAGTCCCGCTTTCGTAGCCGATTGTCTGGAAACGACTATAGAAGTTGGCGACGAGTTTAAACACCTGTTTTTAGCAGCCGGCGGCGAAAAATGGCAACTGGTAGAAAGTCTGAACTCTAATCCGCTTTGGGTGGATGCCGTGAAAGCAATGGTGCTGCGGAACTGATTGTTAGTTGTTGATTTGACCTTTTCTCCTTCTGTCGCAAGTTTAGCGACAGCGCAACTTGTGACGGTGCATGACAGAAGTTTTCAACTTCTTTGCTTTACAAAAGCAAGGTTTGCAATGGCTTTGGCTCAATGAATTTATACTTAGTTAACCATAAATCTCTCAGCAAAAATATTTTCCTGCTATCGCAGAAAGCAAGTTGGAAACTTGCAATACACTCAGTCACAAGTTACGCTATCGCTAAACTTGCGACAGAAAGAGTAGCAGGATAATAGTTTATCAGACATCTGCACACTAAAAAAATTAACAAATAACTAAATCCGATTAAAATCAATCTGATTATCAGCAACAGTTTCGGCCAGTTTACTGAGCTGCAGCAGCAATGCCGCATCATCTGTTACCACCAGGCTATCGCGTTGCTCCGCTTTTATAAAACCTTCGGCTACGCTATGGTCGATCATCTCCAGAAACTTGTTGTAAAAACCGTTCACGTTATAGAAAGCCACCGGCTTCCGGATTATGTCCAGTTGATTCCAGGTGATGATTTCGTTTATCTCATCCAGAGTGCCGAAGCCGCCCGGCATAGCAACAAACGCATCGGCATAAGAGGCCATCAGGGCTTTACGCTCGTGCATGGTCTGCACCACGTGCAACTCGGTTAATCCGGCATGCGCCACCTCGCGGTCTACCAAACTCTGCGGAATCACACCTATTGCTTTGCCCCCGCTAGCCAGCACGGCGTCGGCAATGGTGCCCATCAGGCCCACTTTGCCGCCGCCATACACCAGCGTTATACTTTGTGCTGCCATGGCTGCACCCAGTTCAGCAGCTGCCTTTCGGTAAATATCGCTAAAGCCGTGGCTGGCCCCGCAGAAAACACCTATACTTGTCATCGTTTTAATTTATACTTCCTGACTTATACTTTTAAAATTCCTCCTCCTGAAGCTTCTAAAATACAGTATAAGAACAAAGGCGCCAACATTACTGCCGGAGCCTTTATACTTTTTAAATATAGCTGCGGCGCTTAGGCCAGCACTTTTTTATACAGTTTAGCCAATGCTTCGGCTGCGAAATCAATTTCTTCGGGGGTATTATACTTGCTGAACGAGAAACGAACAGATCCGCGTGCCGGATCAACATTTAAGGCACGCAGCACATGCGAGCCGGTATTGGCGCCGCTGCTGCAGGCGCTTCCGCCGGAGGCAGATATTTTGTTGATATCGAGGCTGAAGAGCAACATTTCATTAATATCAGAAGCAGGCAGGTTCACGTTTAGCACCGTGTACAGGCTTTTATTACCAATGGCAGACATGCCGTTAAAGCTTATATCCTCCATTTGCTCCTGCAATTTATAAATCATTCTGTCCTTCAGGCGCTGGATATACGTTGCGTGCTCCTCCATATCGCGATAAGCAATCTCCAGTGCTTTGGCTAGGCCGATGATACCATACACATTTTCGGTGCCGCCCCGCATGTTACGCTCCTGCGCCCCGCCATGTATCAGCGGATGAATTTTGATACCAGCATCGCTGTACAAAAACCCTACACCTTTGGGCCCATGAAACTTATGCGCCGAGCCTACTATAAAATTGGCACCCAGCTTTTGCACATCGTGTTTGTAGTGGCCCATGGTCTGCACAGTATCAGAATGAAAAACAGCGTTATACTTCTTACAGATTGCTGCAATCGCCTCTACATCGTTCAGGTTGCCAATTTCGTTGTTGGCGTGCATAATGGATACTAGCGTTTGCGGCTGATGTGCCAGCAACTCCTCCAGGTGCTCCAGATCCAGATTGCCGTGCTCGTCGTGGCGCAAATAACTTACCTGCACACCCTCCTGCTTCTCCAGCATTTCCATGGTATGCAGCACAGCATGGTGCTCCAGTTTACTGGTAACCGCATGCCTGATGCCCAATGAACTGCAGGTACAGCGTAAGGCAAAATTATCTGCTTCGGTGCCGCCTGATGTAAAAAATATTTCTGCCGGCGAGGTGTTTAAAAGCGTAGCTACTGTACGGCGCGCTTTTTCGATGGCAGATCTCACTTCCCGCCCGTGCGCGTGAATGGATGACGGGTTCCCGAATTGCTCCAGCATAAAAGGAGCCATGGCATCAAAAACTTCTTTATCCAGTGGAGTGGTGGCAGCATTATCTAAATAAACACGCATAATGGGTAAGCTTTAATTTGTGGTACTATAGTTATTGAACTAATAAAGTATAAAAAAAAGTTGCGCCACAGGCTGAGTATATCTCATGGCCTATGGCGCAACAGTTGTTGCTATGATATGTATGTACAGCTACAACAACACATAATTTTATGCTTTTACAGAGATAATCTCTTTAATATCAGCGATTATTTTGTTAGCTAAATGTTCTGCCGTGGCATTGCTGTCTGATTCGGCATAAATTCGTATAATAGGTTCCGTGTTAGACTTCCGCAGGTGAACCCATTCTTTGTTGAACTCGATTTTTACGCCATCGATGGTATTGATGGGCTGCTTGGCATAGCGCTCCTGCATCTGACGCAACACCTCATCTACCTTTACCTCCGGTGTCAGTTCTATTTTATTTTTAGAGATGTAGTAGTTCGGATAAGAAGCGCGCAGGCGCGTCATACTAATGTTTGCCTTCGCCAGATGCGACAGAAACAAGGCTATACCAACCAGGGCATCACGGCCGTAGTGCAGTTCAGGGTAAATAATGCCGCCGTTGCCCTCGCCGCCAATAACTGCATTTGTTTCTTTCATCAGGTTCACCACGTTTACCTCGCCTACCGCAGCAGCATTATACTCGCCTCCGGCCTTCTCAGTTATATCGCGTAGCGCCCGGGTAGACGACAGGTTAGATACACTGTTTCCTTTCTGATGCTGCAGCACATAATCCGCCACAGCTACCAACGTGTACTCTTCGCCGAACATGCTGCCATCTTCGTTCACCAGTGCTAGGCGGTCTACATCGGGGTCTACCACGATGCCCAGATCAAACTTGCCTTTTTCGATTATCCTGGATATTTCGCGCAGGTTTTCGGGCAGCGGCTCCGGGTTATGGGCAAAGTTGCCATCCGGCTCGCAGTATAGCTTTTCTATTTTAGTAACGCCCAAGGCTTCCAGCAACATCGGCACTGCTATTCCACCGGAGGAGTTTACGGCATCAACCACTACACTAAAGTTTTTTGCCTTTATGGCTTCCACATCTACCAAAGGCAAATCGAGGATAGCTTTGATATGCTTCTTAAGTGTATTTTCGCTTTGCTTATACTTACCCAGGCTGTTTACCTGCGCAAATTCAAAGCTTTCCTTATCAGCAATCTCCAGCACCAGCCTGCCCTCTTCGTCCGAGATAAACTCGCCTTCCTGGTTTAGCAGTTTCAGAGCGTTCCATTGTTTAGGATTATGACTGGCTGTAAGTATAATGCCGCCGCCCGCTTTTTTATCTACCACCGCCATCTCAACAGTAGGCGTAGTAGATAAGCCTACATCTATTACGTTGATCCCCAACCCCTGCAGCGTGGCACAAACCAGCTTGTTCACCATTTCACCAGAGAGGCGGGCATCGCGGCCTACCACAATAGTATTATTGCCCGTTGTCTGCAGCATCCATACGCCGAAGGCAGCCGAAAACTTTACCACATCCACCGGCGTGAGTCCTTCACCTACTTTACCGCCAATCGTTCCTCGTATTCCTGAAATTGATTTTATTAAAGCCACTCGTCGTAATTTTTACCGTGGCAAAAGTAATAATTTAAAGTTATACTTTCAGCACATTTTATCTGCTTATCGTTGCGTTGCCAGCCAGGCCGAATATATTATAAAAGAAGCTATGCCCGGCATTTTATAAAATAAGCAGTTCCATCATTTTAGTATATTTGCCTGTATGAACAAGATAAACTTTGACGATAGCCCACGCGGCAAACAACTGGAGGCATTTAACCGCTTGCTGGATGTGCTGGAAGATTTACGCAAAAAGTGCCCCTGGGACCGCAAACAAACCATGGACAGCCTGCGCCACCTCACCATCGAAGAAACCTATGAACTCTCAGACGCCATCCTGAAAAATGATTTACCTGAAATTAAGAAAGAGTTAGGCGATGTGATGCTGCACCTGGTCTTTTACGCCAAAATAGCAGCAGAACAGAACGCTTTTGATATAGCGGACGTATTAAATGCGCAGTGTGACAAACTCATCTTCCGGCATCCGCACATTTACGGCGACACGAAGGCCGAAACCGAACTGGAAGTAAAACAGAACTGGGAGAAGCTTAAAATTAAAGAAGGGAATAAATCGGTGCTTGGTGGTGTGCCCCCATCGCTGCCGGCGCTGATAAAGGCTATGCGCATTCAGGAAAAAGCATGTGGCGCCGGATTTGACTGGGAGGAGAAAGCGCAGGTATGGGAAAAGGTGCAGGAGGAACTAAATGAGTTTGAATCGGAGTTTAACATAAAAGACACTGCCAATATCAATAAAGCATTTGCCACAGCCGAGTTTGGCGACCTGCTGTTTTCGCTCATTAACTTTGCCCGTTTTATAGATATTAATCCGGAGGAGGCGTTGGAACGAACAAATCTGAAATTTATACATCGCTTTAAGTATATAGAGACAGCGGCCGCTAAAGATGGCAAAAGCCTTCAAGATATGAGCCTGAAAGAGATGGACCGCTACTGGAATGAGGCAAAAAAACAGTAGTAGGGCATTTGTCCTGAAAAAATCGCTACCTTTATATTAATTTTTCTAATTACTTTTTTCTAAAATTAACTGATATAACACCTTTTAGATGCTTATACTTAGCCTATAATCCAAAGCCGATTACGGTACTATTGCCTGTGCAAGCATGCAAATGCCAACAGGTTATAAGCAGGCACATGCTTTTAGGTATTGTTTGAAACTTGCTACATGCAGCCTTAAAGTATATCAGCAAAAACATGCAAAGGCAGCAAAAATTTAATGTTTGTACTTCGATTTATTTGTTTAAATCATCTAAATCAATAGTTTTGTAAAGGCGGGATAGCCGGTTTACAGCTTTTACAGTATAATAGAGGAGAATGAACACCCCAGACGAACTTTAGCAGGAAATTTTAAAATTTTAGGCCTTTTATATTTGAAAATTGCAGAAAAAGCAGAAATTGCAAATTCATTAAAGAAATAAATCTAAAAACCCTTACATTTCACATTTACACAAACAATTTTATTAAAACACAAACAGCTAAACTTTAAACTCTAAACTTTTAAAAAAATGGAAAGAAAGACTGCAGTAGTAAGCAAAGATGCTAATGTAGAAGCTAAAAGCGGGACGACAGGTTCTCTATTTGCTACTATCGTAATTCCGCTGGCGGTAATTGCATGTATCTTGATTTATATGTTTGTTTTAGGTAACCCTGCCAATTTTGAAGGCGGCGACAACGCAAACCACCCGCTCCCGAACAATTACCTGGGCATTGTGTATAAAGGCGGCTTTGTAGTGCCAATTCTGATGGCGCTTGTACTGATGGTGTTTATTTTCTCTATTGAGCGTGTACTCACTATCAGCAGGGCAACAGGCAGTAAAAGCGTTACATCTTTCGTGCGCACCATTTCTGCCAAACTAAACCAGCATGACATTAACGGCGCGATGGCTGCATGCGATACTCAGAAAGGTTCTGTAGCCAACGTGGTAAAAGCAGGCTTGATGAAGTACAAAGAAATGCAAAATGAGCCGGAACTGCTAAAAGCGGAGAAAGTGGCTGCAATTCAAAAGGAGATCGAAGAATCTACTTCCCTGGAGTTGCCAATGCTGGAGAAAAATCTCGTGATTATCTCTACTATCGCCTCTATTTCTACACTGACTGGTTTGATTGGTACAGTTTTGGGTATGATTAAAGCGTTTGCGGCCCTTGCCACATCTGGTAACCCGGATGCCACAGCGTTATCAAACGGTATCTCTGAGGCCTTGATTAACACAGCTATCGGTATTACAGGTTCTGCGCTTGCCATTATTGCTTACAACTACTTTACAAGCAAAATTGATGAACTTACGTATAGTATAGATGAAGCTGGCTTCAGTATTATCTCTACGTTTGCGGCACAACACGATGCAGCACCGGCAGTAAGACAACACACTGTATAACTGAACCTTAATCTAAAACAATGCCTAAAGTAAAAGTAAAAAGGAACAACCCGTCGTTGGATATGACGCCGATGGTGGATTTGGGCTTCTTGCTAGTTACTTTCTTTATGCTGACCGCTACCATGACGCCAGACGAAGTGGTGATAGTAGATACCCCTTCGTCTATATCTGAGACAAAACTTCCGGACTCAAATGTTATCACCATTTCAATTGATGGAGACAACCGGGTGTTTTATAGCGTAGATGGTCAGAATACAAAGATGAAGTTGATTGACAAGATAGCGACCAAGTACGGTGTAAACTTTAATGAGGAGGAGAAAAAGACTTTCTCTCTGCTAGGCGATTTTGGAGTGCCTATTGCGCAGCTTAAATCCTTTCTGGACATGAGCAGCAAAGAGCGCACACAGGTAAACCAGCCCGGCATACCTGTAGACTCCGCTACAAATGAGCTTGGCGAGTGGGTACTGCAAACGCGCCTTTCAAACCCTAAGGTAATTATTGCCATTAAAGGAGACGTAGACGTAAACTACGATACTGTACAGAAGGTGATAAATACATTGCAGGACAAGAAGGTGAACAGGTTTAACCTGATTACGGACATGGAAGCCAAACCTGGCAATTTTTAAAAGAAAGGAAAAAGAAAATGGCAGAAGTACAACAGCAAGCAGACTCCGGCAAGGGAGGTAAGAAGCGCGCCAAGAAAATGTCTACTAAAATAGACATGACACCCATGGTAGACCTTGCTTTCCTGCTATTAACGTTCTTTATGCTTACCACCACGTTCGCAAAGCCACAGACCATGGAAATAAACATGCCTGTGAAGCCGGATGATATAGAAGAGCAGATTGCGCTGAAAGCAAGTAATGCAATGACGATAATTTTGGCCGCTGATGACAAAATATTTTATTACTATGGCCTTGGCGATCCCACTGAGAATCCGGAAGTAATTGAGTCTGATTATTCGGCTAACGGTATCCGTAAAGTACTTTTATCGCCTACGATTAAAAGTAACGACAAGATGACCGTGATGGTAAAGCCTATGGAAGAGTCGCGTTACAAGAATGTTGTAGACATTCTTGATGAATTGAAAATCACTGATACCAGAAAATTTGCCCTTGTTGAGATAACTGACAATGACAAACAACTGGTAGAAACTAAAACTGGACAATAGATATGGAAGCAAGGAAGTTAGCCAACGCATCGCTTGATGATATCGTCTTTGACGGACGAAACAAAGCATACGGGGCCTATCTACTTCGCAAGCTTTACAATTCGCATCTTATTAAAGCTGCCATCATCGCCACACTTCTCTTCTTGCTTTTCATCAGTGTTCCGCTGATAAAGAAGATGATAGTTGGCGACGAAGAGGAAGAAGTAATAGAGCGGGTTGTAACGGAAGTAGAACTGGCACAGCCACCACCACTGGAAGAAAATACGCCGCCGCCGCCGCCGCCGCCGGAATTGCCACCACCACCACCACCTGTGCGTTCTACTGTAAAGTATACGCCGCCGGTAGTGAAGCGTGACGAAGAGGTAGCCGAAGAGGAAGAAATTCCGGATGTTGAGGTACTCGAAGAAATTGATGCCGGCGTTGAGACCATAGAAGGCGATAACAACGCGCCACCTGATTTGGGTGACATTGATGGCACAAGTAACGTGGTAGCCGAAGCAGTAGAGGAGAAGCCTTATACTTATGTAGAGCAAATGCCAACTTTCCCGGGTGGCGAAAGCGAAATGCTGAAATACTTGGGTAAGAACATTCGCTATCCGGCAGCTGCACAACGTGCCGGAGTAGAAGGCTTGGTAGTGCTTTCTTTCGTAGTAAGCAAAACTGGGGAAATCTCTGAAATACAGGTACTCAAAAAGCTGGGTGCCGGAACCGATGAGGAAGCCATGCGTGTTGTGAAGACAATGCCTAAATGGACACCAGGTAAGCAGAATGGTAGAACTGTACCTGTGCGTTATACATTACCTGTTCGTTTTACAATAAAATAAGCATTTTATTTCAAACAAAAAGCCCCGTCTTTCCCGGCCGGGGCTTTTTGTTTGAAATAAAATGCTCAGCATGCATACTAATTATAAATAAATTCGTATTTTAACCTACTTAAAGGCAGTAAAACGCTTAGCCAGCACAGGGATCACTACAAGTATAGTAAACTGCATTGCAGGCAACAAATATCTCCCTTAGAATCTCGTGAGAGGCAAAATGGAAACGACTAAAATAATTAACCTAACCCCCTAATTAAAATGTAAAGTAGTTAATTGTTCAACCATAAATTTTAATACCCATGGAAAAGAGCTATTTGTTTAGCATTGCATTTAACAATGTGGTGTTCAGCGGCCGAAACAAAGCTTACGGCGCATATGTTTTGCGGCAGCAATACAGCAAGCACCTGGCGATAGCCGCTATACTTGCAACAATTACTTTTTCAGGGGCACTGGTCGCACCATTGCTAAAAAACATCTTATTTGGGGCGCAGGAGAAGTATGAGAAGCCGGTTTATGATTTAGTTATACCTATTGATATACTGCCTCCGCCTGTTATAGAAAAGCCAAAAGAAATAAAATTGCCTGTTGCTGCAGCGAAAGAGCCTGTTAAAACAGCTGCTTATACTGAGCCTAAAGTAGTTTCGGATGATTCGCCTGAACCGGTTACAGAACTTGCCAACCAGGAAGATTTAAAAGATGCCAGCATCGGCACAAAAAGTATAGATGGCATGGCGCCGCAAGTACCAACAGTAGCTATGACTGATACCCCACCGGTGGGCATAGATGCAGGCACCGGAGCAGATAAATCTGATGAGCCTTTTATCACTGTAGATCAGATGCCAGAATTTGCAGGTGGTGAAAAAGCGCTGTTTGCGTTCTTAAGCAAGAATATAAATTATCCTGCCAGCGCAAAACAATCGGGCGTAGAGGGTTTAGTGGTCATAACATTTGTGGTGGCAGCTAACGGAGACATTCAACAAGTGAAGGTACTAAAAGGCTTAGGACATGGAACAGAAGAAGAAGCCATACGTGTTATCCAAAAAATGCCACGTTGGAGCCCCGGCCGCCAGAATGGCAAGAATGTACCAGTGCGGTATACGCTGCCGATCCGGTATAATCTGAATTAAATTTATAAATTAAACAGCGAAAAGCAGAGGCTACAAAATAGTTTTGTCAGCTTCTGCTTTTTTTTTTGTAGCATTAACCTTATTTTTATGAGTTAAACACTAAACCAGGAGGAGAAAAAACATGGAGAGACGAAAAGAAGACAGTTCGCCCGTGAATATCTTCAACAAGTTTGCAAAATGGTTCGCTTTGCTCATGACACTGCTATATGTCGGCCTGGGCCTGTTTCTGCTGCTTGCCGACGAGAGAAAGTTAAATCTTGCAATACCGGAAGCCGTAAAAACTATTTTAGGAGGTATTCTGATATTATATGGTATAATAAGGTTTATAAGGGTGTATCAAAGCGGTTCTAAACGAAATAGAAGATATGAAGATTAAGACGCGGCCTATACTCATGGCTTTAGGGCTTACTTCCCTGATAGCCTGTGGAAAGTCAGAAGTAACGGATACGCCTACTTCCGGCGACATTACTATTAGTGTTGATGAGTCTTTTCAGCCTATCATTGCCTCGCAGGTAAACACTTTTGAAGGCATCTACAAGTATGCGCAAATAGAACCGCAGTATAAATCAGAGGGCGCTGTAATAACAGATCTGCTTAATGACAGTTTGCAAATAGCAGTAATATCCAGAGAACTAACAACCCAGGAACAATCTGTTTTTGATCAGCGCAAAATAATTCCGCGAGTTACTAAAATCGCCATTGATGCCGTAGCACTTATTGTCAATAACGACAACCCGGACTCACTTCTGACGATGGACCAGGTGAAAGGTATTTTTAATGGTGAAGTAAAAAACTGGAAAGATATCAACAGCGAAACTAATCTGGAGAACATAACCATCGTTTTTGACAACAACAACTCTAGTACCAGCCGTTACGTAAGGGATTCTTTGATAGCAAGCCATAAACTGCCGCAAAATACTTTTGCATCAAATTCGCATCAGGCGCTTATTGATTATGTGTCGCAGAACAAAAATGCGTTAGGCGTAATCGGCGTTAACTGGATCAGCGATTTAGATGATTCTACAGCAGTAGGCTTTTTGCAGAAAATAAAAGTAATAGGCATCAGCAAAGAAGCTAATCCTATTACAACTGAAAGCTATTACCAGCCTTACCAGGCTTACATTGCGCAAGGCGCATACCCGTTGCGCCGCTTCCTGTACATCATCAGCACAGAAGGACGCGCCGGACTTGGCACAGGTTTTGTATCCTTTGTAGCTGGAGACAAGGGACAGCGCATCATACTTAAGTCTGGTTTGGTGCCAGCCACGATGCCGGTTCGGGTAATTGGCTTAGGCAACTAAAACTTTTTCTTCAACATACAATATATCGCAAACAACTAAACTTTAATACAATGACTAATAACTGGAAGTACATCGTTCTAATGGGTCTTGCCATGCCGACAACTGCCGCGCTGGCACAGTCAGGTGATGCAGGCAGGAGAGCCGTTGATTTAGAGCGATATCAACAAGCAAAGTCTATTTACAAATCTCAGCTGAATGATAAAAAATTAGCTGACAACGCATATTTCGCACTTGGTGATATTTATTTAAGAACAGATAAGCCAGACTCAGCAGCTTATTATTTTAATAAAGGTATTTCCAATGACTCCAAATCTTATATCAACCAAGTAGGATTAGGAAAAATAGAATTGCAAAAAGGCAATCAGGCTGGAGCTGAACAGCATTTTGATCAGGCACTGAAAGGAAGAGGTAAGAAAGATGCCAACGTGCTTGCTATGATTGGTGAATCTTATGTAGATGCGCCAAACGCCTCAGAAGCACAGATAACTAAAGGTATAGATTACCTAAAGCAGTCCTTGGAGCGCGAGAGTAATAACCCTGTAGCAAACGTAACACTCGGTAATGCTTACCTGAAACTTAAAAAAGGCGGCGAGGCCATGTCGGCATATGACAGGGCTATCCAGCTGGATGATAAATACGCCATGGCTTATTTGCGCCGAGGCCAGTTGTATACCAGTTCCCGTAATTTCCCGGAGGCAGAAACCGCTTTCAAAAGAGCCATTGAAATTGACCCAAACTTTGCCCCTGTTTACCGCGACTTAGGCGAATTGTATTACTTTGCCGGCCAGTATGATCAGGCCTTGACTACATTCAAGAAATATGTAGATATGGCTGAGAAAACACCTGAAACACAGGCAAAATACGCTTCTTTCCTGTTCCTGACCAAAAACTACGACCAAACCCTGCAAGTGGCAGAGCAAGTGTTGCAGCAAGAGCCTAATAATACAGTAATGAACCGTTTAAGAGCTTACTCTTACATGGAACTTGGCCAGCCGGACAAAGCGCTTCAGGCAATGGAGCAGTATCTGCAGAAAATGGATCAGAGTAAGCTGATTGCCCAGGATTATGAATATTATGGCAGAATTCTGGCGAAGAACAACCAGGCTGAAAAGGCTGTTGAAAACCTGCAGAAAGCGCTGGAGATGGACGCTACAAAAGTAGAGCTATACCAGGAACTTGCTAATGCTTATGCCAGCACCGGCAAATATGATCAGGCCATTGAGGTTCTGAACAAAAAGCGCGAAACGATTAAGCCGTCTAATGCAGACTTTTATTATATGGGTAATATCTATATGATGGCAGGCGAAGACATGTTGAAGGCAAACAATGCGCAAAAAGCAACTCAATATTTTAAGCAGGCTGATGAGACTTACGCTAACGTGGTAAAAGATAATCCGACCTATGCTTATGCTTACTTGTGGAGAGCACGTGCTAATGCAAGCCAGGATCCGGAAACAGAGCAAGGGCTGGCAAAGCCTTACTACGAAGAGTTTATCAACCAAACAGCTAACGAGAAAGACAAGTATAAGCAAGACCTAATTGAGGCTAACTCATACTTAGGCTATTACTACTACTTAAAAAGTGACAGAGCAAACGCTGTTAAATACTGGACAGAGGTAACAACCCTAGACCCAGGTAACGAGCAAGCTGCAACTGCTTTGGCTGAAATTAATAAATCCAAGAAGTAAACTTCACTTCATATTATAACAACGAAAATGCCCGCTCTGAGAGCGGGCATTTTCGTTGTTATAATATTTTCGTCTGGTGGTTTTGATTAAATCGGTAACTTATACTAAAGTTATACACCTTGGTAATCTTACCATCTCTACTCCTTTTAAAGAGAAAATAAGAGCTTGTATCTAAGAATAGATACTTTTACAGCTATCACTGTTCTTCATACAACTCCCACTTTTGCAGCACCGCTGCGAAGTCCTCTGGCAGCGCTGAGTCGAAATAAATAAATGCCTTTGTTACAGGATGTATAAATCCTAATGATTTTGCGTGCAGCGCCTGCCGTGGCATTAATTTAAAAGCATTTTCCACAAAAGCTTTATAGGTACCGGTTGGCATACCCTGCAGAATATTATCGCCCCCATACATAGTGTCAGAAAACAGCGAGTGCCCGATATACTTCATGTGCGCCCTGATTTGATGAGTCCGTCCGGTCTCCAGATTGCACTGCACCAGCGATACATACTTAAACCTGCGCAACACTTTATAATGCGTTACAGCATGTTTGCCATACGAACCGTCAGAATACACTGTCATCACGCGTCTGTCTTTGGCACTACGGCCCACATGACCAGTAATAGTTCCGGCATCTTCTTTAGGTACGCCCCAGACTAGCGCATAGTAGGTACGTTCGATACTATGGTTAAAAAATTGTTTGGCTAGAAAAGCCATGCTATACTCGGATTTAGCGATAACCAATAACCCGGAAGTATCTTTATCGATGCGATGCACCAGACCAGGACGACCTTCTCCGTTTCGCGCCGTAGGTAGATTCTGGAGATAGTAGGTGAGAGCATTCACCAGCGTTCCGGTCCAGTTATTATAAGCAGGATGCACCACCATTCCTGCCGCCTTATTCACGATTAGCAGTTCCTCATCCTCATATACAATATTTAGCGGGATGTTTTCAGATACAATATCTGTATCCCGTGGAGGCTCAGCCAGGATTATAGTAATCACATCCAGAGGCTTTACCTTATAGCTTACTTTAACCGGCTTCTGGTTTACCTGCACCGACTCAGATTTAATAGCGCCCTGCAGCTTGTTGCGGGTTACATTCGGCAGGCGGTCCATCAAAAACTTGTCTATGCGCAGCAAAGCCTGGCCTTTGTCTACCACAATACGGTGGTGCTCGTACAGTTCGTCAGAGTCTTCCGCATTATCTTCTTGTTCCTGATCTGTATAATTAATCACTGCTTTGGAAATACTGGATAAAAAAGAAAGCCGAAGTAGAAACAACGGCTTTCCTGTACTATAAATAGCTTAAGCTATACTTAATTCTTCTTTTTGGCAGTAGATTTTGCTGGTGTTTTAACAGTTGGAGTCGCAGCAGCCGGGCTAGCGGCAGCAGGTGCAGGCTCTGGTTGCACTTTAGATGGATCCACGCCAAGCTTTCTTAACACAAGCGGTGAAATGTCGCCACCTTCAGGACCAGCCAATAACGCCTGGTTGCTGATAACGTAAGTATAGCCGCTCTCTTTGGCCACATCTTTAATGGCTTTATCGATTTTAGCGATAACTGGGTCTACCAAAGATTTCTCTTTTGACTGCAGCGAAGCTTGTGCAGTGCGCTGGAATTCTTGAATAGAGTTGTTCATGTTCATCAACTCTTTCTCTTTGTCATCACGGATAGTTTTATCCATGGTGGCAGCGCTTTTCTGATAGGCATCCACTTTGGTCTGATACTCAGTATATTTAGCCTGTAACTGATTCTCAAGCTGCGTGCTGTGCGTTTTCAGTTCAGACTCTATCTGCTTACTTTCAGGCAATTGCAGCAGAATATACTCTACGTTAGTATAACCAATTTTTAGGGGCTGGTCGTTGCCTTGTGCAAAAGATGCAAAGCTGATCAGTAAAAACGCTGCTACTAAGGTTTTGATTTTGTTCATCATTGGTTGGTTAATTAATTATTCAGGGTTTAGTTATTAGACTTCTTTTTTGGTGCCGGCTTTTGCTTCGCATTTTGCTGTGGGGCCGGCTGACTTTCTTGTTCCTGCTCTAATGTTTCAGTTTCGGGCAAATCTTCCGGATTATCGATAACTGCTCCGGCAGGTTGTGCACCCGCAGTATTCTGCTGCTCCGACACGAGCCCAAGCGCTTCCAGCACATATTCCGTATAATCATGTACAGGATTTGTATAAATTATTACCAGATCCCCTGATTTGTCGAACATCATCTGAATGCCCTTAGCTTTAGATACTTTTTCTACCGCCGTAAATACTTCATCCTGTATCGGACGCATCAAGTCCTGCCTGCGCTTAAACATCATCCCTTCGTAGCCAAACACTTTGCGCTGATATTCGCGCACTTCTGTTTCTTTTTTAGCTATCTCAGCTTGGCGCTTCCGCTTCATTTCTTCAGTTAGCAGCACCTCTTCGGCTTTGTAATCCTGCTTCAATTTATCTAACTCCTGCTGCAGGCCCTCAATTTCATGCTGCCAGTTCTCCGCATATTTATCCATCTCCTGTTGCACATTATTATAAGCCGGCATCTTGCTCAGGATAAAATTTGAGTCAACATAGCCAATCTTCTGTGCCTGCGAAATATGCGTCAGTATAAAGCCTGTTAAGAAGATAAACAAAAACTTTTTCATACTAATTCCTTCCTTAGCGTATCTGCTGGCCAATTATAAAGTGAAACTGGCCTCGTTTCATATCAGGCTGGCCCGGAATATCATCTAATCTCCAGCCATAGTCAAAGCCCAGGAGACCAAAAGCAGCCATAAAAATACGGGCACCCACACCTGCCGAACGATACAGCTTAAAAGGGCTGAAGGACTGAAGCGAGGCAAAGTTATTACCTGCTTCTGCAAATGCCAGGCCATAAATAGTGGCAGCCGGGTTTGGCGATATCAGGTAGCGCATCTCCAGCACATACTTGTCGTAAGCCACGCCACCCGCTGATCTTAATGTTGGATCAGCAGTGTTTACCACGCTTTCATCGTCATAACCGCGCAAACCAATATATTCGGTACCTACAAAGATGTTACCACCTCCCAGGCCGGCACCACCCAATTTAAATCGCTCAAAAGGACCTACGTTAGCAGAACCATACGAACCGAGGAAGCCAAAGTGCGCTCTGGCATTCAATACCAAATTCCCTGCCAGATTTATAAAGTAGGAGGCATCAAACATCCATTTGTTGAATTCGACATATTCATAGTTGTTTTTCTTGTCAGTAAACAGCGAGTATGGCGGTGTTAAGTTCAGGCTCAATGTAAGCGAAGAACCACTTCTCGGGAAAGTTGGATTGTCTACACTTGAGCGGGCAATGGTGTTGATAAAAGAAACACTGTTTGAGGTACCATTGCTAAAGTCCGCAAACAGGGCATAGTTCGTCAGGTTGTATTGATTGTACGATAGCGCATGGCTCATCTGGAAGTAATTGTCTGGCCAGTTCAGCCTGCGGCCCAGGCTGATTGAGGCCCCATTCACATTCAGGCGGCTGTCGTTGTCAGATTCTGCTGAACCATAAAGCCCCTGGCTCCTCCTATAAATCGTTTTGAACAAACTTACAGTTAAGGAATTAGGCTTGCGGCCTCCCAGCCATGGTTCTGTAAACGACAGCGAGTATGATTGGTAGTATTTACCGTTTGCCTGAATATTCAGCGCCAACCGCTGCCCATCACCGCTCGGAATTGGTCGCCAGGCATCCCAATCGAAGAACTTGCGGGTAGAGAAGTTGTTGAGCGTAAGGCCTACGGTACCTACCGGACCAAGTGTTCCGCCCCAGCCACCTGACAGGCTTATCTGGTCATTGGGTTTCTCCACTACACTATAGTTAATATCTACTGTACCTTCTACCTGATTCGGAACTGGATTAAGACCAATAGTTTCAGGATCAAAGTAGCCCAGCGCTGCCAGTTCGTTGCGCGACCTGATTAAATCGTCACGGCTATACTTCTGGCCAGGCAGCGTGCGCAACTCCCGCAGAATCACATAGTCACTGGTTTTGTCGTTGCCGGATACGGTTACTTTATCTATAGTCGCCTGTGCTCCTTCAAATACACGCATTTCCAGGTCGATAGAGTCGCCTACAACAGCCACTTCCACCGGATCAATACTGGAGAACAGGTAGCCGTCGTTCTGATATAATGCCGACACATCTACACCTGCCGGGTTGTAATGCAGGCGCTTGTCGAGTTCCTCTACATTATATACATCGCCTTTATCAATGCCCAGCACCCTGGACAGATAAGCATCGTCATAAATATAGTTACCCTTCCAGGTAATATTGCGGTAGTAATAGCGCTTGCCTTCATCCAGGTTTATACGTATAGCCAGGCGGTCGTCGCTCACATTATATACTGTGTCAGAAACGATGGTTGCATCCCGGTATCCCTCGGCGTTGTAAAAGGCAATCAGTTTTTCCTTATCAGCCTCATACTCACTTTTCTGAAATTTAGAGGACGTAAAAATTTTCCAGAAGCGCTTTTCTTTGGTCTTCTTTAGCTGGCGCTTCAGTTTCTTGTCCGCAAAAGCCTCGTTGCCCACAATCTCGATGTCCGCAATTTTTACTTTATTGCCTTTATCTATTGCCACATTCAGTACCACACTGTTAGGCAGCAAAGGATCAGGTTTTTGTGTGATGGTGGTTTTAACGTTCAGGTAGCTCTTCTCCAGAAAATAATTGCGGATTACGTTGCGGGTGCTGTTGAGCACAGCGTCTGTGACCACCTTGCCGCGTTGCAGGCTCACCTTCTCTGTCAGAGCATCCTGCTGGCTTTTGTTGATGTTGGAAAAGGTGAAGCGGGAAAGACGCGGACGTTCTTTTAACTCAAAATTGAGAAAAATCTGATCGCCTTCAATCTTTGTTACGTATACTTCCACATCGCCCAGAATGCCTTGGTCCCAAAGCTTCTGAATAGCGCGGCTGATATCCTCGCCTGGTACTGTAATCTCATCGCCTATTTTTAAACCGGTTACAGATATCAGCGCGTTCGGATCCAGGAAATTGGTACCCGTCACGTTTATACCCCCAATGTGGTACTGTTTCGGCTGTGAATAGTCGATAGGGTTTGTTTGGGATGGGTTATTCAGAACTTGTGCCGAAGCTGTGCCTGATAAAAGCAGAAACACAAGCACCCAGATGCATTTTGTCATTAATATTTTTACTTAATTAGTTGTTCACTTGTCTTGCCAAACCGACGTTCCCGGCGCTGGTACGCGATAATGGCTTCGTAGAGATGTTCTTTCCTGAAGTCAGGCCAGAGCAGCTCAGTTATGTAAAGCTCCGTATAAGCCAGCTGCCAAAGCAAAAAATTGCTGATGCGCTGCTCGCCGCTTGTGCGTATAAGCAGTTCCGGATCAGGCATGCCGGCGGTAGAGAGATACTGGCTGATGGTAGCCTCGGTAATTGCATTTTCCGCTACTTTATTATGACCCACATCCTGCGCCAAACGTTGCATGGCCTGCATAATATCCCAACGGCCGCTGTAGCTGAGCGCTAGCACCAGTGTCATGCGGGCATTCTGACTCGTTATATCCATGGCTTCCTGCAATTCCTGCTGGCAGGCTTTAGGCAAGCTCGCCGTATTGCCTATGGTTTTTAACTGGATATCGTTTTTATTAAGCGTAGCTGTTTCTTTGCGGATAGTTGACACCAGCAACTGCATCAAGGCTGTTACTTCCATAGCAGGCCTGTTCCAGTTCTCTGTCGAGAAGGCGTATAGCGTCAGATATTTTATACCGAGTTCGGCTGCGGCCTCCACCGTGTCGCGCACCGCTTTAATGGCATTTTGATGTCCAAATATCCGTAAGCCGCCCCGCTGCTTTGCCCAACGTCCGTTTCCGTCCATAATAACGGCCACATGCTTGGGTAAATTGTCTACATCTACTTGCTCCTTCAGATTCATTAAACCACAATTTCCTCGCAAGTTACAAAAAGAAGGACAAATTTAGCTAACATTCTTTTCTAATCTAATATGCCGGGGGTACCCTTGTAAGGTGGCGGGCAGTTAATCCTGTAGAAAGTATAAGATAGACTAATGCCGTTGTAGAAGTACCAATCCTTATCATTTGGATTGGCTAAACGCTTGCTGTCTTTCTCTGAAAGGTAATCCAGGTTATCGGTTATCATTTTGCGTGCGCCAAATTCAAGCCCCAGGTTCCAGTGCTTGCTCAGGGCATACTTCATACCTACTCCAAAAGGTATTGCAAACGCTAAGCGCGTATCAAAAGCCTTGTTCAGTTCCGGCTGCAGAACGGGGCTGTCGGTTTCCAGCTTAGCATTATAAATCAACCCTGCCACGCCGGCAAAAAAGTATGGCGAAAAGCGTGGCCGACGCCGTAAATCATAATAATCAAGGAAGTTATACTCCATTACCCCCGACAGCTCTGCCAAGCTAAGGCGTAACTCGGTTTGGCGATAGTTAGGGTATGGCAAATCATAAGAATGGTCGCCTATGGTGTTGTTGTCGAGAACGCGATGGCTTAGCATCACACCTCCGCGCAGCGTAATCGGGCTGGAGATATCCCGACGGTAAAAAACAGTTAAGGCGGGCTGGTTGTTCAGCAGGCGATAATTAGGCGCAAGGTCTCCTTTATAGTTTGCTGCGCCAATTCCTGCGCCAATTTCGCTGGTAGATACGGGACTTTGCGCCAGGGTAGGGCTGCTGAATAGAACAACTCCTACTTGTAGTATACAATAAATAAGGATTGTCTGCTTGAAATGCTGTAATATCATGGAACGCTATACGGAGTTTAGAGAACAACGATGACTTCCGTGAATCTATTATTTAAACTTCGGACTTCTGATTCTGGGAGCTAAAATATAGCTTAGGCCGATGTTAGTAGTAATGTACCAGTCTTTGCCGGAATTATCGCCCCTGTACGTGTTCCGGGATGTACCATATCCAGGCACGACATCATACACAGTTCCGCTGGGGTCCTCTACGGTGGTGAAGCCGCTTTCTGCGCTACGGTCTGATAAAATTACTGTTGCCTTATCGTTGCCACCGCCATAACCGTTCAGAAATACAGCTTTATCCACAAAAGAGGAGCTGGCGTCGTCCAAGTAATCCGTAAAAGTTTTTCTCCAGCTTACTTCCAGGCTCACGTCCAGGTGCCTATCCATTTTATATCGTACACCCAAGCCAAACGGAATAGAAATTTGCAGACGTTTATAGGGTTCCGGGTATGTACCACTTTCGGCATACTGGCCTTCGGTGCCTAGTGGCTGCAATTCATACCAGCCTGTGGGAATGTCGTTGCCTGGGTCCAGCCCCGGGCGCGACCCTTTCTCGTAATATGCTTTGGGGTTATGATGAAACACCGCTAATCCTACAAACGCATAAGGCACAAAATCAGGTCGGCGCTGGTAGGTGCTGCGGGTTTCAAACAAGTCAAATACGGCCAAAGCGCTCAACTCTTTTATATCGTTTCGGAACGAAAGGTTACGCTTGAAGCGCCCCAGGTTTTCGCCTTCGTCTGAGGAGGCGCTCAAGGCATCATCTCCTATAATACGTCCCCAGCTAAGTGCGCCTTTTACTGCTATCCGCGGCGCAAGCCTGTAACTATAGTTAACGCTTATAGTTGGCCGGGTTGATTTAAAGCGGAGACTGGTAAAGTTTGGCTGCGGCACAATGTCGCCAAAGTAATTCATTGCTCCGATACTCACCCCGACGGTGCCGTAGCGCATTTGTTTAATATAACGCTGTGCATCTGCTTCTGTAGCAAATACAACTAGCGCAAAGAAAAGCAGCGCAAGGGTAAAAAATTTATACATAAATTAAAGATATCTTAAGAGATAGCGTCTCGTCGAAATTATAAATACAAGTACACAAGCATCAGGATTTCAGAAATTAGCTTTAAAGGCGTAAGCTATTGATAGTTAATTGCTTGTTTTGGATAGATAGTATCAAATAATAATTAATGCTGTTACTGTAGTTACTATATAGGCATTAACAGAAGACAAAAATAAGTATAAAACTTTGCTAAAGAAATAATATCGCATATATTTAATATGATTATCCCAGTAAATTATTGCGTTTATCTAACCCCCAGTTTAGTTTGCTACGCAATGTAGAGAGAAAGTTAACATGGTGGAGCTTTATCAGCCGTGCCATGAAAGCTTCACGCCTTACAGCCAGTTGCAAAGTCATGTCCACAGCGGTTGATCTGGAGTCTAAAGAGGCCAGGTAACTGCTGCTGCGGCCTTCTACCTCAAACGAAATCACGCTTTTATCTGATACAATCATAGGCCGTACGTTCAGGTTGTGCGGGCATACAGGCGAAATAACGAAATTGTTGGTTTGCGGCAACACCAAAGGCCCGCCACAGCTAAGCGAGTAGCCGGTAGAGCCGGTTGGAGTAGCTACTACCAGCCCGTCGGCCCAATACGAGTTGAGGTATTCTCCATCTATATAAGTGTGTACTACTATCATAGACGAGGTATCGCGCTTTAACAAGCTAAACTCATTCAGGCCGAAGTTAACACCATCAAATATTTCGTGGTCAGAATCCACCCGAATTAGTGCGCGATCATCTAAAGTATAGTGGCCTTTGTAAAGGGCGTCAAGCGCCGCATTGATGCTATCGTAAGGGATAGTGGCCAGAAAACCGAGACGGCCTGTGTTAATGCCAAGTATCGGAAGTTCCTGCGCGCCAACATAGGTTACGGTATCCAGCAGGGTGCCGTCGCCCCCGATGCTCAGCACCACATCCACCCCATCCAGTTTTTCGCCGCGCTTAAAGGTTTCGATGCCCGCAGGCAGGTTAATTGTGTTTTTCAGGTATAAATAGAAATGCTCTACCACAACCAGCCTGGCCTGGCGGCGCTGCAGTTCGTCGAAAAGCTGCTGTATAAAGGGCGCAATGCTCTCGCTGAAGGGTCTGCCAAGTATAGCTATCTTCATAGGTAAAAGTTCATGTTTAAGAGGCAGCATCAAGTAAGCGAACAAAAGTATACCTGACAAAAAATGAAAGGCCTAAAGTATAAAATTAGTTAAAACTGAGGTAAGTATAAAATCTCCGCCGTACGTTTTTCCGGCTACATATTTGTCTGAATCAGGCTTCGCAGAATTTCAGAATGAACAAAATACAGGAAGTATAAACGCTGAAGATGTTATAGCTAACTTTCTTATAATCCGAAGTATAAACATCCCACTAATCATCTAATCCTGAAAATCGTGTTTCAGATAAATTCGCTGCGGACCTGAATATATATTCCGCTGGTGCGAGCTTGTAGCTCGTACCTTCTTCCTGTATATGTAGGTACGAGCTACAAGCTCGCACCAGCAGATATCAACCTTTATTTATACTTGTATAGCTGGCCACCCCGAAGCATTTCGGGAAACTACGCATAACAATGTTCTGTTATTTATTGTAATTCACTTTTAATCAAAAACTTATACTTAAAACGGAAAGCGCCCGCTAAAATAAATTCCTCTGTCGCCTTCGCGATTCACGGCATATTCCATCCGCAGTACTATGTCGTAGAACGTAACCACATGCAGCCCCAGGCCGCCGCCCGCCAGCAGGCGGTTTGTAAGCGGGTTATGCTGTCCGAAACTGTTATCTGCCACGTAGCCTGCATCTGTAAAAGCATTTAAATATAGCGCCAGTGGTATACTATTAAACTTCGGGTTATTGATAAAGGTAAGTCTTATGCTTTTAATATCCACCAATTGCCGCGACAAACCCTGCTTAAAGAGGCCGTAGTGCTGGCCGCCTATCACGTACAGTTCATACCCACGTACCAGCGCCCGGAAACCTAAAGCAGCGTTATCCGCAAAAGCATAATGCCGTGCCAGGCGCAGCTGCCCTTCTGCGCCTACGCTATAGTATAACTTAGCAGATAGTTTGGTGTAATCTACATACTTTGCCCGGATATTAGTATAAGGCGAGCCGCTGTTGTGCAGGAAAAATGTTTGCCCGATAGCCGCCTCAAAATAGCTGCCTGACAGCGGATAAGCAAAGGTGTTGCGCAGGTTGATGACTTTGGACAGTTCCAACCGCAGGTACTGCCGCGCATGCAGGCCGTTGCCATAGTATGCCGGGTTCAGGCGCACTACCGAGTCAGAAATACTTTCGGTAAGGTAGGCTAGAGTAAGCGCCTCCTGCCGCTGCACACTCTGGCGGTGCAACAGGGCTGCGGCAAAAGAAGTGCGCCGAATAGGCAGCCCCTGCTCCTGCTCGTAAAAAGCCTGCCTGTTTTGCCTGTTGGTATAGTTGATGGTGCGGCTGCGGTAATCAAAAGCGCCAAATTCCACGCCTAATTTATTGTTGCGGCTGATATAAGGCACACGGTATACCAGTTCTAACCGCCGGTTAAAGCCGCGCTGCACCTTTAGCCGAATATCCTCGTTGCGCCCTCTGAAGTTACGCTTTATCAGATTCAGGCCATAGTCGATGCGGCTCCAGTCTTTTTTCTCCAGCCAGGCATTAAAATTACGGTCAGCAAAATCAAAAATGGGAATGGGATACAGGTAAAAGCGTTCCTGCACCTGATAAGTTACCAGTACCCGCCCTTCCTGGCAAGTATAAGTATAACCGACACGGTGAAAAAGACGCAGGTTGAAAAGTCGCTTCTGGTTATCTTCCAGCAAAGGCTCCAGCTCAGCGGTAGCAATAGTATCTCCGGGCGCGAAAGTTAGCTCCTGCAGCAGTACTTCAGCTTTTGTCTCGTCGTTGCCCTGCAATGCTATACCCGTTATCACCACTGTAGGCGTATCGCAGGGCATTGCGGCAACTACACCTTGCAGCAACAGGAAAAAGAGGAAAACACAGGAGTGCAGTTGCACCACGTCTGCCGCCAGTTAAATGTCGAGGTACTTTAAGAGCATGTCCAGCCGGTCACGGCCCACATCATACTTGGCACCGTCATTAAACTGAGCCGTAATGCGGTATTCAAATCGCTCCAGTGTGGCTATAATTCGGGTAAGGTCGGAGGCGTTCAGCTTCAGCGTCAGTTTAATCTGATATGGGTCTAGTTCGTCCGGCGCCACATAAGCGCTAAGTATCTTTACGTTCTCCTCCTCTATCAGGCGGCTAATCTGGCTCAGTGAATAATCGCGCTCCGGCATCGAGAGCACCAGAATGCTGCCTTGCCCCTGCAAAGCCGACATTTGTCCAAAAGCGGCCAGCGTATCATTTATGGTAATAATGCCGATGTAATCCTGCTCGTCGTCGAGCACAGCCACCACCTGTATTTTATTTTTGATGGCCGCCTCCATTACATCGTAAAAATGCTGCTGCTGCTGCACGTGTACATCTTTGTATTCCAGCGCTACCTCTTTCAGCGGCTGGCTGCGATCATCCAGTTCAATTAAATTATGCTCACTGGCCAGGCCCTGAAACTTACGGTTGCTGACCACGGGCAATTCGTTTACACGGAACTCATCCATCCAACGCAGGGCTTTCTCCACGGTGTCATACATCTTCAGCGGCGGAATCATTTGGTTGATGAGTTCTTCTGCTATCATGTGGCTGTTGCGTTTATCGTTTTTTTCTGTAAAAAATTTTCTAAAATACTGTTAAACTTCTGCGGATGTTCCATCATCGGGGCGTGGCCGCAATGGTCGATAAAGTGCAGTTCCGAGTTTGGTATCAGCCGGTTAAACTCGTGCCCTACCAGCGGCGGCGTAATGGTGTCGTTCAGTCCCCATATCAACAACGTAGGCACCTGTATGTTTGTGACATCCTTGGCCATATTATGCCGCTGCGCCGATTTGGCTATAGCAATAATACGCAGGCATTTGGCATTGCTGTTGGTGATGCCAAACACCTCGTCTACCAATTCCTGCGTGGCCGTAGCGGGATCGTAGAAAGTATACCCTACACGTTCTTTTACATACTCATAGTTGCCTCGCTTCGGAAAAGATCCGCCCATTGAATCCTCGAACAGCCCCGAACTACCCGTGAGCACCAGGCGCTTTACTTTAGATGCGTTTTTTAAAGTATAAACCAACGCCACATGCCCGCCCAACGAGTTGCCAAGCAAAGTCATACCTGTCAGCTGTTTAAATTTCACAAAGTCCTCTACAAACGATACTAATCCGGGCACGCCCGCCTTGTGCAGCGCCATCTCATAAATAGGCATCAGCGGAATAACAAGGCGGTAATTTTTAGAAAAGTGCTCCACTACGCCATTCCAGTTGCTCAGTGCGCCAAACAGGCCATGCAGCAACAGCAGCACCTCGCCCTGACCCTCATCTATATATGCAAACCCGCCTTCTTGTCTGATGTGTAGATCCATTTTGTGTGAGAACTATGTAAAAAATTCGTGATTCGAAAGTATACGGTACTTATACTACAATATTAACAATACTAAGCCAATTTTGGAGCATATGCAACCCATAACTGGTAAGCGCTGCTTCCGGGTGAAACTGCAGGCCATAGATGGGCAGCTCATTGTGCCGGAATGCCATCAGTTCTCCTTCAGGCGTATGCGCCAGTGGCACAAGACTTTCGGGCAGATGCTGCAGCACCAGCGAGTGATACCGCACCACCGGCATACTTGCTGGCTGGCCCTCAAAAACAGGATCCGGCACACAGGTAATGTCAGAAATTTTACCGTGCATGGGCTTGAGTCCTTTCTCCAGTTTAGCTCCGAAAAATTCTCCCAGCGCCTGGTGGCCCAGGCAAATACCCAGCATCGGCACCCGCTTGTGGTAATCTTGTATCACATCCATCAGGTTGCCGGCCTGCTGCGGCACGCCCGGCCCCGGCGACAGCACCACAGCCGTTACCGGCAGTTGCGCTATCTCGGCCAGCGGCACATCATTGCGCACCACTTTCGCTTCTACACCCAACTGCCCAAAATAATCCACGAGGTTGTAAGTAAACGAATCGAAGTTATCGAGGAGCAGAAGCATAACTTGATTTGGAGATTTGGAGATGCTTAAATTTGAAAATTCAATAATTTGAAAATGAGATACAGGACGTAATTCAGCTACATCTCTATATAACTTTCAAATTTCCCCATTTCCAAATCTTAAAATTTCCAAATCTTAAAAATGCTGTTTCAGCGAGAATACGAGCGCCTTTACGAACGGAAGCACGTAGCTCAGAATGTCCAGCGCATAAGGTGTGGTTTTGAGCACCACCGGGTATACGACCGAGGCATCGGCTGTCTCTTTCGTAATGTGAATGCCTGCCATGTCGGACACGTAGAGCAGCAGGCTTAGCGCCACGCACCACTTCAGTGCGCCAAGTATGGCGCCCAGCACGTTGTCAAACAAGCCAAAAGGTGTAAAGTCAATAACTTTTTTGAGCAGGAGCCCCACCAGTCGCACCAGCAGCACAATGCCCACAAACACCACCAGAAACGTAACGAAGGGCAGCAACCCGTGCACATCGCCAATAAAGCTTTCCATTACGGGCAGGGCCGTATCCAGCAGTTTAAGCCCGCCAAGTATGGCCAGCACCAGCGCCACCAACGACATCAGTTCCAGCAACAGCCCTTTCCGGAAGCCCATAAAAGCCCCGAACGCTATTGGTATCGCCAGAAAATAATCAAATGTACTCAAGATCAAAAAAATTATGCTACTGATTATATGCGAAATGACACAAGTATCACGACTATGGTATGCCTTGATCCCGACAGCTGCCGGGATGTGCGTTGTCAATCTGGCACAAGCGTCCGCTTATGCCAAGCCTTTTGCTGCTGCAACAAACGGACGCTTGCGCCAGAGAATATTCCGGCCATCGCGTGTATACTTTAAAAATCAGTATTGTTTAGCAGTTGGCCCACTATTTGCGAAATAGCGCGACCATCGGCCTGGCCTGCCAGTTCTTTGGAAGCCACGCCCATTACCTTGCCAATATCAGACGGGCCGCTAGCTCCCACACGCTGAATAATTTCTACCAGGCGCGTGCGCAAATCGCCTTCATCCAGCTGCTTCGGCAAAAATTCTTCAATTACAGCCAGTTCACTCAGCTCTACTTCTTCCAGATCAGCGCGGCCTTGTTGGGCATACAGTTCTGCCGATTCGCGGCGCTGTTTGGCGGCCTTTGTCAGCAGTTTCATTTCTGTGTCCGGGCTTATACCTTCAGCAGCGCCTTTTTCGGTTTCGGCCAGCAGCACCTGCGATTTTATACTTCTCAGCGCCTGCAAGCGTACCTTATCTTTGGCCAGCATAGCTTGTTTTATGTCTGTATCAACGCGTTCTTTTAAAGTCATGGTTTTATTTTTTATGTATGTATTGAGATGCTGTACCTTATGGTTCAACTGTTGGTGTATACGCGGCTATAGCCGGGCTTATTATTAAACATGTTAAACAAAATTCACCTAAATTTAGTCATTTATTAAATAAAGGTATAAACTGGCTGCAGAAGCCGCAACATTTAACCTTATGACCAAGCTGAGTGTAAATATAAACAAAATAGCTACGCTTCGGAACGCCCGCGGCGGCGACAGGCCAAATGTGGTGCAGGTAGCTAAAGATTGTGAGCGTTTCGGCGCCCAAGGCATCACCGTGCACCCGCGCCCCGACGAGCGCCACATCCGCTACCGCGACGTGTATGATTTAAAAGAAGTGGTTACTACCGAATTCAATATCGAAGGCAACCCAACGCCGGATTTCCTGAAACTAGTGAAAGAAATAAAACCGGCACAGGCTACGCTTGTACCCGACGCGCCGGAAGCCATTACCTCCAACGCCGGCTGGGACACGCTCAAGTATAAAGATTTTCTGACGGACGTGATCATTGATTTGAAAGCAGAGGGCATTCGTGTTTCTATTTTTGTTGATCCGGATGAAAGAACCATTGAAGGCGCAGCCCTGGTAGACACCGACAGGATTGAGCTTTATACCGAAGCTTACGCCAAAAACTACCATCAGGATAAAGAAAAAGCACTTGCGCCCTACCTGGCCGCCGCTAAAAGAGCGCAGGAGTTTGCTTTAGGCATCAACGCCGGCCACGACCTGGACCTCGACAACCTTAAATACCTGAAAGATAACCTGCCGGGGCTGGATGAGGTAAGTATCGGCCACGCCCTGGTTTGCGATGCGCTATACTTCGGACTTGAAAACACAATTCAGTTATACCTGCGCCAGCTTAAATAGATGATAAACACTATCTCTATAGAGGAATTTTTGCAGAAGGCAGTGCAACTGCCCGTGCTGGACGTGCGTGCGCCCAAAGAGTATGCCGTGGGCCACATGCCGGAAGCGCATTCTTTTCCTATTTTTGATGATGCCCAGCGTGCTGTAATTGGTACTGCCTATAAGCAACAGGGCCACGACCCGGCGGTACTGCTTGGGCTCGATTCTTTTGGACCCCGGATGTCGGGCTTTGTAAAAGAAGCTAATAAGCTGGCGAAGAACAAAGAACTGCTGGTGCATTGCTGGCGCGGCGGTATGCGCAGTGGCGCCATGGCCTGGCTGCTCAGCTTTTCCGGGTTTAAAGTATACCTGCTTGAGGGCGGTTACAAATCCTACCGCCACCTGATGCAGAAGCAGTTCGCCAAACCCCGGCCTATACTTATATTGGGCGGCCTGACCGGCAGCGGCAAAACTGACCTGCTGCCTTACCTGCAAAAGCACGGACAGCAATGTATAGACCTGGAAGGACTGGCCAGCCACAAAGGCTCTGCTTTCGGAAGTATAGATATGCCGCCGCAGCCCGCCACCGAGCATTTTGAGAACCTGCTGGGCATGAAATTGCTGAAACTGAACGATGCGCAACCGCTATGGCTTGAAGATGAAAGTATAACCATCGGCAAAGTGATGATGCCCAAGCCGCTCTTCGACCAGATGCTGCAGGCGCCAGCCATTGTGCTGCAAATGCCCAAAAAGCTGCGTGTGCAAAAGCTGGCCCAGGAATATTGCCGCACTGATCCCGCATTACTCGAAACTTCTATTCTCAAAATAAAAAAACGGCTGGGTGGCTTAGCCACCAAAGTGGCTCTTGAAGCTATTGCTGCCGGCGACATGGAAAAGATGGTGGAACTCGCCCTCGCCTACTATGATAAAACTTATACTTATGGCCTGGAACAGCGGAAGCATGTGCTGCCCCTAACGCTTACAGGTATAAACTCCGAAGAGAACGCTGCGCAAGTGCTGCAGCTAGCCAAAAAACATAATCTGATTTAAACTAATGGAAGATATATCCACAGAAAGTACAAAACTGACGCAGTACAGCCACGGCGCCGGCTGCGGCTGCAAAATTTCGCCTAAAGTACTTGATGCCATTCTGCACTCGGAGGTGAGTTACCCTGAAAACGAAAACCTGCTGGTAGGCAACAACTCCCGCGATGATGCCGCCGTGTACGACATTGGCCAGGGCCGCGCTGTTATCAGCACCACCGACTTTTTTATGCCGATTGTGGATGATGCTTATGACTTCGGGCGCATCGCTTCGGCCAATGCTATTTCGGATGTGTACGCGATGGGCGGCACCCCGATGATGGCAATTGCTGTACTAGGCTGGCCCATAGATAAACTCGCGCCGGAAGTAGCAAAACGCGTGATGGAAGGCAGCCGCAGCATTTGCCACGAAGCAGGCATTCCGTTGGCAGGCGGCCACAGCATCGACAGTCCGGAGCCGATTTTTGGCCTCGCCGTAACAGGTATGGTGGACATTAATAACCTGAAACAGAACGACACCGCCACCGCCGGCTGCGAACTATACCTGACTAAGCCGCTCGGCGTAGGCATACTTACTACTGCTCAGAAGAAAGCCATACTGAAGCCCGAACACGCCCAATTCGCACCTCGGCAGATGATGCAGCTTAACAAGATTGGTGCAGAACTAGGGCAACTCCCACAGGTAAAAGCCATGACGGATGTAACTGGTTTCGGTCTGCTCGGTCACCTTTCTGAGATGTGCGAGGGCAGCAATCTTTCGGCGGAAGTATACTTCGATAAGGTGCCGGTGCTGCCCGAGTCGCTGGAATACATGGCGCAGAAGGCCATCCCTGGCGGCACGCACCGCAACTTCGACAGCTACGGCCATAAGATTGCAACGCTTACGCCCGAGCAGAAGCACCTGCTCTGCGACCCGCAAACCAGCGGCGGCCTGTTGGTTGCCGTAGATCCCGCAGGTCGCGAAGAAGTATTGGCGGTATTTGAGAAGTATGGATTGCAATTGGAGCCGTTTGCGGTATTGAAAGCGCAGCAAGATGGAGAGAAGCTGATTCGGGTGATTTGAGGATTTGGAAATGTGAGGAATACGGAAATTTTGAGATAAAAGTATGCGTATTTATACTTCTACCACTGATGCGGGTCTCCGACCCGTGACTTACAATAATGTGAAGTCTCTAACTTCACTGAGTCCTGTGGACTCAGGCCGTTGGTGGTAAGATTATACTTGTGTTGGAGCGAGGACCAACTCTTTTAGTGAGCATTAGCTACTATAGGAAGCCTGCTGCTTCAATGAAGTCGGACACTTTAATTACAAAAAGGCACGAGTTGAAAACTCGCGCCAGCAGTAGGAAGACACGCCAGCTATCTATACTATAAACGCATAAAGCAATCGCCTTCCTCATACTTCCGTAAGCAAAACCTGTACTTTGAACTGATAACTGAAAAGATGAAACTACACTATAAAGAAATGGGTCATGGCCAGCCGCTTCTGATACTGCATGGCTTGTTTGGCACATTGGATAACTGGCAAACCCTAGCCAAGCGCCTGTCTGAGCATTATAACGTGTTTCTGGTAGACCTGCGCAACCACGGCCGCTCGCCGCACTCCGAAGAATTTGATTATGATGCCATGGCTGCCGACGTGCTGGAACTGGTAGACGACCTGCGGATTTCAACGCCTGCGATTATGGGCCACTCGATGGGCGGCAAAGTAGCCATGAACTATGCGCTGAAATATCCTACCCGCATTACCAAACTGATTGTGGTAGACATCGCGCCAAAAGCTTACCCGCCGCACCACGATGAGATTATTGCTGCTCTGCAATTCGTAGATTTTGAGAAGCTGACAAGCCGCAGCGAAATTGATGCACAGTTGGCTCAGTATATCAAAGAGGAAGAGGTGCGCCTGTTCCTGATGAAGAATCTCTTTCGGCAGGGAGATGGCACCTTCGGCTGGCGCATGAACCTGGACACTATTGAAAAAAACTACGATCAGGTAGCCGCTGCTGTAACGTCCGATGTTCCCTTCAAAAAGAGTACGCTGTTTATCAAAGGCGGCAGATCAGGTTACATTAAACCGGAGGATGTGTACGGCAGCATTGAGCACCTGTTTACTTTAGTGGAAATCGAAACGATACCGGAGGCAGGCCATTGGGTACACGCACAGGCCCCGGATAAAGTATACGAACTGGTAACAAACTTTCTGGCATATTAGGATATAAAACTGCCAAAGTCGTGGCAGTTTCCTTTAAGCAATTGCCAAACAATCAGCAGTTAAAGCCCTATTTTAGCACTATGAAACAAGCCGGCACTTTATACCTCATCCCCACCATACTTGCCAATGGCACGGCCGATGATGTTATTTCACCGCAGGTAAAGGATACGGTGCGGCACCTGGCTTATTTTATTGTGGAGAACCTGCGCACTGCGCGCCGCTATGTGAAAAGCATTTGCCCCGAACTGGTAATTGAGCAGCTGCGATTTGTGCAGGTAGATAAAGATGCCTCGCCTGCCGAAGTACAGGCCTCGCTGAAGCCGCTACTGGAACAGGGTATAGATGCGGGCATTATTTCAGAGGCGGGTTGCCCGGGCGTGGCCGACCCCGGCGCAGAAGTGGTAAAGTATGCGCACCAGCAAAGTATAAAAGTGGTGCCCTTTGCTGGACCGTCGGCTATACTGCTGAGCCTGATGGCGAGCGGCTTTAACGGACAGCAGTTTGCTTTCCATGGTTACCTGCCCATCGAGAAGCATGAGAGATTGCAGGCGCTGCGCCAACTGGAAAAAGAGATGCAGCAGCGCAATCAGACACAGATTTTTATGGAAACGCCCTACCGCAACAACAAGCTGCTGGAGGACTTGATCGCCACGCTGCACCCGGAAACAAAGCTCTGCATCGCCGCCAACATCACCTCGCCCGTGCACGAATTTATCCAGACCAGAAGTATAAACCAGTGGCGCGGTAAGCTGCCGGATATACATAAGCAGCCGGCGGTGTTTTTGATCTATAAATAAACTTTTAAATCCGGAGCCTCATTTACTTCTATACTGAAAGGTCATCTATAAAAGTATAATTACTTAAGACTTTACCAATCAACTGGCCGCTCGATGGTGGCACCCGGAATCACAAGGCAATCATCCGCAAAAATAAACGTACTAACAGGATAGTCAATGTCGTGGCTTGCAATAACTACTTCTTTTACGCTAACGGCTGAAGCATTAAATAGTCCCAATACCTGCTCATCCTTGTCGTTCACATTAAACATATTGCCTTTTATCTCAGCAGGAGGCGGATCAAATACGGTTCCGGTACTTCCTTTTTGCTGCTCCATCATCCGGAAAAAGTTATACGCGTCCTCTGACAGAGAATGCTGGTATACTTTCAGTTTATGTCTTACCTGGAGGTATCTCTCAAAAGGAATAAAAAGCACATCCTGATTAACAACTTTTCCTCCATCTGTCAGGCGGTCATCCGTAACTGTAAACCCTTCCTCATTTTCCTTTACCCAACAATGGGCACAGCATAGTTTCGGATCTGACCTTCCCCTATTATCTAAATGATCCAAAGGCTGGGTAATTACTTCAAATTGGCTTACAAACGACCAGCGATAGAAGTTCTGCACACCAGCCGGATCTTCATAATCTACCAGCACCCGGTAACCCGCATATTCCTGCTTCTCCTGCTGGCCTGCAAAAGCATATTCCTGCTGGTCAATCTCAAAATGTACTGCATCTATGGGCACTGGCTCTTTTAAGGTAACCGGGGCAGATTGGTACGTTTTACCATTTACAGCGATAGTAAGTGTATAGGTATGGCCAATAATACCGTAAGTAGCTTCTGCTGATGAGGGATAATAGTAGCCGCTTCTCTCATTCGCAAACTGATACACTTCTCCCTGACTGCCAGACACAAAAACAACCGCATTGTTTTCAGACTTGTCGTACGGGTAAGCGTAAGGCTGAGCATAAATGAGCCGCACGTAATTCAGCCCTGCCTCATTTGTAAAACTGCTTTCTACCACCAAATGTTCTTTTTGCTCGTTGTGCTTAAAGTTTATCGGATCTATGCAACTCATCAGAAACATAAGTGCCAACGACAGTATCTTTCTCATCATTTTAGCTAAAATTTAATGTTGAGGTTGACAGAAGGTATGGGAGCACCAATTATAGCCAACTTAAATGCCCCCGGCGGGCTTCCATAGTAATGCTGGAAAAAGGCAGAGTAGGCATTTTTTCTGCCATACAGGTTATAGACAGAAATACTTCCGCTATACGCCACTTTCTTCCCTTCGTTGAAATCATAGTTTAGCGACACATCCAATCTATGATAATCGGGCATGCGCGCCTGATTGCGGCCGGCGTAGTTTGCAAAAGTCTGGTCGTAGTACCTGTACCAGGAATCAGAAGCGGTAATGGGCCTGCCGGTAGTATAGGTAAAGTTACCCGAGCATGTCCATTTCGGCGTTAGTTGATAGTTACCAAAAATATTCAGGTTAAGCGGCTTGTCATAGTCAGACGGATATTTGTCCCCGTTATTAATTGTTTCCTGCGGCGTTTCTCCTTCAATTTTTCTGATCGATTTGGAATACGTCAGGCTGACCCAGCCATTCAGGCGGCCTGTGTTTTTCTTCAGCAGCCATTCTGAGCCATACGCAAACCCATCACCATACAGCAAATCTGCCTCTAAAGCCGGGTTTAAAAGAAGAACTGCACCATCTTTATAATCCAACTGGTTGGTGAGCAATTTATAGTATACTTCCCAGCTAAACTCATACGCGTTATCCGGTTTCACATAGAAATAACCGGCAGACACCTGATCCGCTATCTGAGGTTTAAGGTAGGTATTGGAGAGTTTCCAGACATCTACCGGTGTAATAGCCGCTGTGTTTGATACCAACTGTATATACTGCCGCGTGCGGCTATAACTGGCTTTTAGCGATTTGTCGTCATCAAGCGAATACTTAACAGAAGCACGCGGTTCTAATCCCTGGTATGACTGAACAATCTTCCCGGCACCATACGCCAATGTATCGATAATGGAGGTTTCGCTCCTGGGTTTTCCACTTTCATAAAGGTATACATCGGCCGGCCCTCTTTTGGCAAAGTATGAATACCTGAGGCCCACTGACACAGACAGCTTTTCGTTCACTTTAATTTCATCGTTAGCGTAAATATGATATTCTGTGCCTTTATCTTTTTGCAGTGTCTTTGGAGCTAAAGCAGATGTGCCATAAGGTTCCAGTTGCCCCGGCTGAATATTATAGTCGGAAACACCGGCGCCAAAATCAACTAGATGCCCGTTTAGCCCAAAATATCCAAAGTCTGCTTTAAGCTGCGTAAAATCTATACCGGAGTTCAGGTTAAACTCTTCTCCAATCGCTATACCTTCTATATTGTTATCATAAATGCTTTTGGCTGCGGTTATGGTGCTGCTTAACCTCCTGCTAAACACATGGTTCCACTTCAGGCTGCCCAGTGCGTTGGACCAATGACAGGTAGTATCAAAAGGAAATTTAAAAGCATCGGCACTGTAATAGGAAGAAAAAGCAAGACTGTTATTTTCATTAATTTTATAGTTGGCCTTCAGGTTTATATCATAAAAGTGGGCAGCGCTGTTCTTTATGTTCTCGCTGTTAAACATCTTGAGTAGGTAAGTAGGATAGGCGGCCCGGCCAGCAAGCAATATAGAAACCCTGCGGCTAACCGGCCCATCAAAGCTGAACTTTGCTGAAACAGGCGATATACCTGCCTGGTAATGCATTTTATCGCTATTGCCATCTCTCATTTGCACATCTAAAATGGAAGAAATGCGGCTGCCATACTTAGCGGATATACCACTTCGGTGCAAAGTATAACTTTTTAGTATATCAGGATTGTATACCGAGAAGAAGCCGAACAAATGAGAAGAATTAAAAACAGGCACATCATCCAGCAGCACCAGATTCTGGTCGGCGCTGCCACCGCGCACATAAAAGCCTGCTGTTCCCTCTCCTGCATTTACCACACCCGGCAGGCTGGAGACAGATCGAATAACGTCAACTTCACCCAACAGGGCAGGCATCTTTGCCAGCAGTTTTGCATCCATATAGGTGCTTCCTATATGGGTGGAATTCACATCCATAGAAGGCTTGGTGGTAACTTCTACTTGCTTCAGGCTCATATCCTTTGCCTTTAGTTTCAACGGCAGATGCACATCATGGTTCAGCACTACTTTCTGCGAGATTCTTTCCATGCCCAGATACTGGCACTCTACCTGATATTCTCCTGGCGGCAGCAGGATGCTGAAATGTCCGTTCCCACCGGCAGATATGGTTTTGTTGCCCGGATTAATCAGCACAGAAGCTCCTATTAGAGGCTCACCCGCCCGGCTTGTTACAACTCCCGAAAGTTCGAAGATTTTACTCTGTGCCAAGCCAGCGGACAAATTAACTGCCAGGAGTAAGACAGACAGGAATAGATGTAGAAATAGCCTATACATGCGAGGGAAAAATGGCAAAAGGAGTTGATATCACCAAATATAGTATGAATTAGGCAAAAGAATTTAAAAACGATATGTTTAAGCAGAACGAAAATAATATTAAAGCGAATTCTATACTTATCCAAGTATGGAATTTCACAGAGATAATGGTCGTTGAGTTTACTGTAAAACCTCCAATTGAAAAACATATAGTTATAGCTATCTTAGCACTTATCCAATCCCAGTCATTCTATGCTCAGTAAAATAAAAAAGCTCCTTCAAAAAATGAAGGAGCTTTTTTATTTTACAAGATTCATTTATAAGCCAAAGGCAATTTTTATTTGCCCTGCTTAAATGGAATGCTTAGTTCATTGTTAAATCATCGGAAGTTATTGTACTATAATTACCTGCTTCATCCATAGCCAGGAAATAAACAACATAGTTGCCTTTGGCTATTGCTTGAGCTATTGTTTTAGCACTTCCGGCTGTTAACTGCACTGAACCAGATGCCACACCATTTGCAGCTATAAACGCTTCAGGATTAGCTGGCTTAGTGCTTCCTGCGTTCATAACCACATACATACCTGTACCGGATTCAGTTGATGAAACCACAATAGAAGCAGCGGTTCCGGCATCTGTTGCAGTACCTGTTATCACAGGAGTAGTATTGTCAACAACAAGCGCAGAAGTGTTGTTAACCCCAGCTAGTTCATTACCGGCAAGGTCCACGATGCTCTCCAGGCCAACTTCTACCAGGCCGTTACCCTCTCCAACCTCATACTCAAAGGTATATACCTGTGGGTTATCAGTCGCCATTAATGTATCTCTTTCAGAAGTACCTACATTTGAGATCGTTATGAACAGCAAGCTGTCAGCTGGATCTGCAGGCATAACAGCCTCGCTGAAAGTAGCCGTAACAGTAACCACAGTACCACTACTAGCTTTCTGCTGAGAGTAAGTTAGATCAGCTACCGGGGCAATATTATCTACACGATAAAGCTGTACATAAGCACTTTGAACAGTATCGGCTCCATAAGCATCCGTAGCTATTATGTTAGCAAACTTTGCTTCCGGAGTACCATTGCCCTCTCCGGCAGTATAAATTGCATAATAATGCTGATCATCCTCTCCCTTTGTCAACGCTCCCAGGCTTCCTGATACAAATGGTTCTTCGCCCTGATTAAAGCCTGTTGAATCCGCTGTATTCAGTGCCAAAGTTGGCATTGTACTAAAAGGTGCATCAAACTCAAAAAACACCGTATCAGACTCACCACTCCTTAATGCGCCCTTATTCTTTAAAGCTGCAGTAACAGCGGGCTCTACGTTACCTACTTGTACAGTTATTCTACCTGTGTCTGTGCCGTTTGTAGCAGTGATTATGGCTTCACCAACTGACTGGAACTGCACGGTTACTGTAGCTCCGGTAGCGGCGCCCACAATCTGGGCAGGGCCTTCAACAGACCAAGTATAAGCTTCAGGGTTTACGACATTACCAACTGTATAAGTCTGGGAGGTTCCAGGACTTGCCACATCCGGCCCGCCTAGAGCTAACCTATAGGCATTTTCAAATGGCTCTACTTCATCATCATCACAGGCTGTAAAACCAAAGACTGCGACTAGCAATAACAAGAGAAACGATATTTTATTTTTCATCATTCATTTTTTTAAGTTCGGTTATCGAACATCCCAGAAAATCTTTGTTGTAGCCTTATCTCCTCCAATGGCACTTGCCGCGGTTTGTACGTTTGCGCCGTTCAATGTGCTCTCTGTAGGAGGATAAGGGTAGCGAACAGGCACAATATCATATTCTGCATCCTCTGGTGCCTGTAGTTGTGGATAATCTAATCTTCTGTACTCTGTCCACGCCTCAAAGCCACGGTTGTAAAGGGCGATCCACTTCTGAATGCCTATCTGCTGCCTGAAGTTTCCTCCTGAGCTCCAGGCGACTTCTGGCTGCGCCAGGTATGCATTTGCCTCAGCCTGTGGTACGCCCCAGTAGTCCATAGATGCTTTGATAGCTGTGTTGTAGTGTTCTCCAGCAGTGCCACTTACACTAAAGCCTCTTGCAGCAGCCTCCGCCAGGTAAAACTCTACTTCATTATAGCTTAGAAGCAATCCTTCAACATCAGGAGCCGTAATAGCACGATTAACATGAGAGAAATTAGCATAGGGGTTATTAGCACCATATATACCGCCTCTGTACTCACCAGGTGCAAACTCAGTAAAGTATTCGCTCATGCGGGGATCATTCAGCGCATCCATTACGTTTACAAATGTATTGGCCGGCACAAAGTCATTTCTGCCGCTTTGTACAAGGTTTGTCCATACAGGGTTGACGTTTGGAGTAGTTGCGGTGTATTGGAAAGCGGCGTTGTCGGCAGCAGACGTAAACACATGTGGCGCAGCTTCCTCAACTGCTGCTTTTGCTGTTGTCTCATCCACATCAGCAACCGTCATAGCCAGCCTTAATTTTAGAGAGTTGCCAAACTTAACCCAGCTTTCCACATCACCTCCATAAATAAAATCAGCATCTTCGAAGGCACCGCTACCCGCACTGGTAGCGCCCTCTGCATTCAGAGAGGCTAATGCTGCATCAAGTCTTACAAAAAGATCAGCATAAATGGTAGCAGCATCATCATACGCCGGGGTAATATCTTCTGGATTGAGCGCTTCTGAATAAGGAATATCACCAAAAGTATTTACCAATACTGACCAGGTATACACTTCCATGATTTCAATCATAGCCAGTTGGTTGGCTCGTTGCGCTTCATCTGTAATGGTCTGGTCAGCAGTAACTATGTTTCTGGACTCTCTGAGGTCCATCAAAACATCACGGTACAATGTAAACCAAAAATTCTGAGGGATATTTCTGGTTACAATATCATACCGGCTCTCTTCAGGATAAGTGGTGTTAGCCCACTGCTGGGATAACAACCTGAATATATTTGAGTTCACGCTAGGGGTGGTCATCTGATCAACCAGGTTCCGCTGCGCATTTGAGAAGAGCCCAACTGCAGGCACCTCCACAGGGCTTCTCGGATCAACCAAATCCTCCTCGAAGTCATCGGTGCAGGCTGCAACCGAAAATGCGAGTATAAAAAATATAAGTAACTTCTTCATGTCAGTATAGATTAAAATCTTGCTCTAATGTTAAAACCTACATTTCTGGTTGTAGGGTAAGCACCACTCTGGTAACCCAAAGACAGGGTGCCTGCTGCCAAGCCTTCTTCAGGATCAGAGTATGGCGTGTTCTTGTGGATAATCCACAGGTTTCTGCCATAAACAGAAAGGTCTATACCCTGGAATACCTTCAGTTTGGACACAACAGACTCAGGCAGGCTATAACCAAGTGTAACCTCTCTCAGCTTCACATAGCTGGCATCGTATATAAAGGCCTGTGCCGGATTTCCATCAGTACCAAGCGCCTGAGGCACTGCGGCTCTAATATCGTTTGGCACATACACTGGAGCTTCGGCAGTGCCTGTGTTTTTAACGCCTGGCAATATAATGCCGCCACTTGTTTCATCATCGGTAATCGGGTTTCTGGCAGGATTACCCAGGTCATTGATAAAGGCTGTTGACTCAGGAACGCCAGTGTATAAACCGTAGCTTTGGTCGAGAGAGAATAAGTCTCCGCCTTGCTTCACATCAATCAAGAAGCCAAGTGATACGCCTTTATACTTCAGTGTGTTTGTTACACCACCAATCCAGTCCGGGTTAATGTCTCCAATGTTTGTATTAGCCATTCCATTTGACAGATAAAGGCCGTCCTCATCAACTATTCTTTGTCCGAAATCATTGTACACAAATCCTGGCCCTTTGATGGCTCCGAAAGGCTGTCCCTCAGTGGCATTTAAAGTAACCCCTCCCTGAAAAGAGGCGATTTGGTAGTTATCAATAGGTCCTAAATCTTTCACCAAACTTCTGTTTCTTGTCCAGTTTGCATTGATAGTCCAGGAGAAGTCATCTGTTCTTACCGGTGTTGCGAAAGCAGCTACTTCAAAGCCTTTGTTTACCACGTCTCCAGCATTTATCCAGGTGGCGTTTAAACCAGATGCTCTAGAAACAGGAGCCTGCAGAATTTGGTCAACGCTATTCGCATTGTAGTATGTTACATCAAAGCCTGCACGTGCATCCAGGAAAGACATTTCAAGCCCTAACTCCCAGCTCTTAGTACGCTCTGGCTGCAGTTCAGCGTTGTTTCTAACACTGTTCACAGAGGAAAGCGGCGTACCATTAAAAGGTGTTATAAGGTTGTAGACAGTGTAAACACTAAGAGGCTGTGCCATATTACCTACCTCTGCGTAGTTTGCCCTGATCTTACCGAAGGTAAACCCATAAGTAGGCTCAAATAACTCTGAAAACACAAAACTACCCGAGATAGAAGGATAAAAATAAGTGTTGTTAGCTGGTGGCAATGATGAAGACTGATCCACTCTGGAAGCAACATCAAGGAAAGCAAGTTGCTTATATCCTAGGGTAGCACTTGCAAAATAGCCATTTACACGCAGCCTGGTATCAAGCTCAGTAGCAGGTTCAGTAGCTCCAAGTCCAAAAGTTTGAATCGGCCCTACAGAGTTTGTTAAGGCATATAAGCCAGGCACTACTAAACCGCCGTTTGTTTGAAGGCGAACCCTTGATACATTCGTTTCTCTGATGTTCGTACCAACAGTGGCCTTGAAGTTAAAGTCTTCGCTCAGATCTCTGTTTATGTTTGCCATCAGGTCGTAGTTTATCTCGTTGAACCGACCATTCTGCCTTGCATATTCAGATACACCATTGGAGCCAACAGCAATTCTTTCTTCCCGTATTTCATCATAAGTATCCAAAGACACTCTACCCATTATACTTAGCCAGTCGGTAGGGTTATAATCGAGTCTTACATTCCCCAGCATACGTCTTCTGTTGTCGTTATTGTAGTTTTCATAACGTGTCCAGTAAGGGTTATCGGTGTATGCAGGCGTTGGGTCGGTTGGGCTGATCCTGTTCCAGCTAAGATTTTGGCCTGTTCTTTCATAAGCATCTTTCAACTGTCTGATATCCACGTTTACCGGCCACCACTGTCTGAAGCTCTGGTTGGGGTTCAATCCGCTATAACCTGTTCCAAATCTGCCTAAACCATTGGTTTCGGTGTAGTTAATAGATGCGGAAGCAGCCAGATTCTTAATCACATCATAAGATGCAGAGAAGTTCAGATAATCCTTGGTTACGTTGCTGTTTGGCAAAATACCATCATTGCTGTTTCTGCCATAGCCTACTTTAAAGTACCCTTTATCTCCACCACCATCTATCGAGATGCTGTGGGATGTACCGTAAGCATCTTTGAAGAACGTAGTAGGATTATTTTCGGCAGCCACCCACGGAGTTGCCTGCATGTAATAAGGCGAAGTAGGGTCGAAAGCATACCAATGGTACACTAATAAATTGGGATTAAATGCTGCACCAGCAGCTGCATCTTCGGTTGTAGGCACTACAGGATCTAAATCGCCATCTCCATCAATATCGATGTCCCAAAAGCCAGGTAGCGATCCGGGCTCCGAATTATACGTTGCTCCTTCATAACCTTCGCCATAGTTTTTCTGGTATCTTGTATAAGTGCTTTTATCTATAAAGCCCCAGCTAACGCCCGAATTTACAGTTACGCCTATACCCTGTCTCTTGCCACCTTTCTTAGTCGTGATCATCACCACACCATTGGCAGCACGAGAACCATAAAGAGCAGTAGCTGCTGCACCTTTCAAAACCGTCATCGATGCAATGTCATCCGGGTTGATGTCAGCGGCAGCATTACCATAGTCATAACCGCCACGGCCCGTTGCCTGGTCTGATGTGTTGTTAGTGGAGTTATCAAGTGGCACCCCATCCACCACAAACAGCGCCTGGTTGTTACCACTAATGGATTTATTACCACGAATAATCACGTTCGTAGAACCGCCAAGGTTATTATTCTGCTGAATTTGAACACCAGACACTTTGCCGGATAAGGCATTTGTAAAGTTTTGTTGCCTTGTTTCAGAAACCGCGTCTCCGTCTATTGATGTTGCAGCATAAGGCAGTTCATTTTTGGTTCTCTCTATACCCAAAGCTGTTACCACCACCTCACTGAGTTGTTCTGTATCCAGCCCCAGCGCTACATTAACAGTAGTAGCATTGCCAATGGCTCGTTCCACATTGGCATAGCCAATATACCGGAATTCTAGGGTGTTGCTTCCCGCAGGCACATTAATAGTATAAGTACCATCTGCGCCTGTGGCAGTACCCACGGTTGTACCCTGTACCAGAACCGTAACGCCTGGCAGGGGCTGGTTTGTGTTGGCGTCCGTCACCGTGCCGGTAACGGCCCTCACCTGGGCCATGGCCTGCTGCAGCAGGGCGGTCACCAGCAAGAGGCATAGAAATAGAGCTTTCTTCATTGTGCTGTTTGTTTAAGGTAAGTGTTTAATAGTTAACATAAAAGACCCGGGCAGCCACCGGCTAATCCTGGCGGAAAAGCAAATATCCGGTTGGTGTTGCTGATATCCCTGGCACCCTGTCTGTGGCCTGTGCGCAGCCACAAAAGTATCGGTTATGGCAGATGATTTGCTCAAAGTTTATTTAACCGACTTTAAAGCTTGCAATGCAATTACAGCTACACATAACTGTTTTTACATGTCAGCAGCGGCCTCATCTCACAAATTCCAGGAAACCAGCATCACTTTACCGTCTAATTTGCGCCAAAAGGTAAAAAGAACTTTCTGCAAAAAAAATCAGCTCTACACACGATAAATGCAAGTTGCTATTAAACAGTCGCTTACATTTAAGCTTAAATTTTTGTTGATGTAAAAAAGGAAGAAGAGCCTCTGCCGAGGTAAGCTAAGCAGCACCGTTTTCCTCGTATGATGGCTGATTTAAAATAAGAATAACTCAAGTTTACCATATTAAATTTTATTAAGCAACTATTTATCAAAAAATATTTGCTTAATAAGAACTGGCAGGACAATAATTGCTGTTTCACTTTCTGGTATAAATATCGTTCCAACTAGAAATACACTAATGGAGCAGGTTCAGTCACAACTTTTCAGTTACATCAATTTACCTAAAACTATCTTATGCCAGCATTATATGAGCGCCAACATAAGGCAGTTTTATTTTTTATGGGTATTGTACAATATTTCCAACTACTTCAATAAACTATTATCAATAATATATCTATCACCCTATAAATTTCTTTAAAAAGTAAATAAATTTATATAAAAAACGCAAAAACAACCACCTACCCAATGCACTGCGTGGGCGGTTGTCATTAAGACAGTTATACCTGTTACTCAAAAATATGGTAGGTGATAAAAGCCATTACATAGGCCAGTCCGCTCATGTATAGCAGTTGTGCAAGCGGCCAGGTCCAGCTTTTAGTTTCGCGGCGTACAATGGCGAGCGTACTCACGCACTGCATAGCAAAAAGGTAAAATATCATCAGGGAAAAGCCGCGTGCGGGTGTAAAGAAAGGATCGCCGTTCGCATCCTTTTCAGACATAAGCTTTTCTTTGATGGTGGACACGTTCTCTTCTTCGCCTATACTATAGATTGTAGAAATAGTGCCAACAAACACCTCACGGGCAGCAAAGGATGTCAGCAGGGCAATGCCGATTTTCCAGTCATAGCCTAAGGGCCGTATAGCGGGCTCAATAGTATGCCCGATAAGGCCGGCATAAGACGACTCCAACTGATACGAGGCAATTTTGTTTTCTGTCTGCTGCGGCGTCAGGTTCTTTGCTTTAGCCTCGGCTACAGCCTGCTGCCGGGCTTGCTCAAAACTGTTGCCCGGGCCATACGAGGCCAGCACCCAAAGTATAACTGATATCGCTACAATAACTTTTCCTGCTTCAAAAACGAAGGCTTTGCACTTCTCCACAATCGTGATGCCCACATTCTTCCAGCGCGGCATTTTGTACACCGGAAACTCCATGATAAAATAACTCCGCTCCCGCGCCTTCAGGATAGTTTTGAGCAGCAACGCTGAGAAAATAGCTGCCAGAAAGCCAATCAGGTAAAGCGCCATCAGCACCAAACCCTGCAGGTTCATAAAACCAAAGTAGTACTTCTCCGGCACTACCAGCGCTATCAGAATAGTATACACGGGAATGCGCGCCGAGCAACTCATCAGCGGCGTCACGAAGATGGTGATCATACGGTCTTTCCAGTTCTCGATGGTGCGGGCAGACATAATGGCCGGCACAGCACAGGCTACACCGGAAATAAGCGGCACCACGCTTTTGCCATTCAGGCCAAACTTGCGCATAATCCGGTCCATCATAAACGTCACCCGCGCCATATAGCCCGTCTCCTCTAGTATGGCGATAAAAGCAAACAGAATGGCAATCTGCGGCACAAATACCAGCACGCCGCCGAGCCCTGCGATAATTCCCTCCGTCAGCAAGTCTATCAGCGGGCCGTCAAAGTTCTGCTGAATAAGCCCATTCAGGCTGGTTATTCCCACATCTATCAGTTCCATAGGGTAACTGGCCCAGGCGAAGATAGCCTGAAAGATGAGGAACAGGATGATGAAGAAAATCAGGTAGCCAAATACTTTGTGCGTCAGCACCTGGTCGAGGCGGTTGCTGAACTTTTCGTCCTTGTCTACCCGTTCCACGCGCATTACATCCAGCAAAAGCGTGTTGATGCGGGCATAGCGGGCTATAATTTCGTCGGCCTGCTGCGCATTAGAATGAAAATCTACGGTGCTTAACAGGCTCTCCAGCCAGGCTTTATCTCCCTCCGATAAAAATTTCAGGCTTTTATACTGATGCGCATAGTGCAGCGCCTGGTAATCGCTTTTAAGATTAAATTGGCTGCGTATACTTTGCACTACCGGCTTCAGCGCTTCCGGAATCTGGTAAAAGCGTGTTTTAGGCGCCTCCAGTTGCTGCGACATAATGATTTTCAGAGCCGCCACGCCAATGCCTTTACGGGCATTCATCGGAATAATCGGCACGCCCAGTTCGCGGTGCAGGGCCGGAACATCAATTTTTACCCCCTCCTGCTCGGCCACATCCACCATGTTGAGGGCCAGCACGGTTGGAATATTCAGGTCGGCAAGCTGGGTATAGAGCAGCAGGTTGCGCTTCAGGTTAGAAGCATCGGCGGTAACCACCACCAGGTCAGGGAAGTGGCGCGACTCCGGATCATAGAGCAAATCAATAATTACGCGCTCATCCAGCGACTTGGGATACAGGCTGTAGGTGCCCGGTAGGTCAATAATCTGTACTTTATGCGTAGGTGAGAGCTGGCAATAACCCGTCTTTTTATCTACTGTAACGCCCGGAAAGTTACCAACCTTCTGGTTAAGGCCAGTCAGTTGATTAAAGAGCGAAGATTTGCCGGAGTTAGGATTACCGATCAGCGCAACTTTAGAAAGCGGTTGAGGAGTTACAGGCCGCCCGGTCTGCACTTCCTGC